>Ga0074045_10002947_pt1 | contig 15498 bp, 16 predicted proteins | sample BogForMeECP23OM2_FD_94442 | JGI IMG/M metagenome (GOLD analysis project Ga0074045, IMG submission 94442) | Bog forest soil microbial communities from Calvert Island, British Columbia, Canada - Bog Forest MetaG ECP23OM2 | ecosystem: Environmental > Terrestrial > Soil > Wetlands ...
CTCGAGGAACTGACTCTCACGACATTTTGACGGAGGCAGACGTATGTACGCGGTCATCCGCGCCGGTGGAAAGCAGTACCGGGTGGCGCCCGGGGATGTGATTCGAGTGGAAAAGCTGGCTACGGGAACCGATGGCCATGTGAATTTTGCCGATGTGCTGGCGGTCTCGGGCGGCGAAGGCAAGATTGGCAAACCGGAATCGGAAGCGCGCGTGGTCGGCGAAGTGGTGGAAGAGGGCCGGGGCGCGAAGATCCTGGTTTTTCACTACAAGCGGAAAAAGCAATATAAAAAGTTGCGCGGACACCGGCAGGACTACACCGCCGTGCGCATCACTGAAATCGCTTTTGACGGGCAGAGCTTCAAGGCCCCGGAACTGAAGAAGAAGGAGCCGAAGGTGAAGAAGGCTGCGCCTCCGGCGGAGCACGAGTCGCACGCCGAGTTGGTGAGCGCTGAGGAACACGCGACCAAGGGGCACGCGAAGAAGAAGGCTGTTCCCAAGAAAGCGGCGAAGAAGAAATCTGCAAAGAAACACTAGTAAAGGCGAGTATTTATCATTGCCAAGAGCAGGTTCCGCACCCGCGCTTCGCGCGAGTTCGGAATGACAGCAGTTAGCTTAGGGTAACGAGTATCGAGGTTAAGAGCAATTTATGGCGCATAAAAAGGGACAGGGAACTTCACGAAACGGGCGCGATTCGAACGCGCAGCGGCTTGGATTCAAGGCATTCGGCGGGCAGATCGTGCCTGGCGGAACGATCATTGTGCGTCAGCGCGGGACGCGCGTGAAGCCGGGGCTCAACGTGGGCCGCGGCAAAGACGATACGCTTTTTGCCAAGATCACCGGGCGGATCAAGTTTCTGAACAAGGGCTCGATGGGCAAGTTTGTGATGGTCGAGCCGATGGAACTGGCGGAGTAGTCTCGCGTCCATCTGCTGGACTGGCATTGCGCTAGCAGCCGCGGCGGGTTTTGCGAAGCGGCTTGAGCCTCGCCTTCGGGACGAGGCCTTTGTTTTTGCGGCTAGAAGAGTAGCGAACATGTTTATCGACGAGGCAAAAATTCGGGTGAAAGCGGGAGACGGCGGAAACGGCTGTATGGCTTTCCGGCGAGAGAAATTTGTTCCGCGAGGCGGACCTTCAGGCGGCGACGGCGGTAAAGGTGGGGATGTGATCATGGAATCCAGCGAGCGCCATAACACGCTGGTGCATTTCCGCTTTAATCCCGAGTACAAAGCTGAGCGCGGGCGTCACGGCGAAGGTTCCAACAAGACGGGCCGCGAAGGCGTAGATGTACTTTTGAAAGTTCCAGTGGGAACGATTGTGTATGACGAAGAAACCGGCGAGAAGGTCTTCGATTTTTCCGGGCCGGATCAACGCATGGTGATTGCCCGGGGCGGGCGGGGTGGACGCGGCAATGCGCGCTTTGCAACTTCGGTGCATCAGGCTCCGCGGGAGCATGAGCCGGGGCGTCCGGGCGAGGAACATAATTACCGGCTCGAATTGAAGCTGCTGGCTGATGTGGGCCTGGTTGGATATCCGAACGTGGGCAAGTCGACGCTGATCTCGCGCATTTCTGCGGCGCGACCCAAGATTGCTGACTATCCATTCACTACCTTGGAACCCAATCTCGGCGTGGTGGCGGTGGGGGATCTCAATAATGAAATCAGCTTTGTGGTGGCGGATATTCCTGGCTTGATTGAAGGCGCGCACGCGGGATCGGGGTTGGGCACGCAGTTCTTGCGGCATATTGAGCGCACTCGCTTGCTAGTTCATCTGGTGGATGTGTCGGATGCGAGCGGGCGTCCGGACGTAGTGAAAGATGTGGAAGTGATTCTTGGCGAGCTCGCTAGTTTTGGCGCTCACCTGGAAGAAAAGCCGATGATCATGGCCGCGTCGAAGATCGATGTGGCCAACAAAGACAAGCTGGCAGCGCTCAAGAAATATTGCAAGAAGCACAAGTTGAAGCTTTACGAAATTTCGGCCGTCACCGGCAAAGGGATCGACGAACTCAAATACGCGATGGCTGAAGAAGTCAACTCTCTGCGCGAGCAGGCGCTAAAGCAGGTTGAGGCCGCAGAGGGCCAAGCCAGCTAGGATCCTCTTATAAGGCAAAGTTAAGCCGTCTATCGCCCCAAGGGGCTAAAGCCCTCGTCTCTATTGGCTCTGGGCGGCACGACTGAAGTCGCGCCCCACCCAAAACCATTTATGAGATGGCTTCTAGTAGGACTTGACGCGACCAAGCTTCAAGCCCGCGGAATCTGGGTTCCGTGCTGGAAGTGATACTGAAGAATCTTCGCCGCGAGGGCGGGATGCATTTCCTCTCCAGCTGACTTCACCGTGCGGACGATTTGTCCCCGGCAAACCACTTCGGTCGGGGAAAGGCCGGCGATTTCGGCCGGCAAAACCAGATTGATCTCCAGTTGCACATTCGGCTGGATCAGATCTTCCGCCTGGAACAACAGTCCCGAGCGGCTGATATTGCGGGTTTCGCCGTCGTGCCATTTCTCTTCGTCCAACAGGCGATATTTCAAAGGTAGATGAAGTTGAAAACGTGGTGCGCGCGACAGGACCGATTCTTCGGACCTCTGGCGCGCCGAAACGCGAGCGGTTTGCACTGGCATATCGACCTCACGGAGGATGGGGGTAGAATCCAATACTTCTCGAACCTTGCTTTTCAGATCACGCAGGGTGAAAGGCTTCTGCAACAGACGGACGCCGGCGTCCAGCGTGCCGTCATGTCCGATTACATTTTCTGTGTAACCGGACATATAAAGAATTTTGGTTTGCGGACGGATTTCCGAAATGCGCTGCGCGAGTTCGCGACCATTCATGCCGGGCATGATGACATCGGTTAGGAGCAGATGAATGACGCCCTCGTGGGCGACAGCGATTTGCATGGCCGCTGCGCCGTCGGCGGCCTCGATGACTTTGTAGCCTTGCTTTTCCAGGAACTGGCGAGCGAGGTAGCGCAGATTGGCTTCGTCCTCGGCCAGAAGAATGGTTTCCGTTCCGGGTTCGGTGGGAACGGCTTCCTCGGAGGCGATGACCTGCGCGACGGTTTCGGCGCGCTCGGCGACGCGTGGTAGATAGATCTTGAAAGTGGTGCCTTTGCCGGCCTCGCTGGAAACCCAGATATAGCCGCCGCTTTGCTTGATGATTCCGTAAACCGTGGATAGACCGAGCCCGGTCCCCTTGGTGCCTTTGGTGGTGAAGAAAGGCTCGAAGATATGGGACTGGGTTTCGGAATCCATGCCCTGGCCGGTGTCGCTGATCGAGAGCATCACGTAGTCTCCCGGCCGGAGCGGGGCGTGAAAACGGACGTATTCCTCGTCAAGCGAGACGTTGGAGGTTTCGATCGTGAGCTTGCCGCCGGTGGGCATGGCATCTCGGGCGTTTACGGCAAGATTCATGATGACCTGATCGATCTGTCCGGCGTCGGCGCGGACGGATCCCAGGACGGCTGCCGGAACCATCACCAGATCGATATCTTCGCCAATCACGCGCGTGAGCATTTTCAGGTTTTCAGTGACAACTTCGTTCAGATCGAGAATCTTTGGCGCGAGCATTTGCTTGCGGCTGAAGGCGAGGAGTTGGCGGGTGAGAGAGGACGCGCGCTGGGAGGCGCCGGCAATTTCCTGCGCGGGTCCACGGAGAGCGGGGTCCGGACCGAGGCGGTCGAGGAGAAATTCAGAGTAGCCGGAGATCACCATGAGCAGGTTGTTGAAGTCGTGGGCGATGCCACCCGCAAGTCTTCCCACGGCTTCCATTTTTTGGGATTGCTGGAGCTGCTGCTCAAGAGCACGCCGCTCGGTCACATCTTCGGCGAACAGCTCGAAGGCTTTTTCGTTGTCAGCAAAAGAAACGGCCCGGCCCGAAACGCGGACTACGGTTCCCAATCCGTCTTTCCGCTTCCATTCCGCGATGAGGCCGTTGAAGGGCGCACCCGCGCGCAGGTAATCCGCCAGTTCAAACCACTGATGAGAATCGGGGTAGAGTGTTCCGAGATGCTGACCTACGAGTTCTTTCGCGGAAGAATGTCCGAGCATTGCCAGCAATGCGGGGTTCACATTCAAAAGTTGGCCGGCGGAGTCGCAGCGGCAGATGCCATAAGGAGCATTGGTCACCAGGGAACGGAAATTCATCTCAGAACGCCGCAAGCCTTCCTGAGTTGCTCGCAGGGCCGCGTTGAACCAGCAAATGAGAGCCGCCAGCACCACGAACAGTGCGAGCCGCATCATGGTGGAACGAAATTGAGCCGGGGTGCGCTCGCCGGAAAATGAGAAGTAGGCGCTTACGGTCAGGGCGAACGAGGTAGCGACGAGCCCGGGTTTCCAGCCGCCGTACCAAGCGCTCACCATCACAGCGACGGCGAACACAGCCAGCCGGCTTTCGGTGACATTGGGAAGCAGCACAGCCGGAATGAGCGCCAGCGTGGTGCTGAGGACGGCGACACCGTAGCGCAAGATGGGCGCCCGGGCTGGTTGAATGCGAAGTAGGGGGAGGGTTACTCGCATGTAACGGATGCTAACGTTAACGTCTTAGATGCACGAGATTACAGGAGTTCATTTGTAAATTCTCATGAAGGAGGTTCCTTTGAAGTTATCGCTGGTCCAAGTAGACAATGAACTATTTCCTGGCGGTGGATGTCCGAAAATCGATCGGTGACGGCGAGCATTCGACGGGCACTCCAGGAAAAGTTGGGCTTGCCAATTGAGCCGGGGAACCGCGACACTAACCGCTCATGAATATTGGATTGTTTGGCGGAACTTTTGATCCGATCCATCGCGGACACCTGGCGCTGGCGCGGGCAGCGTGCGAACGCTGCAAGCTGGGCAAGATTTTGTTCGTGCCGGCAAATATTCCACCGCACAAGCAAAGCCAACCGTTATCGGCGTTCACGCACCGTTACGCCATGATTGCCCTCGCGACGGCGCAAGACAAGGACTTTGTGCCTGCGTTGCTGGAAGCGCCGGACGACCTGGAGGCCGATGGCCGCCGCAAAAAAGAGAAGACGAAGCCGAATTACACTATCGATACCGTGAAGCGACTCAAGCGAGAATTCAAGAAAGCGGACCGGCTCTTCCTTCTCATCGGCATCGACGCTTTCATGGACATCGCGAAGTGGCAACAGGCCGAGGCGCTGTTTCGCGAGTGTGAATTTGTGGTGGCCAGCAGGCCAGGCTACTCGCTGGCCGACGTGGCGAACGCGTTGCCGGCGAGCCTGCGGCCACGCTCGGAAGCGACGAAGCCGTTTCACAAGCAAGCTGCCACGGGAGACCTGGTGTTGAGCGGCGCAAGCATTCATCTCCTTGATGAGGTTTACCAGCCAATTTCTTCAACGGCGATTCGCGAAGCCGCGGCCGGGGGGAAACCGCTTGGCCGTTTTGTGGAAGCGGCCGTCGCGGACTACATCAAGAAAATGGGACTTTACAAAGCGAGCTTTCCACAGGCATGACCTCGTCGGTCGCTGCTCTTCCCATTTACAATGATCGGGACCACGAACCAATCCTACTGCATGAAAAAAAGCGATCTGAAGCAGCAAGTAGCAGCAGCAATTCAGGCCTGCCTCGACAAAAAAGCGGAAGAACTTTCAATCCTGGAAATGGAGAAGGGGTCAGGGGCGTTCACAGACTACTTCGTACTGTGTAGTGGCACGAATCCGCGGCAGGTGCAGGCGATTGCGGACGAAGTGGAACTGCGCTTGAAAGCGGCGGGGCTGCGGCCGGCGCACGTTGAAGGGTACAGGCAGGCCGAGTGGATTCTGGTCGACTATGTCGACTTCGTCGTGCACGTTTTTTCCGAGAAGGCGCGCAAATTTTATGACCTGGAGCGCTTGTGGAAGACGGCGAAACGGCTGGAGCCCGCGGAATTGAAATCGGAAACGAAGCGGAAAACGGCTGTGAAGTCCAAGGTAGTGACGCCGAAGCGAGCGGCGTCGTCCGTCGCGCGTCGTAAGAAGGCGTAGGCTTTTTTCTTTCGGCCCAAGCTGTCCTCCTCGATTGTCTGAATGACGAGTCCCCCCAAGCCGAACGCTTCCGAAGAAAAGGGATGGGGAACTTCCTATCGCCTGGTTGCCTCCGAGAAATGGAAGGCGAAATCGGCGGTGATGGGGAAGTGCGTGACGGCGGCCCTGGTGGAATATGCGCAAGCGAAGCCTGGGATGCGGGTTCTGGATTTGGCTAGTGGAACAGGCGAGCCAGCGATCAGTCTGGCTATGCTCGTTGGATCGCAGGGACGGGTTACGGCTCTCGATTTGAGCGCCGACCTGCTTGAGGTTGCGAAGGAAAGAGCACGGGAGCGAGGTCTCGACAATTTCCTCACGCGACAGGCCGACGCACAAGCGCTGCCCTTCGATGACGACGGCTTCGATCTGGCGACCAGCCGCTTTGGAGTGATGTTTTTTCAGGACGCAGAGCGTGCGCTGGGGGAACTGCATCGCGTTTTGATTGGAGGTGCACGCGCTTGTTTTCTGGCGTGGGGACCGTTCGAGCAGCCTTACTGGGAGAGTACGATGGGCGTTGTCCATCGTCATGTTGGTGGACCGCTGTTGCCGCCGGGTGGTCCAGATCCGTTTCGTTTCGCGCAGCCAGGAAGTCTTTCCGCGGTGCTGCGCAGCGCGGGTTTTCGCGGAGTGGAAGAAGACACGAAAACTTTGCCCTGGACCTGGCCGGGGACTCCGGAGGAAGTATGGGAGCAGGCGCAGGCAGTGTCGGTGCCATTTCGTCCGATGCTCGATCGTGTGCCTGCGGAAATGTGGCCTCGGGTTCATGAGGAAGTGCTGGCGGCAGTCGGGCAATACGTGCGCGGGGAGAACATCGAGTTTGGCGCTTCGGTGGTGCTGGCACGCGGAAGCAAATAAATCCGTGCGCTGAAGATCGTCCCGTGAAAATCAAAGTCGCGTGGGTGGGCAAAACGAAAGAGGCGGCGATCCAGGCGCTGACGGACGAGTATCTGAAACGAATTGGACGTTTTGTTCCCGTGGAGGGGCTGGCGCTTCGCGATGAGGATGCGGTGTTGCAACTGTGCGGGCGTGCGGGGTCGTCTAAAGCAGGCAAGTCCACAAGCGGCAAGTCGACTTTGGTGCTGATGGATTCCCGGGGGAAGCAATTCTCCTCGGAAGAGTTCGCGCGTTTTCTGGGAGAGTATCAGGATCGCAATCCTCTGCCGCTGGTGTTCGCTGTGGGGCCGGCGGATGGGTTCAGCGAAGCGACGCGGGGTGCGGCTCAGCATACGATCTCTTTAGGCAGTATGACCCTGGCGCATGAACTGGCTCGCGTGGTCTTGCTGGAGCAGATCTACCGGGCGTACACGATTTTGAAGGGGCATCCTTATCATTCAGAACATTGAACGGACTGAGAATGTGCACCTTCGTGTGTTGTGGAGGAGTTGGCGCCGTCCTACATTCTTAACGTACGATCATGTGACCTACTGCGCAATTACTAGCAGGCGGATTCGGAGAGCAGATTCATGAAGGATGTGATGGAGCTGTTGCGGGCGAAAGAACAAGAATTATTGAAAGTCAGGCGGCAGGTCGAGGCTTTGCGAGTGGCGTTGCCGCTCTTGAGGACAGAGGACGATCCCCACACGCCTGCGACGATGCCGTCCCCGAAGGCAGGGCATGCGGGATGATGTTCCGCCCTTCCTGCTCAGGGCTCATTGTCTGGAGCGGCAGCGGGAATACTCAGAATCTCTCTTGTCAGGGTCAGGCGCCTGATCTTCCTTCCTCGCAAGCGCTGCCAAGTCTCCGAGAGGCGAGAAGTGCACCCTAATCCGCGGAAGCCCCATTTAGCTTCTACTGCGTGACGGTGGCCTGATAACTCACAGTCTGCCATTGGCCGTTACGGCGAACCCACACACGGGTATAGCGATAGGGTCCGCTGAAATCCTCGCCGAGCTGGTGGCCTCTGACATCGGCGCGAGCGGTGACGACGGCCGTGTCGCCATAGACGCGGACTACCATATCCGTAATATTCATGGCCTCGTAGCGGAGCTGGCCGCTGCGGCGGGCGGAAATGGTATCGGCCTTGGTAGTGATTTGGCCGAGTGGGGTGATTGCGACGTAATCTTCGGCGAGGGTGCGCACGGAAAATTCTGAATCGCGGCGGAGGCTGGCTTCCTTGGACTGGCGCTCCATATCGACGATCTGACGAATGGTCTCCTGGTCGACGGAGTCGAAGCCGGGCTTGTGATGAAGGGCGACGTGTTGAGCGGAAAAGGCGGGCACGGCGGCGAGAAGGCAAAACAATAACACAAGACAATTGTTGATCATGACGAGACCTCCGCAGTCTGCCAGGAGACAATGATCTGCCTATTACAATCTGCTTAGCATGGGAATACGCCGAGTTGGATGCAAGAGTTCCGTGGAAAGTTCGGTAATATTGTTGAGTCCTTACGGGCAACGCCTCTTCACGGTTCTTAAAAGAGGCTTTCTAGTAGAATCAATGATCTCGCAACTATGAATGATGTTCGCCGTGGCCTGATCATCGTGAACACCGGTCCCGGGAAAGGGAAAACGACCGCGGCGATGGGTACGGCTTTGCGCGCCGTGGGTCAGGGCATGCGCGTTTTGATGCTGCAGTTCCTGAAGGGCTCATGGCACTACGGGGAACTGGACGCAGTGCAAGCCTTTGGCGACAAGTTTGTGATGAAGCAGATGGGAAGGGGCTTCGTGAAAGTGGGAGCGGAGAAGCCCGATCCGGAAGACGTCAAGATGGTCGAGGAGGCGTGGGCGGAGGGGGAAAAGGCGATCCAGTCAGGGGAGTGGGATCTGGTTGTGCTGGACGAGATCAACTACGCGATCAGCTATGGCATGCTGGACGCGGCCAAGGTAGCTGAGAGCCTGAAGAAGAAACCTGAGATGGTGCACGTCATCTTGACGGGAAGGAACGCGCACCCCACAATCGTTGAGGTCGCCGATACGGTGACCGAAATGCGGCAAGTAAAGCACGCGTATGAGAAGGGCATCATGGCGCAGAGAGGGATTGAGTACTGAGTACCTAGTACCGAGAAACACGAACTGACTAGGGACTAGGTACTCGGTACTAGCAACTGACTTATGGCTTGGTTTAAGCGGGAATCCGGGGAACTCGATACTTCGGGGAAGAAGACGGTGCGCACTGAAGGCTTGTGGGTGAAGTGTGAGAGCTGCCGGCAGATCATCTGGAAAAAGGATCTGGAAGAGAATTTGAATGTGTGTCCGAAGTGCGGAAAGCACTTTCGCATTGACGCTCGGACCAGATTGGCGTTGTTGCTCGATGAAAATCAGTATGAAACGCTGGATGGGAATTTATCTTCTACCGATCCGCTGAAGTTTGTCGACTTGAAGCCCTATTCCTCGCGGTTGCGACAGGCGCAGCATGACACCGGGCTGAAGGATGCCGTCATCAATGCGCAAGGCAAGTTGCTGGGACGGCCAGTGGTTGCCAGTGTAATGGAGTATGCGTTCATTGGCGGGAGCATGGGAGCAGTGGTTGGGGAGATGATTACGCGAGCGGTGGAACGAGCGTTGGACTCGAAGACACCTCTGATTGTCGTCTCGGCATCGGGTGGAGCTCGGATGATGGAGGGCGTGGTCAGCCTGATGCAACTGGCCAAGATTTCGGCTGCGCTGGCCCGGCTGGATAAGGCGAAAGTTCCCTACATTTCCGTGTTAACGGATCCGACCACGGGTGGAGTGACGGCGTCGTTCGCCATGCTGGGTGATTTGAATATTGCCGAGCCGGGGGCGCTGATTGGGTTCGCCGGGCCGCGGGTGATCGAGCAGACGATTCGGCAGAAGCTGCCGGCGGGGTTTCAGCGCAGCGAATTTCTGCTGGATCACGGGATGCTGGATGCGGTGGTGCCGCGCAAGGAACTCAAACCCTACATCGCGCGGGCGCTGGATTTTATGGCGGCGTGAGAAAACCGCTGTCAGCTATCAGCCGTCAGCTATCAGCTAATTCAACCCGCCGATGGCCGGCATCGCCAAGCCGCATCAAATATTGTTCCAGCCTGATAATCTGAAATACAAGCTGAGAGCTGAGAGCTACCGTATGTCCTACGAGATAGCGGTGACACGCATGTTTGCGCTCGGGCACGAGCTGGCGCAGACGCCCTCGCATAAGTTTGATCTGGAGCACATGCGCGTGCTGCTGCGGGCGCTGGATCATCCGGAACGGGACTTTCCTAATGTCCTCATCGCGGGCACAAACGGCAAAGGGTCGACCGCTGCGACGCTGGCTTCGATCTTGCGGGCATCGGGATTGAAAGCCGGTTTGTACACATCGCCGCATCTGGTGCGGATCAACGAGCGGATTCGAATCAACGGCGTGGAGATCAGTGACCAAGATTTTGCGGAACTGCATGGCGAGATCGATCGTGTAGCAGAGATGCTGGTGGAGAAAACAGAACTTCCGTGGCACCCCAGTTTCTTCGAGATGATGACCGCGATAGCGTTCGAATATTTTGCGCGCGAGAAAGTGGACCTGGCGGTACTCGAAGTGGGCATGGGCGGGCGGCTGGATGCGACCAACGTGGTGGAACCGACGGTGAGCGTGATCACCGACATTTCGCTCGATCATCAGAAGTTTCTTGGAAATACTCTGGGCGAGATTGCGCGCGAGAAAGTGGGGATCATTCGTCCGGGCGGAGCGGTGGTGACTTTACCGCAGCAGCCTGAGGCGAATGACGTGATCGGAAACAAAATTATGGAGTTGGGAGCGCGAGCGGTGAACGCCGTTCCTTTCGTGCCGCCGGTCTCTCCGGGGAGTTCCGAATACCTTGTTCCGAGCAGCGAGCCGGGCAGCGCCAATCTTATCTACCGCTATCCGCTTCGGGTCATGGGAGAACAGATTTTGGTGGAAACGCCGCTGGTTGGGCGGCATCAGCTGCGCAACGTGGCGTTGGCGATCGCCGCCGCCGAAGAATTGAACCGGCAGGGAATCAGCAGCATCAAACCGAAGACGATCGAGACGGGAATTCGCAAAACGCGTTGGCAGGGGCGTTTTCAGATGATCCCGCCGCGAGCGGGGTGGCCCGAAATCGTGATTGATGTGGCGCACAATCCCGCGGGCGCATGGGCTTTGCGTGCGGCCCTTTCGGAGCGGTATGAAGACCGTCCGCTGATTTTTGTTTTCGGGGCGATGCGGGATAAGGCAGTCTCGGAGATGGCGGAGATTTTGTTCCCGTTGGCTGATCGGGTGATCGCGACGAGACCGGAGAATCCACGAGCGGCGTCGCCCGAAGAAATTCAACAGGCTGGGGCCCGAACGGGTACCGACATTGAAGCAGTGGAAGATGTGAGGCGCGCGGTGGAGCGGGCTCGATCGCTAGCGGTCCCTGGGACCGTGGTCGTGATCACGGGATCGATTTATCTAGTGGGCGAAGTGATGAACCTGATGGGAGCGCAGGTCTGACGTACTGCGGGTGGTTTCCCCTAGAATAGAAATGTGCAGGAAGTGAATTCATCAGTGGAAGTGAACGGTGGCGCCCAAACGCCGCCACTAGCTGCGGCGCGGAGAAGTCCGCACGCGATTCCGGGGGAGACCTACGGCTGGTTCAGCCGCCTGCGATCGTACTTTATTCTTGATCCGGTGATTTGGTTTTACACGCTGGCGCTGGGTTTGCTCGCGCTTCCCGGAGGCTTGTTTGATCGCAGCGGGCGGCGTTTGCACTGGTTTTCGAGGACGTGGTCGTGGCTCATCATGAAGACGATTTTGTCGCCGGTGAAGGTTACCGGCCTCGACAGGATGGATACGACGAAGCCCCATGTCTATGCGGTGAATCACGCCTCGGCGATGGACATTCCCGTTCTTTACGTTTACCTGCCGTTTCAATTCCGCATCGTTTTCAAAAAAGAGTTGTTGGCGTATCCGGTGGTGGGATGGCAGTTAAAGCGGTCGGGGCAAGTGTGCATTGACCAACAGAAGCCGACCAATTCAATAGCAGCGATTCGCTCGGCAGTGAAGAGTTTGAAGGCGGGGATGCCGCTGGTGATTTATCCGGAAGGCGGCCGCACTCCGGACGGAGAGATCAAGCCATTTCTGCCGGGAGCTTTTTTTCTCGCCATCAAGGCGCAGGTGGACATTGTTCCCGTGGCCTTGGTTGGCACCTACGAACTGCTGCCGATGAATACTTACCACATTAAATGCCGTCCGCTGGAGATGCGCGTGGGCGAGCCGATTTCGACCACCGGGCTGACCATGCGGGATCTGGAGGCGGTGTCGGCGAAGGTGCGGAAAGCGATGGAGGATTTGTATTATCCGCAGAGTACAGCTGGGGCTTAGTTTTTTCCGCCGTAACTTTTCTTGTTTCCTGCCGTTATCCCGGTGTAAGTCAACTCCGCGCGGAGAATTCGTTGAAGGTTCTGAGGAAAGAAGCAGACGAGCGGCTTCTGGTTGAAGAGGCGCAGAAAGATCCTGCTCGTTTCGCGGAGCTTTATGAGAACAATTTCGAACGAGTGTACGCGTACGTGGTGCGGCGTGTGGGAGACCGCGCGGAAACGGAAGACTTAACTTCCGAGGTGTTTCACCATGCGCTGGCGAATTTACAACGTTTTGAATGGCGGGGCATTCCGTTTACGGCGTGGCTGTACCGGATTGCTGGAAATCTGATTGCGGATCGTTGGCAGCGATCGAACCGTGAGCAACTGATCGATGATCCGGAACAGATCGAATCCGCGCCGGCCGCCGGAACAGAACTCGAAGAAGTGGAGCGGCGGGCGACTTTGTTTCGCCTGGTGGATACGTTGCCGGCGGAGCAGCGGCGCGTGGTGGTGCTGCGGTTCGTGGAGCAGAAAAGCATAAAGGAAGTGGCGAAGGAGATTCGCAAGACCGAGGGCGCGGTGAAACAGCTGCAGTTCCGTGCACTGACGAGTCTGCGGATGCGTCTGGAGGGTGCCGATGCCTAAGCGCTCTCTGAATCACGGGAAGAACGAGCCGACAAAGGCCGAACTGGCGAAGATCGAACTAGTGAAGATCGAGCGAGTGAACAAGGTAGTCGAAGCCATGCTGGCTCGGACGGACGGATGGGCCCCGAAAGTTGAGGATGAAATCGAGCCACTGGTGCGCATTGCGGCAGAATTGCGCAATCTGCCGAGCGCAAGCTTCAAAGCACGATTGAAATCACAACTCGAAGGGAAAAAGAATATGGCTACACTTACCGCACCGACAGTTAGCGCACCCGCTGCCATCGGGCCACTTGCTGTACCGCGGTTGACTTTCAAAGATGCCGCCAAGGCGATCGAGTTCTACAAGAACGCGCTTGGCGCGAAAGAAAATTTCCGATTCGAAACCCCAACTGGCATCCCGCACGCCGAAATTACGATTGGCGAATCGACCATCATGTTGACCGAAGAATGGCCGGAGGGCGGCCGTTTCAGCGCCGAAACCGTTGGCCAGTCGCCGGTATGGCTCTCGTTGCGCGTGAATGATGTGGATTCGTTCGTGGAGCACGCAGCGGAAGCCGGAATGAAAGTTGTGCGTCCGCCGGCCGATCAGTTTTACGGCCATCGCGATGCGACCCTGACTGATCCCTTTGGATATACCTGGGGAATCTATACGGTGAAGGAAGATATGCCGGTGGAAGAGATGCATCGGCGCATGAAAAATCTCACCACCGAACCGGAAGGCGGTCGCATGAAACCCACGACAGGCGTGGATCCGGTCCCGCGCGGCTTCAGGATGGTGACGCCGTACCTGGTGGCGAAAGATGGCAATGCGCTGATTGACTTTGTGGTGAAGGCCTTTGGCGCAGAGGAGGCCTTGCGAATTGCGACCCCGACCGGCGTGCACGGCGAGGTGCGCATCGGCGATTCGACGATGATGATTGGCGGCGGCGTGGCGCAGAAAGAGTTCCCGGCTACGTTGCATCCCAACGCGCTACATGTTTATGTGAAGGATGCAGATGCCGCTTACAAGAGCGCACTGGCGGCTGGAGCCACGTCACTCGACGAGCCGCGCGACCAGGATTATGGTGAGCGCTCGGCCACGGTGAAAGATGCAGCGGGAAACGTCTGGTATATCGCCACGCATAAGGGCGAGAGCTACATTCCGAAGGGCCTGAACAACGTAAATGTATATCTGCACCCGCGGCGAGCCGAGCCTCTGATCGGCTTTATGAAGCGCGCGTTCGGGGCGCAGGAGATCGTCAAATACGCGTCGCCCGATGGAGTGGTTCACCACGCTGAGATTCGCGTTGGCGATTCCGTAGTTGAGATGGGCGAGGCTCATGGCGAGTACGAGCTAATGCCCGCAATGTTCTACCTCTACGTGCCGGATTGCGACGCGCTGTATCGCCGCGCGCTGGCGGCGGGGGCAAAGTCGCTTCATGAACCGACAGACCAGCCCTATGGCGACCGCAACTCGGCGGTTACGGATCCATTCGGGAACACTTGGTATTTCGCGACTCACGTGAAGGACGTGGAACCGTAAGAGTTCTTTATCCGAGGCGGAGGGCGGGGGAATGATCCCGCCCTCCTTACTTTGCTGCTCGCTGCTCCACGCGTTTGACCCTCCCGAATCCCTCCAATAAACTGAAAGATTCAGTACATCTGTAGGTCTCAACTTATGGCAGATAGCATTCATGTGAAGTTTCCGGATGGAAGCGTGAAGGACGTTCCGAAGGGCACGACCGCGCTGGATATCGCAAAGGACATTAGCCCGCGGCTGGCGGATGCGGCTTTGGCCGCGAAATCCAACGGCGATCTCATCGACCTCACCCGGCCGCTCGAGAAAGACACCGAGCTGCGCATTTTGATGGAAAAGGATCCAGAGTCGCTGGAAATTTACCGGCATTCCTCCGCACACTTGCTCGCTGCGGCGGTGCTGGAGCTTTTTCCCGAAACTAAGCTGGGCCACGGTCCGGCTACCGAGAGTGGATTCTTTTACGACTTCTATCGGCCAACTCCGTTCACTCCGGAGGACCTGGAAAAGATCGAGAAGAAGATGCAGGAACTGGTGCAGCGGAACCTTCCTTACGCGCGGGAGTTTTTGCCTCGCGAGCAAGGGCTGGCGGAGTTCAAGAAGGAAGGCGACTTCATGAAGTGCCATTTCATCGAGCAATTCACCAAGCCCGATGAAAAGATTTCCATTTATCGCACTGGGAAGTTCACGGATTTCTGCCGTGGGCCGCATATTCCTTCGACCGGGAAAATCAAGGCGTTCAAGCTGTTTAATATCGCCGGCGCTTATTGGTTGGGGGATGAGAAGAATCCGCAGCTGCAGCGAATTTATGGGACTTCGTTTTTTTCGAAGAAGGATCTCGATGCTCATCTGCAGCAGGTGGAAGAGGCGAAGAAGCGCGACCATCGCGTGTTGGGACAGCAACTCGATTTGTTCTCGATCCAGGAACTGGCGGGGCCGGGGCTGATTTTCTGGCATCCCAAGGGCGGCATCATCCGCAAAGAGATGGAAGACTGGATGCGCGAGGAGTACCTGAAGCGCGGCTACGCGCTGGTCTACACGCCGCATGTGGCGCGGAGGCAGTTGTTCTTTACTTCGGGGCACGAGGGCTATTACGCGCAGAACA
>Ga0074045_10002948_pt1 | contig 15497 bp, 8 predicted proteins | sample BogForMeECP23OM2_FD_94442 | JGI IMG/M metagenome (GOLD analysis project Ga0074045, IMG submission 94442) | Bog forest soil microbial communities from Calvert Island, British Columbia, Canada - Bog Forest MetaG ECP23OM2 | ecosystem: Environmental > Terrestrial > Soil > Wetlands ...
TCTCGTCGAGCTCGCTCATGGGGTAGGAAACGTGATGCTGCAAGCTCGGAATATCGGTGAACCGCAGATCCAGTTGCTTGGCATCGTTCTTCTTGGCAAATTCCAAAACTTCTTTCGGAGTCATTCATCCTCCCGGATAAAATTTACGTGGGAATTCTGACGTTCGCAGATGCCGCTCAGAATAACCGATTGCGCCCGTTCCGGTCAAGTTTGGGTGACAACCCGTTCCCTGCCGCTATGGCGCGGCTGAGACGGCACTTAACGGCAAGGCGCTTGGCTGAGCCCCGGCCCGGCGCGCCTTGCTGGCATTGCTAATCTGAAGAGATGGGATTCCGTTTGGCGGTGAATTACTCTCCGCGCGGAGATCAGGAGAACGCCATCGCCGAACTTACGCGCGGAGTGCGCGAGGGCGAACAACACCAGGTCCTGCTCGGCGTGACCGGTTCGGGCAAGACCTTCACCATGGCCAAAGTGATTGAGGCCGTCGGCAAGCCCGCCTTGATCCTGGCGCACAACAAGACGCTGGCCGCGCAACTCTATCACGAGTTCAAGAGCTTCTTCCCGGGCAACGCGGTCGAATACTTCGTTAGCTATTACGACTACTACCAGCCCGAAGCTTACATTCCGGCGAGCGACGTCTACATCGAGAAGGAAGCCACCGTCAACGACGAGCTCGACAAGCTGCGCCTGGCGGCGACTAAGAGCCTGTTCGAGCGCCGCGACTGCGTGATCGTCGCCAGCGTGAGCTGCATCTACGGCCTGGGCTCGCCCGAGGCCTACTACGGGATGTTGCTGATGCTCGAAAAAGGGCAGAAGATTTCGCGCAATCAGATTCTCTCCAAGCTGGTCGAGATTCTTTACGAGCGCAATGACACGGATTTCCGCCGCGGCACGTTTCGCGTGCGTGGCGACGTGATCGAAATCTATCCCACTTACGACGATTGCGCCTACCGTATCGAGCTGTGGGGCGACGAAGTGGAGAGCCTCTCCCAGATCGACCCGCTACTGGGGCAGGTCAAGCAGACCTATACCCGCCTGCCCATCTATCCGAAGACGCACTACGTGATGAGCGAGGAGACCAAACTCAACGCCATGGAGGGCATCCGCGCCGAGCTCGACTGGTGGCGCCCGGAACTGGAAAAACAGGGCAAGATCGTCGAGGCGCAGCGGCTCTACCAGCGCACCATGTTCGACCTCGAGATGATGAAGGAGATCGGCTACTGCCACGGCATCGAGAATTATTCGCGCCACTTCTCCGGGCGCCTGCCGGGCGAGGCGCCGCCGACCCTGCTCGATTACCTGCCGCACGACGCGCTCCTGTTCCTCGACGAAAGCCATCAGACGGTTCCGCAGCTTCACGGCATGTACCACGGCGACCGTTCGCGCAAGGAGGTGCTGGTGGGCCACGGCTTCCGCCTGCCCAGCGCGCTCGATAACCGCCCGCTCACCTTCGAGGAATTCGAGCACCGTGTCAACCAACTCATCTACGTCTCTGCCACACCCGGCCCGTATGAGCTGACCAAATCGGCGGGCGTGGTCGTGGAACAGATCATACGCCCCACTGGCCTGATCGACCCAAGTGTGGAGATCCGCCCAGTGAAGGGGCAGGTGGACGACCTGCTGGGGGAAATTCGCAAACGGGTTGAGGCAAATCAGCGCGTGCTGGTCACCACGCTGACCAAGCGAATGTCCGAAGACCTTGCCGAGTATTATACCGAGGTCGGCGTGCGCTGCCGTTACCTGCACTCCGAAGTGAGCACGCTCGACCGCATCCGAATTCTGCGCGACCTGCGCCGCGGCGAATTCGACGCGCTGATCGGCATCAACCTGCTGCGCGAAGGTCTAGACTTGCCAGAGGTCTCGCTGGTGGCGATTCTGGACGCGGATAAGGAAGGATTCCTGCGCTCGTCAGGGGCGCTGATCCAAACCATCGGCCGCGCCGCGCGCCACGTCGAAGGCCACGCCATCCTTTACGCCGACGTGATGACCGACAGCATGCGCCGTGCGCTCGAGGAAACCGGCCGACGCCGCAAGACGCAGGTCGAGTACAACGAGCGCAACCACATCGTCCCGCAATCCATCGTGAAACCCATCGACATGAGCCTGGTCGCGGTGGCCGAAGGCGATTACGTGACGGTGCCGATCGAGGTGGATCAGGAGGTCGACAACCTGACGCCCGCGGAACTACAGAAGTTCATCGCCGATCTGGAGGAGAACATGCGCGAAGCGGCGCGCAAGTTCGAATTCGAAAAGGCCGCGCAACTGCGAGACCGCGTGAAGGCGCTCAAGCTGAGCGCCGCGTGATCGCCGCGGCGTCGCGGCCAGGGAATGCCTGCGGCTATGCGGCCGCTTTACTGCCCGCCGACGTAAACCAGAAATCCCGGGCTGTCGGCCGAAGGCATGATCACGTAGATCTCCCCGCCCAGCCCGTCGCCAGCAAGTTGGAAGTTGATCTGGCTCACCCCGGCGACCATGTACGGCGCCGGTCCTGCGTAGGTTACCGTGAACTGCGCGTATGTCTGGCAAGGAACCGGCGCCACGCCCGGGTGACAAGGTTCAAAGGGAGGCTGTGGCGAATCGACCGCGACCGGCATCACCGCGTTGACGGGCAGGGGAAGCCCGACCAGCGTTCCGTCCGCCTGCGCCGGCGCGATCGGACCCAGCCCCGTCGCCCACACCGCAACGATGGATCCCGGCGCCGCCGGATTGGCTGCCGAGTTGATGGTCCCGTCCTGATTCACCGCCGCTGCGTAAGTGCCGTCCACCGTGAACACCGCCGGCGACGTCTCCACCACCGGCCAGGTGAGGCAATCGAGTTTCACGTTTTGATTCGAGACGCAGATCTGCGTGTTCTCGCCCGGCGTCAGCGACCACGGGGCCACCGCGTTAATCTGCGCGTTCTGCACCCACAGCAGCGGCGCCGGCGTCCCGTCGAAAGTCACCGCAACGCCCGCCGCCTGGGTCGGGTAGGGGCTCTGCATTGTGGCCTGAGTCTGCACGCCCTGCTGGGGCCCGAGCCCGCTGCCAATCAAGGTAACGATCTCGCCCGGTGCAATCGCCTCGACCCCAAAGCTCGCCCCGTTCGCAATGCAGGCCAATGGGTACGTCTGCACGTTGGCATCGGGGGACAAGTGCAAGAGGAAATCGGTCCCCAAGCTCCCCACCGGGAACGGACCGGCTTGTGTGGGCGCCAAAGCCGCGCTGGCCGAGGCCACCACGAAGACGGAGGAATTCGCGCCCATGGCAACCAACGGGGGGCCGAATGCGAATTGGCTTCCCGGGATGTAGGTGGTCTGCAGAACGGTTCCATCCGGGGCGATCGCCGTCAGGAATTCGGCGGATTCCTCCGGGCTTGCGCTCGAGTTCCATCCGCACGTCGCAAGGCTGTTCACGACCGGGGAGGACTGGCCGGCGAGTCCTGTCAGGTACGCGTTGCCGGCAGCGTCCAGCGCAAGCTGTCCCCCAGCCACGAGAACCGCCGACGAAATTGTCACGGCGCCCGTCGAATCCACCCGCTGCAACATGCCGTTCCCGGATACCACCGCGCCCCCGTTCGCATCCACCGCGATTGCCGCCGGCGCGGAATCCTGCGTCAGTGTGGTGTAGAACGCGGCTGTGCCGTTCGCCGCCACCCGTGCCAGAAAACCTCCGACGAAACCCGTGGCCTGCGCCGCGTATCCCGCAACATAAGCCGCGCCCGATGGATCGACCGCAATGGCCGTCGGCGTTCCCGCTATCTTTGCGGTGTATTCTATGGCGGTGCCGGCCGCATTCAGTCGCACGACGTCCGCTTCCGTGTTCGTCGCGTTGCTGGGAGCGGCCACATACGCGCGGCCCTCAGCGTCGGCCGCCAGCACCGGTGGCGTCGCCCCGCCGATCGCCGATGGCGAAATGAAACCCACCGGCGTCTGCCACGCGAGGCCGGTTCCGCTGGCGTTCAGCTTGGCCACGTAGATGGATGTGTCCCCGGCCTGGCTCATCGGCACCACGTACACGCCGCCACTGGGATCCACTGCCATCGCCATCGGCACGAACGCGAGTTGGTTCTGCCATAGAACGGTCGTCCCATCCGCCGGCAGTTTCGTCACGCAAGCCGTGCAGGTGCTCGTGCCGCCCCACGAGATATAAAGGTTCCCGGAAGCGTCCGTTGCAATCCGAGTGGCGCCGAGATTCAGCCATTCGCTATAGTCCACTCCCAGCAGGAAACCGGACGAAGCCGCCAGTGCACCGGTCGCGCCCAATAGTGCAAGACAGAGTAACGCTCCACCGCGCATGAAATGCGGTGAGCACGTCGAGTGCCGGGGAACCCGCTTTGAAATCAAGATCGTCCCCGGCGTCATTGTGTCGCATTGCCACACTGAAATCCCGGCGCAGGGCCACACGATCATCGTCTACTCACCTCGATCAGGGTTGCCGGAAAGCCTCGCAAATAGCCAGAAGGTTTTGTACCTCCATTCTGCGTCGATCGAAATCGAACGAAGTGGGAGGTTATCTCCCGCCGAGATTTGGATCAGAGGAGAATGATGATGAATCGCTATTTCCGAATTGGCGCCGGTCTGGCGTCTCTTTTCCTGGCGACCGCCGTTCTTGCCGCGTCACCGACACAGGAAATCGTGGATACCGCAGTGCCCGCCGGATCCTTCAACACCCTGGTTGCCGTGGTCAAGGCAGCCGGCCTGGTCGACACTTTGAAAGGCGCCGGCACCTTCACGGTGTTTGCGCCGACAGACGAGGCCTTCGCGAAGCTGCTTCCAGGGACGGTCGAAGACCTCCTGAAGCCGCAAAACAATCCCAAGCTGCAGGCGATCCTGACCTATCACGTCGTCGCCGGGAAGGTGATGGCGGCGGATGTGGTGACGCTGCATAGCGCCAACACCGTCAATGGACAGGAGTTGACCATAGAAGTTGCAAGCGGATCGGTGATGGTGGATAACGCCAAGGTACTCGACTTTCTTGGCTCGGGATAGCTTCCGATAAAACCCATTACCGCTTTCTCGAATCTTGCGTCGCCCGCGCCACGATAGCGGCCACATTTGTAGTCTGCCAACGGCACGGGACTTTGTGGTGGCTTTGCGCCTATACTCTTCCAGGAGAAGCTTGCAATGGTCAGGCTGCGCCATTTGCAGTCAAACGATATAGACGCCGTCCATGCCTTGATTTCGAGAATGGACGTGGTGCGCCACATGCTCTTTCCCTTATGCTCGCGAGAGGAGAGCGAGAAATTCCTTCGCGACGCGCTTCTCGAATCGCCTTCGGAACCCTGGAGATCCATCGCCCGGGCAATTGCCGTCGGCACACAAGGCGATCTGGTCGGGCTCTGCGGCGTAGTCATTCTGAGGGGTGGCGAAGAAGGCGAGATCTGGTATCTGGTTGAGCCGGAATCCTGGGGCAAAGGGATCGCGACCGAGGCAGCGAGACATCTGCTCGATCTTGCATTCGGGCAACTCGGACTCCACCGAGTCTGGGCCACGTGTCTCCCGGAGAATCCCGCATCGGCGCGGGTCCTCAAAAAGGTCGGCATGAGAAAGGAGGGATTCCTTGTGAAGAACCTCAAAATCCATGGAATGTGGAAGAGCAGTTTCTTGTACGCTATGCTCGCCGAGGAATGGAACCGCACCCCCTCGAATGTGGCGTTGGAACAGGGTCAGTTGTAGGGCGATGCCCTACCCACCGAACCGCGCGGGAAGGCCGCTACCGATAGCCGAAATAGCGCTGCCGCGGAGCCGAATCGCCGCCGCGCGCCGCGTCTTGGCAGCACTCCGATCCGGCTCTATTGGATCGCAATCCCGACCGGGTTGGAAAGCTGCCCGTCGACGTTCACTTCCACATTCACGGTTCCTGCGCCGCGCAGCGTCGCCGGCAGCGCCACGTTCACCTGGTCCAGGCCGGGGTATTGCTGTTGCGCTCCGGCATACTGAACCGGCGCCGAAATGCCGCCCATGGGACACACGACATTGGCGAGCGACGACCGGTTGCGAAGGCCCGTGCCATAAAGCGACAAATACACTGTGGATTGATTGTCCAGCGCGATAGGCGACGCAACACAGGTGCCGCTGCTGCAATCGAACACGGCAACCGGCGTCGGTGCGCCGCCGCCATTGGGGTAGCGCGCCGCCGTGGCTGCCGCCACATTGGTTCCTCCTAACGCATACAATCCGGGCGCGACCGTGTTCACCTGGACGGTTCCGCTGGCGCCAGCGATGTCCACGGTAGCCAGCCCTGACGCCGTTCCGTCGGGAACTTCGAAATTGACCTGCGACGGCGAGACGTAGGTGAGCGGCGCGGGACGGGCAACGCCGGTTGCATCGGTCACCGTCGCCTGAACCCCGGCCAGAGAGCTCGGCAGGCTGGCCGAAGGAGCGCTGCGCGCGACGAATCCCAGGTTCTGGCCGTACGCCGAGGCTAGGCTGTCGGCCGCCACCTGCCTCTTGCCGCCGGCTGAGTTGCCGATTCCCAAGGCGCCGCCGCCAAATCCGACCACCACGGCGCTGCCCGAGGGAACCGTGACGGAATACATTGCAATAGAAAGGACAGACGAAGCGCTCACTGTTTCGAACTGGGCGGGCGACCACGTCCCGTCGGCCGCCACCGCCGCACCGCCCAACGGAAACCCGGTGGTGGAATCGAGCGCAGGCGCGGTGAGGCTCAGCGCCAGCGCCCTGGTGTAGGCGGAGCCGGGCGTAATGCTCACGAGAGCGTCGTTCGACGCATCTTCGTTCACCACGATCACTCGCAACGTGCCATCGGCGGCCAGCACCGCGTAGGCGTTCACATCGATTCCACCGCTGACGAGCTTGATGGGCACGATGCGACCCGAAGAGGCTAACTGAAACAGCAGCAACCCATCGTACAGCGGGCGCGCGGAGACGCCTTCGCTGCTTGCCTGGATCGGCGTGTACGATCCATTGCCTGAGCTGCCGACGTGAAAGTTCACTCCCGCCGCCGCGTTGGATGCCAGGGTGAACAAGTAATCTACCCCCCAGAGCGCGGATGCGAACGTGTTGCTCACGCCACTGGTGCCGCCGCCATAGCAGGAATTGGATTCGGCCATGCGCCACGGCACCTTCGCCGATTGCGCGATGCTTTCGAGTTGGGCGCCGTCCGAGGCGGCCTTCGAATGGGTAGCCGCGCTCAACAAGTCGGAGATCGTGCAGGCATTGGGAGAATTGGCTCCCACCGAACTGACCGGTCCGAGCGGGTAAAAATGCTGGGTAAGCAGCGCGATTCGGGAGCCGTAGGTCGCGGCAAATTCGGTGGTCCAGGTACCGATGTTCCCGGCATCTGCGGGTCCTGTCAGGACCGCGCCAGGGTCGGCGGCCTCGATAGCGTTGGCGAATGAATTCCAATCCGACAGATATTGGGACAGGGTATAGCTGGTGGGCTTGTCGCCATTGCCCGAATACAGATCCGGCTCATTGCCGATCTCGAAACCAAACAGCGCGCCCTGACCAGTTTGAGAAACGTAGACGGCTTCTTGAGCATCGAGCGCCGCAGTCGAGCTGGCCAGATTCAGTCCGAACAGGACCCGCCATCCCACTGTGCGCGCCAGCCCCATCACGGCGTCCACGTCGCTGCCGGTGAGCGAGTCCGCCGGCGTGCTGGAAGATCGCGTTCCTCCCACCCAAGTAGTTTGATCGACCGAGTTCCCGCCGATCCGCACCCAGCCGGTGCCGAGTTGCGAGAGCATCTGCTGAAAGACGGCGGAGCCGTAGGGAAGTCCGGTGGGTGACGCTATGTAGCTGGCTTCGAAACTCAAGCCGAGAAAATCGGAAGGAATCGTCACGCCGGGCGAAGCCGTATTCACTGTGATCGAAACCTGCGTTTGCGCCGCCGCGCCCCACGCCAGCAGCCAGACCGCCGCCAGCGCTAACCTTCCTGCATTCGAGATCACCGATCCACGCCTACTTTCCGACAGCATAGCATGCGGAATTAAGTTGCTTGGATGTTTACGGCTTGAGCGCTTTGGGTGCAATGATCCGAATCTGCTCCAACTAGCCACCGGTGCGATTACGGAAAAGGCCAGCGGGTTTCACACGCTGTGCGGGAGCCAGGCGAACGATCGGCATGAATCGGATCCAGCGCGAAGAGCAACAACAAGCGCCGTAAATCGCAGTTATTGAGACGCACTGTACAACCGCACCCGATAGGTTCGAATGTCGTGGGCGTCCATGGTCAGTTGTCTTCCCTGGTTGCTCTGGTCGCCGTTCAGTCTGGCGGCAACAACCCATCCCGAACCGGATCTCGCAACTTCTTCAATGCTCGCGATACCGGCCAGCCGCGTATCGGTATCGGGGTCCCTGCTCATTTTCACGGTAAGTCCGCTGCCGACGGCAAAGAACTCATCGGGCTGGGACTCGATCAGCAGTATGCCCCCGTCGTTCGCCATCAGTGTGCCTGTCTTCCAGGCCCGCGACAACGATGCCTCGAACACATATCCGCCCAGCGCGACCGACTGGGTCGCGCGCGGGCTGTTCGCATGGAGCACAACGCCTCGCGTGCGTCCGCCGCGTTGCGCGGATACGAGCATGTCCTCCAGGTTGGAGATGGCCGCGTACACTTGCATGATGGCCGGTTCGGAGTCACTCGGAGTAACCGGCGGGTGCAGACTTTCAATGCCGAATGGACAAAACCCGAACGCCTTGGCAGCCCCGTACGCATACAGTGCGTTGTAGGGGGCACTGTCGATTTTCGCTTCCGGAATAAAGATCGGGTTGCCCGGGATCTCGTACCGTTTCACCCAATATTCGAATTCGGGCCAATAGATATCTGGAGAGTAGAAATCGATGGCGGGTGCCATGGCGCGATATATCTCGAGATAGTACGGATGCGGACCTCCGCTCGGATACTCTCCGGGCCGTTCCATGAGGGATGGGAGTTGCGCGTTCACATACATCGGCAGCGGGTATTCCCTCTTTCCGGCCTGAGCGACGGAGCCGATCCACGTCGCGTATCGCCATGTCATGAAGACCTCGTTGGCGGCCTCTCCGAATACCTCACGCCAGGTAGTGCCCTGCGGGTCGAAGTGAGCTGCCAGTTCCGGCGAAAACTCCGCCCGCCGGGCAAGCAATCTGCGGACGAGTTCCTGAGGGACGGGCGCATCGAATTGGCGGTTGGCTTCGGGGGAACGGTCTCTTCCGGGGCCAAGATATCCCACTTCGTTCTCAATCTGCACCATCAGCACCGTTTGTTGCTCGCGATCCTTCTCACGCAGATGTGCCATGACCGCCGCAAGGGCGCGACCGTCGAGGCGGAGTGTCTCCGTTCCAAAAGTCGAGAGGATCTCAAGCGGCGTGCCATGCATCGACTGCGCCCGTGGAAAGCGGCTCGTGTCGGCCTTGACCCAGGCCGGGGCGTATTCGGACAACGCGTTCTTCCAACTGCCGAACCACAACAGCACGAGATGCAGATTCTGCTGGCGAGCCACATCGATCCAGTGGTCCAGGATGCTGAAATCGAACCCCCCCTCTTTACTCTCCACTTGTTCCCACGCAACCGGCATCAGCACCGTATTGACATGCATTCGTGCCATCTCGGGCAGTATGGCGTCGGCCTGCGCCGATGTCCCGGCCGAAGAGTTGCCGAGCTCGCCTCCACGTATGAGAAAGGGCTTGCCGTGGACCACTAGCTGTCCCGCGCCATTCTCTGTGCCAACGCGCGGCAGATCGGAAGCCTGAATTCCGCCAGCGGAAGCGAGGATCAAAAAGAACAGAACAGATATGTAGCTACGCACCATTTTTGTCGCCTGCCATTCGTAGGTCGTCGCCAAAACTCACCGCCTTCAGCGTCCCGCTCCGGGATCGCCCGTGGGGGGCGGGGCGTGGTCCACGGCAGCCGGAGGCCCCAGCAACTCCGTGAGGACCGGTTTCAGTGCCTCCGCCCAGACTTGATACCCCTTCAGGAGTGGGTGGAGCCTGTCTTGCGCATTCATCATCCCGTCGAACAGCGTTCCATCGCGGCCGGCGAGCTTGTCATTGATGTTCAGATACCGGACCTTTCGGCCGTCGGCGATTTGCGGCAGATTGCCGTTGATCCCGTCGATGACGGGCATCCACGCCATGTTGTCGTTTCTCGGGAATATCCCCATAACGACGATCGTCGCCGCGGGCGCCTTCGTTTGGATTACGCGCACAATCGCTTGAAGACCTCGCGTGACATCCTCCGCTCTCGCGCTAGCGTTCCCTTGGGCCGATCGATTGCCAACATTGTTTGTGCCGGCGAGCAGAACGACGACTTTGGGGTTGACACCGTCCAACTCGCCGTTCTCCAGACGCCAGAGGATGTTCTGCGTCTGGTCGGCGCCCCATCCGAAATCCGCCGCATTCCAGCCGAAGAAATTCTGTTTCCAATTGGCGAGCAGGTCGGGGTAGTCGGTTGCGCCCCACCGCCGTGTGATCGAGTCGCCTTCGAAGTAGACATCGATCCCGCCCTGCTTCGCCTTCGCGAGTAGCTGGGAATGAGCGACCAGGGAGTTCGGGTCGGTGCGGAAGACCGGCTGGTCGGCCGGAAATTCCCAGTGCGCCGCGTGGTAGCTGAGAAATTTGTCCGCCCAGGGAATGAAGTACTTCCAGTTCGGCGCATCCGTGTGGCCGCCGTCATGCTGGCGCCACGCGATTTGGCCATCGAGAAGCCCCTGATTGACCGGTGGCATCTTCGCCGTGCGATAGTCTTCCGTCACTCCCAAATCTCTCGCGCCCAGCAGCCGGAACACCGGAGCCGCAGCCACGGTTGCCATGAAGCTGCCTCGCTGGTCCAGCCACTTCGCGTCGCCCTTTTCGGGAATTCCATAGCTGATGAAAGTCAGCCGCGGTGCGCACAACGCAATCAACTCGTTCGAGTCGACCGGCAAGTCGCCGGCATTTCTACTCCCGAAAGAAGCCTCGGCCGCACCGTACTTCAGGAAGTTGCCCGCCATCCAGTGATACCCGCCGGAGCCGGTGAGATTCTCCACCTCCTCTCCGAAATTGCGTCTGTGCGGTTTCGCGCCGCCCTCCCCGGAGGAGCCCACCAGAACCACCGCGAAGCGAGAGTCGAACGCCATCGTCACCAGCGCGGCCTTCCCAAAACGCGAAACACCTTCGATGCCCACGCGGTGCGCGTCCACCGCCGTGTCGGTTTCCAGATAGTCGAGAGCGCGGGAAGCGCCCCACCCCCACGCCCGCAGCGCGCCCCAGTCCTCCGGCTTTCGTGCTTGTCCCTGATTGGTCAGACCGATGATGCCCTTCGTCAGGCCTGCGCCGTTGTCCGGTTGAATGCTGCCCGGATCAAGCAGAGCGTAACCCCATCCTCCGGCGATCAACTGTTCCGTCGCCGGTGGATCGGTGCCCAGCATCGCCTTCAGTTCAGGCCTACTGGCGAACATTTCCGCCATCCGCTTGAGAAACGCCGCGCTGCCGAACATCACCATTACGGGTACTGGCCCTTTCGCGTTGGCTGGCGTCACCAGTGTCATGTCGATATCCACACGGATCGCTGGGCACAGAGAGTTGTCCGCGTGCCCGGCCAGATGCTTCTCAGTTACAGAAAAAATCCCTGCCCTCGAATTGGTTGCGCTGGTCACGGTCCAGGTCACTTTGGGCACATTGGGCGGAACGCGGCCGACCACTTCGCGCTCGAAGTCTTCCACGATCTCCGGGCGCCGCTCATGCCACCACTGGTTTGCCGTCGTGACTTTCTGCCCGCTCTGCAAGGTGAGCGCGTCGGGCAGACCCGGAAACGGATTGGCCTTCGACTCATCGTAGTTGGCGTGATCGGGGGCTTTCTCATCCCCGTTCGCCCCCGGACGGAGGGCCTTGATGCCCAACTGGTCCATCATGTTCCGATGGTCCTGTTCTGCGGTCCAGTTCATCGGCGCCGCGCAGCCGTTCGCAGAGGAGGTGGACGCGCTTGCCGGCGGGCGCTGAGTTTGCTGTCCGGTAACCACTTGACAAGCGAAGAAGGCTAGAGCGCCCAATGCGGCGACCTTCGATACTGCTTGTTTCGAGCGCGATGCACGAATCATGTTTGACCCTCGAACAAATGTTACCGAACATCGATCCGGGGCGCCAGTCATCGGCGCCCGCGTGCCCGCAATAACAGCTCCTGATCGCACCGCCCCCGCAGTTTTCGAAGACGGCCGGAATCCGCATCGCGCGCAAGGCCGGACGAACGTGAATTGCATCGGGTGAAAACCGTCTGCCCGCACCCGCGCTGCCCGGAGCTCTTCCTCTAGAATGGAGTTTCCGATGAACATCCGCCTCTCCCCATATGGCCTGGCATCGGCCCAGCCCTCTCCGGTCAACCGAATGATGGAAGACTTCGCCAGCGATTTCCGGGATGGCGTGGATATTAATCTGGGCATCGGATACGTGAACGAGAAGACTATCCCGGTGGCCCTCCTCACGGAGGCCGCGCAGGCTGTCGCCAGCGACCCGTTGCAGTACAGGCAGGCGTTCAACTATGGCGGTCCGGCTGGCTCGGCGAGCTTGGTGAAATCCTTGCGCGGGTTCTTGACCGGCGCGCGGGACGGATGCCTGGATCAGGCCGCCGTGGCGCATCGGCGGCTGATCGTCGGGCCATGCGGCGCCACCAGCATTCTCGACGGACTGACGGAGGTGATGGCGCCGGGAATCGTGGTCACCTCCGATCCGATGTATTACATTTATTGCGACGCGCTCGAACGGAAGGGTTTCGAAGTGCTGGCCGTTCCGGAAGATGAAGAGGGAATCGCGGTGGCGGCGTTGGAGCGCAAACTCCAGGCGCTGGGCGACGGCATCGGCCGCATCGCATTCTTCTACGTGGTGACGGTCAATAACCCCTCGTGCACCATCCTGTCGAACGGGCGCCGCAGGGCGCTGCTACAACTGGCGGCACGGCTGTCGCGCGAACAGGGGCGGCAGATCCCAATCTTCTACGATCTCGCCTACGAGCTGCTTCTACACGATCCGCTTGCCGGACCTTTTGTCTCGGTGCTGCCTGATGACGATGTGGGGATCGCTTACGAGATAGGAACTCTGTCGAAGGTGCTGGCGCCGGCGCTGCGTATCGGTTACCTGCTGGGTACCGATGGTCCGTTGATGAATGCCATGGTGCAAAGAACCAGCGACGCCGGATTTAGCGCGCCGCTGTTCGTTCAGGAAATGGCCAGCTATCTCCTGGATCGGCACGCAACCGGGCAGATATGCGCAGTGAATGCCGAATACCACAAGAAGGCGGTGGCGGTGCGGGAGGCGATTGAACGGAGCCTGGGAGATCTCTTGGAAGAGTGCCGCGGTGGCGCAGCGGGCTTCTACTATTACCTGACGTTTCGGGATGTGGAAACCCATCCGTCGTCGCCGTTCTTCAGGTTTCTGACGCGCACCACGGGCGACACGGCGGTGGACGGCCCGTTGGGAAACCGCAGGCCGCGCGTGATGTACATTCCGGGCGAATACTGCGTACACCCGCGGGGCGATCTGGTGGCGCAGGGCAAGCGGCAACTTCGACTGTCGTACGGTTTCGAGGATATTCCGGCGATTCTGAGCGCGATCGAATGCATGAGAGAGGCGGCGGAATACAGTCGAGGCCGGTATCCGGCTAGCCCGTAGCCGTCGCTCTTCGAAACACTGTGGACTGTGGCAAACGCAATTCCGCCCAGGTTGGCCACAAATTCCGCGCTGGACCGGCGGAACCCAATCTCGCGTAAGCCGGCCTGGGACCGCGTGGGCGCATGGCCCCTGTGCAAGCCCTTTCTTCGGTATAGTGTACGACCTCGCTGGAGGGTTTGGTTCCGGCTACGCCGGGTTAGGAGGTGAAAACCTCTTTAGTCGCTGTTATCGGACACAGTCTCTGACAGCGATGCGAGGGTGCACGCCATGGAATCCACCACCCAGTGTAAGAAGCTCGTGGCCGTCCGGCTGACACGCGAAACCACCCTCACTCATCCCGCAGCGCTCGCATCGGATCGATCCGCGAGGCATGGCGCGCCGGCGCCCACGCGGCCAGTGTCGTGACTGCGAGAAGCAACAGCGCGATGCCGGCAAAGATCAGGGGATTGACCTGATCGAAGGCAAGAAACCAGGTGGCCGAAGTCATTGCGCGGCAGGCGTCCACGCTCACCAGCAGGCCGGCTGCGACACCGATCGCGCCCAGCTTCAACCCTTGACCCAACACCATCCGGACCACCTTGCTCCGGTCCGCGCCGATGGCCATACGAATGCCGATCTCGCGAGTCCGACGGCTCACCGAGTAGGCTACCAGTCCGTACAGGCCGGTCACCGCCAACAGCAGCCCCATCAGTCCCATGGCAGCGACGATTTCGACGGTCATGTCGGGTAGCTTCACGGCGCGCTGTGTATAGAAGTCGTCCATGGTGCGAATGTCGAAGACCGGCATGTCCGGATCGAGCCGCTGCACAACCTCCCGCAACACCGGAGCGATGGTTGCGGCATCCGCTGCATCCGATTCCGCCACCAGCGTCAGTCCGGAATGGGCGTACTGCCGGAAAGGCAGGTAGACGACGTCCGCTGGCGGCTCGGAGATGAAGAAAACCTTCGCCGCTTTCGCAATGCCGACAATTTCCACCAGAGGTCCGGTTGCGCCCGTCAAATGGAACCGCTTGCCTACAACGTTTCCCTTGGGCCAATAACGTTGTGCCAGGTGATCGTTCACCACCGCCACCAGCTGCGAGTTCTCCCGATCCGATTCGAGCAAACCGCGCCCCTGCAAAACGCGGACGCCCAGGGTGCTGAAGTAGCCGTCGCTCACGTAGTGGTTGAATGCCGTGGGTGCCTGCTGGCTTGGCGGCAACCGATAGCCCTCGGGAACGAGGCCGATCGTGTCCCAGCACCAGAGCGGGAGGCTGGAAGTGAGGGCGGCCGACCGCACGCCCGGAGCCGAGCGCGTCCGTTCCAGCAGACGCTGATAGAACTGTCGCGTCTGGTTTTCCGAGTAACGGGCCAGTTGCGTATCGAAGCTGGTGAGGAAGAGCCGGTCCGGGCGGAAGCCCGCTCCTTGCGCCAGTTCGTAGCGAAAGCCCTCCACCAGAACGGCCGAGATCACCAGCAGAACTAGCGACAGAGCCACCTGGCTCGCCACGATGGTGTTGCGGCCCCAGAGGCGGCGCTTGCCGCTGTCCGCATCGGCCGCTTTGAGCGCCGAAACTAGGTCCGGGCGCGTTATCCGCAGCGCGGGCCAAAGCCCGAACATCATCGTGCTCATCATCGAAACCAGCAGCGTGAATAGCAAGGCCCGATGGTCGACGGTCGCGCCGATCGAGAACCCCAGGTCGGAAGGGAACGGCATACTCCTGAAGAATCGGGCCCCCTGATCGGCGACCACGACTCCCCCCAGTCCGCCAGCGATGGCAACCAGGAGGCTCTCCAGCAAAAGCTGCCGGACCAAAGCGCCGCGGCTGGCGCCAATGGCCAGGCGCAACGCAATCTCGCGCGATCGCGCGCGGGCACGGCTCAGCAGCAAGCCCGCCACGTTGGCGCAGGCCACCAGCAAGACCGAGAGTGCCAGCAGTGCCAGCATGATCATCA
>Ga0074045_10002949_pt1 | contig 15490 bp, 12 predicted proteins | sample BogForMeECP23OM2_FD_94442 | JGI IMG/M metagenome (GOLD analysis project Ga0074045, IMG submission 94442) | Bog forest soil microbial communities from Calvert Island, British Columbia, Canada - Bog Forest MetaG ECP23OM2 | ecosystem: Environmental > Terrestrial > Soil > Wetlands ...
AAAGGTCTTGGTTCCATGCTCCGTAACATATCCCGCGAGCCATGCAACCAGCGGATAAGCCAGCAGAAATCCGCCCGTGGGGCCAAGCAATTGAGCGATGCCTCCCGGACCGCCGGGGCTAAACACTGGCAAGCCCATCGCGCCTTCCGCCAGATAAAGCGCCACCGCCGCAAACCCCCGCCGGCTGCCCAACATCAGTCCGACCAGCAGCACGCCGAAATTCTGCACCGTAAGCGGAACCGGTGTGCCTGGGATCGGAATCGTGATGCGCGCGCACAACGCCACCAGCAAACTTCCGCCCACCACGAGGACGACTTGCCGCGTAGCGCTCGAAGCCAGAACCGGCTCCCGCGAAGTGCCCAAACTTTGTAGCGCCGGTTTTGTCATTGCCGATTTATTCATGAACATTCTCCGAAACTGCTTGCTAAACTGTGACGCGGAGGGTCAGTGTTCGATATCGCCCGACCGGCGCTCGCCAGCTTCAGTGGAGATTTCCCGTCCCGCCTGCGCTTCCCGCAGATGGCGGCGCAGTCGCATGTATAAGGCGATCACAACGCACACCACGGCCAGCGTACTTACGCCCAGGATCAGGAACCACCAGATCATCCGCACAGCCGATTAGGATAGCAGATGATCGCGTGCTAAACCGAGAAGTCGAGGCCGCAAACAGCCCCAGATTAAATCTTTCTCAACTGGCTTTCGCTGCAGCTCTTTTTTCGCGCATCATCTCGACGCGCTTTAGCGTGAACTTCAGCCGCTCGCGTCCAAACTTGGAGTTCGTGATCACTTTTTCGATGTTCTCGAACAAGTGCGGATCCCCCGTCTTCTCTCGTATTTCATCGAGAAAGGGGTGGATCTTGGCGAATATCAAGAACATCTCTCCGCTGACTGACGGTTGAATGAACAAATCCTCATTCAACGTACCATGCAGAACCAAGGATGCGGCCATGCTCCAATAGCCGCCTACCTGGCGTAGCCAATTGTTTTCCTGCGAACCTAGCTCGCCGACCACTTTCATGACTTCATCTGCGCTGGCAGGCCAAAAGCCAGTCACCCACCAGTTGCGCGCCTTGCGCATTTCCGGTTCGCGGCGCAGATCATAGAGGTGAAGAATTAGTTGCGCATCCATAGCAGTTGCTTTTTTGGGCATTAAGGCCTCCTCCAGTAATGAAACTTCAGTGCTGATCTTAAAGGGTGAAGCGGGCGAGACAGCAAAATAATTTTTGCTTAGGCGCTGGTGGCGGCCGCTTCGGGAGGCGCCGGCCGTTCGTAGTCGCACTCTTTGTTTGGGCAGGCGATCACCGGGCCAGCCTTAAGGTTTTTCTCGACCAGATACTCGCTGCCGCAACTCGGGCACTTTTCCGCAATCGGCTTGTGTGCCGACGTGAACTTGCACTTGGGATAGTTTCCGCATCCGTAGAACGTGTTGCCCTTGCGCGCCCGTTTCTCCACCAGGTCTCCGTCTTTGCACTCGGGACACTTCACGCCAATGTAATTCTGCTTCACATACTTGCACTCGGGGTATCCGCTGCAGGCCGTGAACTCACCGAAGCGGCCGTGGCGGATCATCATATTGCGCCCGCACTTCGGGCAAGGCTCGTCCAGAGGAATGTCTGGAACTTTCTTGCCCTGATCAAGCCGCCGCGTAGTCTTGCAATCGGGATAGCCGGTGCAGGCCATGAACTGCCCGAAGCGGCCGCGCTTTAGCACCATCACGCGCCCACAGTTCTCGCAGTATTCTTCCTGCGTGGTCTCTTGCACATCGGCCGAGTCAAGGTCGGGCAGATTGATAGGATTTTCTTTTGTGAACTTGCAAGTGTTTGGATCTTCTTTGTCGTAAGTGCTGCAAGCGTAGAACGATCCGTGCTTGCCCCACTTGATCACCAGCGGCGCGCCACAGCTCTCGCACTTTTCGTCCGTGGGCTTCTCCATCCGCTTGATGTTCTCCATATGCTTTTCGGCATATTTGAGATCCTTCTGAAATTTCTTGTAGAACTCGGCCAGCGTGTCCGTCCACTTTTCTTTACCCTCTTCGATGTCGTCGAGTTCTTCTTCGAGATGTGCGGTGTAGGCCACATCGAAAATGTCGCGGAAGTTTTCCACCAGTAGGTCGGTGACCACCAATCCGATCTCGGTGGGCGTAAATTTACCGCCGAGCTTCTGCACGTACTGGCGTTCCTGGATAGTCGAAAGAATGGCGGAGTAGGTTGACGGACGCCCGATGCCGCGCTCTTCCAGTTCTTTCACCAGCGAGGCTTCGTTGTAGCGCGGCGGCGGCTCGGTAAAATGCTGCTCCGGCTTCAATTCTTTCAGCGTGAGCTTCTGGCCGGCTTCGAGCGCGGGTAGTTTGTGTTTCAGTTCTTCGTCTTCTTCGTCTTTGCCTTCCTTCGACTCCTCGTAAACCCGCAGGAAGCCGTCAAACTTCAACACCGACCCGGTGACGCGGAACCAGAACGTCTCGCCCGAGTTGGATTTCGCATCGATATCGACCGTAGTCTGGTCGAAGACCGCCGGCATAATCTGGGACGCCACAAAGCGCTGCCAGATCAGCTTGTAGACCTTGAACTCATCTTCTTTTAAGTACTGCTTTACCTGATCGGGGTGGCGCATCGCCGAGGTTGGCCGGATGGCTTCGTGCGCCGCCTGTGCCTCCTTCTTCTCTTTATATGTATTCGGCGTTTCGGGAAGGTAGGCGGCACCATATTCCTTGCCCACGTACTCGCGCACTTCTTGAATCGCTTCGGGGGCAACCCGGGTCGAGTCGGTACGCATGTAGGTGATCAGGCCGACCAGACCCTCCTCGCCAAGTTCCACACCTTCGTAGAGCCGTTGCGCGATCATCATCGTGCGCTTCACGCTGAAGCGCAGCTTGCGCGAGGAATCCTGTTGCAGTTTGCTCGTAGTAAAAGGAGGCGCGGCGTTGCGGCGCCGTTCCTTCTTGTCGACCGTGCGCACGATCCAGTTGGCTTGTTCCAGCGCCGCGCGGATCTTCTCCGCATCCTCGCCGTTCGTGACCTCAATCTTTTCCTCGCCCTTACCCACGAAGCGGGCGTCGAATGTGGGCGGTTTGCTGGCGGCGAGGTGTGCGTCGATGGTCCAGTATTCTTTCTTCTCGAACGCTTTGATTTCACGCTCGCGTTCGACAATCAATCGTAGGGCGACGGTCTGCACGCGCCCAGCCGAAAGCCCGCGGCGAACCTTATCCCAGAGCAGCGGCGAAACCTGGTAGCCGACCAGCCGGTCGAGCACGCGCCGAGCCTGTTGCGCGTCTACAAGGTTCTGATCGATCGCCCGCGGATGTTCGAACGCGGCTTGCACGGCGCGCTTGGTGATTTCGTTGAAGGTAACGCGCTGAATGCGCGGCGGCGCCTCCGCTTCTCCCTTTTTCTTCTTCTTTGCTTTCTTCCCGTGGCCGTTGATGTCGAGTTCGCCCGCCAGGTGCGCGGCAATAGCCTCGCCTTCGCGGTCCGGGTCAGGCGCCAGGTAGATCGCATCCATCCCCGCACCCATCTTCTTCAGCTTGGCCAGAACTTTTTCTTTGCCGGGGATCACGACATAATCGGTTGCGAACTCATCGTCGGTATCGACCCCGAGCGTGCTCTTGGGCAGATCTTTCACGTGGCCGAGCGAGGCCTCGACACTAAATCCCTTACCCAGATATTTCTGGATGGTCTTCGCCTTGGCCGGCGATTCGACGATGACTAAACTCTTTACCAATGGATCCTCAGTCTCCCTATGTTCTTTTCGAATTCGTTTCGAAGCTAGCACGAATGGGACAGCGGCAACAAGTTACCGGGGGCAGCTACGAGCTTTGAGCTGCTAGCTGCGACTGGGTTTGCCTTCGCCACTGCCCGGCGAACTCACTGCGGATCGCTCATCCCAGTGTGCTCTTTGTCGGGCGGACACTTTGCATCAGACCGGTCAGCATCCGCTGGAGTTCATCGGCTTGGTGTGTTAATTGGAGGGACTCCTCTTCTTTCAAAAGGTGTAGATCAGAAGCCAGCAAGACGTGATATTCGACCTCGCTTGCCGACCCTCGGGCGATCTGGAGAAAACGGCACATCTCGCCATCGGATCGTCGACCGCATCCTTCGGCAATATTTGCTCCGACGGAAGCAGACGAACGGCGAATTTGACTTGTCAAGCCATACAACTCTTCCTTTGGGAACCATGCCGTTATTCGATATATTTTTAAAGTCGACTATTGCGCCCTACCCACACTTTCAACTCCTTGAAGTCCGTCACGATATTCTCCTGATGAGGCCAAGCTCGCGATTCACAGCTCAAAGCTCGCCCTAGAAGCTCTTTACAAAATTCTTTCCTGGCATTTGCTTCACTTTGCCGCTCAACTCTAGCTCGAAGAGGGCGGCGAAAATTTCGGACGACGACATTTGGTTCTCCAGCCGTTCCACCAGTTCGTCGATGTGCGTGGCTTCATCAGCTTTCAGCAGGCTCAGGATTCGCTTCTCGTGTGGAGGAAGCCCTTCGTCCGGGAATAGAGATGCCGAAGAGGCTCCGCCGGATTCAGGCGGGGTGGTTGGAGTGAGAGCAAGCTTCACTTCCTGCGGCAGATCCTCCCAAACATCTTCCCAGGTTGCGACCAGCTTCGCGCCCTGCTTGATCAACGTGTTTGGCCCCCATGAATTCTTGTTTGTCACGTTGCCGGGCACCGCGAAAACGTCACGGTTTTGTTCCAGAGCGCAACGAGCCGTGATGCGTGTTCCGGAGTATTCCGCCGCTTCGACCACGAGTACTCCAATCGACATGCCACTGATAATCCGGTTGCGAATGGGGAAATTTTGCGGAAAGGCAGCGGTGCCGAGAGGAAACTCCGCCATAAGTGCTCCGCCCAGCGCGAGAATCTGCTCTGACAGGCGCGAATTCTCTTTTGGATAAATCACGTCGACGCCCGTGCCGAAGACTGCAATCGTCTTGCCCTTGGCGGTGATCGCGCCGCGATGGCTGGCGGTGTCGACTCCGCGGGCCATGCCACTGATAATCACCAGGCCTTGCGCCGCGAGATCACACGCGAGCCGCTCGGCCATGCCCGAACCGTAAGGCGTGGGATGGCGTGTGCCCACCATGGCAATCCCGGGCTGCATCAGCACCTCGGGATTGCCGCGAACGTAAAGCACCAGCGGCGGGTCGTAGATTTCTTTCAGTCGCGGCGGGTAGCAAGGATCCTCGAAAGAGAGCGCTGTCGCTCCCTCGGCGGCGCAGCGCGCAAGTTCTTCCCGCGCCATTTCCGCCGATTTCCCGGTGGCGATCGATTGTGCTGACATGGCCTGGATCCCCGTGCTCTCCAGTTCGGTGAGAGATGCGTGGAAGACCGCCTCGGCGCTGCCGAAATGTTCCACCAGTTTCCGCGCCTTCGTGGGCCCCAGTCCCGGTGTCAGCGAGACGGCAAGCCACTCCAGAATATGAGTTGCATGGGCGGAGGCGGCAACCGCGTTTGGCACTTCCAAACTCCGATCTTCTAGAACTAAAGGGATGGGGACTGGGCGGACTGTAATCATTCGCGGAAAGCGGAGTCAAGGGAAGCCGTCACAAGGGCACGCATAAAAGGTCTGCTAAAATCAAAACAGGAATGAGACGTCTGCGCATCTCTGCGATTTCCTACCTCAACACCGCCCCCCTCATATGGGACTTCGAAGGCGGCGAAGCGGCCGAAGAGAATAAGAAAACATTCGATATTTCCTACACCTTGCCGTCAGATTGCGCTCGCGCTCTGCAGGCCGGAACCGCAGACATCGGAATCATCCCCGCGGCCGCCTATGCGCAGATTCCCCGCCTGATGGTGTTGCCCGGTGTCGCTATCGCCTCGCGTTGCCCGGTCCGCTCCATCCTGCTGGTGAGCAGGGTTCCGATAGAAAAAATTCGCACCGTGGCGCTGGACACCTCGTCCATGACCTCGATAGCTCTGACCAAGATTTTGTTTGAGAAGTGGTTGGGCGGCGGCCGGAGTTTCACCCCGATGGCGCCGGATATCGACAGGATGCTCGCCGCTCACGACGCCGGTTTGGTGATTGGGGACCCGGCGCTGCAGATCGACCGCTCGCGCTACCTGACGCTCGATCTTGCCGAGGAGTGGATTCGCCGCACCGGAAAGCCCTTTGTTTTCGCCTTCTGGGCGGTGCGTCAGGATGCGTTGCGCGAAGCGTCACCTGCGATAGACCTGGCGGCAGTGTTTCAACAATCTCGCGACCACGGCCTTGAGCCGGAGAGTCTCGACCATATCTGCCGCGAATGGGCAGCCCGCCTGGGGCTCACTGAGTCCGACGTGCGAACCTATCTCACCGAAAACATCTATTACCAGCTTGACGATCCTTGCATCCAAGGCTTGCAACTGTTTTATCGCTATGCGGCTGAGATCGGCGCGTTGCCGGTCGCTCCCGAACTGCGCCTGCTGGGCGCCGAAAGTGCCGCAATGGTTTAAGAGAAGATGCTTAGGTCGATCCTCCGCGTCCTGTAAACTCCTTCAAACCTGAATGCCTTTCCATCTTCATCTACTGGCGGCGGTTCCCATCTGGCGGCAGCTTCGCCGTCTTGGAGGACCAGGGCTGGTTATCCTGGGCATCGCCGACAATTCCGTGATTCCGCTGACCGGCAGCATGGATGTCCTAACCATCTGGCTGGCCGCGCGCCACCGCGAGCCCTGGCCTTACTACGCCTTCATGGCCACTCTGGGCGCCGTCATCGGGGGCTACATTACTTATGCCCTGGCCCGTAAAGGCGGCAAAGAAACCATGGAGCGCAAGCTCTCAAAAAGGAGAGCCGCAAAGGTTTCTAAGGCGTTTGAACGCTGGGGATTCTTCGCCGTCGCGATTCCCGCCCTGCTGCCTCCGCCGTTTCCCTTCCTGCCGTTTCTGTTAGCCGCAGGCGCGATGCAGTATTCGCCAAAGAAATTTTTGGGAGCGTTAACCCTCGGGCGCGGAGTTCGCTACACCATTGCCGCGGGCCTCGGGTATCACTACGGCCGGCATATCCTGCGTTTCTTTTCTCAGTACTACAAACCGGCGATGGCAATTCTGATCGGTCTGGCGGTTCTGGGTACGGCGTTGTCGCTCGTCCAGTACTTGAGGATGAAAAAAAAATAACGCAGGGGACGTTGCTGGCGGCCATTTGGAGCACACCTGCCTCTTCCGTTAGAATCGAGGTACAAATGTCGCTGACCAAGCAGCAAGCCCTGGAGATGTTCGAGTCCGATGACCTGATCGGCATCGGCATGGATGCCGACGCGGTGCGCCGCAAGCTGCATCCCGAGGGCACGGTCACTTACATCATCGATCGCAACATCAATTACACGAATTTCTGCACCGAATACTGCACTTTCTGCGCCTTTTACCGCCCGCTGAAGGGGCCAGCGGCTAAGGAAGGTTACATCCTCGACTTCGATACCATCTACGAAAAAATACGCGAGACCGTCGAACTCGGCGGCACGGGCGTGCTGATGCAGGGTGGCCTGCATCCCGATCTCAAGATTGACTGGCACGAGAAGATGCTGCGCGGGATTAAAGAGCGCTTCCCGCAGGTTCATCTGCACTGCTATTCAGCTTCGGAGATCATCGCCATCGCGGAGTACAGCAGCCTCAGCATTCGCGACACCATTCAGCGCCTGCGCGACGCCGGCCTCGATTCCATCCCCGGCGGCGGGGCCGAAATTCTCGACGACGAAGTCCGCTACAAGATCGCCCGCCTCAAGTGCCTGACCAACGATTGGATCAACGTTCATCGCACCGCGCACCAGATCGGCATGCGCACCACCGCGACCATGATGTTCGGCGTGGGCGAGAACTACGAACACCGCGTCAATCATCTTCAGGAACTTTACAACCTGCAGGAAGAAACCGGCGGCTTCACGGCGTTCATCCCCTGGAGTTTTCAGCCGCACAACACCGCCCTCGGCGGCCGCCACTGGGATGAAGCCACCGCGGTCGATTATCTGAAAGTCCTCGCCATCTCCCGCCTGTATCTCTCGAACTTCCTCAACGTGCAATCAAGCTGGGTCACCCAAGGCCTCAAAGTCTGCCAGATGGGCCTGCGCTTCGGCGGCAACGACGTCGGCTCGGTGATGCTCGAAGAAAACGTAGTCCGCGCCGCCGGCGTCACCAACTGCACCACCGAAGAAGAGTTGCGCCGCATCATACGCGACGCGGGATTCCGGCCTGCGCAGAGGGATACGCTGTATCGACAGTACTTTTTGAACTAATCGTCAGAAGAACAGCTGGGTGCCCAGCTTCTCGCTTCCTCTGCGAGAAGTGAGATTGTAGAAGGTCGCCTTCACCGCGGCTTCCTGAAAATGCAAACGGCCCCGGAAATCCCGAGGCCGTTCGCGAGAACCGATAATCCGGCACCCTGTCAAGGTCGCACAATCATCATCGACGCAATGCCGCGCGAAATCAAGTTACTTTCAGGAGAGCCGCTCCTGTCCGCGACCCTCCCGCTTGTCCCTGGGAGACACTCCCTTCCTTCAAGGACAGGAGGTGGACCCGAGGGATTCGAACCCTCACCTGCGACCTTGACAGGAAGCTAGCTGCCGTTACACCACAGGCCCACCGCTATAGCTTAAGTCTGCTCGACGCAAGGAGGCGATGCGTTGCGAGAATTCCAGGGAGAGAAGTTTCTTTTCGGGAACGGCGTCCCGCGCGTTTTTCTGACCCAAACCATTCCCAACTCCGGTAGCCCAGATTGTGAATAAATCGTTACACATCCGCAATTCGCTTCTGTCGCAGAAAAGAAAGTGATAGCCTCTGCGGTATTCTTTGCAGCATGCCACAGGCGCGACCGATGGAAGCCAACGAATATGACCTGGTGGTGATCGGCAGCGGACCGGCCGGGCAGAAGTCTGCCATCGGCGCCTCCAAACTGCGCAAGAAGGTCGCCATCATCGACCGCAAGAAAACCATGGGTGGGGTCTGCGTGCACACTGGCACCATCCCCAGCAAGGTTTTGCGAGAGGCCGTGCTGTACCTGAGCGGCTTCCGCCAGCGCACTTTCTATGGGCGCGGCTATGTGCTCAAAGATCGCATCGCCATGTCCGATCTGACCTTTCGCGCGCAGTCTGTCATGTTCCGCGAGGTCGAGGTCATCAAGGCACAACTTCGCCGGAATTTTGTGGCTACGTTCGAGGGTGACGCGCGCTTCATCGATCCCCACACCATCGAAGTCAAGAACGACGACGGGTCGCAGCTGGTTCGCGGGCACCACGTGATGATTGCCTGCGGCACGCGCCCGGCGCACAGCGATGACATTCCGATCGACGGCAAACGCATCTTCGATTCCGATCAGGTCCATTGTCTCGAGGAGGTCCCGCGAGATCTGGTGATCGTGGGCGCCGGAATTATCGGCCTGGAATACGCCTCCATGTTCGCCGCGCTCGGAGTGAAAGTAACTCTGCTCGACCAGCGGCCAATCTTGCTCGACTTTGTGGACCGCGAAATCATCGAAAGCCTCTGCTTCCAGCTGCGGCAGCTGGGAACGGTTTTCCGCCTGGGAGAAAAAGTGGTTTCGGTCGGCTTCGATGAATCCCGCGAGCGCGTTTTCGCCAAGCTCGAAAGCGGAAAGAATGTCCACGGCCAGGGGCTGCTTTACACCATCGGACGGCAAGCCAATAGCGATGGCCTCAATCTCGAAGCTACGGGCTTAAAGTCGGACGGCCGGGGCAAGCTCCAGGTCAACGAATATTTTCAAACCGCCGTGCCTCACATTTACGCCGCCGGAGACGTGATTGGATTTCCCGCCCTGGCCAGCACCGCTATGGAGCAGGGCCGCCTCGCCAGTTGCCACATGTTCGGAATCCCCGGCAAGATGCCTCCCCATTCCATTCCGTACGGCATCTATACCATCCCAGAAATTTCCATGGTCGGGCGCACCGAAGAACAGTTGACGCAGGAGAAAATCCCCTACGAAGTAGGAGTAGCTCGTTACGCCGAGCTGGCCAAAGGACAGATGCTGGGTGATGATCAGGGTCTGCTGAAGCTGATCTTTGACCCCGATTCACTCAAGCTGCACGGAGTTCATGTCATCGGTGACCGCGCCGCGGAAATCGTTCACATCGGTCAGGTCGTGCTCACCCTGGGCGCGAGCATCGAGTATTTTCGCGATGCTGTCTTCAACTATCCCACGCTGGCCGAAGCCTATAAGGTCGCTGCATTAGATGGGCTGAACAAACTTTAGTAAGCCTCTGATTCGGGGCAAGCTCGGGATAGAATAGAAACCTGAGCGCCCCGACCGATCCCTCGTCGGTATTTTGGTAAATTCCGCAGGCGCTCCGCCTCTCAGCATAATGAAGTTTTCTGTCAAAGGTTTGTTATGGCTCGCAATCGCGGCCGCTACGCTCTCTGCGCGGGGCATCTTATCTGCCGAGCAACCCCCCGCGCACGCCTCCGCCGCGCTCAGCGGAATCGTCACCAAGGATCCAGGCAGCGAGCCCATAAAAAAGGCGCTGATCGAACTGATCGCCGAGAGCCAAAGCGACGGCGGGAACTACACGGCCCTCACCGGCACGGATGGCGGCTTCCGCATCGAGAACATCGCTCCCGGACGTTATCATTTGTTTGTCGAGCGCACCGGCTACCAGGAAATCGACCGGCACCGCCGCAAGACCGAAGGCCGCGTGCTCGCTCTCAGCGCCGGCCAGGAACTCAAAGATCTCGTCATTCGTCTGCAAGCCGCGGCGGTCATCGAAGGGCGCGTTACCGATGAAGACGGCGATCCCTTGCCCGAGGCGCAAGTCGCGGTTCTGAGTCAAACTTTTGTCGCGGGGCGCAATCACTGGCAGCAGGCAGGAGCCGAGCGCACTAATGACCTCGGCGAATATCGCATCGCCGGACTTTCCCCCGGCAACTATTTTGTTTCCGTAACCCCGCCCCCCGATTTCAAGAGTCTGATCGAAACCAGCGGCAACCCGCCTGCGTGGAAGTCCAGCAGCAACGGCACCTCAGAGAAAACCACGCTCGTTTCCTACCAGACTACTTACTATCCGGGCACCAGAGACCGTGGGCAGGCCGCGCCCATTCAGTTGCACGCTGGGGATGACTTCCCGGTGAATTTTTCCCTCACCCCCAGCCCGAGTTTGATTATCCGCGGCTCCGTGGTAAATCTGTCGGCTCGTTCTACTGCCTCGATCATGCTGCAATCCAAGGATTTCAGCCTGGTGCTGAACGGCGCGGAGACGCACAAAGACGGCAGCTTCGAGATTCGCGATGTCGCTCCAGGCGCATACACCATCTTCGCCACCGTAGATAGCTCACCGGTGCCGCTGATGGCCCGTCAGGCGCTCCAGGTAACGTCTGCGAACGTGGACGGCCTGCGGCTTGTGCCTCAGCCGGGCGGCGCAATCCACGGTCGCTTACGCATGGAAACCGGCGGCATTGCCCGGGTCGATCTCAGCCAGACATTTCTTCTGTTGCGCTTCGCCGATGGCGATGACGATTCACTCGGCGGTTTCGCCATGCAAGGCGGGTTCTCCACGCTTGCTCACGTGAATGCCGACGGAAGCTTTGAGTGGAAAAATGTTCCCGCGGGACGTTATACGGTTCAGATCTCCGAGACCAGCGCGAGCCCTGATTGGTTTTTGAAATCAGTGGCGGCGGATGGCCGCGATGCAGCTGATTCCGGCTTCGGGGTGAGCGGTGGCACCATCTCGCTTGATTTGGTGGCTAGCTCCAATGGAGGAGTCGCCGAGGGCGTGGCCACCGGTCAGAAAGACGAGCCTGTAGCCGATGCGGTCGTCGTCGCGGTACCGGAGGCACGTTTCCGCAGTCGTCCCGACCGCTATCGCAAAGCGCTTACCGACCAAAGCGGGCGGTTCGCCCTGCGCGGCCTGCCTCCGGGCGACTACACACTCTTTACCTGGGAGACGGCCGATGGCGAAGCCTACTCCGATCCCGAGTTCCTGAAAGACTACGAAGGCCAGGGCAAAACGCTGCACGTAAACCAGGGCGAGCACGCGAATCTGACGCTCAAGGTGATTCCCGCGGCCGAAGACCAGCCTTAACCGACCGACGCCGTGTTGCGCCCGATGATGGGGTATCCTTTTGGAATTATGAAATCCGCGCTCACCTCCCTCGTCCTGCTCGCCGCAGTGCTGGCCGCGAGTCTGCTCTCCGCCAACCTGCTTCAGGCGGAGGACACGCCCGCGAACGCACTACTGATACTTGCCAAGAGCGACAACACATTGCTGATTGTGGATCCTTCAACTCTGCACGTGATCGCGCACATTCCGGTTGGCAAAGACCCACATGAAGTTGTCGCCTCCGCGGATGGCAAGACCGCCTACGTATCCAACTACGGAGGCGGAGCCTACAACACGCTTGCGGTCGTCGATCTCATCGCCCAGAGAGCGTTGCCCTCTGTCGACCTGGGGGCCTTGCGCGGTCCACACGGATTGATTTTCGTAGGCGGAAAAACCTGGTTCACGGCGGAAGCTGCCAAGGCGATTGGAAGCTATGACCCCGCGACCAAGACGATTGATTGGGTCCTGGGCACCGGCCAGAACCGAACCCACATGATCTACGTCTCGCCGGATATGAAGTGGATGGTCACCACCAATGTTAGCTCCGGCACCGTCAGCATCATCGAAAAGACCGCAGGAGGCCAGGGCCGTGGCGATTGGGATGAGACGGTCGTCCGCGTCGGTAATGACTCCGAAGGCTTCGACGTTTCCCCCGACGGCAAAGAGATCTGGGTGGCCAATGCCGGGGACGGAACTGTTTCCATCATCGACGTTGCCAGCAAGCAAGTGCGGCAAACCCTGGCCGCCGATGTAGCTGGAGCCAACCGGCTGAAGTTCACGCCCGACGGAAAGCTCGCGCTCATTTCTTCTTTGCGCGGTTCGGATGTGACCGTCATCGACGCGGCGACTCGCCGGACCGTCAAACGAATCCCGGTGGGACACGGCGCGGCCGGCATCCAGATGCAGCCGGATGGTGCGCGGGCTTTTGTGGCGTGCTCTCCCGACGGGTACGTTGCTGTGATCGATCTGCACTCGCTGCAGGTGGTCGGCCATATCGAGGCTGGCAAGAGCCCGGATGGCTTGGCCTGGGTGACGCGGCAATAGGAGGCACACCGTCTGCGGGGCCCGACGAGGCGTCCCGAAGAGGGTCGGTACTGTGTAGCGGCACAAACGCTATCTTATGACAGGATGTTACAATTGTGTCATAACTATCGGAGTTTGTCATGCCAGAAGAAGTCCGAACGCTAGTAAACGAGAACGGCCGTGTAGTGATCCCCGCCTCCTTTCGTAAAGCCCTTGGCATCCGGGTGGGAGACGAGGTCGTGCTTCGTATCGAGGACGACGAGTTGCGCATCACGACCCAGCAGCGCCGCATTGAGCGAGCCCAGCGCCGCGCGCGGCAATACGTAAAACCGGGCACATCGCTGGTCAACGAACTGCTCGCGGAGCGCCGCAAGGCTACGAGAAATGAATAAGATCGTGCTCGATGCTTCCGCCATCCTCGCGGTGATTAATCGCGAACCGGGAGCGGAGATACTCACTCCAGCCATGCTCGCCCGCTCTGTGGCGAGCGCGGTGAATCTTGCCGAAGTACAAACCAAGCTGGTGAGCCGCGGTTGGACCTCCGACGAAGCCTGGGAAGATGCCACCAGTCCGGTTCGAGAAGTCGTGCCGTTCGACGAGAAGCAGGCCAGGGCCGCCGGCGACCTCGTGATTCAGACCCGTGCACTGGCCCTGTCCTTGGGAGACCGGGCTTGCCTCGGGCTGGGGATAGCGCTCAATGTGCCCGTGTACACGTCGGAGAAGGCATGGAAAAAACTCAAAGTGAGTACGGGAATCCAGGTCATTCGTTGAGGTGCGGGATTATGTCTTGCCCCCGTCAACAAGGACCCAACCCGCCGAATCCGGTAGAATGAAGGTTTCCAGCGGACTGCTTGCTGCGCTCCGACCTCATCCTGTCTTCGATGCTGGCTGTATGGGCCGCCCCCAAAGGCGTTTTGCCCTATCTCCGCCAGCACCTGCTGGATAAGACTTTCCAGGGCCTGTACCACACCGACGCCTTCGACCGCGCCCTGCTGATTCCATACTTCATCGTGCTCATCCTGCTGGCAGCCTACGGGATGCATCGCTACGTCCTCGTCTATCTTTACTATAAGCACAAGAAAAACCGAACCACCGAAGCGACCGCCCGCTTCGAGGAATTACCTCGCGTCACTGTGCAGCTGCCCATCTTCAATGAGCAGTACGTCGTAGAGCGGCTGCTGGAGTCCATTTGCAAGCTGAAGTATCCGCGGGAGAAGCTCGACGTCCAGGTGCTCGACGACTCCACCGACGAAACGGTTGAGGTGGCGCGGAACCTGGTCGAGCGCTACGCCGCGCTGGGAAATCCCATTAGCTACAATCACCGCGGCAACCGCGAGGGCTTCAAGGCGGGAGCGCTGGCCGAGGGCCTGAAGACGGCGAAAGGGGAGTTCGTCGCCATCTTCGACGCCGACTTCACTCCGCCGGAAGATTTCCTGCTGCGCACCATCCACCATTTTTCCGATCCCCAGATCGGCATGGTACAAACCCGCTGGACGCATATCAATCGCAACTATTCTTTTCTAACGCAGGTGGAAGCCATCCTGCTCGATGGTCATTTCGTGCTCGAGCACTCCGGGCGTGCGCGCAGCGGCGTCTTCTTTAACTTCAACGGCACCGCCGGAGTCTGGCGCCGCGCTGCGATCGACGAAGCCGGTGGCTGGCAGCACGATACGCTCACCGAGGACACCGACCTCTCCTACCGCGCCCAGCTCAAAGGATGGAAGTTCATCTATCTGCAGGATGTCGAGTGCCCGGCAGAGCTGCCGGTGGAAATGACAGCGTTCAAAACTCAGCAGGCGCGCTGGGCCAAGGGACTGATCCAGACCGGAAAGAAAATCCTGCCCCGCGTGCTGCGGAGCGACGCGCCGCTGCACACCAAGATCGAAGCCTGGTATCACCTGACCGCAAACCTCAGCTATCCACTGATGATCGTGCTTTCGGTGTTGATGTTGCCCGCGATGATCATCCGCTTCTATCAGGGATGGTTCCAGATGCTGTTTATCGATCTGCCTTTGTTCATGGCCTCCACCTTTTCAATTTCGAGTTTCTATCTGGTTTCGCAGCGCGAACTTTTCCCTAAGAGCTGGCCGCGCGCTCTGTTGTACCTGCCATTCCTGATGGCTTTGGGCATTGGACTAACCATCACCAACACCAAGGCCGTGATCGAAGCGCTGATCGGCAAGGAGAGCGCCTTCGCGCGCACTCCCAAGTACCACGTGGAATCGAAGAAAGACAAAGTTGGCGCCACCAAATACCGCAAGCGCCTGGGCTGGGTGCCGTGGCTGGAACTGCTCGTCGGGACTTACTTCGCGCTCACGGTCTATTACGCCGTGGAGAACGAGAACTTCGTCACCAATCCATTTCTGCTGCTGTTCGTCATCGGTTACTGGTACACCGGACTAATGTCTTTGTTGCAGGGCCGCTTCACCGGTGTCGCGCTGAGCGCCGAAA
>Ga0074045_10002950_pt1 | contig 15489 bp, 18 predicted proteins | sample BogForMeECP23OM2_FD_94442 | JGI IMG/M metagenome (GOLD analysis project Ga0074045, IMG submission 94442) | Bog forest soil microbial communities from Calvert Island, British Columbia, Canada - Bog Forest MetaG ECP23OM2 | ecosystem: Environmental > Terrestrial > Soil > Wetlands ...
GCATCCAACTCGCACTGTTTCCGAATCCGGGCGGATTAAACAGCGTAGGCCAAAACCGGTATCTGGCCACCACCGCTTCGGGCGACCCCGTCATCGGCACGCCGGGCAGCAGCGCCGGGTTGGGACAGATCGAGCAGGGGTATCTGGAGCAATCGAACGTAAGCGTGGTCGATGAGTTTATCAACATGATCGTGGCGCAGCGCTCTTACGAAGCCAGTTCACGCGTGGTGCAAGCTGCCGATGAAATGTTTCAGCTGGTCAACCAGCTGGGAAAGTAGCAGGGGAACCCGAGTGATTGCTCGATCTAATTTCACCTGTTTCTTGTTCGCCTGCGAAATCGTGGTGGGCTCGCTGTTCGCGGCCCGGCTTTCGGCGGAAGAGTCCCACCCGCCTCCGGCCGCGCAGCCAACTCCGGTAACGCGGCAGGAAGTGTGGCAGGCGGTGGTGGCTGAGTTCCACGAACGAGGACTCTCGGACCTACAGTTGCCGCGGATGGACGATCTCGATCTGCCGGTGGCTGTCCCAGCGATTGCGGGGCGGAAGTTGCAGGTCTCGTCAGCCTGCTGGGACGCGGTTCCTCGACGAACCCAATTCCGGCTGGAATGCAGCGAACCCGGGCAGTGTCTGCCGTTCCTGGCTTATGTCCATGCTCATCCTCATAACCAAGACAAGGCAGACGCGGGCGCATACGCCGCATCGTGCGGTTCGGCATCGGAGGCGCGGCTGGCGCCGGAGACTCCACCGAAACCCCTGGCGAAACCCACGGTACGCGCCGGGGATCGGGCGACAGCGGTGTTCGTTTCCGACCGCTTGCGCATCACCGCAAGTGTGACGTGTCTGGAGCGGGGCCGCGAGGGAGAAGTCATTCGCGTGCGCGGCGAGCAGGGACAGGTTTTCCGGGCGCGGATTTCCGGCCCCGCCCTGCTGGAGGCTTTGCCGCAGTAAAAGTGCGAGTTAGCAATTGCAGGTTAGTAAGTCAGGCAGGAGAGCTTAAGTGAAAACGGTACTGTATTGCCTGTTGTTGCTGACCGCAGACTGGCTGAGCGCATCGAAGCGGGATGCGCAGAAGGACAATCTGGCCAAATACGTTGCCCGTGTGCAGCTGGCGCAACCGGCCGCGCCCGTGCTCACCCTGGGGAGCATTTGGGTGGATTCGGGAGCGATGGCTTCTCTTAGCGCGGATTACAAGGCCAGGACAGTCGGAGACCTGATCACGATCATCGTGGCGCAAGGCCTGACCTCTTCAAACGCCAACGCCGTGAGTACGGCGCGTACGTTCAGCGCCAACTCGGGGATCACAGCGCTGCCGGGCAAGCTCAAAACCGGAGGCATCGCGAACCTCATCGGTCTGAACTCGTCCGAAGCCCTGTCCGGCAAAGGCCAGGCATCTACGGCTACGAGCGTGACCACCAATCTGGCAGGTCGAGTGGTCGCCGTTCTCGCCAGTGGCAATCTGGTGGTTGAGGCCGAACGCGTCATCAACATGAACCACGAAAAGCAGACCATCCTATTGCGCGGAGTGGTGCGCCGGGGCGATATCGGGCCGAACAACACGGTCGCTTCCAACGCGGTGGGCGATCTGGAACTGGAAATCAAGGGCAAAGGTGTGATTTCGGACGGAGTGCGGCCGCCGCATCGAGTGCTGCGCGCCATCCTGAACTTTCTGGATTTTTAGGAGCCTCATTCTTATGAAAGCCGCTTGGACCACCGGTCTCCTCGTCATCGCGGTTTCGGCAGCGCTCTTGGTGCTGGCGACCGAAGCGTCGGCGAGTGAACCGGTCGCGATCAAAATCGGCGATCTGACCAGCGTCGAAGGGGTGCGGGAAAATCCGCTGATCGGCTACGGCATGGTAGTTGGGCTTACGCAGACCGGGGACAGCCAGCAGACCGTATTCACCACCCAGACCCTGGCCAACATCATGCAGCGCATGGGGGCGCAGATTCCGCCGGCGACGGCGATCGTCAAGAATGTGGCAGCGGTATTCGTTACCGCCAACTTGCCAGCGTTCGCGCGGCCGGGCGCCCAAGTCGACGTGACCGTCTCCTCGATCGGCGATGCCAAGAGTCTGGAGGGCGGTGTCCTCCTGCTGACTCCGCTCTACGGTGCGGACGGGCAGGTCTATGCCGCCGCGCAAGGCCCGATCGCGGTCGGAGGCTTTGCGGCCGGAGGCGCGGGTGCGACGAAGCAGATGAATCACCCCACGACCGGAAGAGTTCCGGCAGGAGGCCGGGTGGAACGCAGCGTGGCCTTCGACTTCAATCGCCTGTCTCCGGTTTCGCTGCTCTTGCGCGAGTCGGATTTTTCGACGGCCGGGGAAATCTCCGACGCCATCAACCGCGAATTCGGACACGCGGTCGCAAGCGCCCGCGACGGCGGACGGGTAGACGTCGATCCGACGGCAACCGGCGTGGTGAACCTGACGGCGGTCCTGGCTCGAATCGAGAATTTGACCGTGCCTGTACACCGACGCGCCCGGGTCGTGCTCAGCGAACGTACGGGAACCATCGTCATGGGAAAAGACGTGCGTCTCGGAGCAGTGTCCATTCTGCACGGCGGATTCTCCGTGCAGATTTCGACTGAGTATTCCGTTTCCCAGCCGGCGCCACTCTCCAATGGGAAGACTGAAGTCATAGGCCAGACGGAAGTCCAGGCCAAGGACAGCCCTGCGAAACGCCTCGAAATTGGCGAAGGCGCCAGCATCGACGAGTTGGTCAGCGGATTGCACAACATGGGTGCGACCGCACGCGACGTGATCTCGATTCTGCAAGCGATCAAAGCGGCCGGTGCGCTCGATGCCGACCTGGAGGTGATCTGATGCTGGTCGTTGGTCGATGGTCGTTCGCTTTTCGCGGTTGGCAGACCATTTCGGATCATGACCGAACCGCGAACGACTACCGACCAACGACTAATGGAGACAATCCCATGAACATTACACTGGCTTCGACTTCTATCCCGCCGACCCCGGCCAACCCACCGGCCGCGAAAGCGATCGGGAAAAATGAAAAGGCAGCGCGCGACTTTGAAGCTATGCTGCTCACCCCGGTGCTCGACTCTTTGCAGAAGACGTTTGCGGGCGACTCGGAAGACGCCAAGACCCCAGGGGCAAGCGATTATCGCCTCATGGCGACCCAGGCGCTGGCACAGTCGATTGCGGCCCGGGGCGGAATCGGCATCGCTCAGCTCGTTCTGCGCCATTTGCAGCCACCAAAGGTATCGGGCGGGGAGTGAACAGCGGTTTGAGAGCGGGCGCTAAAGTTTTTCCGGACTTTGCCGATCTTAGACTTGAGCCGCGATGCGTTCTACGGACAAGCCGCCCCCGACATTAAGATTCGTTAAGAATCTGCCGATACAGAAGGTAGCAGGGGATTGGAGAAACTTATGAGAGTCGATTTGAACACGTTTGGAGTGGAGCCACCGGACAGGGGCACGACGGGCCACGCTGGGCAGACCGGAGCCGCTCGGACCGAAGCAAGCGACACGACGGGCAGCGCCTCGGGCAGCACGGCCGGCGTAGACCAAGCCCGCTTCTCGTTCGATCAGACGCGGGTGCAGACCCTCGCCGCGCGAGTTCTGGCGCAGCCTGAGATTCGCGAGGCCAAGGTGCAGGCGCTGCAGCAATCGATCGGCAAAGGTGACTATTCGGTTCCCCCCAGCCAGATTGCCGATGCCCTGGTCAGTGAGCTGGGTGGAGCACAGGGTTAGTGGCGCGGACTATGCAGTGAGCTATGGAGTGAATTATGGATCCGTTGATCACGAACGGGGTCGATCCAGCGTTGCTGCGCGTGCTGGAGAAACGTGGCGATGAGCGTGAGTCGGTGCCGCGACGCAAGCGTCCAGCGGTGCCCGAAAAGACGGTTGATGAGCAAGGGACAAACGAAGACGAGGCCGCTCCCGACACTCCGAAGCACACGCTGGATGACTTGGCATGATGGTGAACCAGACTTGGCTTGACCACCTAACGACAAGGCCTTGCAAAGACTTGATCTGACGATCTGTTATTGAACGAAGGGCTGTTCCTGCTATGGATGATATCGACACCTCGCTTCCCGAACTCAGCAAGCTGGTTGAGCAGCGGCTGGGGCTGTTGCGTAGCCTGGCAGAAAGTCTGGAGTCGAGTACTCTGGCGCTGGTGCGCAACGACGCGGAAGCGATTGCACGCGGTGCGGCGCACCAGGCAGAGCTCTGCCGGTACTGGAGCTGCCTCGAAGAGGAGCTTCGTCGGCGGGCCGGACGGCGTCCGGCGTTGCCCCCGGCTGGCGCATCGGGCAATTCTCCGGAAACCGGGCACTCGACACAGTTACAAGCCCAGTGGGAGGCACTCGGAACTCGGATCCGCTATCTCACGCGCGTGCACTGGTCGCTGCTGCGGCACCTCGAGCGCAGCCTGGCCGTACTGAATCGCGTTGTCGACAGTTGCGCGCCCACCTACACGCCCAATCCTAATTTGCTTAAAACCAGTTTGCTCAGAACGGAAGTCCGGCTCCGGGCCGGAGAATAACGACAACGGAGAATAGCCATGTCGGGTTTGTTCGGGACTCTTTCGGTTGCCCTGACCGGGCTCTCGGTTAGCCAGCAGGAGATGGAAGCCACTTCCAACAACGTTGCCAACGCGAACACGCCCGGATATACCCGGGAGGTTCCCGTGGTGGCGGCCGGCGACCCGGTAGAAGTCGGATCGCTGAGTGTGGGCACCGGAGTGGTCCTCCAAAAAATCGAGGGCTTGCGCGACCCCATGCTGCTAATCCAAATCAATCAGGCCACACAGCAGAACAGCGCGCTCAACGCCTCGCTGGCGCAGCTACAACAGATTCAAACCCAGTTCGCGAGCTCCACTTCCGGCATCGGCGCCGACATCAGCAATTTCTTTAACAGCCTGCAGCAACTCTCCCCCGATCCTTCGAATCTGACGTTGCGGCAGAGCGTGCTGACTGCTGCCGACACCCTGGCCACCGATTTCAACACCGCCGCCCAGAACCTTCAGACCCAGAGCAACAATATTGACCAGAACGTGGTGCAGTCGGTCAGCCAGGTGAATGGCCTGACCTCGCAGATCGCCAGTGTCGACCAGCAGATCAGTAATCTCCAGAGCGTCAATCAGAATCCCGGCACGCTGGTCGACAAGCAGAACACTCTCATCCAGCAGCTTTCCGGGCTGATTGATGTGCAAGTGATTCCGACCGATCAGGGCATCACGCTGGCGACTGCGAACGGGACGACGCTGGTATCCGGATCGCAGAGTTTCGCGCTTACCACCCAGGCTAGCGGCGGAGTGCAGCATATTTTTTCCGGAAGCCTGGACATTACCAGCTCGCTGACAGGTGGAAGCCTGGCTGGTTTGATCCAGGTGCGCGACCATGAAATTCCGAGCATTAGCAGCAGTCTCGATCAGTTGGCAGCCGGTCTCGCTACCAACCTCAACGCGGCCAATACAAAAGGCTTTGATTTGGAAAACCCGCCCGCACAGGGTGGTAATATCTTTGCTCCTACGCCCGCAAGCGGAGTGGGCGCAGCGGCCACGTTGACCGTCAGTATAACCGACCCATCGCTCATTGCCGCCAGTTCCGACGGCACGGTCGGCAGCAACGGAAATCTGGCGAATCTCTCCGCAATTGCCAATACCGCCCTAGCCAATGGGCAAACGCCGATCAACGCCTATTCCAATCTGGTAGGTCAAGTAGGAAGTGCTACCGCCATTACTTCGGCCGATGCCGACTCCTCCAATCTGATCCTGCAACAGTTGCAGGATCAGAACGGGAGCGTGTCGGGCGTGTCGCTCAATGAAGAAGCATCCAACCTCATCCAATATCAGAACGCTTATCAGGCCGCAGCCCGTGTGGTTTCGACCGTCAACCTCTTGCTGCTTGATGCAGTAAATCTTGGCATGGACGCGGCGGAGGCATAACGTTTAACGACCAATCCCGTTCTTGAGGTAAACATTCCATGCGCGTCAATCCGAATCCCATGCCCGATCTGCTGGCGGCGCTCAACCAGACACAACTGGAAGAGCAACAGGCCGAACTCCAGATTTCGACAGGCAAAAGCGTAAACCAGCCTTCCGACAATCCGACCGCGGCCGCCCTGCTGGTCGAGAACAATGACGAGGCCACCTTCAACAGCGGTTATCTGCAGAGTATGAGTGCGGTGCAGGGACAGCTCTCGGCGGCCGATTCGACACTGAGTTCGGTCACAACCGCGCTGCAACAAGCCCTCAGCCTCGGCGTCGAGGCGGGCGGTGGCACGCTCTCCGATAGCGACCGGGCCGCAATTGCCGTTCAGTTGCAAGGCATTCAGAGCCAGCTTGTTTCCCTGGCCAACACCACGTACCAGGGCAACTACTTGTTCGCCGGCACCGATACCAATACGGCGCCGTTCGTGGTCGACAATACCGTCCCTTCCGGCGTCGGCTATGTCGGCAACACTGATGTCAATCACGTATCGGCGGGCAGTGGATACAAGCTCGCCGTCAACCTGCCCGGATCGCAACTGTTCTCCGCTACCGGCAACGACGTTTTTCTTGCCCTCAACAACCTCATTCAATCGGTGCAGACCAATACCGGCATTGGTGCCGCTGTCAACTCGGTAAGTGCAGCTTCCAGCTATCTTTCGGCACAGCGCGTGTTCTATGGCAACGCCATGGACCAGGTGGAGTCGCAGACCACCTACCTCAATACCGCCCAGCTTCAGATCAGCCAGCAGCAGAACACGCTTGGCGGTGTGGACATGGCTGCGGCCGCCAGTAATCTCGCCCAAGCCCAGACTGACAGCCAGGCCGCGCTGGCCGCTATCGGCAAGTTCTCGCAGAATAACCTTTTCGATTACTTGACGTAGAGGGGAGAACTCAGTCATCACACCATTGAGTGATTGAATTCATGACTCTATATACGTCAAGGACTCAATGTTTAGAGCGTTTTCTTGCGGGCTCGAGCCCAAGCCATGGCGGACGCTACGTGGGTTCTTGCCGTTTCCAGCCGCACCTTCTCGGCCAACAGGCGCCCTTGCACGTCGGGCAGAAAATGTTTCAGCTTTTCCAGGTTCCTGCGGTATTCGAGGGCCTCATTTTCCAGTGCCGCGGCGTCGTCGGAATGTGGCAATGGCCTGCGCAGACATTCCGCTGCCCGTAAAAGCTGGCTGAGTATGTCAGAAAAATCCTGCGGCTTGATGGCCGAGCAATGTTTTCGTTCTGGACGAAAGTTAAGCAGCGCGGACCGCAGCTCGTCATTCACCTGCTGCAAGGTTTCGAGCGCGTCTGGCGGCATCGACATCGACGTCGGCATTAGCCCTGCCAGTTCCCATGCCCGTGATCGGACTCGATTTCGGGGTCCGTAGCACGGGAAGGACCGATACCCGCCGCCGTGGTGATCGGGGGCTTCTCCGCCTGCTCAACTTCGATCCAGGCTGCTCGCAGCGCCAGCACGTCCGTGATCTGCTGGCAAAGTGCCCGCTTCGAAGGGTAGAACTGCACCTGAATCAGATTTTGGCGCAGAACGTTGTAAAAATGATCGAGATCCTTGGCGACTTTGCCTCCGTTGGAAAAGTCCAGCGGTGATTGCAGATGACCGATGACCAGAATCGCATGCTGGATGCGCTTGGTCCGCAGCATAATGTCGTTGTTCTCGATGGCCACGGCCGCTTGCCGCAGATCCTCGATGATCTGCTCATAAAGCCGCACCACGAGCCCTACCGGACTCGCGCCCCGAACCGTCCCCTCTCGATACGACTGTTGCATATTCATGACCATCAACCTCTCGTTTAGCCGCTTGTACCGCTCGTGCTTTCTCCGGAAGTTGGGGTCGTGTTCGTGCTCGTGGTCGTGCCCGTGGTCGAACCTGTCGACGACATCGATCCCAGCTCGGCAGTGATTTCCTGCAGCGTGAAGGGGTACTGTTCAAGACTTGCGTTGACCTGGCTGAACTCCGCATCCAACTGTATCTTTTGGGCCGCTAACTGAGTCTGGAAGTTGGTTATTTCGGTCGTGAGCGCGGTCTGTTCACCCTGGTTCTCGGCCAGGTCCGAGTTCAAGATGCCAGTCGACGGATCCGTTAAGTTGGTGAGGGCGGAGTTGAAATTGTCGGCGAAGCCAGCCGCGTTGGAATTCGTGAAGAAATTCTGCACTCCAGAGGGATTTGCGCTCAACGCGCTGGTTAGCTTGGAACTGTCAACAGTTAGGGTCCCATCGTTGTTCAGGGTAATGCCCAGCGCTGCCAGGTTCGACAAGCCACTACTAGTGGAAGTCGGGTCGGTAGTCGCGTAGGTTATGCCCGCTGCCAAGCTGGACTGCAGGATGCGTAAAGCGGAGTCCGAACCGAGGGGCCCTTCGCTGTTGGTGGCGGGATTGACAGTGAACTGGGTATTGATGTCGCTGACGACCGTATTGTATTCCACAACAAAATTGTTGATGGAGTTAAGGATTGAGTTTGTGTCTGGGCCGACCGTCAGCGTTACCGGGGTGGCCGGATCGGCGCTCGTGAGGGTGAGAGTCACATCCGGGATCGCCCCGGTTACGGTATTGGTTGTGCTCGCGTAGGGGATGCCATTAATTGAAATTTCAGCGTTGGTACCACCTACCGGGGGCTCAAACGTCAAACTGGTGGTGTTGTTGGCGATGGCCAGCGCTCCCGGACTGCCACTCGACTGGCTATAGATTGCGAGGCGCGCGCCGCTGGCGTCGGTCACTACACTGGCCGTGATACCCCAGTTGTTGGTCACGCTCTGGGCATTGATCGAGGCTGCGAGTGTCGTCAGCGTGTCATTGGTGCCTGCGGTGATGGGAATGTCTGCCGTGGTGCCGCCCGATCCTCCGATCTGTAATTGAAGATCTCCGGTGGACTGGCCGGTTGGCAGAATCGAAGTGGTCGCGCTCGCGATCGAGTCCGTGTACAGCGTCCCGGTTGACGCCAAGCCGGTCACCACCACGGTGTAGTTGGCCGCCGTGGCCCCAGTCTGCGCCGTTGCGCTCACAATCGCCGACTCCGAGGAGGTTGCCGTCACCGTCGCCAGTGCTTCGCTCGAGAGCCCCTGCATGGCGCTCGCCAGGTTGGAGAGATCGGTATTGATGCTGGATAGGGCAGTGGCCTGGGTCTGCAAGTTGGTCACGTCCCCCTGCCACACTGTCAATTGTCCGCTCTGGGCGGCTTGGATCTCGGACACAACGGCATTCACATCGATGCCGTTTCCATTCAACAGACTTGCGATGTTAAAGCTAATCCCCATGATTCTTTTCTCCTTCGCTTTCGGCTGCTGCCGCGCACCGCGCTAAGTTCTTGGCTGTTTGGCCGTTGCCAGGTTCTTGGCGCGATCCGGATACTGAACAATTAACAGGTTCTTAGTCTCAGGATCCTGATGCACTTCGACCACATCCGGCGGCAGTGCGTAGGTTGAGGAGACATTTTTCGTGACTGTATTTTCTTGTATTGGCAGAGTTCCCGAATCGGGATGTAGCGCACGCACTAATCCGAAATAGCGAAAAGGAGGCGGTCGCCCGCCTCCTTTAGTTCGCCGAAACCGCTTACTGCAAGAGTTTCAGAACAAGCTGCTGTTGCTGGTTGGCCTGGGCCAGAGCGGAAATGCCGGTCTGTTCCAGAATCGAGAACTGGGTGAGATTGGCCACGGCTGTCGGAATGTCCGCTGCCGTGACGGTGTTTTCCGCCGAAGTCAGGTTCTGCACCTGGTTGTTGATGACGTTGGAAGCGCTTTGCAAACGGTTGACGGTTGCGCCAATATTGCCGCGCAGGGCGGCAACCTGCGCCACCGCGCCGTCAATCAGCGACAGGGCAGCTTGAGCGTCAGATTGGGTCAACAGATCGTTGACCGATCCCGCCGCGCCGCCAGTCAAGACCGAACCGGCGAAGGTGTGGGCCGTCCCGGTTGCGGCAGTAGCGATACTATCGCCAGCGAGGCCCTTGGTTGAAGCGGTGAAGGTGATTGTGTCTAGCCCAGTCGTCAAGTTTGTCCCAGTCGCTGCCGTGACGTTGGTATTGGCGACTGTGCCAGTTGAGTAAGTAGCGCCCAAGCCAGTTCCGCCGTTGACCGCATTCGCCAGGTTGGACAGACTGGCAGCGTCCGTAGCCTCCAGTAAAACCTGATTGGCCACGGCAGTGGAGCTGAGGGCGTTCACGAAGGTGTAGGTTGTCCCACCCACCGATACGGTATCGCCCGCGGCGGCGGACGGAGCGGCTCCGGCATTGAGGCCTCCAGTGAAAAGACCGCCGCCAGCGGAGCCAGCGAAAGTGCCGTGCGCGCTTGCTACGCCAGTGATAAAGTTGCCGGCGGTGCCAGCGTTATTGGCTGTGAAGATGAGAGTGCCTGCCGGCGACGTTCCCGCAGCTGTTCCCGCTGCGACGTTGGCATTTTGCGTAGTCCCCGTGCCGTAGGTGGTTCCCGCGCCGGTTCCCTGGTTGACCGCTGCCGCAAGGTTATTCAGCGTTGTCACAGTGTTAGCATTGACCACCACCTCGTTCGCCGTTGCATTGTTGCTAAGGGCGGTGACGAATTGGTAGGCTTTGCCGCCAACCGTTACTGTGTCGCCATTGGTGCCGGCGGCAACGGCAGCCCAAGTATAAGTCTCAGTTGAGCCTCCGACCGGAGTATCGCCCGTCCCCGTGATGGTGGGAACGAGGCCATTATTCCTTTGCGTAACGGTGAGCACGGTTCCCGAAGTAGCCACTGCCGAGACTTGTGCGTTGGCGACAGTTCCTACTCCATAGGCAACTCCGGCGCCACCAGCCGTGGCGTTGATCGCAGCCGTCAAATTGTTTATGGAACCTTGTTGGTTAGCACCGATCGCGACGGTGTTGGCTACGCCGCTCGCGTCGGCCGCAAAAGTGTAGGTTTTGCCGCCGACCGCCACTGTGTCGCCCACGCCTAAAGTGGCGCTCCAGGTGCCTCCGAAGGTTAATGTATCGGTGGCAGCGGTTGAACCCACGAAGTCCGCGGTATTGGTCAGAGTGTTGGTGGCCGCAACGGCAGCCGAGCCCGCAGTTTGGGTCAGAGTGCCGGCGGCAGCGGTCGCTCCACCTAAGTTCAGGCCGTTGGCGGACAACAGGCCGGTGGATACGCCGATGAGGCTGCTGCCGGTGGCGCTGCCGTCACCCAGGAACACATTGAGAGTACTCGCGGTGAAGACCTGGCCACCGTTGTAGTTGGTGGTGGAACCGATACTGTTGATTTCCGTTTTGATGGATTGATATTCGTTGTCGAGCGCGAGACGTTGCGGATCGGATACCGTGCCGGTGGCGGATTCGGTGGCCAGCGTAACGGCGCGGTTGAGCAGCGTGGTGACCTGAGACAGGGCGCCATCCGCAACCTGTAGCTCGCCGATTCCGCCGGTGGCGTTGCTCGACGACTGGGTCAGGGCGGCAATGTTGGCCGATAGGCCGTTGGCGATGGCCAACCCTGCCGGATCGTCAGCGCCGCTATTGATGCGCGACCCTGACGATAACTGCTCGAGTGTTGACTGAAGGTTGCCGCTGGTGATATTGAGCTGGTTTTCCGCAGCAATCGCAGCAATGTTATTTAAGATGGTAAGTGCCATTGTTATGGCTCCTTCTTGGTTCCGATTTTGGGATCCGTCCCCGAAACCTTCCCGGGGCTCGTTCCGTTTGTCCTGCGGAACCCAATTGCGTTCAATCACCATCATCGGCGCGGCGTGGCCGGGCTTTATTTCCACAAGTACCACCCGGCGTAGCTCTTAGGTAACCTGCCCTCGCTTCGGCCCTTTCTCCCCCCACGCACTCTTTCTGCCGATCCTTATTGATGGAGCCTTACAAGCGGCGGGCCTTCGACCGTCCAGGAGCCATACATGATCCAACTCACCCGCCTCAACAATCACCCGCTGGCCGTCAATTCCGACCTCATTAAGTTCGTCGAGCAGGCTCCGGATACTGTCATCACCTTGGTAAACGGCGAAAAAATTGTGGTTCGCGAAAGTGCCCAGGATGTCCTCGAACGGGTGGTACAGTTCCGCCGCTCGGTGCTGCAAGGAATCATGCTGTGGTGGGACAACCGTTCCGCCCTTCCTCCTGCCCTTGAAGGCAAGGGCCAGCCCGCCGGCGAGAGATAGGAACCCTCGTGGATAAGGCAACCCTTGGCGGCCTGGTGCTGGCGATAGGCGGCATTCTGCTCGGCTTGATGCTGGAGGGCGGAAATATCGGCCAGGTGCTCCAACCCACCGCCGCCATGATTGTTTTCGGTGGCACGCTGGGCGCGATACTCATTCAATATCCCTTGCCGGTGGCGTGGAGTGCGTTCCGACGGTTGGCGCAAGTGTTCGTCGAGCCTGCACAGACTGCGCAGTCGACTATCGAACTCCTGGTCAACTACGCCAATCAGGCGCGGCGGGAAGGCATCATCTCGCTCGACAAGGAACTCCCGGGCATCCGCGAACCCTTCCTGCGCCGCGCCCTCATGCTGGCGGTGGATGGTACCGATTCGCAGGAACTCCGCCAAATCATGGAGCTCGAACTGGATAACAAAGAAGAACAAGAAGAAAAAATTCCCCAGCTCTTCGAATCGGCCGGCGGATTTTCCCCCACCATCGGCATCATCGGAGCCGTGCTCGGCTTGATCCAGGTCATGCAGCACCTGGACAAGATCGACGAAGTTGGAAAAGGGATTGCCGTCGCCTTTGTGGCTACCCTTTACGGAGTCGGCGCCGCCAACCTGCTTTTGCTGCCGGTGGCTGGAAAGCTGAAGATCCGCATCCGCGACGAACAGATCATCCGCGAAATGACGCTGGAGGGAGTAGTTTCCATTCTCGAAGGGATGAACCCGCACATGCTGGAAGAGAAGCTGCTGGGGTTCCTCACCGCGGCCCACGAACCCACCGAGGTCCTTGAGGTATCCGCCCCATGAGCCGCCGCAGGCGATCCAAGAGCCGCGCCAATCGCGACCGCTGGTTGGTTTCCTATGCCGACTTCATCACCCTATTATTTGCCTTCTTTGTCGTGCTCTACGCCTCGTCGCAAGTGGACAAGAGAAAAGTTGGAAAGCTGGCGTTAGCCATCCAGGTCGCCTTCCAGGAGATGGGCGTCTTTCAGGATTCCACCACAGAAGTGCCGATCGATGTGGCAGAGCCGATGCCCTTCAGCACCGTGCAAGCCATCGAAAACACGGAGCGCACCGCGAGCCTGGGCCGCATCGTGTCTCACCCCGAGGGCGCGCTCGGCACCGGTGTGGGCATCGAGAACGGCGATCTGGCGGAGTTGCAGACGGAACTGGAAACGGCACTCGCTTCGGAAATCAAGCGGAAGGAAATCGCCATGCGCCGCGAGCCTGACGGCCTGGTGATTAGCCTGCGGGAAGTGGGATTTTATGACAGCGGTTCCGCCCAGATGAAATCTACCTCTGAGGCCGCCTTCGACCGCATCGCCAGCATGCTCCGCCAGCGCGACTACCGCCTGCGCATCGAGGGCCACACGGATAACGCCCCTATTCACAACGCCCAGTTCGCCTCAAACTGGGAGCTCTCTACCGCCCGTGCAACCGAAATTGTACGGCTCCTCATCGTGCGGGATGGCTTCAGTCCCGATCGACTGAGCGCCGGTGGATTCGCCGAATATCACCCGGTCTCGTCCAATCGAACCACCGAGGGCCGCTCCGCAAATCGTCGTGTGGACATCATCGTACTCGGCCACACCCTGACGTCGACTCCCCTGGAGCAGGCCGCTGCGCAACCGCCTCCAGCGGCCGCGCCCAAGCCCACGGTCGTGAAACCAGTAGACAATCGCCTACAGCGGTAATTCCATCCAGAGCGCGCTTTCGACGGGAATCGCGGAGTACGGCGCGATCTCCTGGAATCCAATCCGCCGATAGAGTACGACCGCATCTTTCATTGCCGATTCAACCGTATCCAGACGCATGCGCTCGTAGCCGGCGGCGCGCGCCTCGGCAATCAAGCGTTCCACCAACATCCAGCCCAGGCCCCTGCCGCGATCTTCGGGCCGCACGTACAACCTTTTCATCTCGCAGATACCGTCTTCAAGTTTGCGCAACGCAATACATCCGGCGGCGTGGTCTCCCGATCGGGCAAGCAGGAATCTTCCGCTGGGCGGGCCGTAGGCGCCGGGAAGATTCTTCAACTCGTCGTCGAAACTTTGGAAGCACAAGCTGAAGCCAAGCGACTTGCCATATTCAAGAAAGATCTCGCGAGCCTGTTCGATGTGTTCGGGCAGGGTGGCCTGAATCAAATCGATCGGCTTGCTTGCAGCCGAAGCCGTCATGGAAGGACCTCCAAAAAACCCCGCAGTGGTACCCGGAAACTTCACCGATCTTATTCCTGTCCGTGGCCGCCTCACAATCGCGCCCCTCGCGCCCATCCGTTTGCTCCCCACCCCCGCCCGGCGCTATAGTTATGAATTGTTTTCGAGGCTCTGATGTTCACCGACTTCACCGCCACCGACCATTGGACCAAGAAACCAGCCCACTGCATCTACCAGGCCTTGATGGTGGCCATCGCCACCCGCCACGCCGATGCCGTGGACATTAAGTTCCTGGTCGACGGACGCCCTGTCTGGGTCGCCCTGCCGCACCCGGCGTGGGTCGAGTACAAGCAGCGCACCGGGAAGCTGATCACCGACTCCCTGGCCAAGGCAATCGCCGGCCATTTTCTGAAAACGGCGCTGGAATCGGGCGAAGGCTTAGGCCGTGAAATGTATTCCCTTACCGTGGCTGAGACGTTGAGGCACCTGGAAGCCGTCGTGGCGCAGGTTGAACCCCAGGTTGCCGCTGCCCGCTAGCTCCGTCCGCCAAGATCTTAGATAGACCGGCAAAGGGCGAGCGGTTTGCCTCATCAGGAGAGTGTTCTTATGTCCGGCGTTACATCCGATCTCGAAACCACACCCGAAAGAAGGACCGGGACGCAGCATCAGCGCCTGGCCGCCTGGGTGGAAGAAGTGGCCCAGCTCTGCAAGCCGGGTCGCGTGCAGTGGTGCGACGGATCGGACGAAGAATACCAAGCCATGCTGCGATTGATGGTGCTGACCGGCACGGCCATCTGGCTTGAGGATAGCAAGCGGCCAAACAGCGTCCTGGTTCGCTCGAGTCCGGCGGACGTCGCTCGCGTCGAAGACCGGACGTTCATTTGTTCACCGACACAAGAGGAAGCTGGCCCCACCAACAACTGGGAAGATCCGGCGAAGATGAAGCAAAAGCTGGGGGAGCTGTTTGCGGGCGCAATGACGGGGCGGACCATGTATGTGATCCCCTACAGCATGGGCCCCATCGGCTCGCCGATTGCCAATATCGGCGTCGAGATCACGGACTCGCCCTACGTTGTGGCGAGCATGCACATCATGGCCCGCGTCGGCAATCGCGTGCTCGATGTTCTCGGAAGCGACGGCGATTTCGTGCGCGGTCTGCACTCGGTGGGCGAGCCCCTGGCTGCGAACCAGGCGGATTCGACCTGGCCGAATAATCCGCAGGAAAAATATATTTGCCATTTTCCGGACACGCGCGAGATCTGGTCCTACGGTTCCGGATACGGCGGCAACGCA
>Ga0074045_10002951_pt1 | contig 15488 bp, 21 predicted proteins | sample BogForMeECP23OM2_FD_94442 | JGI IMG/M metagenome (GOLD analysis project Ga0074045, IMG submission 94442) | Bog forest soil microbial communities from Calvert Island, British Columbia, Canada - Bog Forest MetaG ECP23OM2 | ecosystem: Environmental > Terrestrial > Soil > Wetlands ...
GGAGAATAAAGAAGGAGAAAATGAATTTCTCGGTACTGGTCAAATTTGCTCATTTCCCTCAGTATTAGCTTAGCTCCGGCCAATTATGATTAAGTAAACAAAGCGGCTGTTAACCGAAGGGTTCCAATCGTTAGCGTCGCCGAGGGTATGCCATTTTGTTGCATGTCGGAGATACCGAACACCAAGCAGTGGAAACGGGCAATTTGATAAACCGTTGTAACGGCGAAAACTGCAGTGAGGTCAGCTCGAATGTACCGCAAGATGTGGGAATGCACAGCAAGGAGACAGAGAAAACAGACAAAAAGGGCAGGGTAGAAGCTATCGGCCGTGACAGTGTTGGACTCTAACAAATGACGGGGCAGCGTTCTAACCAACTGAACTACGTCCCCAACCGTGGAATCAACGACTTGCCGTAAAACCTTAAGGAATAAGGCTGTTGCAAGTTTTGCATATTGCGCACTGACCGCCTGCGGTGCTTGCAATGGCATCTGTCCCTGCCAAAACCACCCACCGTCGCCAAAAGCCGTTTGCTATTCGCGAATCGCGAATATAGAATGATGGCATGAATTTGAAGCCCCAAGACGTCGTAGTAGCGCTGAAGCTCTGTACGTATCCTGATGCTCGTCCGCCGATATCAATCATTGCGAATGATCTCAGCCTAAGTCCGTCTGAAGTGCACGGAGCCATAGGACGGCTTCGCAAATCGCGACTCTTACATGGGCCAAACTTGAAAGACCGACCCAACATCTCTGCTCTTGAAGAATTCTTAGTCCACGGTCTGAAGTATGCCTTTCCGGCCGAACACGGCGAAGTCACCAGGGGCATTCCGACGTCATACGCAGCCGAACCACTTAAGAGCGAAGTCTCGATGTCGAACGACCTCCCCCCTGTATGGCCTTGGCATGAGGGAAACACCCGGGGTGTGGGATTTGAACCGCTCTATAAGAGTGTTCCGCAGGCAGCGCTACGCGATTCTAAGCTCTATCAACTCCTAGCATTGGTCGACGCAATACGAGACGGACGCGCGAGAGAGCGAAAGATCGCTGAGCGTGATTTAGTGCATCGGCTACGGGCGACTGATGGCAAATCCTAATCTTCAACTCCTTGTAGATGCTGCCAAATTGCTGAAGCCGATTCTTGGAGAGTTAGTCTTCGTTGGTGGCCCTGCCGCAGGGAAACCTGCTTGAAACGGGAAGACTTCACCCCGCAGTGGCACGAGGTGTGGGCGTTGAGCAACTTTTCGGTGATTGCTGGGAATGGACGGGCAGCGCCTACACCGGTTATCCAGGATACAAGCCCCTTCCCGGTGCACTTGGCGAGTACAACGGTAAGTTCATGTCCAGCCAAATGATTCTGCGCGGAGGATCGTGTGTTACCCCTGCGAGTCATATTCGCGCGACGTATCGGAATTTCTTTCCCCCGGCCACAAGATGGCAATTCGCCGGGATTCGCTTGGCGAAATGAAAGGACTCGTACACATGGCAGCCAACCCTCGCGTGTTTGAAATCGAGCGCACCGAAACACCGGACACGCTCCAAGCGCTGATTCACGAGGTTCGGCGCGGCTTAATGAGACGCCCGCGCTCGCTCTCACCCTGGATGTTCTACGATGCAGAGGGGTCGCGTCTTTTCGAGTGCATTACGAAACTCTTCGAATACTACCCCACCCGCACAGAGAGAGCCATCTTGGCGAGCCACGCGGAAGCGATCGTCGCTACAGCTCGCGTCGACCGATCCTCGCCATTGCGCCTCGTTGAGTTGGGTGCTGGCACAGCTGAGAAGACAATCATTTTGCTGGAAGCTGCTTTGCGCATTTCGGACGATGTCTCTTACATGCCGGTGGATGTCTCCTCCGACGCTCTCGAGTTGGCGTGCCAAAACGTCGCATGCGCGTTGCCGGAGGTGCACATACAGCCTCTCTTTCAGAACTATATTACTCATCCACTACAATTCGAACCTTTCAACGGCAAGACACTTGGCCTTTACATCGGTTCAAGCATCGGAAACTTTTCGCCGGAAGAATCACGAATGATTCTGCGAAATCTCGGTTCTCAGCTGCAAACCGGAGATGCGCTATTGCTCGGCACGGATATGGTGAAAGACGTATCGACTCTCCTGGCTGCCTATGACGACTGCGAGGGAGTTACCGCTGCGTTTAACGTGAATATCCTGCATCGGCTGAATAGGGAACTGGGTGCCAACTTTGACGCCGCTTGCTTCCGTCACCGCGCGCTCTGGAATTCCATCGAATCACGGATCGAGATGCACCTGGAGAGCACTCGTGAGCAGGATGTAACGATCGATTACGCAGAACTTGATCTTCACTTTATGCGATGCGAAACGATTCACACCGAGAACAGTTATAAGTTCACGGACCAGAGCATTCGAAGCCTGGTCAACGACGCCGGTTTTGAGGTCGGACGGGCATGGAAGGACAGGCGAAATTGGTTCACGGTCACGCTGGCGTGCCTGCGGTAGTGCTTGCGGTAAGGCGGCAATCGCGAACCCCGCATTTTTGGAATGCCATCTGAAGCGCCCTCCGAATCTCTTCGGGAATCTTTTCTGCCGTGCGGTGCCAGCCCTTCGCGCAGAACGTTCCTGGGCTGAGAGAGGGAAGCGCATCCGGTCGCATTCTCCGTAGTTGTTGAATAATCCCCCCTGACCGCGATAGTGTGTAGACCCACCCATTAGGTGGATTCAGCCTTAGGGAGGGATTGGATGATGAAGACCGCGGCCCCCATCTCGTTTGCTGGTTCGCAACTCGCAGAAACCCGTCATGTATGCGCATTCTTCAACAGCGAGGAGGAAGAATACCGCGTGCTGCTTCCGTTCATTAAGGGCGGATTCGAATGCGGCCACAAGGCTGTTCATGTCGTGAACGCGGGGCAAGAAAGTGAGCACCTGGGGAGGTTGGTCGCGGCAGGTATCGATCCGACGGCAGCGGAACGCAGTGGCCAATTAGAGCTTCGAACCAGTACCGAAATTTATCTCCGCGATGGCAAATTTGATAAGGATCGAATGCTGCAAGCATTCGAGCAAATCGCGAGTGGCAATGCTACTGGAGGATTTCCTCTGAGCCGTATTGTTTGTCGAATGGACTGGGCGGCTGAAGGAAAATCTTACACAAACGATCTGATTGAATTCGAATCGCGAGTAAATCATGTATGGGAACATCACGATGACGCAGTGATTTGCACCTACCACCTCGGGCAATTTGGTGGCGACACCGTGATTGACATCATGCGCACCCATCCGATGATCATCATTGGCGGAACCCTGCAACGAAATCCATTCTTCGTACCTCCCGGCGAATTCCTTCGAGAGTTCAGCGAACGACGAACCAGGAGGATCACATCAACGTCAACAGGAAGCTAGCATGGCGAACGAGTTTGAGAGTCCCGCCGAGGAGATTAAGCACCTTCGACGCTGTATCAACGATTTGGTGAGCGTCCTCGCGCTTCCGGCCATGTGGACCGGCGGATCTCCGACACAAATTGTCGGCAATTCGCTCGATGCTCTAGTGAGGATGTTGAGCCTTGATTTCATCTATGCGCAGCTAAGGGAGTCAACCGGCACAGTATTTACCGAAATGGTGCGAGTTGGTTCAAGCTGGGAGCCCAAGCTTCGACCGGAAGAGATTCGTGAGAAAATCCAACCATGGTTGGAAAATGATCCTGAAAAACTGCCGACAGCTGTAAGAACTGTTTTCGAAAACCGCGCGATTGTCCTCGTGCCTTTGCAACTGGGGATGCTCGCAGAGATTGGCGTCATTGTGGCAGCTTCTCAGAGAGCTGATTTCCCCCTGCAAACCGAGAGTCTCGTTTTGAACATAGCGGCGAACCAAGCTGCGATCGGACTGCAGGAATCGAGCCTCCTCACTACACAGAAACATGTCGCCAGTGAGCTCGATGAGCGGGTCGCTGAACGAACGCGGGAACTTGCCACAATCAATGAAGAACTGAGAAAAGAAATTGGTGAGCGTAAAAAGAGAGAAGAAGAGCTTCGATTGAACGAAGCGGCATTGCGTCTGGCACACACGCAAATTGCGCAGAGCGAGGAGCGGTGGCGGTCGGTGTTTGAGAACTCAGCCATCGGCGTCGCATTGACCGACTTGGACGGTCAATTTATCGCGGCGAACCCCGTTTTCCAGAAAATGCTGGGGTACACAGAAGAGGAGCTTGCACACCTTAGGTTCCTCGACATCACCCTTGAAGAGGACGGCGAGGCTAACTGGAAGCTTGTTCAGGAGCTTGTGAGGGGAGAACGCCGGCAATTTCAGATCGAGAAGCGGTATCGACGGAAGAACGGCAGCGCGGTATGGGTGCGTAATAGCGTGTCAATGGTAACGGGCGCTGAGGGGCGGCCGCAATTTTTGATGGCGCTCTCCGAGGACGTCACAGAGCAGCATGAAGACAAGGTGGCTCTCGATAAGGCCCGATCCGACCTTGCGCATGTGGCTCGAGTTTCGACGCTGAGCGCGTTGACAGCCTCGATCGCGCACGAGGTCAATCAACCGCTATCCGGCATTGTCACCAATGCCAGTACCTGCCTTCGGATGCTCGATGCCAGCCCTCCGAATGTCCTAGGCGCCCGCGAAACGGCGAGGCGAACGATTCGCGATGGTAACCGAGCGTCGGAGGTGATTACACGGCTGCGAGCACTCTTCACCAAGAAAAGCGCATCATTTGAGCCATTCGATTTGAATGAAGCAGCCAAGGAAGTGATCGCTCTATCGGGGGGCGATCTGCAGCGGAATAGGGTGATAGTGAAGACCGATCTTGGCCGTGAACTGCCACGTGCCTTAGGGGATCGGATTCAAATTCAGCAGGTCATTTTTAATTTAATTCGAAATGCCTCGGATGCTATGAGTGCGGTGGATGATCGTCCGAGGGAATTATTCGTCGAGACCGAATACAACGAGAGCGGTACGGTCCGCCTCCGTGTAAAAGATACGGGAACGGGCATAAATCCCGAAATCGAAGAGAAGCTATTCGATGCCTTCCAAACCACAAAGGGGGATGGCATGGGAATCGGACTTTCTGTCAGCCGCTCCATCGTGGAAAGCCATCAAGGACGCCTTTGGGCGGTTCGAAACGACGGACACGGCGCCACATTCTTATTTTCAATTCCGTGCAATTCCAATACTTAAGTCTAATAGACGTGAGCACCTTTGCCGCCGCATTCTTACGTCATGAAGTCGCATGACGGAAGGAGTGCTATTGACCGCCAACTTGTGGCAGTTGTCGATGATGATGAATCGGTCCGTGAGTCGCTACCTGACTTGTTGGCGGAGTTCGGCTTTGTCGCTCGAGTATTCCCGGCCGCCGAGCAGTTCCTCGTCTCCGATAGCCTCGGACAAACGAAATGTCTGGTGCTAGACATCGCCATGCCGGGTATGACAGGATTTGATCTCCAACGGGAACTGAGGGTTCGCGGACTGAACATTCCGATCATCTTCATAACCGCTGAAAAAGGCGAAACTGTTCGCACGCGAGGGTTGGAACTAGGGGCGGTGGCATTCCTGCTGAAACCATTCAGCGACACGGCACTTCTTCAGGCCCTCAATGCGGCACTCGGATTGGGTTGATCAACGGTAGCAGTCCTGCAGTTCGGGGAGTATCGCGAATTGGACGGAGGACCAGGTCAGGAACAGGGGTCATTGTCCATGTCGCACGCCACGTCGATTGTGTTTGTTGTAGACGATGATATTTCCGTACGGGAGTCTCTTGAGTTGCTGATCCGATCCGAAGGTTGGCAGCCCGAGGCGTACTCGTCGGCACAGGATTTTCTCGTCCGCACGCGGACGCCTGTTCCGAGGTGCTTGTTACTCGACATTTCCATGCCAGGCCTGAATGGTCTTGAACTCCAGAAACGTGTTGCGGCCGAACATCCTGATGTGCCGATTATCTTCATCACAGGTCACGGCGATGTGCCAAAAACAGTGCAGGCCATGAAAGCAGGCGCCGTCGAATTCCTCACGAAGCCATTCAAAGAGGACGTACTCCTTGGCGCCGTTCGGCAAGCCCTCGAACGCAGCCGGGTTGCTCTTGATCGGCAAGCAGAGATCAACGAACTCCGGGATCGTTATTCTTCACTTTCTGCTCGCGAACGAGAGGTAATGGCGTTGGTGGTCTCCGGCCTATTGAACAAACAGGTTGGCGGCGAGCTCGGTATCAGCGAGATCACGGTTAAGGCTCATCGAGGTAAGGTCATGCAAAAGATGAAGGCCGATTCTCTGCCCGATTTGGTGAAAATGGCTGGTAAGCTCAGTCCAGCCTTATCAAAAACCTGACGGAGTTACCAAGATCTAGGAGCTCCTCTTTCTGCGGCGCCGAAAATGTGGCTTGATTAAGCCACTTCGAAAATAAGGTCGAGTTCGATGGGCGTGTCGAGAGGCAGGCTCGCGACGCTTTTGGCGAATTCCATTTAGAGAGTTTCCCACGCGTTCTTGTGCTCTTCGTCCAATGAACCCAAATGCGCTCACTACTTCTGAAAACCTAATCGAGTTCCGCGATGTTTTCTTCTCTGTCCTTGGCGGAGCGACCAGAGAAATTATCTCCGGCGTCTCGCTGGCGGTTCCTCACGGAGAGACTCTGGTCCTGCTTGGCCGTAGCGGCAGTGGTAAGACCACGCTGTTAAAACTTATCAACGGAGTGCTTGCCCCGACCCGTGGAGAAGTTCTGGTGCAGCAACGTCGCACCACCGATTGGAATCTTATCCAACTCCGGCGCAGCATAGGTTACGTGATTCAAGACGCTGGACTCTTCCCGCACTTCACTGTCGCAGAAAACGTCGGCCTGATACCTATGCTTGAAAAATGGGAAAGCACCCGCATCGCGGCTCGGGTAGAGGAACTGTTGCATTTGGTCGGATTGGAGCCGGCTGAATTTGCGAAACGGCTCCCCCGCGAACTCTCGGGTGGCCAGCGCCAGCGCGTGGGTGTGGCTCGTGCGCTTGCCGCGAACCCTCCAATACTCTTGATGGATGAGCCATTCGGAGCGCTTGATCCGGTTACGCGCACCGAGATGAAGCGCGAGTTCAGCGCGTTGGCCCGACGGTTGAGCAAAACGATTGTGCTCGTCACCCACGATCTTCGCGAAGCCTTATATCTTGCTTCACGAATCATTCTTCTTGAGGCCGGCCACATAGTCGCCAGTGGGTCACCGCAGACGTTTGTGCAAATCGACCATCCGGAAGTTCGCGCCTTCGCCGCTTCCTTGGTGGTCGATCCCGGAGCGTGAGCATGGGCATCTGGAATTTTTTTGTTCAGCACCGCGGTGAAATCCTCGCGGCTACTTTCGAGCATCTCCAACTGGTCGTCATCGCCATGGCCGCGGCGATACTCATCGGCGTTCCGCTCGGTCTGTTGCTGGTGCACCGGAAATTCCTGCGCACCATCGCACTCGGCATCGCCAGCATTCTGCAAACGATTCCGAGCCTTGCCCTCTTCGGTTTCCTTATTCCTATTCCATTCATTGGTGGGATCGGCAAGCGGACTGCGATCGTAGCCCTGGCTCTTTACGCGCTACTTCCTATTCTTCGCAATACGTACGTTGGCCTGACCAGCATCGACCCTACGGTGTTGGAATCCGCTGAAGCCATGGGTATGACCGATACACAAATTCTTCTTCGGGTGCGATTCCCTCTGGCCCTTGCCTTCATACTTGCCGGCATTCGCACCGCAACAATCATCACCATCGGCGTTGCCACTATCGCTGCGGCCATCGGTGCCGGTGGCCTTGGCACCTTCATCTTCCGGGGTGTGGCCCTTGTCAGCGACAAACTCCTACTCGCGGGGGCGATTCCCGCCGCGCTCCTGGCCATTCTGGCGGATCTTCTATTGGGATTCCTGGAGCGCCGCTTGCGCGTTACCTAATCGAAGAAGCTCGCACACTTGTGCTAGACTCCGGTGCCCGCCAACAAATAATGCGACCCAATATGTATCTGAAACTCCTGCGCAACGTCTGCCTCCTTGCCGTGCTAAGCATGGTCTGTCTGATTCCCGCTTGCAAGGAGCAACAACGGCCGGGAATCGTGATCGGGTCGAAGTTTTTCACCGAGCAGGTCATCCTTGCGGAACTCCTGGCGCAGCACATTGGGGCGCGTACGGGAATTCCGGTTGAGCGTAAAACGAATCTGGGCGGCACGCTTCTGGTGCACAAGGCGCTCCTCGCGGGACACATCGATCTTTACGTCGAATACACGGGGACAGCTCTTACCGCAGTATTGAACGAGCCACTGGAACGGACCAGCGCCGCTGCCGCGAACAGCCCTGCTAATCCGGTCTATCAGCGAGTGAAGCAATTCTATGCTGAGCGCTTCAACCTCGAAGTCGCCGAGCCACTTGGTTTTGAAAACACGTTTGCAATGGTGATTCGGGGAGAGGATGCGAAAAACCTTCACGTGCGCACGATCTCGGATATCGTTCAATACGCCCCCCGGTGGCGCGTAGGCGTTGGTTATGAATTTCTCGAGCGTTCCGACGGATTCCGCGGCTGGACGGATTTCTACGATCTTCATTTTGAAGAGACACCGCGGGTCATGGATCTTGGATTAATCTACCGCGCCCTTGTGGATCGCCAGGTGGACATCGTCGCGGGTAACTCGACTGACGGTCTGATCGACGCTCTCAACCTGGTCGCGCTGGAAGACGATCGTCACTATTTCCCACGGTATGATGCGGTTCCTATTATTCGGAAATCCACGCTCGACCGCTTTCCCCAGCTACGCGCAGTCCTCAGTGAACTTGGCGGCAAAATCTCCGAATCCGATATCCGCAGGATGAACTATGCGGTTGACGTACAGCATCGGGATGCAGCGGAGGTTGTGCGCGAGTTCCGCTCGTCGAAAGGACTATAGCGACTCCCGCCAGCCAAGGATTATCAATGGGCCGTGGATAATGTGAAACCTACCCCCCAACCCTCCCAGCGAACGATTGCGAATTCGCATGCGTCAAGGCCAGCCTAACGACTTCTTCTCTGGTTGCGGGGGCCGCTTACGAACGGGCTATCCGTCTCAAAAAAACGCAGCCGCCGGTCCACTTCACGCGTTATTCCGATGCGCACAGTTGTGCTAATGGGCGCAGTCTCTCGAATCGGAGTCCCAAGCCAGAGCGGACCATTGGAACATAGGTCAACTCCGTCAAAGCGCTTGTCGATTTCCAAAGCAGCCGCAAGCCGTCCTGGGCCTCTCGCCAAATCTCTGAGTTTCTCGATCCTGCGGCGCCGTTTCATTAGGTCGATTCCTGCAATAGGCTCAATGGCCCGCAACAACACTCCTGCTCCAACCCCTGGCTCTTCAGCGGTCACGTTGAGCATGTACGACGTCCCATAGATGAAGTAAACATAAGCGAAGCCCCTGTCCATGAATAGGGTTTGGTTGCTGGCCGTTCGTCCACGATATGCATGCCCACTCCGATCGCTCGGCGGGTAAGCCTCTGTTTCGACAATGCGGCCGCTCATCCTGCTTCGGCCAATGTTGCGGACAATGGTTTTCCCGATGAGATATCTGGCGAGCTCAACCGCATCAGTTGGCAAGCTGGCCCGGGATAGCCGCTGGACCTCATGAGCACGATCAAACGCGGTCTGCATTTGCGCGGAGTACTATATTTCGGAGCATGCGAAGCTCAACGCTTCTGGTACGGATGGAAGATGAAGTCCTTCGCCTTCACAGCCACATGACACGACTGGCCGCAGTCGGCGAGGCTTTTCTCATCTGCCATGAATTTGTCCGATCCAGCATCGTAGTTGAACACCGCGTATCCCCACCCGCCGGTTTTCGGAAATCTCTTGCTGTCCTTTTCCATGACGAAAGCCTGCTTAAACACGTCGGGCACGTCCACGACGAAAGGAGCTTCCGTGCTTTTCTTCGGCTTCCACTGGAGTTTCACGATCATGGAGCCTTCAGGGAATGGCTGGCCGTTGCCCGGAAGGCCGGCCTTATACGCATTGATCATCGCTGGGTTAGCGACGATCACCTTGAGCACTTCGTCGGTCCGGGCGGAAGAGACGACAGACCAGTCCTCATATCCCTTGAAGTCGGAAAATGCGATTCCGCCGGGAGATTTTAGAGAGTATTTGTCCTGCGCGTAAACGGCCGCCGCGACCAGGACGGCGAACACTGCTACGGCTGTCGAGACGACGGGAAAGCCGGCGATACTTTTCCCGGCTTTGCGCTTTTCCATCTTCTTCTCTTGTTGTTCTCTCCCCATAGATTCCTTCGCAAGCTCCGACATGTGTATTCTCCCTCAAGAAACAGATTTTCTAAACCCGATCAACGCGAATCTCGAACCGTTGCGATTAGGCCAGAGCGAGGGGTGAAAAACAATTGAACGATGGTATTGCCCATACCTTGGTGTCAGGCGTTCGGGAGGTTTTTGAACCAGTCGATGGCGATTTCAGTATACTGCCCGACCTCGATGAGGTAGCCATCGGGATCACGCATGTAGCAGCGCCATTCCCAACTATGAATGTTTGGCGGTTCAGTAAGAAAGAACGCTCCTTTGTCGCCTTTTTCCTGGTCGCTCACGGCAAAGAACTGACTCGCGAAGAAGCCTTCGTGCGCAATCGGCGCTTTAGGTAGATTCATGCGCTGCCGCCTTTTGTCGATAAATTAGAATGCGGCCGGAAATACACAAGGTGAGAAGAAAGCATTTCATCTGCCGGCTACCTTATGCCGGGCAGCTAGTGTAGGAGCGATTCCCAGTTGGCCGGCACCCTTCCTGCCGGTCCAGGTACGGGCTGAGTTTCGGGATGCGCGTGCGGCGGAAGCAACTTCACGCCTTTGATCTCAGCACGCTTCTCGTAATCGTAGAACCAGTCCTCACCCGACTCGAAGCTGGCGATGATTGGATGCCCTGTCGCCGCCGCATGCTTTGATGCATGCTGGCCCGGAGAACTGTCACGACATCCGATGTGCCCACACTCCGCGCACCGGCGCAGATGAAACCACCAGCCTTTCGGCGACGCCAGGCATTCCACACACCCATCGCCACTTGGCTTGGCAGCGAGGTTGATTCCGCGCAGATCCTTTTTCATTTGCGATTTTCCTTTCGCGTCTTCTGCTCCAAGAATAATGTCAAGGCACCAGCAAGACGTTCCCGATACCACCCTCCCTCGCGGTGGTTTGAGCTTCGGCCGCCTCGCTGGGTGGCAGCTTGCGGGTGATCGGGATCACCAGTTTGTCATCTCGGACGGCATGGGACACCTTCGCTAACAGCAATTACTTTTCCTGTCGGGCGATTCTCGAATTCATTGGATTTCTAGTCTTGAACCCGGCGTGTGGCGAGGCGACGACCTTTACGGCTTCCTTTTTGCTTTTTTTTGAGGATGAACGCCCAAGTCGTGCCACGACGTTTCCGCAAGATTGATCTTGTAATATTTTGCAGCTTTCTCAATGTTCGCGAAGGCCAAAGCCCGGTCGGCGTCGGAGACGTCGATGACTTGATCGAACCGTGCGACCGCGTTGCGCACATGTTTTGCGTCGGTCAGTGGTTCTTTACGCTGCTTCGGAAACGCATAGACGCTGTCCGGTAAGTCGCTCTGTGCCGTCAGCTGTCCGTGTTTCTCGTGAGGTTTCCAGGTTGCTTTCGGCATGCCTTTGCCATCCTTCCGTTACCAATTCGGGTCGAGTGCTCTTCATCTGCTAATGTCCTGAACTCGCTAAGGTGGGAATCCGTCCGTCATCCATTTAGCGAATAGTTCAATGCGAGATTCTGGCCAAGGACCCTCTCCCATTGGGGGTGGGGGCGGCATTACCTTTCCGCCGATTCCCCGGATGCGATCGTAAATGGCAACTGAATGCTTTTTGACGTCATCGTAACTCCCCAGGTCGAATGCCTTGCTCATGCCTCGAGTGTCCCGTTCCGTAAAGAGCGGCCGAATGTCTGTTTGAAAGCTCGTCGTTTTCGTCATTTGTGTCTCACATTCACTGGATCATATTGATGTCGCGGCTTCCTCGTGAATCCAAGATTTCCTGTGTATTGACGTCAAGCTATTCGCCTTTCGGTTCAAGTTTGAACCGACGATTTTAAAGTAACGTCGACCAGCCCAAGGCTAAACCCAAATCTCGCAAGCTCAGATTTTTTCAGGCGGTAGCGTGCTGTGCAATGGGCTGCACTTCCCGTAGGAGACCGGTCTCAACGTCGAAAATGAAGCCCCGCACAGGCACATCTTTTGCGATCCAGGGATGCGACCTGACTTTCTTGATCTGCTCCCGGGTATTTTCCTCGGGGTCTTTATAGGAGAAGAATCGCATTGGAGCAGGCGACGCATCACCGGTAGAAGCCCTCAGCTTCGCGTTCATTTCGTCGTCTGTGAATGTCGTGAACCCGCAGCCGGTGTGGTTCAGGAGCAGTATCTCTGTGGTTCCGAGTACACGGTTAGAAACAATAAGTTCCCCAAGAACATCTTCCGTTACCGCGGGTCCACCGGTTCGGATTACGTCGATATCGGCTTGCGGTAGACCCAAGATTCCAGGCAGGTCTGAGAGACGAGGATCCATGCAGGTTACAACTGCGATTTTGGGCGTCGGATGTTTCCCCAGTGTTGGATCGTAATTTTTTGCATAGTTGCGGTTTGCTTCTAGCGCTTTGTCAATAATACTCATCGTTTTTCTCCTGACTGGACTTTTGCAATGTCGCTCGGCCGACCGAATCGGCCGGGATGAGAGGATTACACCCTAGGTGCTCCCGCGAATCAATTGGACGATGGTATTGGGGATACCTTGGTATCAGCGAGCGTGAGCTGTTGAATCAACGTTGCAACTCCAAAACAGCAGATCAAACTAAACGCGAAAACAACGCAAAGCAGGTTGTCCGAAGCAGACTCATGATCAAGAGTGCGGCATAGCATCGGAGCTTGAGCCATGAACAGCGCTTGGGCTTTATGCCATTTTCATCAAGCCGGCGAGGGAGCAGGTTTTCATCTTTTCCAGTACCTTGCCGCAGTATGCCTTTACGGCGATTTCGCTAAACCGGGTTCGTCGCCAACCCGTTTATTCAACAGGCCAGAGGCCACCAACGCCTCCACATCAAGCGAAATATCTAGGCCTTTTTGTTTTTCCGCGGCATCTGAAGGCGCCAACCGATACAAAAGTATTGCCGATACCTTGGTCCAATTGTTTGTGCCGCAGACTTCTGGTGTCATGGCTTTCCAGCAGCCCGATTCATCCGGAATGAAGCGCGACAGGAACAAAGGAGAATAATGATGAAAATACTGATGGTGCTCACATCGCACGACACACTTGGCACCACTGGGCGCAAGACCGGCTTCTGGCTCGAGGAATTCGCAGCTCCCTACTTTGTTTTCAGAGACGCCGGCCTAGAGCTGACCCTCGCGTCACCAAACGGTGGGCAACCACCACTCGATCCGAAGAGCGACATGCCGGAAAATCAGACGCTAGCCATGACGCGGTTCAAGCAGGACACCGCGGCACAAAAATCGCTCTCCCAGACGGTCAAACTTGCTGACGTGAAAGCAGAAGACTTCGACACCGTTTTCTATCCCGGTGGGCACGGCCCGATGTGGGATCTCGCAGAAAGCCCTGTGTCGATCGCCCTTCTGGAGGCCTTCTACAATTCCGGCAAACCAATCGCATTGGTATGCCACTCGCCCGGGGTGCTACGCCACGTTACCTACCAGGGCGCTCCGCTGGTGAAAGGAAAACACGTCACCGGCTTCACGAACGGCGAGGAAGAGGAGATGCAGCTCACGAAGGTTGTGCCGTTCCTGGTCGAAGATGAACTGCTGCGGCTTGGCGCCATATTCGAGAAGATGGCGGACTGGCAGCCTTTCTCCATCGTTGATGGCCGCCTCATTACGGGACAGAATCCGGCGTCCTCGACGTCCGCGGCTCAAGCGCTTATAGAGCTACTCGGGGAGAGGGCCGCTCACGCTTCTGCTTGAGTTGACACCAGCCGCAAAAAATTGCGATCCATCGAAGGAGAACCTATGTCAAATGAGAAAACAGGAAGCGCGGCCAGTGCGAGTCGAGCGCTGCAACCCACGGAAACAAATCCTCTCGATTTTGTGCCCGACAAAATTCCTTTCGACACTCCGTATGGCCCACCGATATCACTAGACCGAGCCCAGGCAGTTATTCACGCGGCGGTGGCAGAGGCGAAGAAACGGAATTGGAAGATGAACGTAGCGGTGGTCGATTCCGGCGGCAATCTCGTCGCCTTTCAACGAATGGACGGCGCGATGCTTGCCTCCATTCAGATTGCCGAACACAAGGCACGAGCAGCCGCGACGTTCCGGCGCGAAACGAAGCAGTTCGAGGACGGCATCCAGCTTATGCATCTCAACTATCTGCTCGCGTTCGACGGAATCATTGCCTCTCGAGGCGGCATCCCACTGATCGAACAGGGGGCGATTATCGGCGCAATCGGTTGTTCGGGTGGCACGGATTCCCAGGATGAGATTGTCAGCAGGGCAGGCGCGGCAGTAATCAACCAACTGCCGGCAACAAACAAATAATTCGAGATCGAGAAAATGTTGGTGCAACCAAACGGTTTCCGAGACAAACAAGTAGACAGGAGAACGCTATGACAACTGCAAGCGCACAAGCAAAGCCCGCACAGATTCGCGTGACCCGGAGGTCGCCCGGCTATTGGCGTGTCACGATCGACAACCCGCCGATCAACGTGATGGGCCCCGAAATGGTCAAGCAATTTCAGGAAGTCATCGGCGCGCTGGAGGCCGACGAGCAAGTCCGGGTCGTGGTCTTCGACAGCGCGGTGGACGACTACTTCCTGAATCACTCCGATTTCCTTGCAAAGCTTGAGGATCTGACCTCACTTCCGCCCGGTCCCACAGGCTTAGCGCCTTGGCCGGACTTTCTCGTGCGCTTAACCCGCTTGCCGGTTGCTTCCATCGCCCTCATCCGTGGCCGGGCGACCGGCAATGGCAGTGAGATCACGTTGGCCTGCGACATGAGTTTTGCCAGTCGAGAGAAGGCCATCATCTCGCAATGGGAGGTGGGCGTGGGAATGGTCGCCGGCGGCGGCCCCATGGCCCGGCTGCCCCAACTCATCGGCCGAAACCGCGCCCTCGAGGTGCTCTTGAGCTCGGAAGACATTAGAGCAGAGCAGGCCGAGGCCTACGGCTACATTAATCGCGCTCTGCCCGACGCCGATCTGGATGCGTTCGTAGAGGGGCTCGCAACCCGGATCGCCAAGTTCGACAAGTGGGCGATCGCCCAAACCAAGCGCCTCGTCAATACCAGCCTGCCGCCGGACGTCGAACTCGGGGCCGGGTGGGATGCGTGCATCGCTTCGCTCGGACGACCTGCCGCTCAGGAGGGGATCGAATCACTGATTGCTCGCGGCTTCCACAAGCCGGGGGATGTCGAAAATCGGCTCGGATACTACCTAGGCCAAATCGCGCGCTAGGCCGGCACCCGCCGAGACTCCTTGCTTCTGGGCTTCGAGGATTGGACGCTCTAAGCCAAGCTTGGCGGATACATTTTGAATGTCGGTAGTGATGTCTA
>Ga0074045_10002952_pt1 | contig 15482 bp, 10 predicted proteins | sample BogForMeECP23OM2_FD_94442 | JGI IMG/M metagenome (GOLD analysis project Ga0074045, IMG submission 94442) | Bog forest soil microbial communities from Calvert Island, British Columbia, Canada - Bog Forest MetaG ECP23OM2 | ecosystem: Environmental > Terrestrial > Soil > Wetlands ...
CCTGAAGAGGTACTGGAAGTCGTTCAGCGTGCATACGAGGCCGGAAAGTCTCGGCTCGGGCGAATAGACGGAGTCGTGCTACCGGAATTGGCAGTTCCGCCTGACACCCACGACCTGCTGAGCCAATACGTCTTGAAACAAGGAGCGTTTCTGATTGCAGGTGTGGGTACACCATCAAATCCACCCACAGAGCACGGTACAAACATGGTTTGCCTTGACATCCCCGGCCTAGAGCTGCTTAGCCAGAAGAAGCATCACCGGTGGAAGCTTGAAGGAGCGCAAGTCGAACAGTATGGTTTGGGTGGTCAACTTCATCCGGAACGCAACTGGTGGGAGCATATTAGCCTTGAAGACCGTCAGGTCATGCTGGTTTCAATGTTTCCGTGGTTGGTGATGTGCCCTCTTGTCTGTGAGGACTTGGCCCGCCCGGACCCCGTTGGCGACATAGTGAGAGCCGTTGGTCCAAATCTCGTCATTGCGTTGTTGATGGACGGTCCTCAAGTTAAAGAGAGGTGGGGAGCGCGATACGCGACGGCTTTAGCAGACGATCCGGGATGCTCCGTTCTGACTATCACGAGCCTAGGAATGTCCGCTCTGAGTCGTCCGTACCGTGGCGGTCGTGACCGTCCTCGAGTAGTAGGCTTATGGAAGGATTCTCAGCACGGCGAACCCACTGAGATCGAGTTGCCGCCAGGCAAAGATGCAGTGGCCTTGTCCCTAACGGTCCGCTATGTTGAAGAATACACGGCAGATGGCCGTAGTGACGAAGGTTCCGCAGGATGTCCAGTACTTTCGGGAATCTATCCTCTGAAATCGACATCTTAATGAATGTGAGTTCTGTTAGGATAAAAACATCATGATTCGCCTTACGACCCGAGATGCTTCGATTTTGGCCCGGGTAGTCCAATATGAAAATCTGCCTATTGAGCGGCGGCGCCAGATGCTTGATGAGGCGGGTCCCGAAGCGCAACGAATAGGCCGCGTCCTTCTGAAGCTGGAACAGCCGAATTCCGAAGAGGTCCGTGAAATTGTTGGTGCGATCGAAAACTGGGTAGGGGGCAATCGACAACACCACAAGAACGTCACCAGGAACAAGCAGCGTTCGTCTCACGCTAGTTACCGATACGCCTGATCTATATAAGGGCATGTCAAGAACATTTTTCTCCCTCCGCTGGAGACGCGGGTTTGGTTCACGGCATCCAGCCCCTCTCACCATAGAAGACGCTCGTCTGGTGTCGTGCCCCTGGGTTATTCCATCTCAGCAGTTGCATCTTCTTTAGTAGCGACGACGCCGATCAGTTTCGAAACGAATCAAGCCGTGCGGTTGTACGGTGTCAACCATGGATCTATCGTAAGTGTCAGAGGAAGCACACGGTTGACAGGATGAATCCACAGTCGAAGTTGGCTGCCACCTGTGGTCCGTCAGAAATCACTGCACAGTCAAATCCCGCCAGTAGGCGTTGCCTGCTTCGTGGTGTGGAACTAGAACGCGTTGGTAGAGTCGTAGAACTACTTTCTGGTTCTTGTAATCAGATAGATCAATACTGATATCTTCCCAATGACGGGAATCGGATTGGCGCGACTCATACAGTCCGTCAATGAGCTTGTCGAGCACCTTTTTGTCATTGACATAGACTTGCAGTTGCCAGGCACGGCCCACGTCAACCCCCGCTTTGAACTGCAAAGACGGAGTCGACCCTAAGTTCACTGTCCGTCTCAGAACTGTTCCTCGTACTTCATCCCGAGGATAGGTGGCAAGCACCGGGCCATCGAGGTAGGTGATACCGCGGATTCCCGGCATGCCGCCCCCTGCGCCTCCGAACCCGGCGCGCTCCAGAGCCCAGTCCCGGTTCCAGTACTCCATGAGGTCCGCCAGTTTGAACAGCTCTGCGGGCTGGGTGGCCGGATCCTGAACGGGAATTCGAATCGAGTTTCTTTCCTCGCTCGCGCCATGAGACACGAGGATTGCCTCGCCGATTTGCACCGTGCGTCGCGCCAGCTCCGAAATGCTCTCGTCTACCGGCGGCGTGAGTTGTAGGGGGCCCATTTCCTTCCCCTGAATCCGATCATGGAGTTCAGAGACTGGTTCGGAAGGCAGCGCTTTCATGCCATGCATGGCGGCCACCACGGATTCTGAGTTCGCGGAATTGCAGTCGGTATCCGCGAAGTCGGCAGCGTGAACTGCGAGTTGCAAGGTTTTGCCGAAGTCGCCGTCCCCAAACCAGACGCTGGTGGCCACAATGCCGCCATTGACTACTGCATTATTGGTAGCGGGATATTCGATTCCCCAGCGCTCATCGACAGCTCGAAAGATCTGCTCAGCCGTACGACCCGACTCTGCCATTGTGATGACCATGTCGAGACACTGACGATAAGGCGAATCGGGGTGGATCAGACTAGCGGCCTTGCGAACGATTGCGTGGGTATCTTTCTCCACGAACGCGACGCTTATCATTCCGGAAACGAAAACTGCGCCATCCGTCCCTTCCGCGTAGCCATTGATGTGACCGAGATTCCGCGCAAGTGCCGCTGCCACGTTCGGCATACCCGGAGCCAGCGCGCCATAGACGTCACTGCTGAACTGTGGCCCGATGGTCCACCAGAGCTTGTTGTATCTGGGGTGACCAGTGTCCGGAGCCTTGACTCCTCGCTTCAACAACAGGAGAGCCTGTTCGCTCGATCCCCACGATCCAGCGTTGTTCTCAAGCCATTGTTGTCCGAGTTGCTCAACCGTAAGACCGATGCCATATTTCTCGAATGCGCGGACCGCCACCATTTCGTAGTAGTAGTCATCATCCACAGGCGCGTAACCAGGCAAATGGGTCAGGGGAGTCCCCGGCAGAGTCGAAGCCTGTTGATGTTCGAATCGGACCCCGGTCATCTGCGCAATCATCTGTGCGGTCCAGATAGCCTGAACCCGATCAAGATATTCCTCCCGCGACAAGCGAAGCATCCTCCCCGAAGCCTCCGCGGACGCCGCCCGCGGCGCCGGCTGCGGGTACGCCATACCTGTAAAGAAAACTACCATACACAGCAGGGACGTTGTCTGTGCTCTCATTTTCTGACCTCGCGTTATTGCACTTCAAAAAACCGATACCCAAAAGCGGGCAGATTGAACTGAACTCTGTTGTCGAGCAATACTTTCTCGCCACTACGTAGATCGGTGAGAGCTCGCGCGTGCAAGCCACTGGTGTCGATTCGTACTTCCCGGGCGGTGGCCCAGAAATTCGCCACCATCAGCACCCGTCCGCTACCATCCGGCGCGGTTCGTATGAAGGCGTAGTACTTGGAATCATCGTTGGTCGGCAGCTTGCGACGCAGCCCCATTTGGTGAAGGGCGCGATGTGCGGCCTTGGTCTTCAGCAGCCACTGAATCTCGGGGTCCGACGCCAGCTTGTCGTCCTTGTGGCTCCAATCCGAAATGAACTGCCCGGTGGCGGCAACGATGGCCGCGGCAAGGCGCTGTTTTTCTGGATTATCTTTGATGGCGACCAGAGTCATGTTCAAAGTGCCGCCCGCCGCGACCACCCGGTCGTGGTAGTTGTGCAAGGATTCTTCAATCGGACGCGGATCGCCTGCCTCGATGGCATTCTGGAGCACCAGATAAGGCTTTTCCCACCAGATCCCCAGACCGTAATCCTGGACGGAGTTCCATCCTCCATCGGTGATCCATGCCACTGGGTCCTCGTGAAAAGCGCCGCCTTCGGGCTGGCTGTATTTGTTGCCATAACTGTTGACAACGTCGGTGATGCGTCGATGCCCTTTCTCCCAGGTATAGCCGACGTACCAATTGACCGCGTCCATGACGATGCCGTCTATGCCCGTGTCCAACCAGAAGCGGGTGATTTTCTCCGCCTCCTCCTGCCACTCCACATTGTTCCAGTTGTATTGGGGAAGATCGATGGTTTTTCCCTGAGCATCTTTTCCCGGCCAGCGAGTCCAGTAGTAGTGCTTCGCGCGCTCGCTGTAGGCCCAGTGCTCGACCTTGTCCGGCTGGTAGTTCAGTAACCAGGTCGGGCGAACCATGAAGAAGGTATCGCCCGAGGCCGGCGGAGGAGCATCCGCGCGATCGCTCCAGAAGAACCACCGGGATTCTCGACTCGCCCGGCCTTCGCGGACATCATCGCAGGCTTTGAGAAACGAAGGGCCATCGACAGCGCTGTAGCCCACATTTTCAAAGATGATCACTGACATCCCGAGACGATGGGCAATCTCTATCACTCTCCGGAAGTCGTCTATGGTCCCGTACTTCGGCTCGATACGATAGTGATCACGGGCATCAAGACCGTTGTAGCTCTTTCCTCCATCTGCCGGAGCAAAAATGCTTAAGCCAGTGAAACCTTGCTCTCTGATGGCTTTGATCTGGGCTTCGGCTTTCGCAGGTTGAAGAAGGAGCTGGGGGAATACGGTGTCATCCTTTAGTGAGACGGTGCGCATAGCGGAGGCAGATTCCCACCAGCGCTGCGGTACCACAGGAGTGCGCTCCGGGTGCTGGCCGCTGGCAGCCTCGGCGGGCAGGGCATGCAGTCGCGTGCTCGCGATTCCTACAAGCAAGAGGCACAAAAAACAATTCTTCGAAAAGCTAATAGGCATGATGACTTTCCTCGAGACCCAGTGGCCGGAGAGGCCGTCACTGCGGCGTAGCGACCCGACCCATATAAAGACGGAAGAACGAGTCCGAGTCGGAATGGAGGCAAACTTGCGCATTCGCCGTCCCGGACTCGACCAGCGTAGAGCCCTTGTCGTCCACTCGAATGCGCATCGGCTGTACTGGACAAATCCTGGCGTCCAAAATGTAAGCCACCGTCATGACATCGTAGAGTGTTGGAGTCTGCGCTCCCCATTCGTGGTAAAGCAGGGTCAACACATCGGTCAGCGGCGTGCCGGAACGAAACAGGATCGCTCTCTTCGCTTCGTCAAGTTGCACCTGTGTCGAGTCGAGTGGCATCACGTAAAGCGGCACCCCCGAAGCAAAAAGCTTTCGCGCCGAGGAAATGTCGTTAACAATATTCCATTCCGGCTGCGGTCCGCGCGCCGGGAGATATTCGAAATCGCCGTAACCTCGGTAAATCGAGCCCCCCATCAGCACAATCCGCCGCAGCTTGAGAAAAGTTTCCGGCTCCTTCTCGATCAGAGCGCCCACATTTATGAGCGGACCGATCGCTATCAGGGTAATCTGCCCCGGATAGCGGCGTATCTGCTCCGCAATGAAATCCACTGCTCCCGGATGCGAAGCCCGCGCAAAGTGCCCACCCTCAGCATATCGCCGCTGAGTAAAGACGTTGGTTGCATGAGTCGGTCTGCCCACGGCCACCGGAATACCCTGCCGCCCACACTCACCGAGCATCCGGTCCAAGAGCCTGGCCCGCGTCTCCGTATCTCCATAAGTAGTCGTGATGCCGACAATCTCCAACTCGGGGCTACGCAGCGCCAGCGCCACCGCGAAAGCGTCATCCACATCATCGCCAATATCGGTATCGATGATGACTTTCTCGGAAGCAGCGGGCAGCGCAGACTGCGCCTGAATGCGAACGGACAGCAAGATCAAAAAAACGATCCCCAGATATGCAACAGTTTTGCGCGCAGAAAGAATAGTCGCCGACCTACTTTCTCTCAGTTCAGGCGGCATTGGGAGACCCTCGATTCATCTTGGCGCATCAGCTGCCATCGCAGTTCTGATCTTCCGCTCCACATCGTCGCTCATATAGCCGCAATCCAAACGCATGTAAACCGAGGTGTACGGGATCGCTGCTGTGGTCTTGATGAACAAGATCCGGAATGTCTTTCCGGCCTCGTCAATTCTGCTCATCACTTCGGTGTGCGGAATGCTGGAAACCTGGTCCTTCGAAAAAGGCAACGTGATTTGCTTACGCAACTCCGACACTCCCGGGTAGTCGCGCTCATCAATGAACTGAAGTTCCTGGTCCAGAAAGACTGTGGCTCGCACGTGGCGTGACTTAGAGATCGCACCAGCCACGTATTTCAGAACCGCGGGCAGATCTTCTCTGACAACGATAGTTTCGATGCCCGGTGCGGCATAGACGGGGAAGGCTGAGTCTGCGACTATGATCCAGTTTCTATGACCATAGAGTGGAAGCCGACTCTGAACGACAGCCTTCCAGTCAGAAGAGGACCCACCAGCCTGGCTTTGTGAGAAGGATGAGCTAATGAGCAACGCCAGAACCCAAACGATGGCGCGCAATCTTCCGTTCAGTGTGTGCATGAGAACTCCACAGATTCAAACGTCGGCTGCATCTTTCTTGCACCGGACCGCTACTGTGCAGTCGGAATCGAATGCTGCTCCAGGAAACGCTCTACATCGTCGCCGGCAGGCATCGAAGGTTGAGCTCCGGGCCTCGTGACCGAAATTGCGGCGACCGCCGAAGCGAAAACAGCGCTGCGTGCAACCGTAGAGCCCCCCATCAGTCCCACCGCAAATCCCGCATTGAACGCGTCCCCGGCGGCAGTCGTGTCCACAGCAGTCACGGAAAACGCGGGCACATGCTCTTTCGGAAGATTCCCCTGGGCAATGACACAACCGCGCGATCCCAACTTCAGCAAAACATTCTTAACGCCACGAGCTAGGAGGCGATCTGCCGCCGCATTGTAGCCTTGGTCGCCATTCTCAATGCGGGTCTTAAGGAGTTCCTGGGTTTCAGTTTCGTTCGGCGTAATCCAGGTGACCCTGCGGAGCAGGGCCGTCGGAAGCTCGCGCGCCGGAGCCGGGTCGAGCATAAGCGGGATGTCGTGCCGCTCAGCAAACTGGGCCAGGTACTCAACCGTCTCTAAGGGAATCTCAAGCTGCGTTAAAAGAAATCCAGCGCGTTCCAGAATCGTCGCCGCTTTTTCCAGCAGTTTCGGCGTGAGTCGCCCATTGGCTCCGGGCACGACCACTATGTTATTTTCGCCAAGGCGTCCGGTCGTGATCAAGGCAACGCCAGATGGCCCTTCTACGGTGTTCACGTAAGCTGTGTCCACGCCGGCTTCTTTCAAACCATTGCGCAACTGCGTTCCGAAGGCGTCGCTCCCAACGTTCCCCACCATCGTAACGGGGTACCCGAGCTTCGCTGTTGCGACCGCCTGGTTTGCACCTTTACCTCCGTAAAAAGTGTTGAAGCTATTGCCAATGATCGTCTCCCCCACTTCGGGAATACGATCGGCTCCCACGACTAAATCGAGATTGATGCTGCCGACGACAACAATGGGCTTCTGCATGACGATTTGATTTCGACTACTTCACCATGGGTGCGATCGCGATCGATCCCAGCCCTAACAGAAAGAAGATGAACATGGCTGGAATGAGTTTGCGAGAGGCCGACGGAGCGCTGGCAAATTCTTTCCAGATGAAGACGCCCCAGACGGCGGATACCATCGTCGCACCTTGGCCGATGGCGTAGGAGACCGCGGGACCGATTATTTGTGCGTGGGATGCCACGAAGTTGAACACCGTTCCCGTACACCAGATGAGTCCACCCATGACGCCCCAGAAATGCCATGCCGTTCTTGCCTGAAAGTATTGAGACATGTTGACCGGGGGTGTGCCGGTGAGAGGCTTTTTCATAAAGAGGTAGTTCACTGGTATCGCGCAAAGGACTACCCCCGAAGCGAAGAACAAGGCTACGGAGTATGGCCCCAAGGAATGCTCTCCCGTAACCGCCTTGGTCACGAGCGGATAAAAAACGCCCATGAGCACACCGCAAGCAACGCTAATCCAGATTCCACGCACACTGATCGAACGGCGCTCGCGCTCTCTGCGGCGATAGGCAAGTGCGTCAATAATGATCGCCAGAACCACAAGCGCCATGCCCCCGAAGAGCAGTCCGGGATGGCCCTTGGGAGAGAGTGCGTAATTCAAAAGAACGCCCACGACCAGCGCCAGGCCGATTCCGACCGGAAAGGCGACGGCCAGGCCGGCGATATCAATGGCTGCGACCAAAAGCAGGTTAGCCACATTGAAGACAGCCCCTCCGGCAATGGCGAACAGCATATGCCGCGAGTCTGCCTGACCGATATTGCTTAGAAAAGACAGGTCGCCTCCACCCCAATTCCCCAGGGTGAAACCCCAACCGAGGCTGCCCAGAACAATGCCGATCACGTAGTCCCAGTAAAAAAGCTGGAAGGCATATCCCGAAGTGAGTTTCATGGTGTTCGCCCAGGACCCCCAGCACAGCATGCTGATGATCATGAACGACAGTGCAATGCCGTAAGCCTCTGGCTGATACATGGCCCTCCCCGCTTGAATCCCCTCATCGTGCGAGCGAAACCTGCCTCAACTCGACGGCACGAGCGACCGGGGGAGGTCGCTCGCGCCCTCCCTTCTTCAAGGTTCTAGAACACGAACCGCATGTTCAACTGCATGTGGCGGCCGGGACGAGATGCGGTGATAAACCCGAACTGGCTTTCTGCCCCCGACACTATACGGTCGTCGTAAGTGTCGAAGGAGGACCATTGGGTGTGATTGAAGACATTGAACGAATCCGCGCGGAATTGCAACTCCCGGCCTTCGCCGAACGGGTACCACGACTTTTGCAGCCCCATGTCCCAGTTGTTGATTCCGGGTTGGCGAAGGTTGTTCCGATGTTCATTACCCCGAGTCACTGCATAGTTGTATATGCCTTGACTGGTGTAGTACGGGTCCGTGCTGGCAGCGGGCTCCACGTAGCAGTCGGTGTTGAAAGCGCGGGTAAAGGTCCTGTCGCCGCGCGGAAGATTACCGTTGCAGTTTTGGATGGGAACATCCCCCATGTAGTCGTACGAACTGGTGTAGCCGTTCGTGACTGTTCCTTGGGTCCCGCCTGAATAGGCCGCCCCTGCTGCGAAAGGCGACCCTGATTCGAAGGTGGTAATCGAGTTAATTTGCCATCCTCCAATCGCCTCGCGGAGCAGACGATTTCCCACATGCTTTCCCGGCAACTCATAGGTGACAGCAGCCACAAAACGGTGCGTATGGTCCGCATCGGAGGGACCATAACTCCAATTCGGGTGCCACTGGCCGCCGATGGCGTGGGTCCCGCCTTCACCATTTTCACCGAAGAAGTTGTCCTTTTGCTTCGACCAGGTGTAGGAAACCTGGCTGGTTACGCCATGCCAGCCGCGAACTTTCAGTTCGGCATTCATGGCGTGGTAGTTGTTGCTACGATTCGCACGCACCGAATCAATTTCCCCCCAGCGGCCGGGCGCCACTGCCGACTGCGGACGCGCCGCATCGAGAACGTTAGTGGTAAAGTATGTGCCTTGGGGTGGGAGGTTCAAGTCATACTGAATAGGGAGATGCGTGCCCTCGGAACCAACGTAGCCGACCGTCGCCACCACGGCTTTCCCCAGTTCGCGCTGGACATCCAAACTCCAGCGCTGGTCGTAAGGGGTAGTCCAAGATTTCTGATCCAGGGTCGCTGTGGTGACCGCGTTGCCAGGGGTCCACATCAAACCTCCGTCGTCACCGAGCGGATACGGATACGAGCCCCTATTGTATGTAGTGGTCGGTTGAAATGCGTCGCTGAGCGTATAGTGAGTCATGCCCGGATCGCCCGTCTGAAGGTAGGAACTTTCATCGGATCCACCGTAACCCGGCCCGCTCCAAAACACTTGGTCCATGAATTTAAAGCGGCCCGTCTCATAGAAAATGCCGTAACCACTGCGGACCACCGTCTTGTCGTCCAAGCGGTAAGCGAGCCCGATGCGCGGCGCGAAATCCTTCTTGGGCGCGGAAAAGGGATGAGCTTTGGTCCCTGGCGTTAACCCGGGCATGACCATTCGCCACCCCGGATACGTTTGGTCAAGGATGGTCCAGTAATTATGCACGCCATAGACGGGGATCGGCAGGTCGTAACGCATACCGAGGGTCAGAGTAAGTTTTCGAGTCGCATTCCATGTGTCACCAAAGTACGCGGCGTACTCGGGCATGGCGAAATTAAGGCTGGCATCGCCGTTCGTTACAGGAGTGCGCTGAGCCATGTCGCCGATGAAGCCAGTTTCAAACTCCGCAATCTTATTCCAGCCGGAACCATCCTGTGCGTAGGGTCCTTGGGCCGTATAGTTTGTGTCGCTATATCCATTACCCTGGTCGAAGCCAATATTCAGATGGCGCACGACGTCATTGTCGCGCTCGGTACGGCGCGCCATGTAATAGCCGGCTTTCAGGGTGTGCTTCCCAACGGTTTTCGAAACATTGTCCGTGAGCTGGAAGGTAGGCAAGTCCCCGTAAAAATACTCGTCCGATCCGAGGCCCAGATCGTTTCCTAAGCCATCTCCAGCGAAGTCCACACCGAAAGTGGCGTCATTGCTTATGCCGAGTAGGCTCTTGTCAAACGAGGTAAACCCCGCCATGTTCGTGGACGTGTTCTGGAAGAGAGCCGGGAGCCAGGATTTGCCGAACGCGTTGGCTTGGCTAGGGTCTGCCGAGGTGTATCCTGATCTAAGCCAGCTAAAATTCAATTCGTTGTTAAGAGTGGGGCTAAAGGAATGCACATAGTGGGTCTGGTAGACGGATGTGTGGTGGGGATGGCTGCCTAGGGCGACTTCCGGAACCAAGCCCCCCGTTTGGGTATATTCGCCAGTGTCGCGCGAGTAGCGGAAATAAACGAAATCGTGACTGCCGATATTGTAGTCCGCGCGGGCTGTATAGTTTCTGGAGTCGACCCCGATGGTCTGGGTTCCCGACCAATTGTTGAAGTCGCCTGGCTCGGAAGATGAATAGCCGTTCGGTTCCGGGAAGTGCGAAAGGTAACTCATGGCTATTTGACTTGCCGGGGTAGCTAGGATCTGGGATGAAATTTTATTGCCCGGGAATGGCGTGCGCAGACCGGTGGCCGGGTTATATGTGGTTGGGTCGTAAATCACGTATTTGCAGTTGGTGGTATCAGGATAATTGGGGCACAACTGCAGCCAAGAACTGAAATCCCCCCCAGGGAAGCCCAATGCGGGATTTCCACGCTCGGCATCGGTTGGGACGTAGTCGGTAATTTGTTGCACGCCGACCTTGCGCCAGCGCTCGAACGACGCAAAAAAGAACAACTTATTTCTTCCGTTAAACACTTTGGGGATGTAAACGGGCCCCCCCACGGTAAAGCCATACTGGTTCGAATGATACGCGCTGCGCGGAACGCCCTGATAGATGTCGTAGGGGGCATTGGCGTTCATGCCCGCATTCTGGAAGGCGTCGTACACCGATCCATGCAGGTTGTTGGTCCCCGACTTCGTGGTCACACTGATTTGGCCCACATCGCGGCCATACTCCGCGGAATAGTTGGAAACTTCCGCTTTGACTTCCTGGATGGTGTCCGCGTTTACATTACTGATCGAACCTTCCGTCCAATTGTCGTTGTTGTTCAGGCCGTCGATGTAATAGCCGACCCCGTACTCGGTGCCGCCCACATTCATTATCTTTGTGCCGTCGGGGTTCCATCCATTGCGCGTAACGTCGCCTGTGCCGCTGCTGAAATTCGGCACGATCTGGGCGAAGTTCAGGTAATTGCGGCCCTCCATGGGCAGGTCCCGTACGAATTTATTCTCGATCACGCCGGAGACATTCGCATCGTCGGTCTTAATAATCGCTGCGGCGCTGGAGACGTTCACCGTCTCCATGGCTTGGCCCAACTTCAGTCCGAGGTTAATGCGCTGATTCGTGCCGTTTTCGAGAGCCACGGCAGTCGAAATGGTATGCGCGAAACCCTCTTTGGCTACCCCGACCTTGTAGTGGGCGGCGATGAGGTTGGGAAATTGATAGTCACCGTTCGCGTTTGTGGTCGCCTTCCACTGGACGCCGGTGTCCACGTTCGTGAGTGTTATTTCCGCGCCTGGGACTACAGCCCCTTGCGGGTCGGTTACGGTACCCACGATAGTGCTGGTGACAATGACCTGGGCCAGCAATGCCGTAGCGGCGAGGACGCAAAAGGGTAGTAGAAACGCACAATGGTTGCGACGCATAACATTCCTCCTCCACGCCTGGTGCCGCTCCCTAGCGGAAAGTCGCTGCAAAGCGGCGGCAATAGCGAGTTCTATTTGAAACGTTTCAAGCTACTCGAATTTCAAAACAATAGTCCCACCCGTTCGCACTTGTCAAGAACAATTTGCTTGAGAAATTCTCAGACCCGCTGTTTGCTGTGGATCGGGCTACCGCGTTCGCGCACCCTCGCTGTTCATCCAATCCTTTCCGCCTCTTCAGTTTGTATTGGAGTAAAAGCCGCCCCAGCCGAATCCGAGCGTATCCTTGACAGATATTCTGGGCGGGGTATAGAACGTTTCAAGATTTCCCGCGGCTGGCGCGTCTATGAGAACAACTACGCTTTTCGTTTTGTGTCTTCTCTTTGTCATCCTACCCCTGGCCCTCTCCAACGCCACCGAAACGGCGAAACCTGAATGTCGAGTGCTGAAGAAGAAGGATGAGAGCCTGCGAACCCTGCTGCCTCCCTGCTGGTATCAAAAAGTTGCAGGATGGGAGATCGTAACTTTCAAGAAGCACATGCACTACGGGCATGAGCTCTCATTGGATCCGAATGAGCTTTCGCTCCAACTCGACCAGATCAAAGCTCAAGGAATTCAAGCCATCGAAATCTTCGCCCCAGCGGAGGGGCGCGCTGCCTACAACGGACTAGATACCGTCAACCATTTCCGCATCGATCCTGAGCTCGGCACGATGGACGATTTTCGGCGAGCAGTACGCCTAGCTCACAGCAAGGGTATCGCCGTTGTCGTGTTTATCAACCTCGGATACTTTAGCGTCGAAGCTCCCGATTGGCTTGAAGCGGTGCGCGACAAACGCACCGGCCAGGACACGCCAAAGGTGCGGTGGTTCCTATGGTCCGATAAAGCCGATACACCGCCGCCACCCACCCAAGAGGACATTTACGTCACACGCGAAGAGCGGGACCGAGCAAAGGACTACTGGGGCTGGAAGTTCAGCGAGAAGGCGAACGCATATTACTGGGCGCGGTGGAAAGCAACGGGGGAAGATGGGACACTAATCTCACTCCCTCAACTGAATTGGGGTTCCGCGGACTGGCGGGAGCAAGCTGCACACGTTGTTCGATTCTGGATGGATACGGGAATCGACGGCATGTTGATTGACGCGCCTCTCTGTTATCCAAATCAAACTTGGGCGCAGAATCGCAAGTACATCACAGACATCATCAGCAGCTACGGAAACGTGTTCATGGATCCGGAAGGCGGAAGGGACCCGGCATGGATCACGGAAGCCGGCTACGACGTTCTACACGACTACGGCCTGTCATACGCCCCCAATACGTTCAAGTGGCAAGGCGACATCATTGAGCAATCCATTAAATCGGGCGATCCGACCGAAATCGAGCTGCGGCTACGTTCATATCATGACCCGATCCTCGATGCCGGTGCTGTTCTTTATGCTCACTCGATGAATTTCACGGACGAATCCGTAAAGAGACGCCTGCAGCAGGCGGTGCTGGCTGGCATTGGAGACATCATCGTCTACGGCGCTCGCGAGGGCAGTCCCGATACCGAAGAATCAAAGACCCTGCAGTTGAAAGCGGCGCACTCCGCCCTGTTTCCCACTGCAACACGCAGGCAAATTCGAACCAATGCCGACGATAAGTATTATGCGATCCTGAAAACGGCGAAGGATGGATCCGAACGTGTGCTTGCAGTCTACAACTTCCAATCCATACCCCAGACGATCGAGGTGGATCTGAGCATCGTGGACACAACAGGCATTGTCGACCTGGAAAATGGGGAATTGAAGGCCCGACCAGACGTTTTCAAGCCCGTCGTTGTGGATCTGCCCGGTTACGGATACAGATTTTACAAAGTGCTTCCGCCTGAGAGCTGAGCGTCTTACCGGCCGTAAAGGGAAATAGAAACCGGAAAAGCTTGTCTTGGGAAATCCTCAGGCTTGTTGGTTCTTGCGCACCAGGCGGATGCGTTTGCGGACTTTGGTTGTTCGCCCGATCCTTTCCCGAACAGCGGCAGGAGGCGGTCCAACAGAATTGCGCTTTTTCAGTTCCGTCGGAAGAAGGACCTTTTCCGGCGCAGACCGCATCCCGTCGACCCTTTGCAGTAGAAGACGGGCGGCTGTGGCGCCCAACTGATATCCCGGCTGGTAAACCGATGTCAGGGAAGGATCTGTCAACTTGGTGAACTCAAGACTATCAAAACCGGCAATCGACAAGTCTTCCGGACATCGTAGGCCAAGTTCGCGAGCCGCCTCTAATACACCAAAAGCCATTAGGTCGTTGCACGCAAAAATAGCAGTCGGGCGCGGCAGCATCCGAAGAAGCCGAAGAGCTGCCTGGTAACCACTCGCTGCATCGAAGCGCGCCTCCTGTACGAACTCCGGCTCAATTTCTATGTGGGCTTCGTTTAACGCGCGCGTAAAACCTTTCAAGCGTTCTGCGGCGTTGGTCAACTTGAGCGGCCCAGCGATCACGGCCAAACGTTTATGCCCCATCTGAATCAAATGGCGCGTTGCTAGATAAGCACCTTCTGCATTGGCCACCAGGACGGCATCGCCCTTCCACCCATCCGGGACCCGGTCAATGCAAACCACCGGAACCGAGGCCGACGCGTAGGCTCGGAGGTGACCCGCGATGTCCGGACCCGCCGCCGGAATGATCAGTAAGCCAGCAATCTTATAGGAGCGCAACTCGCGAACGTACGACGCCTCCTTGGCAGGATCGTTGTCGGCATTGCAGAGGATCACGCGGAAGGAGCGCTTGTAGGCCACATCCTCGACGCCCCGGACCACGCCCGGGAAGAATGGGTTGGTAATATCCGGAATCACCATTCCGAGCATGTTGGTTCGGTTTTTCCGGAGTCCCTGCGCTAAGGCACTGGGTTGGTAACCCATGCTGCGAATGGCCTCGATCACTCGCTCGCGCAGTTTCGGCCGAACTGTCGCGGTTTCATTGATTACATGCGACACCGTGCCGATCGAGACTTGGGCACGCTCAGCGATTTGCCGCATTGTCACAGGTGCTGTCATGGCTTGCCGCGTTGAAGCACGCGCGGCCGGTCTTCCTCACCGCGACAGAACTTCTCCCAACGGATCACTGCGAGTCTACTACGCAACGGAATCCGACTCCCCCGGAGCGGTCCATACTGGGGGACATCAGCAGCAGCTTGCCGTGCTCATTCAGCTTATAAGCCTGAGGGAAGTACCAGATCGAGCCCTGCGGCTGATAGTAACTGCCACCACGAAGAATTCCGCCCCGCGTGTGCTCGTCAACAAACTCTTCCGTCCATTGCCACACATTTCCTACCATGTCCATCACGCCAAATGGACTGGCTCCCGCTGGATGTCCGTCGACCGCATCCGGACCTCGCATTGTACGTGACTTGTCAGGTACCGGCACAGCGCCGTCATCCCACTCGTTGCCCCAAGGATACAGGCGGCCGTCTGTACCTTGCGCTGCGTACTGCCACTCCCACTCGTGGGGCAGACGCTTTCCTGCCCAACTCGCATAGGTCCGGGCGTCGCCTTGGGAAACCCACGTCACCGGTTTGTTTTCCCA
>Ga0074045_10002953_pt1 | contig 15477 bp, 8 predicted proteins | sample BogForMeECP23OM2_FD_94442 | JGI IMG/M metagenome (GOLD analysis project Ga0074045, IMG submission 94442) | Bog forest soil microbial communities from Calvert Island, British Columbia, Canada - Bog Forest MetaG ECP23OM2 | ecosystem: Environmental > Terrestrial > Soil > Wetlands ...
CGTGGCATCAATCACATAGACGGGGGCACGCAGATGACATCCGAGTGCATTGACATCCTCAGCCAGAAGCCGGAAAAGTAACTCGCCATCCCCTGGCCGCCAGAGATTGCTATGCTGCCCACTCCATCCCAAATCAGATCGTCCCCGTTTTCCCGGCGCCACTTCTTGCGCACAATCGGACTTGGCGGCCTGGGAAGCATTTCTTTAGCAACTCCGCGATGGCTGTCGACAGCAGCCAAACCGGTTGTGCCGCCGCAAAAGCCGGTTCGCTCCGGCGGCGATCAGGCCATGGCGGACCGCGTGCGCCAGGAGTTCCTGCATGCCTGGAACGGCTACAAGCAATTTGCCTGGGGACACGATCAGCTCAGGCCCTTGAGCAAGAGCTATCACGACTGGTACGCCGCACCGCTCTATCTGACGCAGGTGGACGCGCTCGACACGATGATCCTGATGGGGCTTAACACCGAGGCGGCAAGCACTCGGGAATTCATCGTCCACAACTTGACCTTCGATCGCGACATCTACGTAAAGAACTTCGAGATCACGATCCGGGTGTTGGGCGGCCTGCTCAGCAGCTATCAACTCAGTGGCGATAAGCGCCTGCTGGAGTTAGCGCAGGATCTCGGAAACCGGCTGCTGCCGGCTTTCAATTCGCCCACCGGCATGCCGTACGTGAACGTGAATCTGAGGAGCGGCGCAGTTCGGGGCGAACAAACCAATCCAGCCGAAGTTGGCACGCTTCTGCTTGAGTTTGGCGCCTTGAGCAAATTGACCGGGAACCCAGCCTACTACGACAAGGCCAAGCGCGCAGTAGTCGAACTTTACAATCGCAGATCCTCGATCGGGTTGGTCGGAGCGGGGATCAACATCAGAACCGGCGCCTGGACTGCCCCCACCAGCTTCATCGGCGGGGGAATCGATTCCTATTACGAGTATCTGCTGAAGTGCTGGTTGCTGTTTGGCGACAGCGACTGTGAACGGATGTGGCGCTCAAGCATCGAGGCCGTCAACAAGTATGTAGCCGACGATGGCCCGGCTGGACTCTGGTACGGCGAAGTAAACATGAATACGGGCGCGCGTGTGGGAACGGTTTTTGGTTCGCTGGATGCGTTCTTTCCCGGCACTCTCGCTCTATCCGGCGATCTCGATCGCGCTCGCCGGCTGGAAGAATCCTGTTTCAAAATGTGGACCGCCTTTGGCGTCGAGCCGCAAGAGTTGGACTATTCCAGGATGAAGATTGCTTACGACGGATATCCGCTCCAACCTGAGATCATCGAATCGGCTTTCTACCTCTATCGCTTTACCAATGATTCCCGCTATCTCGACATGGGGCACACGTTCTTTGACAGCCTGGTGAAATATTGCCGCACCGACATCGCCTACGCCGCGCTGAAGAACGTGGAAACGAAGGAAAAGAAGGATGAGATGGAAAGCTATTTCCTGGCGGAAACCTTGAAATATCTCTACCTGCTCTTTGCCCCGCCCGCGACGTTGGACTTGACCCAAGTCGTCTTCAACACCGAGGCCCACCCGATTCGGCGAAACTGGTAACATGATGGGTGAATAACCGCCTGCGCTTCCCTCTCTTGTCAGGCTACCTTGCCGGGCGCACCCCAAAACCGCCTGAAACTGGGCCTGTGACACCCGCCACAACTATTTCTAACCGCTTTCTGATCAACCGGATAGCAGGGAATGTACAGATAACATCCCGGTGCATTGACTGGCGCGGCCTACGGGCGCAGACTTTGCCGCCAAATGATGGCTCAAGCAACACTTGCGCACGGTGCGCATGACCCATTCTCCCCGTGTTTACCCGACTCCGGCTACGCCCTGTCGCGTTTTGCAGTCTCGCACCGACCCGCATCCCGAAATCCTTACGCATCCCGAAATCTTGAGGAGGTCTCTATGAAGGCTCTGCCCGACTCTAAGTATTGCGATCGTCGCTGGACACACCGCTTCAGGATTGCTCTCGGATTAGCGGCCTGCCTTATGCTGCTCGCGTCTTCGGAGCGCTCGCTGGCCCAGGAATTTCGCGCCATTTTGACCGGAGACGTCACCGACCCTGACGGGAGAGCGGTGGTCGGGGCCACCGTCACCGCCATCAACAATGACACGAAATCAACCTACACGGCCCAGACCAGCAACGCCGGCGTCTACTACATTCCGTACGTGGTGCCCGGCACCTATACGGTGAAGGCCACCGCCGCTGGGTTCAAGACTGCGGTGCAGGACAAAGTCGAACTGCTGGCGGGCAAGTATTTCGGGCAGGATTTCAAACTGGAAGTGGGCGCGTTCCACGAAACCGTGGAAGTGACCGCAGCGCCGGCCATGATCGAAACGGCCAATGGGTCGGGCGGCACGATCCTCGATGAGAAGACCGTCGCCGGCATGCCTCTCGACGGCCGCCAGGTTTACATGCTGATCGGCACAACCCCCGGCTCTCAATTCACTCAAACCACATTTGGCCCCGGCGGATATTCCGGAACCCGCGGCTGGGACAACACAAATGCCTACATCATCGGCGGCGGTGCCCCGACCGGTAACTTTACCGGCGCTTTAGGCGGATACAACCAGTTCACGCTGGATGGCACCAACATCACCCAGCAGACCACCTACAACAACCAGAATGCCGGGGCCTGGAACGTTGCTCCGAACGTGGATGCGATTCAGGAAGTCAACGTCATGGCTTCCACCTACGACGCCCGTTACAGCCGCACCGGCGGCGGTACGATCAACATCGTCACCAAGAACGGCACCAACCGGTTTCACGGGGATCTCTTTGAGTTTTATGAAGGCGCCCTTTTCAACGCCAACTTTGTCCAGAACATCGACCGTTCTATCCCTCGCCAAGGCATGACGCAAAACCAATTCGGCGGAACCTTCGGCGGGCCCATCATCAAGAACAAACTCTTTTTCTTTGGCAGTTATGAGGGTTACCGCGAATCCATCGCCGGTAACGTTCTGACCGCAGTGCCTCCAGCGTACTTGCGCCCAGGCTATAACAGCAATTCCGGGGTGAACTTTGGACTGATTCAGCAAGACGATCCTCAGGACTTCCCTAACGGCGTTGCCGTTTTTGACCCCTCGACCACGTACTGCAACGAGACTGGAGCAGCACCGGGCTTGGCTGGCGTGGACAGTTGCGCCAGCCCGAACGATCTGGTTCGCAGCGAATTTCCCAATGACTCGATGCCGGCCAGTGCGATGAACCAATACGCACTCAAGTTGCTGACGCTTTACCCTTTGCCGAACGTTCCCGGACGGCAGAATTCGCTGACCAACAACTACTTCGCCAACACCCCCGATATCTATTCCTACAACCAATACATGGTCCGGGTGGATTACAACACCAGCGACAAAACCAAGTGGTACAGCTTTTATGAATATCAACCGGGCAGTGAGAACCGAAGCACCAACGGGCTCCTTGGGCTGGCCGAGAATGGCAACGTGGATCACACGAGAAAGAGCTGGACCGCGGCGCAGGACATGACCCACATGTTCTCGCCAACTTTCCTGGCAGACTTCAAAGTCTCCTTCTCCCGTTTTGCCGATCATTCCCCGGACGGAAACTTTGGGGCGGCGGTGAACGCCAGTACGTTCTTCGGCGCCGGCTTCAGCATGCCGGACATACCCACTACCACGTTCAAGGATGTCGCGGAATGCAACAACAACGGCGGCCAGTGTATGGGCAATGCCGGGGCGAGCGGTACAGGAGGCTTCACCAATATCATTGGCAATGCCATCACCAATGACGCGACGACCAATGTCATTCTGGACGCCGACTTCACCAAGACCAAAGGAGCTCATAGCATCCACTTTGGAGGCGTGTATGCGGAGTTCCAATACGGCGATCCGCAGTCGGTGGGCAACGCCAACGGGCAATTCAATTTTGGCTCCGCCGCCACGCAATACAACGGCGAGAATGCTTATTGCTGGCCGGTTACCGCCGCTCCCTGCACGGCCGGGACACCGCTGCCGAACGGCTTAGGTTTAGCCGATATGCTGCTAGGCTATCCCGACGGCGGCCACGTTGATTACAACTACACCATCATGGAGGGCCAACCCGCGTGGGCGCTCTATGCGCAGGACGACTGGAAAGTGACTCACCGGCTCACCCTGAATCTTGGAATACGCTACGACGTGCAGCGAGGCCTGCGGGAACGTCACAACGCCTTGAACCGTGGAGTCTGCTTCACTTGCGTCAACCCCGTCAGCAGCGATCCGACCTATCAGGCAAACGTGGCGAGCACAGCGAACCAGGCTGCGTGGACGGCTGCCGGCGTCAATCCGGCCAGCCTCACCTCGGTTCTCGGCGGCATTCAATATGCCGGCATTAACGGCCAGTCGCGAGATGGATACAACACCGACTGGTCGAACATTGCGCCTCGAGTCGGGTTCGCCTTTTCCCTAAACCCCAAGACGGTAATCCGTGGCGGCTGGGGTTACATGTTCGGCGGCGGCTTGGAAGGCGGAACAACATACGGTTACACGGCGAGTACGGGCTATATTTCATCGGTCGATTTCGGCGCTCTTCCCAACGCTCCCGGCTATGGCGCCGATTACAACGGCTATTCCTTCGCCAGCGGCACTCCGTATTCGGGTGTGATCCATCCACAGACCACCACGCTCGGCATGCTTACCAACATTGGCAGTGGTTGGGCCATGGATTTCCCCGGGCGGAAAATTCCCAAAACCATGATTATGTCTCTGGGCATTCAACGCGAGCTGCCGCAAAACGTCGTTCTGGATGCGCGCTACTCAGGCAATTTCGCCAGCCGTCTGCGTGTCTACAACACCGTCAACAACTTCGCTACGCTGGAGGAGGTACAACAACACATCGCGGCAGACGCGGCCGGTCAGACTGATAATTGGGTAACACAGGTACCGAACCCTTACTACAACGTGCCGGCTTTCGCGAATACTGGCTGCGGGTACGAGCAAACGGTCCCGGCCATCTATCTGCTGGCCCCGCTCAGCCAGTATTGTTCCGGCGGCGAGTACCAATGGAACCTTCCTGTCGGCAAAACCTGGTACAACGCTCTCGAAGTGAAACTTACCAAGCGGGCAGGAAATGGATTGACCTTCAATGTCTCCTACACCTACTCGAAGACCATGCAGGCCACGAGCTTCAACGGGGTTGGCCCGGCCAACGGCTATGGCGACAACCCCTATAGCGCCGGAGAGTGGCCGTGGCAGTTCCCCAATCCCACCCACGAGGTTTCAGACTACGATCGCACGCACATGCTGGCCACGACGGCAACCTGGGAATTGCCATTCGGGAAAGGCAAGTCTTTGTTGGCAAGTCCCCCGGCCGGGCTCGGATATGTCGTGAATAACTGGAGCTTGAGCGGGATATTCGCATACAGCACGGGCAACCCGGTAAGGCTGCCGTCGACCAGCGGATGGAATTATGTTTCCAGCCACTCGCTTAAGCCTGCCGGCGGGCCCACGCACACGCAATGGGTGTGGAACAATGACGGCTTCCCGCTGGGCTGCAGCGCCGGGACGCCCGGCTGTCCTGCGCAGGGGATCCCAACGGCGTGGGTCTACGATTCCGCAGTTTCGCCGTGGGGAATCGGCTACTTGAGAGACTTTTACTCGGGGGTGCGAAACCCGTCGATCCCCAACCTCGATCTAACGCTGGCAAAGAATTTTCCCATCACGGAATCGAAGCGGCTTGAGCTGCGCTGGGATGTGTTCAACGTGTTCAATAATCGCCTTTACAACGGACCCGACACCACGCCCAGCGATGTTCCCACTTGCAGTCCCACACCGAATGGTGCTCCGGAATGCACCGGCTATGGAAACATCGACACCACTCAGCAGCTGAATTTCCCGAGGAGAATGCAGGTCGCGCTCAAGTTCCTTTTTTAGCAGCTGATGGGCCATTTGCGGAATCAGTCTATTTCTGTAAGGGCCCGGCTACGTTCCTTAACGTCTTGCTTTGCTGATGACCGGAAAGTACTTACACTCCCGTCACCCAAGGGAGAATAGTCTCATACCGTATCTGTAAAAATTTATAAGCCGTTGCCCAAGAACGAGAAATTTATGACGCCACGAATCTGTCTCAATCTGCTCCCGATCTTGTTGGCCTCGTCCGCTCTGCTCTGCGGTGCTCAGACCCAACCCGCGAACCCGCCTGACCTAAGTAAAGACCCGACCCTTTACGTCGTCGGCTATGCGCACCTCGATACGGAATGGCGGTGGGAGTATCCCCAGGTCATCGACGAATACATCCGCAAGACCATGGAGGATAACTTTAAGCTATTCGACAAGTATCCCCACTATGTTTTCAATTTCAGCGGCGCCAACCGCTATCGTTTCATGAAGGAGTACTTCCCCGCCGATTATGCGAAGCTGAAAAAGTATGTGGACGAGGGCCGCTGGTTCCCGGCAGGATCGTCGATGGAAGAAGGCGACGTCAACGCGCCCAGCGCCGAGGCGATTATCCGGCAGATTCTGTACGGCAATAACTGGTTCCGCAGGGAGTTCGGCAAGGCCAGCGCCGAATACATGCTGCCGGATTGCTTCGGATTTCCCGCATCCCTGCCGACCATTCTGGCGCACTCCGGGGTGAAAGGCTTCTCCACCCAGAAGCTGGTGTGGGGTTCATCGGCCCCGGGCGGAGGCCCGCAGTCGCCGGAGAGAACGCCGGAAGGAACTCCGTTCAATGTGGGCGTCTGGGTCGGACCCGATGGCGAGGGCGTTCTTGCCGGTCTCAATCCCGGAGGCTATGGCTCCAGTATCGAGAACGATCTCAGCCAGCCGCTGCCGCCCGATCCGCCCGACGCCGCGCTGGAGAAGCTGCGGAAGAACGTGCAGGAACTGCGACAAAAGCTGGAGCTGGAGGATCGGAGTGGAAAGCTCGATCCGAAAGAACTCCACGAATACTACGCTCTGCGAACCCAGCGTGATGCACTCACGCGAGCCCGGCAGGAGAGCGAGTTGGATCGCTACCAGGACAATTGGGCTGCGCGCGTTGCCCAGAACGGCAAAGTGAGCGGCGTCTTCACGGATTATCACTACTACGGCACCGGCGACATTGGTGGAACCCCCGAGGAAGAATCGGTGAAGCGGCTCGAAGCCATTGTGACCAAGGCGACCATTAGCCTGCCGCCGCCGGGCGAATTCGACGTTCCTGGGAGATCGCATCAGGAGTGGCCTGCGGTCAAGGTGGGCGATGGCCCCGTTCACGTCATTTCCGCGAAAGCGGACGAGATGTTTCTCGATATCACACCGGCACAGGCAACCGGACTTCCACGTTACACCGGCGAAATGGAACTCACGAATCACTCGGCGGGTTCGCTGACCTCGCAGGCATATCAGAAACGCTGGCTGCGCAAGGAGGAGTTGCTGGCCGATGCCGCAGAAAAGGCTTCCGTCACAGCCGAGTGGCTGGGCGCCCGGCCGTACCCGTTGCCGCGCCTGAACGATGCCTGGACTCTGGAGATGGGCGGACACTTCCATGACATCGCGGCCGGAACCGCTACCCCCAGGTCGTACGAGTTCGCGTGGAACGACGACGTGATCGCCATGAACCAGTTCGCCGGCGTGCTCACCAATGCCACCGAAGGAGTCGCCGCGGCACTGGATACCCAAACCAAGGGAGTGCCTCTGGTCATATTCAACCCGCTGAATGTGGCCCGCGAAGATGTTGTGGAAGCGCAGGTTGATTTCCCGGGCGGCATGCCGAAGGCGGTTCGTGTGACCGGTCCGGATGGCAAGGAGGTTCCGGCGCAGGTTTCAGGCGGCAATGTGATCTTCGTAGCCAGCATGCCTTCCGTGGGCTACGCCGTTTACGATGTCGAGCCCAGTGCGGTTGCATCCCAGGCCCAATCGCCGTTGCGGGTGTCGAACCAGGGACTCGAGAATCAGTATTACCGCGTCAAACTGAATGCCGATGGCGATGTCGCCAGCATCTTCGACAAAACCATCGGACGCGAACTGCTCTCGGCACCAGCGCGCCTCGCCATCTCTTACGACAATCCCGCGCAGTGGCCCGCATGGAACATGGACTGGGAGCAGGAACAAGCGGCGCCCAAGGCATTCGTCGCTGGGGCGGCGAAGGTTCGGGTGGTCGAAGATGGCGCGGCTCGCGTGGCGGTGGAAGTGTCGCGCGAAACGGCCGGTTCGCGATTCATTCAGACCATCCGGCTCTCGGCGGGCGACGCGGGAGAACGGGTCGAGTTCGGCAACGTCATCGACTGGAACACGCGCGAATCGAACCTCAAGGCAACTTTCCCGCTTACCGCGTCGAACCATGTGGCCACTTATAACTGGGACATCGGCACCATCGAGCGCCCCACGGCGGAGCCGAAGAAATTCGAAGCGCCGTCCCATCAGTGGATCGATCTGACCGACATGAGCGGCGAGTTCGGTGCGACCATCCTCACCGATTGCAAGAATGGATCCGACAAGCCGACCGACAACACGATCCGCCTCACACTCATCCGAACTCCCGGGATAGCCGGAGGCTATGCCGACCAGGCCACGCAAGATATTGGACACCACGAGTTCGTTTACGGGCTTACCGGACATGCCGCCGGCTGGCGCGACGCGCAAACCGACTGGCAAGCGCAACGATTGAACGCTCCCCTCATCGCCTTCGAAACTGCCAAGCACACAGGTGCTCTGGGCCGCGCGTTTTCCCTGCTGAAAGTCAGCAACCCGCGGATACGGGTGCTGGCGGTAAAGAAAGCCGAAGAAAACGACGAGACCATCGTGCGGCTGGTGGAGCTCGATGGCAGGCCTCAAGCCGACGTCCGCGTATCGTTTGCCGCGCCGATCATGGCAGCCAGAGAGGTAAACGGGCAGGAGCAGCCGGTTGGCCCGGCGACCGTAACTGGTGGTGTGCTGGTGACTTCGTTCAGCGCGTATCAGCCTCGCACGTTCGCGGTCCGGCTGGCCGGTGCGTCCACCAAAGCGGCGGGAGTGCACTCCGTCCCCGTGGCACTGCCCTACGACTTGGCGACTGCCAGCAACGACGGCGCTCGCACTGATGCCGGCTTTGACGGCAAAGGCAACGCATTCGCCGCCGAGATGCTTCCGGCCGAAATCACGTTCAACGGCGTGCGCTTTCAGCTTGCCCCGGCCAAGACCGGCGTGCCCAACGCGCTGGTCGCCAGGGGTCAGACGATCGCTCTGCCCAACGGTTCCTACAATCGCGTCTACGTACTCGCGGCATCGTCGGATGGCGATCAGAAAGCCACGTTCGCAATAGGATCGAGAAAAGTCGACCTCAATATTCAGGACTGGGGCGGATTCATCGGACAGTGGGATGACCGTCAGTGGACTTCGAAGGACACTTCGAACGACGACTATGGTGACATGGTCGGCCTCAGGCCGGGCTACATTAAGCGCGCCGACCTGGCCTGGTATTGCGATCATCATCACGACGCCGCAGGCAAGAACGTCGCTTACTCGTATTCCTATCTGTTCGGCTATGCCATCGATTTGCCGTCCGGTGCGACGACCATCAGGCTCCCGGACAATGACAGGATCCGCATTCTGGCCATCTCCGTCGCCGATGAGAATCCGGAAGTAAAGCCAGCACAGCCCCTGTACGACGTGCTTCCTTCCGCGAACCCCGGGCCGAGCGACTTTGCGCTCTCGGCATCTTCGTCGAATCTGTCGATCACCCAGGGCAGAAGTGCCACCACTGGGGTCATGGTGATCCCGTGGGGCGGTTTCCATGGAAGCGTCGATCTGAGCGCATCGGGTCTGCCGCCAGGAGTGACCGCGTCCTTCAGCCCGGCCAGCACTGCCGGATCCAGCACGATGACGCTGACCGCGGCCGGTTCGGCAGCTCCCATAACTGCGACCGTCACTATCACCGGCGTTTCCGGCAATGTGTCCCACCGCATCACCAGCACAGTCACCGTCACTGCCATCTTGACTGGAACGGTGCCGGTCGATCTTTCCTCCGCCTACAACGTCACCGGCATCTACAACGACGGTTCCACGTTCGCACGGGACGCGAGTCTGGACGAAGTCGGCTACTCCTTTTCCGAGCAACAGCTAGGCTCCGAGCAGGGAGGAGACGGCGTGGTTTTCAAACTCGGACCGGCCAATGCGCCGGACGCGGTTACCAGCCAGACGGTCGCTCTGCCGGCCGGCAAGTTCACTAGCCTCAAAATCCTCGCGACCGCGGTCAACGGCGGGCAGGAGCTGCAGACTTTCGCCGTCACCTACGCCGACGGCACATCTTCGTCCTTCACGCAGAGCCTGAGCGACTGGGTCGCGCCAAGGACCTTTCCCGGCGAATCCGTGGCGGTGAGCACGCCCTATCGCCTGACCGCAGACGGATCGAAGGACAGCCGTACATTCCATGCCTATGCCTACTCCTTCGCGCTCGACAGGAACAAGGTAGTCCGCAGCGTCAGCCTGCCGGACAACCGAAATGTGTTGGTCCTCGCCATGACGCTCGCTCCGTAACCGCCACTTCTTCTCAAACGGAAGTGGACAGGGCCGCACGTATCGATAACGTCATTTTTGAAATGGCGGTGCCTGCGTACACTAGTGGGGACGGAGTTGACTGTCGAGCGTCACATAGTATCCTGACGCTGTGCACGAGGGATTAAGACATGATCGCGGTGCATGAAGAACTCCTCCAGGAATTTCATAAGTTCGCCTCGAACGCTCCCACGGCCCAAATCCTCATGAAACATATCGCCCAGCGCCTGCACGAAACCAAGGCTCGTTACAACTGGGTAGGTTTTTATCTCGTCGATCCGGCCGACCCAGGCATTCTCGTGGTGGGACCATATGCCGGCAGTTTTTCACCCAACGTGCGCATTCCTCTCAACACGGGACTCTGCGGCGCCGCGGCCACCGGTGGCCACACCGTGGTCGTGGATGATGTCAACCAGGATTCGCGCTATCTTCCCGGCTCGTCCATGGTGATCAGTGAGATCGTTGTCCCCATTTCGGTGAAAGGAAAGCTCGCCGGTGAACTTGATATCGAGAGCTATTTCCCCGGCACGTTCATCAGGCCCGAAAAAGACTTTGTGGAAGCTTGCGCCGCGGTCGTCCGAGACTACTTAGGAAAGGCGCAGCCCGCCTGAGGCGGGTCCTGTGAACCGAGGTCGAAAATTCCCGCCGGCGCATAAGTGCTCCACGGGATGCCGATGCCCACCCATCGAAAACCGCGAAGAGCCTGCCCTGAGCGTAGTCGAAGGGGTGGGGCAGCCCCCGTTACAATTGAGGCTGGCAAGGTGGGCCAGCCCCGGTCATCCCGAAGATTCCCGAATAGGTCAGTTTGAAGAGGGACGGCGCGGCTGGCGTAAATGCCGCTCTCTAATCCACGCAGTTGGCATCGATAGTTAGCCACGCGGGTGAGGATTTTCTGCCGGGGAACATCGATGAACGCTAGGACACAAAAAACTTCACTAGTACTGATCATCGCTACGATAGTGATGGTCGGAGCGGGTCAATCACAGCAGTCGACGAAGGGACTAGGGTCTCCTGCTCTGCAATCACAGCCTATAAATTGCGCCAATCCGACTTGGCCCCCGCATGCAATTTTTGCCAAATATCCGCCGAATGCGAAACCAGGTTTCAATTCGCCTGAGGAAGTTACCGCTTTATTAGAAAAACGGTGGTCCCGGGCGGACGTCAGGAAATTCGCGATTCCTGAAAGGCGCCATAATAATGCATACCAGAATTTGGTTGTCGATACGCCAGAGATATGGGCTGGTCGTCTCTATTGCGACAAAACGACGGGGTTTGATTCAATTGAATGGTATGCCACCGTCGAAAACGGTCGTGCCAAAGTATATTCATTGCAGGCTAGGCGAGGAAAAGATTTTTGGTTGCTGGAGATCGGAAACCCAGCTTCGGTCCAGAAACCTCCAGATGTCGAGCCAGACTTCCGGGCGCCGTACTTTGTCGGGCATAAGTAGACCTGCCGCGGGAGGAGCGGATTCAAGACTGAAAATCCGGTACTCCCGAGTTGCCCCAGGACTGAGTGTAAAAGCGGCCCCAATCCGCGGGGTGGCCCACTCAAGCCCGCCTTTGGCTTGAGTAGGGCGGCGACACAATTTTCAGCACTACTTCTCTTCTTTATCCCCCGCGGCAAACACCGTCCATGGACCCGCCTTCATGTCGCGCAGCAGCGGTTTCTGCCAGGCATATTCAGGATGGCGCTCCAGAAAGTCTGCCGCCAGAAAATCCGCTCCGCAGGGATGCCCGGCCCGCGCCACAAAACTCATCTTGGCCGCCATCGCGCTGTCGGTGGCTTTTCCCTGCACTGCGCCGCCGGGGTTATAGGCATCCCACGCCCATTCCTTTATGCCTCGCGAAGAAGCATCCACATGCCCGCACAGTGCCCGCTCGTTCGCGTCCTGTTTCTTCTCGTAACTGTCAACGTGATCCGACAAGAACTGCTGTGCCATCGACACATCAATCTTCCCTTTGGCCTGACTCATCAGTTCTTCCCAGCGGGCGTGCCGGGCATTCGGCGATGACGACGCATCGTTCGGATCAAATCCGCTAGTCTCTTCTTTGATCAGCTTGGGATCGCGGGCAAAATTCGAACTCACAAAATATCCATCTTTTGTGCGCCACAGCGGCGTGTTCTTCAGCCCCAGCTCCAGATATGCGATTTCTCCCGTCTTACGATCGCCGATGAGCCAGTCGTTGGCATAACCGCCGTTGTTGCCTTCCTTCATGATGCGCACATAGTCATCAATGCTCGCGGCATATTGCAGTGCCTTGCGCGAGCGCATGAATTCCGGCTTGCCCTCCGTGTCCCATCCTTCGAACTGCGTGATGGTCGTTTCCGTGATCATGATGCCGGCTGCGTTTACGCCGAAATCGTCGTCGCTGGTGATGACGCCGGGGAAGCCGTCCATCAGAATGCGGTTGCCGTCCTGTGGCTGGATGTCGAAGATCACCACCCAGCGCTCGCCCGTCAGGTAGCTGGTCCAGTTGTTGTGGGCGATGACGATCTGGTGGTCTTTGGTCATACTGCCCGTGGCGATGAACGCGCTGCAGTTGCCGGGGGCGGCCAGTTTCGGATTTTTCTCCGACTTTTGTTGTTTGTTCAACCATGGCACGTAATAGTCAGCCACTTCTTCCATGGCATTGAGCGCCACGATGTCATCCACATCAAGATCCACTCCGTGCGCCTTCACGCCATCGGCAATGCCCTGCAACTCCTGCTGGTATTCGGTGTCAATGTGCGGCCAGAGCACTTGCCGAGCCGTGGTGCGGAAAAATTCCCAGTCGCGCTTCGTTTCGCGCGTGTCGACGAGCTTGACGGCCTCCAGCGCGTCGGCAATCTCCGGCGCCAACAGGTACCCGTGCTGGAATCCGATGTCTGCCGGCGAGCCTTCCAGATGAACGTATGTCCAGCCGCCCTTCTGGAAGCGGTACGCCTTCTGCAGCCTGCCGGCGGGCGGGGCGCCGTTCTCCGCCAATGCCCCAGCCGTTACCATGAGCAAGAAGACGCAGATACCCTGCCTGAGCCTCATCCGCATGCATTTTCTCCAAGTGAGTCGCTAAATCTGATGAGCATTCTATGCCACCAGCCCTCCGGGGCTAAAGCCCGTTGTCTTTATGGGCCATCTGCGGCACCCTTCGGCTCCCCCTCATTTCCCTCGGGGTCGCTCAGGGCAGGCTCAAAAAGTAAACTCGTGCCCTTCCCGGGTCGTGCAATTCCCGTCTCAAATGTTGGTTTCCTGCTCGGGATTCCGCCGCAGATACCAGCAAGGCAAGTATCCTGCGTGGGGAAATAAAGAGTTCACGCAAGTCCAGGGTTGTGGCGGATCAAACATGAATACCGTCTTGCCGTTTTTCTGCAGCACCGCGTAGTAGTGCCGCACCATGACCGACCCGAAGGCATTGCGGTTGGTGGCAGCGCGTACCCGAAAAGCCGCGTAGTCCAGAGCGAAGGCGATCGCCGCCGTGCCCACAACCGAGAGGATCGCGACCAGGAAGATCCGCCGCAGCCGAGTTCTGAGGTTTTGCCTGGGAAGCGGGCTCACGAAGCTGAAATTATATCCCGCCGGCTCTCTTCGATTGCCGCCTCTGAGCCCTCGGTGCCCTAATTTGGCCTGTTCTCACCACAGAGTCACAGAGACACGGAGAAACCAAACTGCTTGGCAAATCCTTCCCCTTACTGTCTTTTGCCGGTTTCGAGGTTTTCTCTGTGACTCTGTGACTCCGTGGTGAAAAGGCAGATTAGGACGCTACCCTATCATCCTCAGCGTTGACAAAACCCCGTCCCACAGGCAAACTACCGCATTCGCCGGGAAATGCTTCTGGCGAGCGCCGGGGGGCGGTCCAGAGGCAGATTTGGCCCTCCAGCCTTATACTCAGACATAGATTTAACCATGGCCATGACCGAGCAACGGGTTTCCTACACCCTCGACTCCTCATTGGAGACGATTGACTGTGCCGAAGAGAAGGCGACCCGGATTGCTACCGAGCTTGGCTTTGCCGAGGACGAGGTCATGCAGATTTCCATGGCGGTGCGCGAGGGTGCGGTCAACGCCGTGTTGCATGGCAACGGCTATGCCCCGGACAAGAAAGTCATCCTCGCTTTTGAGCACACCGGCGGCAACCTCGTCATTACCATTTGCGACCAGGGCAAAGGCATGGACCTGAGCAGAATCCCCAACCCCCTGGCGCCGGAGAATCTGCTCAAGACGTCGGGCCGTGGAATTTTTCTGATGCGCTCGTTCATGGATGTGGTCGAGATTCGCCCTTCCCAGACGGGCACCGAACTTAAATTGATCAAGCACGTCCACGGACCAACCGCGGACGGCAAGGAGGCTTCTCAGTGACCATGAAGGTTGGCAGTCGGCAGGTGGATGGAGTCACGATTGTGGATTGCAGTGGGCGTATCACGCTCGGCGAAGGCAGCGTCATTCTCCGCGATATGGTGCGCGACCTGCTTTCCAAGGGCAACAAGAAAATCGTGTTGAACCTGGGGGAAGTAAACTACATTGACAGCTCCGGCATAGGTGAGCTGGTCAGCGCTTTCACCACTACGAAAAATCAGGGCGGCGAGCTAAAACTGCTGAATCTGACCAAGAAGGTCAACGACCTCCTCCAGATTACGAAGCTCTACACCGTCTTTGACGTGAAAGACGACGAAGCCACTGCGGTCAAGTCGTTCAAGTAAGAGAATCGCGTGGGGACAGCCGCCCAAGCCTGCCCTGAGCTCGTCGAAGGGGCTGTCCCGTCGAGCGCAGCTCCACGGTTTTCGACGCCACGTCATCGGGTGCCCCATTTCTCGCCTTCTTGGCGGGAGGTGGGGGTTGTGCCCGCTCCCGGTGTCGTTCTTGCCTTCTCCCTCGGCCAAGGTCATACTTGCGCTGAAGGCAACTTCCCAGTTGTCCGAGAGCTCTAAGAACAAGAAGGAGGTGGCTATGAAGATCGCCCGCCTCGCATATTTCCTGGTTCCGGTTCTGGCTTTGGCCTGCTTCACCCCTTCCTGCGGAAGCGCAAGCAGCCGGCATCTTCAATCCATCA
>Ga0074045_10002954_pt1 | contig 15475 bp, 14 predicted proteins | sample BogForMeECP23OM2_FD_94442 | JGI IMG/M metagenome (GOLD analysis project Ga0074045, IMG submission 94442) | Bog forest soil microbial communities from Calvert Island, British Columbia, Canada - Bog Forest MetaG ECP23OM2 | ecosystem: Environmental > Terrestrial > Soil > Wetlands ...
CGCAGCAAACGGGATACGACCTCGATCCTGCTGCTGAACTTCTTTTTGGGGTGGACGATGATCGGTTGGGTGGTGGCGCTGGTGTGGGCTGTTAAGACAGATGTTCCGATGATGGTCCGGTGATAGTGGCCAGGTAGACATCGGCTCGCGATTGAAAATCTGCGACACCATCGAAGACATGCGGGCGGCGTGCCGCGAGGTTCGGAGCGGCGGCAAACGGTTGGGATTTGTAGCGACAATGGGGGCGCTGCATGAAGGGCATTTGTCGCTGGTGCGAGCGGCTAAGGCATCCTGCGATTTGGTGGCAGCATCGATTTTTGTAAATCCGACCCAGTTTGGTCCCGCCGAAGATCTCCAAAAATATCCACGAACCTTCGAACGCGACTGCGAATTGCTGGCACGAGAGGGCGTCGAGTTGCTGTTCGCCCCATCTGTGGAAGAGATGTATCCCGCCGGGGCGGTGACCTGGGTCACGGTGGACGAACTCAGCGAAAAGCTGGACGGGCGTTCGCGGCCGGGCCACTTTCGCGGCGTCACGACGGTGGTGGCCAAACTGTTTCACATCGTGGAACCGGATGCCGCCTTCTTCGGGCAGAAAGATGCGGCACAAGTGGCGATCATTCGCCGCATGGTCCGCGACTTGAACTTTCCGGTGCAAATTGTCGCGTGCCCGATTGTGCGCGAACCGGATGGTTTGGCCATGAGCTCGCGGAATGCCTATCTCGATCCGCAACAAAAACAACAGGCGTTGGTATTGCACCGTTCGCTTGTGACGGTAAAGCAACGATGGGAGGCAGGAGAGCGCGATTGCGCAAAGCTGGCGGCCGCGGGGCGGGCGGAATTTGTGCGGGAAGATTCCGTGACACTGGATTATCTGGAGATTGTGGATCCGGAGAGCCTTGAACCAGTCGACAAAGCCCACGAGGGTGCTTTGGTGGCTGTGGCCGCGTTTGTCGGCCCAACGCGGCTGATCGACAATGTGGTGCTGGCAAGGTCTGGGTAGCGAGCGGGAAAAAACTCTAGGGCTGGGGGAGCGCGGCGGCGGAAGTGGTCGGAGTCGACAAGCGCTGCCGGACGAGGCTTTCGATCTGCGACCAGAGGCGGGGATCGCACTCGCTCTGCATGTGGCCCGGGGTTAAGAGATGTTCCCACCGGGGGGCCTGGGGACACTCGATCGGATCTTTCTTGTAATCCATGCGGTAGTTGCCGAGGATGTCGGTCTTTTCGGGATCGGCGGCGACAATTTGCCTGCGGCCATGGAGAATGCCGGCGGTCTGGTAGTAGTTCACCGCCTCGGCGACGTTGGCGGGGATGACCGCATCGTTCTGCCAGGCTTTGGCGACGCTATCCACCTGCACCGTCAGCAAAACCGGGACGCCATCGCGGCGCAAGTCGCGGGCGAGCGAAACGGCTGCGGCTGCGCCCCAGCTGTGGCCGAAAAGAACGATACGCGCCCGGGATTTTTCCGCCTCCGACAGAACGCCGTCGTGATCCGTATCGAGAAGGCGTAAGACCTCGTCGTAGGCAAGTTTTCTGCGGCGGTTCTCGAAGACTCGAACGTAAGTGTCTTTTGGGGTAGAGGAACGAAGTCGCTGCGCGAGTTGGACCGGTCCATGGTGCGGATTATCGTGGCTGACGAAGCCGCCCACGAATCCGATCACTATGCTGGAAGCGGGTGCGGTCTCTATAAGGCCAGCTTCGGGGCGCAGCGGCGTGGATCCAGGCTGCGGGAGCGCCATTGCGGACACAGTCAGCAGCCAGAAGGTGGCGAGCGCTGACCGAAATGGAGCGAAGCGGCGCAATCGATTTCCTGATTAGCTGAGATGATTCGTTTCGCGGGGAGGATGCGGGGAAAAATGAGACGCTTGTGGCGAAACACTTTTTTCGCAAGCTCCCCAAAACGCCACGATCAAATATCTGGAGCAGAGGGGGTGTTCGAGCCTCTGACCCGAGCCAGAGTTTACAACCGTTTGGCCGGGCTGTCAGTCACACTTAAGACTCCAGTCGCGGGGCCGATTTTCTTCCGGAGACGAAGGGGTTCCCCGCAATGAAATAGCGTAACGGCTGATCGACGGCCTTGCTGATGCCGATGCGGGGAGAGATTTGAATTCCCCGGGCACGAAAGCCGTCGTCTGCGATCCATAAGCCGGAATCGGGTGAGGTGAGATCGCATCCGTTGTCGCGGGAGCGGGTGATGCCGAAGGCCTCCGCCAGACGACCGGGGCCGCTGGTGAGGCGGGGCAAGTCCTGAGTTTTCTTTACCGCGATCTTTCGAGCCCGTGCCATTTCCTCGATGCCCGTGAGCGGTTCGAGGGCGCGGAAAAGAACGCCCCCTGCCTTGCCATCGGGCTCACACGACACGTTGAGGCAATAGTGAGTGCCGTAAATGAAGTAAACGTAGGCGTAGCCGGGCGGTCCGAACAGGACTGCAGTGCGGGCGGTGTTGCCGGCGGCGGAGTGGGACGCAGGATCGTTTTTTCCAAGATAAGCCTCTGCCTCAACGATGCGGCCCGCCAGGCGCAGCTTTGCGCGGTTACGCACCAGCACCTTGCCGAGGAGTTCGCGAGCCACGCGCCGCGGATCGCGGGCGAAGAAGTCGCGATCGAGCGGGTCAGGGTTTGGAGTCGAGCTTCCGCGCATCAGTGACATTTTCCGGCTTATCGTCAAAGGTGGTGCCGGGCGCAAAGGCGAACTTCTCGTGCTTGTCGCCGACCTTACGGATCACATCGTGCCAACCGTCGTCCCAACTGAGGCGGGCTTCATCGCCGACGATAGTCCAAGTTCCGTGGCTCGCGCCAATCGATTTGCTGGCCTCTCCGTCAACTTCGAAAGTGATGAAGAAAGTGCTGCCGGCGCCGTCGCCAGCACCGGCCTCCCACTTGCCCAGGAACTGTTCCGATCCCACTGTGGCATCGCCAATATCCTTGTACTCGACGCGTGCGACGTCCGCCATCAGGAAACTTTGCTGGTGGCCGTCTTTGAAGGTAATCACGATCGAGGTTTGGTCGTTTTGCGTCGCGGACTGGGGCTTGGGGTCGGCGCCATGAGCGGCAATGACGAGCGCCCCAACGGCAAGAACGACTTTGACCAGATTTTGCATGACTTTCCTCCTCGCGTCTAGGAAGAGGTAAAAACGCCCCGCCTAATGATCAGACCCATTCACTGCCGGCCAGATAGCGCGCTTACGCTGCTCCCTTCGCCGATTCTTTCAGGTAAGCCAGTACTTCTCCCGCGTGGCCTTCCGCCTTTACCTTGGGAAAGATGTGCTGGATCTTGCCGTCTGGTCCGATGATAAACGTAGTCCGGACGATGCCCATGACCTTTTTGCCGTACATATTCTTTTCCTGGAGCACGCCGAAGGCGTCCGCGACCTTCTTGTCGGCATCCGCGAGTAGAGAGAAAGGCAGCTGGAATTTGTCCTGGAATTTCTTTTGCGCCTTGGGAGTATCGGGAGAGATGCCAAGTAACACGGCGCCGGTTTTCTGCATCTGCTTGTAGGTGTCGCGAAATTCGCAGGCCTCCACGGTGCATCCAGGAGTATCGGCGCGAGGATAGAAGTACAAGACCACTACTTTGCCCCGAAGACCTTTCGAGGAGATTTCTTTTCCGTCTTCATCCTGCAAAGTAAAGTCGGGGGCCTTATCATTGATGTTGAGATTCATGAGAGCCTCTTTTCAAAGGAAGTCAGAGCAAAGAAAGTCAGATCAAGCCGGCTTCCAGGCGCGGACGACTCTGGCAATGCCCGCGCTTGGGATAGAAGTGACCGAGCAATGCTCCAGAAGGTTCTTATACCGCAGAATAGGGGTCGCCGTCATTGTGATTGCGGCGTTTTTTGCTTCCGCGGCTACACGCCTTGCGGCGCAGGATAAACCGCAGATGAAGCGGCGCCAGGAGAGTTCCGAAGAAAAACCAGCGGAGCCGAAGAAAAAGGCGGTCAAAGGGCCTCGGGCAATAGGACTCTTGCAGCTTACGGGCAGCGGCAAAGGAACGCTGATCCCAATAGCGATTTTAGTCGACGGCAAATATTATGATGCGAGTGCGTATAAGGCCGATCCGGTGCCGATGGCGCTGGACTCGGGGACGGTCTATGAGGCCGAGCAGGCCGGCGATTCGCAAGGATTGTTCACGGTGATTGGAGCGCTGCACAGCAAGAGCGCAGGGAGCGCAAATCCGTGGCTGGGAACGGGTTCGTTCTTGCCGCATGGAGCGGAGGTTGCTAAGACTGCACATAAGGCGGAAGACGTGCCCGTGGGTTTGGATAACAGCGATGAACCTCCGCCGCGGTTGACCAAGAAGGGCGCAGCGAAGCCGGATGCGGCTCCAGCAGCGAGTGGCGGGACAGGATCGAGCCCCGGTGCGCAACCATCGGCGGGATCAGGATCGGCGGAAAAGCCGGGAGCGACGACTCCGGCAACGGCGCCTGCGTCACAGACTCCACCCGGCACTGCGGCGGGTACATCTTCTGGCCAGGAGGCGCAGAAGTCCACGGCTCCTGCAGCGGGCGGCAGCTCTCCGGATGCAGCCGCTGCGGACAAAGTTTCTGCGCAAGCTCAAACGCCGCCGAAAGAATCTACCGAGAGCTATTATCGTCCCTCGCTCCGGCGGGGTAAGCCGACTCAGGCAGCACCCACAGACCCAGAGCCCGAGAGGAAGGCGAGTGCGCCGACGGAGAGGAAGACGGACTCTGCGGGCGGCGCAGGAAATGCCGGCAGCGGCGAGGCGGTGCAACTGGTGCCGGCGATTTCGGATGCGGGCGGTCCGGACCCGAAGTCCTATAAATTTTATTGGAAGACGGGCGAGGAGGAGGAGAAGCGCAATCTGATGCTCGGCTTGGCGGGACAAGAGGTTCGGGCATACTCGGTGGCTGAGGCAAGGAATCAAATTCCCGCCAAACCGGCCGCTGTGAAGCCGACTGCCGCGGGGCGCAAGAAGCAGGCAAAGCCGATTGAGCCGGTGTTCGAGAATCTGCAGTTCCGGGCCTACGACGTGTGGGGAAACAATCAGCCGGTGATGATCTTGACGGCAGAAGCGCACTTTCCGCCTGCGGCCGGAGACTCCACGGCGCCAAAATCGTACAGTATTGCTCTGATCGCCCGCACCGACATTTACGGCGATCTGCGAAAGCTGTATTCGGGAGTCACGGATAAGTTTCACTTGGATGTGACGCCGCGGCTGGATCTCATCGATGTGGTGGATGCCGATGGAGACGGCCGTGGAGAGTTGTTGTTTCATGAAACTTCGGACGCGGGCAGCGGGTATGTAATCTATCGGGCGACCGCGGATAAACTGTGGAAGCTGTTCGATAGTTTGAATGCGGAATAGCCGGAGCGCGGGTGCTAAAGCCAGTGTTGAGAGGAAGGCAGGAATCGCAGCGGTGAACCGCTGTGCCAGCCAAAAACCGAAGGCGGGAGGTTGTTTCTAGGTTTCGATTCCAACGTGACAGACGCGGCCGACGATGTAGTCGGAGACGGACTTGCCCTCTTCCATAGTCACGACCTCGATGGGATACGCCTGATTATGCGGGCGCAGAATCAAGTGACTGCCGGCGGTTTCGACGTACTTGACGGTGCAACTCTCATCCTTGAGGACGGCGTACATGTTGAACTCGCCTTTGCGATAAGGCTTGAGCGAGTTGTAATGACGGTCGATCAGGAGTGTGGCACCGGGCAAGAGGCGAGGGTACATACTCATGCCTTCGCGGCCATCGACTTTGATTACCACAAAGCGCTCCCATTGCTCGCGATTGCCTTCGGTTTCGGCTTTGAGCTTCTTGAGGAAGCTTTTTTTGAACTTGAGAATCTCCTTGACGTTCATGCTGGTGATGAGGGGCTGGGAGGCAGCGACACTGGGGTCGACGACGAGGACATTCTGGAACTCGTCGTTGCTGGGAGGCATAATCGAAGCGCGTTTGTTGACCTCAGAGGGATCGAGGAGATCGAGCACGGAAAGATGCTGAACGGCGAGGACCCGGTCCATGCCCTCGAGGCTCAAGCCCCGCTTGCGATTGAGGAAATTGGAGATGTGGGCCTGCTTGAAGCCGGTCTGTTCTGCCAGACGAAGGCCGGTAAGGTCGCCCTCCTCAATGCGCTCCCAGAGAGTTTCGCGGAGGTTGTCTTGCAGCACTCTGAATTTCATGGCTTGAAGTATAGCACGTGCATTATAGCAATACGCTAATCGAAAAGAGATTTCCACAGCCGGTTTGGTATAACGACCTTGACTGTGAAAATTTGCAGCTATACGATCGCCCTATCGTATAACTCAATTTCATGACCCAGGGGTTCGACGCATCATGAGGAGCGTGGATAACGGCAACGAAGAACAGCACTTTGTGGAGTTTCGCCGCAAGGTGCGCGAGGCCGAGGTGCTTTCGGCCGCCATGGAGCAGTTGCTGAAGTCGTTGAACTTCAGCGGGCGGGTGAGCGTGGTAGTGCAAAATGGGCGGGTTCTGAAATCTGGTTATGAGGAAGGATTCTTTCGTCAACCCAAGCCTTCGACGCTGGGCCACGGTACGAGCGCCGAATTCTAGAGTGCCTTCTGCTTTATGTCGCCCACGGAATGCCGACGTTCTTGTGGCGCGGGCTGAAGCAGTGAGTCGAGCAATTAAGGCCGACAAGTAAATAGCTAAGCAGGCCATCGTAAGAGAAACGAGCCCTGCGTTCGGTTTCCGCTTCTGAAGCGGAGACTGGCGCAGGGCTTTTTTCGTCAGAAAGTGATGCGGAAGGATACGAGCCCAGGAGAAGCGATGAAAACTGCAGGGAAGAAGAGCGGTCGAGCGGCGAACGGTGCGACGAAAGAGATGAGCTTCGAGTTGAAATATTGCGAACGCTGCGGGGGGTTGTGGCTGCGTCCGGTGGGCGGGGCTCAAACCTACTGCGTGGGGTGTGGCCGCGCGATGGCGGAACTGCCGCCGCCATCGAAGGAACCGGTAACCGCGAGGATGTGCCAAGGACCGGGGTGGGGAGGGGACGAGAGCGACGTTGAAGACTGGAGCCAGGACGAGGGGCCGGATTCGAAGGCGGCGGGAGGTGCAGCGTGAGCGGATTTGTGGAATGGATGGAAGGGGATGCGGACAAGCCAGATCTCGCGGAGGATGCGCTGCCACGGAAGCAGGGATCCGTGGGCGAGGCTTCAGCTGAGTGGCGCGGCCTACCGGCGCACAACTTTTCGGTACGAGCCGCAATTTGTGAAGACGCTCAGGTTGAGTGCGCGCTGCAGAGCGATTGGGATCGTGATCCTGACCTGTGGATGTACCGAAGGAAGACGACTGCGTTGTTGCGGAGATACATGCGGTGGTCGCTGGAGGCGGGAAGGCTGCCATCGCTGCTGGGAAGAGAACTGTTCCGGGCAAAGATTACCGCCTACACCGCGATTACTTTTGAAGATCGCGTGATCTTCCTGCACGACATGGAGCGATGCCTGGAGCGGCTGGCCAGCTTCGATCGGGAGATCATCGCGCGGGTGGTGCTGCAGGAGCACGAACAATCCCAGGCGGCGAGGATACTGCACTGTACACGCAAGACGATCGAACGCAGATTACCCGAGGTGCTAGACGAGCTCAGCGAAGCGCTCCTGAAAGCGAATTTGATTACACCCCTGCCCCAGACGACGGAGGAGACGACGTGAGCCGCCGGCTGCGGGGCGTGAGTGCGGCGGCGGGGATTGCGTGCTTCGCGGCGTGGGCGACTCTCAGTTGTCTTGTGGGAGGTGTAGGGCTAACGAAGTTAGATAGCGGGCTGGACGCCAACACTATTGCGAATGCGAGTTTTGTGCCGGGCACGAGTGTGGTTTTGGCGGTGGTGAGCGCGGGCGGCGACGACGATTCGGCGTTTGATACCGAGGGAGAGGCGTACTGGGAAGTAGCGGGAACGATAGTGACTGGAGTCTTCGGTGCGATTATAGCTTTCAGAAAGCTAAAGAGGCGGGGACGACTTGGACGGAATATTTGGCTGGCGATTTTGTTTTTCTCGTTTGTCCTATGCGCGTACGGGTTCGGCTTTCTTTTGGAATTGGCGGCGGCATGAAAAAAGTTTGGGGTTCTCAGTTATGCGGAAAGGAGAGTCAAAAATGTTGTCAAGAGGGGAGTGGAGATGATTTTTGAGCAAGTGATTGAAAACGCGGCGAAAATAAAAGTGAACTCTATGTCCCTTTTACCCTATGCGGTATGATATAATAGCTGCATAGAGTAAAGAAATAAGCAATACTGAAGCGAAGCGCGCCGTGGATGGCGCGCATTTTTGTTGGTGGGCGTCGGTGGGTTCTTTTTGAGGGGTTCATCACCCGTCCGCATCGCTACCTGTGGAAAAAGCTGTCAAGAGGCTCACAAGGGCAGATTTGAGGCAAGTGATTGAAAACGTGGCGAAAATAAAAGTGAACTCTATGTCCCTTTTGCCCTATGCGGTATGATATAATGGTTTTATAGAGTAAAGAAATAAGCAATACTACCGGAGGCGCGCTGAAAAGCGCGCCTTTCGTGTTTTCGGAGGAAAGAAGATTTACGGCATCGCGGCTTTCACGCAGGCAGCGCGGAATCCGACGGGCCCAGTCGCTGCCGCTCAAGAGAGCAGCTTATGCGACTGGAGCCGAGGCTCCGGGCAGGCCTAGAGTTTTGTGGAGGGCGAAGGTTGCGAAAAAAGAAGGCAAAGAGCAAGCGCACGAAGGCGGCCAAGAAAGCAGGCAAGAAGAGTTCGCCGAGGACCAAGAAGCCGGTTGATTTCGTGCGAGTGCGACAGAGTATCGCCAACCTGGTGGGGAATTCGGCGAAGGCCATTGCGACTGAAGTGATCAAAGTGGCAAAAACAGGCCAACTTGCGCCAGCGAGATACCTGTTTGAGGTGGTGGGTATATATCCGAAGACAGAGGAGACGGAGGCGAAGCCACAGGAAGATTCGCTGGCGCACACTCTTTTGAAGCGCATGGGATTGCCGATCGAACCTGTGATATGCGAGGAGGACGCGGCACCTTCGGAGCCGAGGAACGGCGTGGAACGGTCAAACGATGAGGCGGGGATGGAAGATGAGGACAAGACGGACTAGAGAACGGATTCGCCTGGGGGATGCATTGTGACCCATGGAGATGCTCCGCAGTTGGAAGAGGCCGCCTGGAGCGGATGAATCGCGAGCACAGCGCCAACGCCCCTCTCGGAGCATTTCTCTCAATGACTCGCGACGGGCCGGACGGGCTCAGAATGATCCAGAAAACGGAAACGTCATGGGGCAGCGGCCGGCTGAAGGCGCGAGCGAGGAGGATACCGTAAAATGATGCGGAGTTACGGTACGAGGGAGATGGAGCGCGCGACCGGACTAAGCGTTTCTCCGGCGGCGGAATCTTCTTTGCTCGGGCGTACATCAGGCAGAGATAACAAAAAAATTACGGCGGATGAGAAGAGCCGCCTCGGGCGACGCAAGGTGGGGATGGATATCACGTGGGTGACGGATCGGATCGCGGTTGGAGGCGGAATCTGGACGGCGGACAATATGGCGGCGGTATCGCGAGCGGGGATCACGCACATCATCGACATGCAGATCGAATTCGATGACACGCGCCTGGCGGAGCCGCACGAAATCAAAGTTTGCTGGAATCCCGTGGATGACGACTTTGAGGCGAAGCCTCCGGCGGTATTTGCCCGGGGCGTGGAGTTTGCGCTGACGGCGTTGAATGAGCCGGAGACAAAATTGTTTGTGCACTGTGCAGCCGGGGTACACCGCGCGCCGATGATGACGCTGGCATTATTGGGAGTGCTGGGGTGGTCGCTGGAGGATGGTATGGATTTGATCGAGACGCGGAGGCCAGCAGCGGATTTCGCCGACGTTTATGTGCGGAGCGTGGAGAGATATTTACTCGGATTGTCGCACTGATTCTGATAGCGAGAGAGCGGGCGAGAACGCTTGCTCGACAGCCGGCCAGAGGCCGGCGCTACGATTGATAAGCGGAGGAAGTATGTTCGAATCGTGCCGCCCCTGGGGGCGGATTTTTTATTTGGTGGCGGCTTTGGGGATCGCGTCAGGGGGAGTAGGAGATGCGGTGGCTGGAGCGGCTGCGCCGGTTCCACAGAGTGGGCCGACGCTGACCAGTGTCATAGACACCGTCTATATGGCGGATGGAAGCGCGGCGCAGGGAGTTCTGGTGATTACGTGGCCGGCGTTTGTAGCAGCGGGCGGGACGGCGGTGGCAGCGGGAGCACTGGACGTGACGTTGGGGACGAATGGAGCGTTGAATGTGTCGCTGACGCCGAATGCAAACGCGACTCCCGCGAACACGTATTACACCGTGGTTTATCAGTTACAACCCAGCGAAGTACGAACCGAGTATTGGGTGGTGCCGACGAGTTCTCCGGCGACGCTGGCGGAGGTGAGGACGACGCCGGGGTCGGGCGTGGCGGCACAACCGGTGTCCTTGCAATACGTGAACACGGCGCTGGCGGGGAAGGCGAATGACAATGCGGTGGTCCACCTGGCGGGGACGGAGACGGTGACCGGGACGAAGAGTTTTGCGGTCCCGCCAAACGTGCCTACGCCCGTGGGGACCGGGGATGTGGCCAATAAGTCTTACGTGGATTCCTCAATCGCTACGGTGGGAGCGGGGAACTTCGTGCCCATTGCGGGTGGAGCGATGACTGGGCCACTCAGTCTGAGCGGAAATCCGACGGCACCGCTGCAGGCCGCGCCGAAGCAATATGTGGATACAACCGCGGCTGCGAAGGCGAACCTGGTGACGGGGTTGGTGCCTACGAACGAGCTGGGAACGGGAGCAGCGACGGCATTGAACTGCCTCCTAGGAAACGGAAGCTGGGGGGCATGCGGGTCGAGCGCGAATGCGACGGAAATACAGAGTGTGCCGGTTGGGACAAGCGCGCCAACGAACGGGCAGGTGCTGACATTTTCCGCGACGTCGGGGCAATATGCGCCGGCGACGCCGAGCGGAGGAGTGGGGGGAGTGTCACTGGCTCCAGCTGCGAGCCAGAGCATCGTGCAGCCGGCGGGAACGCAGTTCAGCGCGAACAATTTAAGTGGTATCCGCTATGTGACGGCAGGTGACAACTGGAGCGCGAGTCCGAGTGGAAGTTTGACGGCAGGGACGGCGGCGGTCGTGACGCTGACGCCTTGTCCTCTGGGCGTAGATGCGACCGGGAACTCGATGTACTACGTGTATGTGAGCGGGCAAGGGACGCCGGAAGCGGTGATGGTGACGGGGGGAAGCTGCACGCCGGCGGCGGGCTCGGGGACGATCGCATTCACGCCCAAGAACTCGCATGCGGCGGGTTATGCGATCAGCAGCGCGACGAGCGGGATCCAAGAGGCGATCAATGATGCCTGCGGGCTGCCGACCGGGAGCGGAGGAAATCCGAACGCGCGGGTGGTGCTACCGCCGACGGGAGCAACGGCAAACTCGCTGCCCGTGTACGGAACGATATTTGCGCATTGCAGCCGGACGCTGATTGAAGGAAACGGGACGCAGCTGGCGTGCTCGACGCGCGACCGCTGCGTGGTTTTGGGGGATCTGCTGAGTTCGAACCACTATGGCGGAGTGAACTTGCGGGGAGTGAATTTCAGTTCAGCGCTGAATGTCGATGGTTGCCAGATCACGAGCACGCAGCGGCAGTCGAATGTGGTGACGATCACGGTAGGGACGGGTTGCAGCACGATCCAGACCGGGGATGTGGTCAATATCAATTTCACCGACAACCCGGGTTACTGGGGAAGTCACGGGCCGGTTACGGTTTCCGGAACTTCCATCACCTATAGCCAGACGGGCGGGAATATCGGGTTAGCCACTACGCCGGGAACGATTGCGATTCAAAACGCGGCGATTGAAGACAACGCGCTTCCGGGCACAATCGAGCAGATTCAAATCAACGCGACGGCGGGAGGGAAGTTCAACCAAGGCCTGGTGATCGACAATGATCAGGCTGCAACCATCCGGAACACAGATTACAACGGCGGATTGTTGTGTACGGCGAACCATTGCGGTTCCTATGTGTACTCTGCGGGAACGAGCGCGGCAACACCGGTGATCTGGGTGGACAAGGCGAATTGGGGCTTCCAGTGCGCGGGGAACGGAATTACCGATTACGCGAATAACGGAGTGAAGGTCACCGACAGCGTAGTGCAGGGCTTCGGGATGTGGGGAGTCAACGCGCAGACGCTGCTGGGAAGTTTTGGGGCCACGGAAGCGGACAACGTGTACATGGAAGAGGGAGGAGGGCCATGCGTCCATCCCTATGAGGGGAGCAATTTCAGCGCCTCGGGATTCATCTGGTATGGGAATGTACAGCCACTGGTACTGCAAGGAGGAGAGCAGCCGGGGGCGCACATTCCTCAATTTGCCAATACGGGGGCGACGCAATACAACTACTACGTCGTGGCCAACGACAGCAACGGGACCAGCACGGTGCATAGCTTCCCATTGGCTGCAGGTTACGCGCTGACCAACGCAACGGGCGCGATCAACGGGCAGTTCCCGCATATTCCACCGCAAAATCCTGGCGATACGGTAACGTACGACATCATCCGGATGCAGCCTTCAGCCAGCCTTGCCGCCGACGCGCCGAGCTTCCCAGTCAAAGGAGCGTGCACCGGGGGAAGCATGACGGCCTGCGGCAGTGTAGTCACGGGGCAGGCGCAGTGTGCCGGGTTGGTGTGCACGTTCAGCGATACGGCGTCGGCCAACACTTCGAGCTATACGATCAATAACCTCACGTGGCTACCGGTGCTGCCTTTCTGGCCGGGAGGAATTGTGATCACGGGGAGCGGCGGAGCGGGCTCCACAAGTCCTGTGATTACAAGCAGCGAACCCGGGGCGGTGGTATCAGTGAATGGGGATAACTTTCCCGGAGTGCTGGTACGCGGGCAGTGCGGCTATGCGGACAACGGCGGTGTTTCGGGCGGGGTTTGGAAACAGTGTATGGAGTACGGTACGAATGGATCCGGGATGGGAGGAGTGCTTTTCAATGACGCGGGTGCTTTGGCGGGAGTGAAAGGCAAGATCAATTTTCAGGGTCTGACGATCGGAGGGGTCAACGCCCATCATATCTTTACCCTGGTGGATTCCGCTCCGGCGACGACGTTGGCTACGATTGGGTTTCGACCACCGGCGAATAGCAACGATACTTACATTGGGCTGGATGCGGCGACGGGGCTAAGCAGCGCGCAACTGGCTTTCGGGGCGCCAGTTGCGATCTCCAGCTACATCGGCAACACGGGAGACAACAGCAGCTTCCTGGAGAGGTTGACGGCCGCGAGCAAGACATTCAACGTGCCCGTGAACATCAACGGAAACCTGACGGTGACGGGCACCTGCGCGGGATGCGGGTCGGGAGCGGTGAACAGCGGATCGGCAACGCAGGTGGCGGTGTACGCGGCAAATGGAACGGCGGTGAGCGGAGACAGCAGCTTGACGGACAGCGGCACCACGCTGAGCTACACGGGAGGGAACGGAATTTCGGCGGCGGCGGGAACGTTTAGCGGGAATGTGACGGTAAATGGGCAACTGCTGGTAGCGGGGCCCTGGATGGTGAGTTCTCCGATTCCGGGGACGGCAATGACGGCCGCGGCGACGGGGATGTCGGCGCTCGGGATCTCGAACGACGGAAACTTCTATATTTCGGCGAATGCCGGGACGCCGCAGAAAGTCGCGACGACAGCGACCAGTTCGTTCTTCTCGAATCTGTTTCAGGAAGACGCAAACGATCTGGGGGAATACAACGGAGCGACGGCGCAGAACCTGCATGTGTATTCCAGCTACACGAACAGTTCGACGTGGCAGCGAACTTCGGTGGGATTTGATGGGGCGGATAATTATGCGGTGCTGCGGAGCGAGAGTGCGCCCTCTGGAGGTGCGCCGGGGTTGGGCTTCTGGATCAACAACGGTCTGAAGTGGGTGATCGACGCGAGCGGGAATTTGAAGCCCTGGAGCGATCAGGCTTACAACATCGGCTCGTTCGTCAACACGGGAAGCGGGAGTGGATTGAGGCCAGAGACGGTTTTTGTGGCGGGAAACTCGACGAGCGGCAGCGGCTTCGAACTGGGCAAGTTCGCCAGCGAGAGCTATGAGCTGTGCAACGACAGCACGACGGGAACAGTCGTTAATGGGCTGGCGACGCTGACCAGCGCGGGCTGCGCGATGAAGCCCGGGAGCGCGCTGAGCAGTGGGGCTATCGGAGTGGTGATTGCGAATGCGGGAACGTCGGGGGTTGCAACGTTAGCGCGGGCGGGATCGGCCTTTTGCAGCTTCGATGGAAGCCCAACCGTGGTGGGTGATTATGTAGTGCCATCGAGCACGGCGAGCGGGAGTTCCTTTCCTTTATGTCATGATGCGGGATCCACACGGCCGACAGGTACGCAGATTCTGGGCCGAGTGCTGCAGGCGAGTGCGGGGAGCGCGACGGTGCAGATGTTTCTCGACATGCCGGGATCGAATATAAGCAGCAGTGGGGCGGGAACGGGCAGCTGCACGAATCAGGCGGTGACCGCGGAACTGAGCGGCGGTCCGACATGCACGACGATCACATCCGCGTACGTAGATTCCTCGATCGCACCGACCGCATCCCCTGCCTTGACGGGAACGCCGACGGCACCGACGGCGGCGGCAAACACAAACACGACGCAGGTCGCGACTACGGCATTTGTGCTGGGCCAGGCTTCTTCGACGGCTCCGAGCATGGATGGCACGGCGGCAGCAGGAAGTTCTAATACATACGCTCGGGCCGATCACGTGCACCCGACGGACACGAGCCGGGCGCCGTTGGCGAGTCCGGGATTGACGGGGACACCGACCGCACCGACGGCAAGCGCAGGAGACAATTCGACGAAGATTGCGACCACGGCCTATGTGCGGTCGGAGGTGTACATGACGTGGTCGTGCGCGGTGGCCGGCACCACGGCGCTGACCCAGTATTGCAACTGGACATTGCCCGCGGGAATAACCGTGACCGGATTCGATCTGGCGGCAAGCACGGCAGCCGCGGGATGCACAACTTTTCCGGTGTTGCAGGTATGGGATGGAACGGCCAGCGCGGAGGTGGGCAGCTACTCCACCGCGTTTACTTCGGGCACAAACTTCTACGCGCAGGTCAGCGGAAGCAGCAGCGTCGCTTCGGGACACCAATTGCGATTCAAGATCACGACGGCGGCGGCGGGCTGTACGACGAATGCGGCGGGAATTGTGGCGACGGTCACTTATCAGATGCAGAACTAGGTAGGTCTTCGCAACGTAGGCAGCGGTCGCGCTGCGCTCGACGGACAGCCGAGGATGGCCGTCCCCACAGGATTTCTTTCACACAGCTTGTTGTTCTCAAAAAGATTATTTTCACGAGGAGGAAAACTTATGACCACGGCTATCAATCCGGAGGCGGCAGAGCCAACTACAACACAAGCATTCGAGCAGAGCGACCGGAATCCGCCGGTCGCTGATTGGGGAGGAACGGATGCCGAGGGCGGGCAGTTGCCGGCGCCGGCTTCTTCAGAGAGTCGAGTTACGC
>Ga0074045_10002955_pt1 | contig 15473 bp, 15 predicted proteins | sample BogForMeECP23OM2_FD_94442 | JGI IMG/M metagenome (GOLD analysis project Ga0074045, IMG submission 94442) | Bog forest soil microbial communities from Calvert Island, British Columbia, Canada - Bog Forest MetaG ECP23OM2 | ecosystem: Environmental > Terrestrial > Soil > Wetlands ...
AAAAGTTCGCCCTCGCGCAGACCCCGCTCGGCCGCATCGGCCAACCAAGTGATATCGCCTCCATCGCTGTCTTTCTGGCCTCGCAAGACTCCGCCTGGCTTACCGGCGAGCGACTTCTTGCTAGCGGCGGTTTTCGCTAATCCGCAAACAGCTGTTCGGTACTGCAGGTCGATTCACCCTGATCGATATGCACGTGAGAAATTGGAGTCGCGGCAGTCGCGGCAATGCTGGAACGGCTGACGAACCCAGATATGCCCGTTCGAGATATTCTGTTGGACTGTAGATTGGTAATACGAGATTCCTGCTGAGTTAAGCCTGCCCGAAGGGAATAGGGATCAGACATGAATCAACCAGCCGACAATTCGGAGTTGGGTTTGCCTTTTCGGTCGAGCCTTTCGATTAAGATGCGCATAACTTGCACATCGGGGCGAATCTTAAACGCTAAAGCTGTTCCGTATGGAATTCAGTGATCAAGCACTAGCCGGAGAAAACAATCCATCCCGTCCAACGGGAGAAGAAGAGCTCCGTATTCTCAATAAACAGCTACGAGAACAGGCCGATGAGCTTCGATCGCTGAATCAAGACCTGGTGGATCGGGAGGCGCGGCTTCGCCTTTCCATCGAAACGGGAAGGGTGGGCATCTGGGTTTGGGATGCGACCGGCTCCGTCCATACTCTGGATTGGTCGCGACGGCTGAAGGAGATTTTCGGGTTATCCGCGGATGCTGAGGTCACCCGTGAGCTTTTTTTGGAGTGCGTTCATCCGGAAGATCGTGAGAGGGTTGACTGGGCCATCATGCAGTCGTTATCCGGCGTAAACGACGGTTTCTACAACATCGAATACCGAATCGTTCATCCGGGTGACAACTCCCTGCACTGGGTAACGGCGCAAGGACAAGCGTTCTTCGATGCATCGGGACAATCCATTCGTTTCATCGGCGCAGTCGTCGATATATCGGAACGCAAGCAAGTTGAAGAGTTTACAGCAAGACTAAATCTCGAACTCGAGCGCCGGATCGCCGACCGCACGAAGGACCTGGAACAAATTAATCGCTCGCTCAGCAGTGAAATGCAGGTGCGGGTTGATCTCGAGGAAAAGTTGCGTCAAAGCGAACGACATCTGAAAGTTGCGCAACACTTGAGTCTGACGGGCAGTTTTTCCTGGTTTGCTTCGACTGGAGAAATTGTCTGGTCTGAAGAGACGTATCGGATCTACGGGTACGATACGTCGATTGAGCCAACGATAGAATTGGCAAGGAAACGAATACATCCCGACGACCTGCATATTTTCGACGAAAGGGCCAAAAATGCTCCAAGTGAAGGAATGGGGTTTTCGTTTCACCATCGCCTTCTCATGCCCGACGGAAAGATCAAACACGTCAAAATCATAACTCGCCGCGTCGACGAGTATTTAGGTCAAAGTGTCGTCGTCGGTGCGATAATGGACGTTACCGAGCAGAAAAAAGCGGAAGAAGCCTTGCGAGCTTCGGAACATCTCGCCCGCGGTCAGTTGGAGGCTCTGACCAATACCTTAACTGCACTTTCCAAAGAATCAGAACCGGAGAAGTTTCTTGAGAATGTCTTGGGAATGATCGGCCGGCAATTGGGCGGGCACAGTCTGGGTGTCTGGGAGATGAACGAGAACACAGGGCGAGCGCAACTAATAGCCGATTACGAGGATGGCCGACTCCATTTCGCGACGCAGGCTGAAATTGACGCATCGCCTCAACTCGATCTCGGGATGCAATATCATCCCATTTGGACGGAGTTTTTTCGAACTGGCGCTCACTGTTTGATTGCAGATATCGATTCCGACAGTGTGCGCGTGCGGTTCGCTGATGTCGCAGATGAACAATTTCAGGACTGGTCGTCCGACGTCGTGGCGAATACGACCTCTTACCTGATAGCCAAGACTCTTTACGAGTTCGAGGGGATTGTCGCCGCACTCGTCGTTCCGACGTTTGCTGCCGGCAAAGTCACTGGACTCGTCAGCATCCGCTTCCAGCACAAGCGGGCTTTTCACACCGAGGAGATTGAGCTTGCCCGCGCGCTGTCGCACCAGGCGATGCTTGCGATTCAGTTGGTGCGCCTTTCCCGAGAAAGCCGTCAGGCTGCGGTCGTTGCGGAGCGTAACCGTCTGGCGCGTGATATCCACGACACGCTCGCGCAAAGCCTAACCGGCGTGATCGTGCAGTTGGAAGCGGCCGAAGACGCACAAGCGCTAGGTCTCGACGAGGACGCTGCCCGCCATCTCGAACGTGCGGGCGAACTAGCACGAGAGGGCTTGCGAGAAGCGCGCCGGTCGGTGCACGCGCTTCGCCCGGTGGTCCTGGCGGAGAAAAATTTGTGCGCGGCGATCAGCGAAATGATCGCGAAAATGACCATGGGCACGAACCTGCGCGCCGAATTCACGGCTCAAGGTGCTCCGCCACCGTTGCCGCAGGAATGGGAGGAGAATCTTTTGCGGCTCGGCCAGGAGGTTTTGACCAATACGCTACGACACGCTCATGCCAGTCACTTTAAGGTCCATTTTGTTTTCGATCCGCAAACGCTTCGCTTGGAATTGCGCGACGACGGATGCGGTTTCGATCCGGCGAAGCGATATGATGGTTTTGGACTGGTGGGGATCAGAGAAAGGGTGGAGTCAATGTGCGGCGAATTGACGGTTCAGAGCGCACCCGAAAATGGCACGGCTATCTTTGTCGTTCTTCCGCTGATGAAATATCCTCCACCTTTGCACGTATGAGAGCCGCATCCCAAGCAGAATCAAGCACGGCGGAGCCGGACAAAATTCGGGTGCTTATCGCCGACGATCACGTCACCGTGCTAGAAGGTTTGGCAGCGATCATCGGGAGGCAGCCGGACATGGTGGTCGTTGCGCAAGCTGCCGACGGTCAGGAAGCGCTTGACCTCTGGATAAGACATCACCCCGATGTAACGCTGCTTGATCTTCGCATGCCAAAGCTCGATGGAGCGGGCGCGATCGAGAGAATTCGCCGGCAGGATGCCTCAGCCCGCGTCATCGTACTAACGACGTACGAAACCGATACCGAGATCCTTCGAGCAATCAAAGCCGGGACGAAGGCCTATCTCTTGAAGGACGCGCGACGTGAAGAGCTTTTAGACTGCATCCGCAGGGTAAATCGAGGTGAGACCTGCATCCCGGCGTCGCTCATAGAAAAGGTAGCGATCGGCTTGAGCAGCGAATCTCTAACCGGCCGAGAGCTGAACGTGCTGGTGCTTTTGGCTCAGGGGAAAAGCAACAAGGAGATCGGCGTGAGTCTTTATGTCAGCGAAACGACGGTGAAATCGCACCTGCGCAGTATCTTCCGCAAACTAAACGTTCTTAGCCGGACTGAGGCCATCACGGTCGCGAGTCGGCGCGGGCTCATTCAGCTTTAATCTATCTTTCAGCGAAAAGAATCTAGTTCGAAAGCAGGAGAAGAAGAACGTTCGTTCGCCGGTCGAAAAATTCGATCACACGGTCAATAGCGCGTTAGCCGTGCTAGCATGATCTTGTTTCATGCGAGCGGCCAACTACCTATGAGCGTGAACCCGAGCGACAAGGGGTTGCTCACTCCGGAGAATTGCACCGTTATCTTCGTTGACCATCAGCCGCAGATGTTCTTCGGAGTGGCCAGCATCGACCGGCAAGTGTTGCTCAACAATCTATTGGTGCTGGCAAAGGCAGCAAAGATTTTTGGTGTACCCGTCGTCCTGACCGCGGTCGAATCTAAGGAGTTCAAAGGGGACCTCCTTCCGGAGCTGCTTGAGCTGTTTCCTGGAGAGACACCGATCGAGCGATCCACTATGAACAGCTGGGACAATGCGGATTTCGTGACAGCGGTAAAGAAGACCGGCCGCCGAAACCTCGTTATCGCGGCGCTTTGGACTGAGGTGTGTCTTGCCATGCCCGTACTGCAAGCGCTCACTGACGGATATTTCGTTTATGCGGTGGAGGATGCTTCAGGCGGCATGAGCCTTGTCGCGCATCATGCCGCCCTCAGGCGAATGGAACAAGCGGGCGCGGTGTCGGTGACCGCCCTGCAAGTACTGCTGGAGTTCCAGCGCGATTGGGCACGCAATGAGCATTACGACGAGGTGATTCGCGCCGTGAAGGCGCACTGCAACATATTCGGCCTGGGTTGGGAAAACGTCGGCACGGAAGTGTCTAAGACAGACCTCCCTACTAAGCCAGAACCTGCCGCCACAAATCTAAACCAACAGAAACACTAAGAAACCGCAGACTATGAGCCAATACCACAAACTATACACCCCTGAAGACAGCGCTGTTGTCTTCATCGATCACCAACCGCAAATGACATTTGGCGTAGCCAGTATCGACCGAGCTTCGCTCATCAATAACGTGACCCTACTTGCCAAGGTGGCCAAGGAATTCGGCGTCCCAGCCGTCCTTACCGCCGTCGAAACGGAATCCTTTAGCGGCTATGTTTGGCCCCAGCTCCTCGACGTTTTTCCCGGCCAACCAATCGTCGAGCGAACTTCTATGAACTCCTGGGACGATTCCGGGTTCCGCGCAGCGATCGAGGCTACCGGTAAAAAGAATATCCTCATGACCGGTCTCTGGACCGAAGTCTGCGTGACCTGGCCAACGATTGAGATGCTCGGCGCCGGATATAACATTTACGTCGTTGAAGATTGTTGCGGAGCAACTTCCCCGGCTGCTCAGGAAGCTGCTTTGTCGCGAATGGTGCAAGCGGGCGCGGTCCGTCTGACGACGATTGGGGCATTACTCGAATGGCAGCGGGATTGGGCCAGGCGTGAGCACTACAATCAGTTGATGGATTTATTGAAGCCGCAGGCCGGCGCCTATGGGGTAGGCGTGGAGTACGCCTACACGATGGTTCACCACGCTATGCAATCCGCTGTGAAACCGCAAATCGTTGCGAAAAAAGCGGCTCACTAGTATTCACCGAAAGTATTCATGAAGCCGATCGCTGATCTTATTCTTCAAAACGGACGAATCACGACGCTCGATCCAAGCCATCCTTCGGCTACTGAGACAGTGATTGTCGGCGACAAATTTGCAGGGGTCGATAATGCCGCGGAATTCGAGCGAGGACCGCAGACGAAAGTCATCGACCTTAAAGGACGAAGAGTCATTCCTGGTCTCTATGATTCGCATCTGCACGTCATTCGCGGCGGGTTGAACTACAACATGGAGTTGCGCTGGGAAGGGGTGCCCTCGCTGTCGCTCGCGCTGCAAATGCTGCGCGAGCAGGCGGCTCGAACACCCGCGCCACAATGGGTGCGGGTCGTCGGAGGCTGGACTGAATTTCAGTTCGTCGAGCGACGGATGCCTACACTCGAGGAGATCAACGCTGCTGCGCCGGATACGCCGGTTTTCGTTCTGCATCTCTACTGCCGAGCTTTGCTTAACCGCGCGGCGCTCAAGGCCTGTGGCTACACCAAGGACACGCCGAATCCACCCGGAGGCGAGATTGTTCGTGATAAGGCGGGTAATCCAACCGGAATGTTAGTGGCACGTCCTAACGCTACCATCCTTTATTCTACGCTGGCCAAGGGGCCGAAGCTTCCACCCGAATATCAGTATAACTCGACCCGCCATTTCATGCGGGAGCTCAATCGTTTGGGAGTGACGAGCGTGTGCGATGCCGGCGGCGGATATCAAAACTATCCGGAAGACTACGAGATCATCCAGCAGCTTCATGAGCGCGGTGAGATGACCATCCGCATCGCCTACAACCTATTCACGCAAAAGCCGGGCGGCGAGCTCGAAGATTTCGTGCGCTGGTCGAAGGTGGTAAAGCCGGACCAAGGAGATGATATGTTCCGTTGCAACGGCGCAGGCGAGATGCTCGTTTTCTCGGCCGCGGATTTCGAGGATTTCCTGGAACCGCGCCCGGATCTACCGGAAAAACTCGAAGGCGAGTTGGAGCGCGTCGTTCGCTTTCTGGCCGAGAATCGCTGGCCCTTCCGGCTTCACGCTACTTACGAAGAATCGATCAACCGATTCCTTGGCATTTTCGAAAAGGTCAACCGTGATGTTCCTCTCGATGGGCTGCACTGGTTCTTCGATCATTGCGAAACGATTTCCGATCGCAACATCGAGCGCATCAAAGCGCTCGGAGGCGGGATCGCTGTCCAACATCGCATGGCTTACCAGGGTGAATACTTCGTTGATCGCTATGGCGCGAAAGCCGCCCAGCGTACGCCACCCCTCCGGCGCATGCTTGAAATGGGTGTGCCGGTCGGAGCTGGCACGGATGCGACACGCGTCGCCAGCTATAACCCTTTCGTTTCCCTTTACTGGATGACCACGGGAAAGACGCTCGGCGGCCTTGGGCTTTATCCAGAGAGCGCGAGGATTTCGCGGGAGGAAGCTCTCCGCCTCTACACCCAGGGGAGCACTTGGATGTCGCGGGAAGAAGGGAAGCGCGGGGCAATTTCACTAGGACAACTCGCTGATTTGGCTGTCCTGACGGAGGACTACTTCACGATTCCGGACGAGCAAATCAAGGGCATTGAGTCAATGCTAACTATCTTGGGTGGAAAACCGGTTTATGCTGTCGATGAGTTTAAGCCGCTCGATCCCGGCGCTCTACCCGTCATGCCGGATTGGTCGCCGGTGAATCACTATCCCGGATATTGGCGGCAGGAGGCCGCCGCTCATCTCGATTCCAGCCGATGCTGTGGCCATGACCATCACGCTCACGAACCCGGACGATTTAATCCATTCAATATCCCGCAATGGATGCTAGGGCCACGCGGCCTTCTAGACGGCGGCTGCGAATGCTTCGCCTTCTAAACCTAGAGAAGCGTAACTATGAATATTACAATATCGAAAGCCGTCTCGGTTGGACTGATGCTGTTCGGGCTTGGAGTGGTCGTGACCTGCTTGGCAGCAGAGTCCGGTAACGCCCCCACCGAAAAGACATTCGCTGCCCCGCACGGCCTGAAGGTTTCCATCAAAATGATCGGTCCTTATGCCGAACCGGCCGATTTGCAAATCATCTGCCTTTTCAAGCACAAAGCCAGTGGTGACACTTACCAAGGCGCTGCCAAAGATACTGACGACCATTTGCATGGGATTCTTTCTGCGTTGCGAAACCGTGGCGAGTTTGTCGGGGAACTGGGGGAAACATTCCTTTTCACACCACCGAGCGGTTCAATTCCGGCAAAGCGTTTTATGGTGATCGGGCTGGGAGAGGAAAAGGATCTATCGCTGGACTCGTTGCGCGTAGTCGGCCGAATTGCCGCGCGTGAAGCGGTTCGACTGAATGCCAAACATGTTGCTTGGGCGCCTGTCATCCGTGACGAAGGCAACACCGCTATCGATGTCGGTGAAGGCGACCGCGCCTTCGTCGAACAAATGCTCAACGCCTACGACACAGAAAAGCGTCTCCAGGCACAAGCCCTTGCCCCGGCCTTCAGCATCGAAGACCTGGTTATTGAGGCTGGGCCTAGCTACTTCGAAGGTGCGGCCAAACAAGTGAGTGAAGGTATCGAATCAATGGCGGCCGAGATAGCGAAACGCACCTCGGTTCCTTATATCTCAACCAAAATGGAATAAAAATCGACTGCCTGCTTTGACTCGGTATTGCTATCGCCTCGCCTGAGAAATGGGTCAAATAGACAGTGGGCGTCGATCGCCGACCCGTAGCAGTTGAAGTGAATAAGTAAGTGGCACAGTCAACAAGAGTCCGAATCCTCCGAGACAGCGCGTTGGAGATGTTCCTCACGTTCCTGATGCTTTTTGGCGTGACCAGCATCGTCAGATGGGTAATTGGACCCTCGCCGATTTCGCGAATGATACCCCAGATCCACGCGGAGTTGCTAATCGTAGGTGCCACCGTCGCCATCCTGATCGCCGGGTTGATCCTCAGTCCGGCGGGTAGGACAACGGGGGGGCATATGAACCCCGCGATTTCTCTGGCCATGTGGCGATTCGGCGTTTTTCCCGGAGTAGGTGTGGTGCCCTATATCGTTGCCCAGTTATTGGGTTCCGTTCTAGGCGTTGTGGTAGCTCGCGCCGTCTGGGGTCCCGTTGTGGCACAGCCGCCGGTGGCCTACGCAGTGCTACAGCCAGGACCTGGTTGGTCATCGATGTCACTTTTCGCGGCGGAAACGTTAAGTATGGCGGTCATCGTTCTTCTGGTCGGGGTTTGTCTGGCAGTGCCCAGGCTCGCGCCATTCGTGCCTTGGATTGTAGGCGGAGCAATCGGCCTGGCGATCGCGATGCTGGGCACTTCGACAGGGGGCAGCGTGAATCCGGCTCGCCAGTTCGGGCCGGCTGCTCTTTCGGGACAGACTCGCTTCCTTTGGGTGTATCTGCTCGCGCCAATGGCGGGTGCGATGCTCGCGACATGGGTCAGAGAGACTGTCCAGCGCCACCGATCTGTACTGACACACAGACTATGCGGCACTCACCGCGACGGCAGCTTGTTGTCGGGTTGAACAGAGGGTTGCGATTTGACAACAGGACAGACGGTTGAAAAAAGCGAGCGGAGTGCTACAACAGCGTCTTAGCCGGTGAAACCTTTCACTAATTTCTTCCTGATCTTGGGCGCGATGGCGTCGCTGGCTATTACCCCGGGCGCGACCGGAGCACCCCCTTCTGTTAGCAATGCTACTCCAAGCGCAGACACTGCGATCCAACCGGGATCCATCATTTCGGGCTACCCGATTCCTCCGGCTTATACTCTCACGCGCTATGACGAAGATTACAGTTACCTGGCCAACCCGGCGAATCGAACTGATCCGTTCGACGTGATCAACTACATCCCGTTATTTAACTTCGGCCCGTCCTACTTTGTAACCATTGGGGGTGATCTTCGCGAGCAGTATGAGTTCATACAAAACGACAACTTCGGATTGGGCTCTGTAAATAACCATGGTTACTGGCTACAGCGCTTGATGCCATACAGCGATTGGCATTTCGGGCCGTTCTTTCGCGTGTTCGTACAACTCAAATCGTCCGAGGAAGAGGGACGAGAGCCCGGACCGCGTCCGACCGATCGAAAACGGCTCGACTTTAATCAAGCTTTTGTTGATTTCAGCTATCCTCGAACAGTCCTGCCGGCCGATCAGGCGTATGTTACGCTAAGACTGGGTAGACAAGAGATTGATTTTGGGGACGAAAGACTCCTGGCTGTTCGAGAAGGTCCGAATGTACGTCAAAGTTTCGATGGCGCTCGCCTGATTCTTAACTCGACCAATGGTCGGGTAGACGTTTTCGGGCTGCGCCTCGATCCGGACGAGACAGGTTACTTCGACAATAATCCGCGTTTGAGTCATGAGACGGTGTGGGGCCTCTATTCAACTTTCCCACTGACGACAAAATCCACCGCTGCCACTCTTAATAATATTAATTTGGATCTGTTTTATATCGGGTTCCAGCAGGGTGGAGCACAATATAATCAAGGCATTGGCGACGAGTTTCGTCATTCGATCGGCGGGCGTTTGTGGAGAGCGCATCACATCAACGGACTCGATTTTAACCTGTTCGGTGTTTATCAATTTGGGAGCTTTGCCGGGGAGTCGATCAGCGCATTCAGCGCTGCCATTGATGCCGGGTATAAGTTGTTCAATCTTCCCTGGGCACCAAGAATTGCGGGCAGTTTGCAGGTCTCCAGTGGTGGCTCGAGCCTGCACGGGTCAAAGTTAGAGACCTTTAACCCCATGTTTCCCGCTGGTTATTATTACGGTGGGCCCCTGAACGAACAGATCGGTCCAAAAAACGCGATCATTCCTCAGGCTGAACTCGACTTACATCCTACCGCAACGTTAAGCATCACCCTGAAGGCTCTATTTGTTTGGCGGGAGGACACCGCTGACGGGTTATACGACACGCCAGGATTTTTGATCCTTCCGGGGTCAGTCAATAGTCACCGTTATGTCGGGGCATCACCTCAGGTGTTGATTACCCAACAACTCGGTAGACACCTGACCGTCTCTTTAAACTACTATCATTTCTATCGGGGAGGATTCCTGACGAGCCAACCGAAAACCAAGGACGTCGATTATTGTTCTACTTGGTTGAGTTACACGTTTTAGACCACATTCCAATGAAAATCAATGAGATATGCGAGCACTAAAGTTTTATCAGACTGGTAGCTTGGACGACTTGCATGTTGAGGAAGTTTCCGTGCCAATTCCGGCGGCGGGGGAAGTGCTAGTAGAGGTAAAGGCGGCTGCGATCAATCCGAGTGACATTAAAAACGTGCAAGGCAAGATGCATGAAACTACGGTTCCACGGATCCCTGGGCGCGATTTTGCCGGCATGATTGTTAAAGGACCGGATGAACTTTTGGGTCGATCAGTGTTCGGTTCGGGCGGCAATCTCGGTTTCGGCCGTGACGGCAGCCACGCGGAGTATCTCACGATTCCCGTCACCGCCGTGATCCCTTTGCCGAAGAACCTGAGTTTTGAACAAGCGGCGGGGATCGGCGTAGCCTATATTACGGCTTGGGCTGCGCTGGTCAACGCCGCGCAAATCCAAGCGGGAGAGACGACGCTAATCCTTGGCACCACCGGCGCGGTGGGGAGCGCCGCAGCTCGCATTGCGCACAAGGCCGGGGCTCGCGTGATTGGTACTGCCAGAAGGGCTTCGGATATACCCGCAGCCAATGTCGTTCCGGTTGACGATTGGATTGATCTTGAGGCCGTTGATCTCGCGACCGGAGCAAGAGCGCTAACCAATGGGCGAGGAGCAGACATCGTCTTCGATGTGGTTGGCGGTGCAATGTTTGAACAATGCCTTGCTGCCCTGGCGTGGCGTGGACGGCAGGTGGCGATCAGTTCGAGCCCCGGGTGAGCTTCAATCTCGTGGATTTCTACCACAATGAGTCGAGGCTGCTTGGGGTGGATTCGCTCAAACTCAGTTTCGAGGAAACCGCCGAAATTCTTCGCAGACTCACCCCTGGCATAGAGGCTGGCACTTTTCCTCCGCCAGCGGTTGAGACCTTTCCGCTTGAGGAAGGTCTGCGACTCTATCGGGACATTGCGGAATCCAGAATCAAAACCAAGCCGATCTTGGTTCCATGAAAATTGTTCGCTGCTGCATTTTATGTGGAGAATTTCAGGAGCGATTGGGGCAATGCCTATTGGCTTGAGCGAATTATGCTGCAAGCCGATCTGCGAATCGGACCTTACTTTCGCTTGTGCCTAGTTGGAAGTCGGTGCACAACGCAAGTCCAGGTATTAGTGTCACAGTACCTGGTACGCGGCGATCCACAGACTGAACCATTCAATGAAGAACTACTTTGGCACGTTCCTGACTATTGTGCTCGTGAACGTTGCCGGTTGGGCGACTAACGCAGTATCGGGATCGGCGCCCCTTGCCGAAAGTATAGCGAGAGCCGATTCCGCTTACCGAAGTCTGCCCGTAACGCTTGCGGCCTACAACGCTGCTGTCCGGGAAATTTGCGAGGACATGCAAACCACTCGTGTTTCTGAATTCAAATCCAGCCTCAAAAACCTGGGTGTCTCGTTTGAATCGCCCAACGTGGGACTTCCGCTTCGCCACGTCGAAGTTCCTCCTTCACCCGCCATCGCCGGGCCAGCTGTAGCTGGCGTTCCAGTGGTGGCGGGATACGATACCAGGGAAGTACCGCTTTACCCGCCGGAGGGTCTCTTCGTGGATGCCACGGCGATATACGACCGTCCCGGGGGGCACCCGAGATTTTCGATTCGATACGCCACAACCGACGTGATGCTCAAGGGGCGCACTTATAGACTTGCAATCAATCCTACTGGCGCCGGTGATCACCTCAAGCTTCGAGCTAAAGCCTTCGCGAAATCGGGATTCGAAGGTATGATCCGACCGTCGTCGATGTTAAGGAAGCCACAAATATATCTGCTCGATCCTTACGATCCAAACAAAATTCCAATTCTCATGGTGCACGGTCTGCAATCTACTCCGGTGGCATTCGCGACCCTTGTGAACGCGCTGCGCAGCGATCCGGAAATCCGAGCAAAATATCAAATCTGGCAATTCTATTATGCCAGCGGCACCCCGGTGCTAGCCAACGGCGCCGAGTTGCGCGACAGCCTTGCTGAAACTGCGCATACGCTTGACCCTAAGGATCGCGATGCTGCTACAAAGCGCATCGTTGTGCTTGGGCACAGCATGGGAGGAGTAATATCGCACACGCTCGTGAGTTCCAGTCAGGGTCGGGTCTGGGCCAGCGTTTTCCGAGTCCCGCCTGCCCAGCTAAAAGGCGACCCGGAAGCTGTCCGCGAACTCGTACATGTTCTATATTTTCGGCGGAACCCTCGAGTCGCACGTGTCATTTTTATGGCCGCTCCCCACCGCGGTAGCCCCGTGGCGAATTCCTTTGTCGGGATGCTGGGCAATTCACTCACCCGTGTGCCGCCGCTGCCGGAGCGCGGACTCAGCCTACTTGCACGCGCAAACCCAAATGCAATGAGGCCGGAGGCTGCAGCTTTCTTCGAGGGCGGACGCTTCTCAGCCGTACGTACGCTTTCGCCGAGAAGCACGGCTCTAATCGCCGTTTCCGAACTTCCCATCGAGGTTCCCTATCACAGCGTAATCGGCCAGCTCCATCCGGGACCGAAGGAACGAGGATCGGATGGGGTCGTACCGTATTGGAGCAGCCATCTACCTGGGGCGCAGTCTGAACTAATCGTCCGCAGTGGGCATGGCGTTATTGATAACCCAGACGCAATTCGCGAAGTTATTAGAGTTCTGCACCTGGAACAGCGCCCAAAACAACACGGACCAGTCAAACACCGAATCGCAAACGGACTTTCCATAAGCCTCCCGCGCAGATCGTGTTTGCGGCACAGCGCGAAAAAGTGGGTTCGCGAGGATTACGGTTACTTATTTTCGACGACTTCAATCCATGGGCGGTAAGGGAATATTTTACTGCCTTACATCCTGGTCGTTTCCTTAGAATTGCCGTTTTCGCTATGGATCTATCCCTTGTTTTTGTCCTCGCGACTGTTGTTTATCTTCTTGCCTTAAGGCTCATTCCGACTCGCAAACGAGCCCTTAGGTTTGTGTGCATGTCGGCATTGTTTACCGTCCAGACAATTCTCATCGTTGCGCTGATCGGTTCGCCATTCAGTCCGGAATTTAAGTAAAAGATTTGCCTCGCGAGTTCTGGCTCCAACTTCTTGCTTGCTCCTGGTGGGCCCTGGCTGCGCGTGAGATGATCGGGATTCTTGCGTTGCCGGCGGTGCTGAAAAAGACGCCAAAAGAAAACAAAATTTTGTCAGATATTATCGCGGCTTGCATCTACGTCTGCTCCGGTTTGGCAATGATGGGGTTTGTTTTTGGGTTGCCGCTTCAAGGAATCGTCGCGACTTCCGGTGTCCTTGCAATTGTTCTTGGCCTTGCTCTACAGAATACGCTTGGAGATGTCTTTTCCGGGCTATCTCTGAGCGTCGAGAAGCCTTACGACGTCGGCGATGCCATCCTTCTGGAGGGTGGAGTCGAAGGCGATGTAATTCAAATAAACTGGCGTTCAACGCACCTCAGGAATCCTCAGAACGATGTCGTCATCGTTCCGCACAGCTCTATGGCAAAAATGCGGATTCAAAACCACACTGCCTTGAGCGCGCGCTACAACGGAAGTCTGATTGTAGCCGTAGATATTCGGAACGAGCCGGAATTTGCGACTGAAGTTCTGAAGGGCGCTGCGATGGCGTGCACGGCGATCCTGGAAAAACCGCTTCCCTTGGTTGCTGAAATCGCGCTCGAAAGTGATCGGGTCACGTACGAAATTTCATTTAGTACCTCTTCGATAGCCTCGGCTGGAGAGGCCCGTTCGCAGATTTTTAGGCAGTTGTATAAACGGGCGCGCCCCGGCCCGCATTTATCGCATGCACGTCCAATCTATTTTTTTGGGGACGAAGATTATTTAGATCGGCTATCCCTGCTCGAGCCCTTGAGCGCCGAAGAGAAAGCGAAATTGAGAGCGAAAATTGTAAGGCGTCATTTCAAAGTCGGCGAAGAGCTTTTGGTGCAAGGATCGAAATTGGACTCGGTCCAATTTGTCTCCTACGGTGTTATTCAAGGCGCGCGTCAAGTGGCGGATGGACGAGTGCTGAAGTCTGTAAGGCTCGGGCCGGGCGATTTCTTCGGTGAGGTTTCTCTTTTGACGGGCATGGCCGCGAGTTCAACTCTCACGGCGATCACTCCCGGTGTCCTCTTGGGATTTTGCTCGGAAGATTTAAAGCCGATTCTGGCATCCCGGCCTGAGTTGGTCGAATCGGTTAGTAATGCGGTTGCGAGGAAACAACATCTTTTTACGACGCTCGACCACGCGGCAATTCACCAAGTCGCAATCGAACAACATGATCTCTTGTCGCGCGTTAAGAACTTTTTCCACCTAGATGCGTAAATGGGACCTGCGCGCATCGAAACGCGATCACCGAATGCACCGCCATACTCTCGGAACGTTGTCAGCAGAGGCGTAAGCGTGATGCAAGGGACCGTGGGCTTCAGCTTGGCTTGCTCCAGTTGTAGATGTCGTAGGTGTAGGTCGATGACTACGACATATACGATAACTACGCGACTTTCGGGCTGGGGATGAAGGCGAGAACCTTCTCCGGATATCTGCCGAAGTAGTTGTAGCCATCTTTGAAGCGTCGCGTTGCGTTCTCAACTCAGATCATTTCCTTCTCTTTACTTGAAGCATGTCGAAAGGCTTTTGCGCGTCTTCGGGGTTCTTGGTCCACGCGCGCTTGAATTGTCAAGTTAGGCATCGTAAGTTTCGACGCGAAGAGCTGCGGGTTGTGTAGCTGTACACCTGTACATGTTTAAGCTTTGTGGTCCGAAAAGACGAACCGCCGCCATTTCAGCTGGATCAACTTGCGTAAAGCGCTCGAACAATTGGTAGCTTCGGCTAACGAAATGACCCAGTCATCCGCAGCGGGTTTGGCGTCTCGAATGTTAGCCGGGCGAAGAGCTGCAGCTGGACTTCGGCTTGGGAGCTCCGATCGATGAGGGCCAGGGTAAGACGCGCCGCAGTTGGATTTTGCGCCTGGTACTGAGCTATTCGCGTAAGGGCTACAGTGAAGCGCTTTACCGCCAGGACACCGATACCTTCCTGCGCTACCTGGAAAACGGGCTGCGCAGTTTTGGTGGGACGCCGCTGTTATTAAATCTGGATAACTTTAAAGCAGCGGTCCGCAACGCCGACTGGTTTGATCCGGACATCAATCCGAAGCTGGCTGACTTTTGCCGTCACTACGGCATGCATGTGCTGCCCTGCCGTCCCGGAAGACCCGACCCGGCAGTTGAGATCGTTGAAGAAATCAGGGCGCTGCGCACAACGAAGCCTGAATGTTGGCTTCGTCGGCACCCATAACCGCGAGAAACACAGCACGGAGCCGGTGCAGTTCGGCGCACCACCTACGCTTTCCAGATCTTGCTACCAGCGCCTCTGCCTCCCTTATTGCCTGCTGACCATGCTCGAAGAACTTTCAACCAGGTCGCCAAAGAGTACTCCGAAAACGAAGCTA
>Ga0074045_10002958_pt1 | contig 15466 bp, 11 predicted proteins | sample BogForMeECP23OM2_FD_94442 | JGI IMG/M metagenome (GOLD analysis project Ga0074045, IMG submission 94442) | Bog forest soil microbial communities from Calvert Island, British Columbia, Canada - Bog Forest MetaG ECP23OM2 | ecosystem: Environmental > Terrestrial > Soil > Wetlands ...
CGGATTTGGGCGCGCGCGGCCGGCGCATGGGGCTCAGTCGCGAAACTGCGGCATCACCCGGGTCGCGAAGCGCTCCAGCGACCTCATCGAATCGTCCTGGCTGAGTCCGCCCCAGGCGAACGCGATCACCAGGTAGTTGCAGCCGGTCGACGCGAAGAACTGGCCGATCTGATCGCGCACCTGACCCGCCGTGCCCACGATCGCGACGTCGGCCTGACGCGCAATCGTCAACTCGGGCGTGAAGCCATAGTCGGGCAGGGTGCGGAAATCGCGCCAGAGTTTGGTTATGTTGTCGTAAAAGACGCGATAAGCCGGCGCCGCAATCGTTTCAACCTCGCGTTCGTCGCCAGCGACGTAAATGTGGCGCAGCGCGCCTATGATCGGTTCACCCGCGCCAGGATTCAGGTCCTCGGGATTTCCGCGATGGTGCGCGACCTCCTCGCGGAACTGCGCGGTCATCGGCTTGAGCACCGCGTTCGGTCCGCCGCCCACCATACGCATCCCGTGGCGCGCCGCGAACATCAGGCTTTCGGGGGAGGTGACGCCGTACCAGAAGGGCGGGTTAGGGCGCTGCTGCGGCCGTATCTCCATTGGAACGTTGTCGAAGCGGTAGTGCTTGCCGCGATGATTCAGGCGCTCGTCGCGCAGTCCCTTGACCAGCACCGTCAGCGCTTCCTCGAAAATCTCGCGCGAGTCCATGAAGGAGACGCCGTAGTAGGCGAGCTCGAACGGCGAGACCCCGCGCCCCACGCCCAGTTCGAGGCGCCCGCCGCTCAGATGATCGAGCATGCAGATCTCGGCCGCAAGGCGCATCGGATTGTAGAGCGGGAGCAGGTAGACCAGCGGCCCTAGCCGGATCCGGTGCGTGCGCTGCGCGGCGGCCGCGAGAAAAAGGCCGGGCGAGGGCGCCATCCCGAGCGGCGTCGCGTGATGCTCCGCGACGTGGTAGCCGTAGAAGCCCGCCGCGTCGTACTGCTCGAGCAGCTTGAGCCGCCCCTCGAACAGGCCGTCGGCGGAAGCGCCGCGCCGCTCGATATGGTCGAATACGCCGAATCCTGTTTTCATCGCGGCCGTCCTTAACTTTAATCGTCCCTAACTTTAAATCGTCCCTATTTGATCATCTCGACACCACCGGTGACGAATGCGATCGCCGTGCCGCCATGCTTGGACGACACGGTGTGGGTGCATTTGTTGGGCCGGTAGTTGGCGTTGCCGGTGCGCACTTCCCCGGATTCGTCGAAATTCGACCCCTCGAGCATGAAGACCAGCTCGTCGCCGATATGCTTGTGGAGCGGCAGCTTGGCGCCCGCGTCGAAACGCGCGAGGATGGCGCGCCGCTTGGTGGCCGGGTCGCTCCAGATGGGCTTCTGATGGACGCCCGGGATCGCGTCCTGCCACGGAATTTCGCTCAGCACGATGATCTGCGAGCGTGGTCCGCTGGCTTCAGTCGCGGGCTCGATACCGCCGCTGATAATCGCGAAGACCGTCGCGCCGTTCTTGCTCGTGACGCTATGCGCGCAGCCGTCGGGGCGGTAGCCGACGCTGCCGGCCGCGACCGTCCCCGATTCGTCGGTGATTTCACCTTCGATCACATAAAGAAACTCGTCGCCGGCATGACGATGCATCGGGAGCTTCGCGCCGGGCTCGAAGCGCGTGAGCTGCATGCGCCGCTTGGTCGAGGGGTCGGACCAAAGCGTTTTGGCTTTGATCGTCGGGGTCATCGCCTGCCATTCACGTTCGGTGACGTCGATAATTTGCGATGGATTGGATGCTTCGCCCGCCATGATTTCCTCCATTAGGCGGCTCTGCCGCCGATACTGGGTAATCTCAGGATTCTTAACGCAACTCCAGGGGGCGGCCGAGTCTGCGAGGCGCGGCCAAAGAAAAGACTTGCCTGCTCGCTTCGCGTACGCTCCGCTAGCTCGGTGCTAGTCCGGTTCGAGGCCGCCTGTCAATCGTGAGCTATGCTGCGGTTTCTACCTGGCCTTGGCCGGTGCTAAGAAAGAGGCATTACCGCTAGCGGAGCGCGGCCGCGCGGAGCGAGCACAGGGGGCGGCGAAGTCGGAACCGAGGCTGAGCCTCGCAGACTCGGCCACCCACCGGACGCGCGGCCAAATCAAGAGTCCGCGAGCTGCGTTTAAGTGAGGTCCATGATGAAACTTTACGAAATCACCGAACCCAAGGGTATCGACAGCCTGAAATTGACCGAACGGCCGACGCCGAAACCCGGTCCCGGCGAGGTCCTGGTGCGCGTGCGGGCGACGTCGCTCAACTATCGCGATCTCGCGCTAATCAAGGGTGGCCTTGCCCGGATGATGAAGCTCCCGCTGATTCCAGTCTCGGACGGCGCGGGCGACGTAGTCGAGACCGGCCCCGGCGCGACGACCCTCAAAAAGGGTGACCGCGTGGCCGCGATCTTCACCCAATGCTGGCTGGCCGGTCCGCCCACTGCGGGCATGTACAGCACGTCGCTCGGTGGCGGGATCGACGGGATGCTCGCCGAGTATGTCGTGCTGCGCGAGGACGGCTTCGTGCGGATTCCCGACTACCTGACGTACGAGGAAGCGGCGTCGCTGCCTTGCGCCGCCGTAACCTCATGGAACGCGCTGGTGACCGAGGGGCATCTCAAGCCCGGCGACTCGGTGCTCGTGATGGGTACCGGTGGCGTGTCAATCTTCGCGCTGCAATTGGCGAAAATGTATGGCGCGCGGGTGATCGCGACTTCGAGCAGCGACGCGAAGTTGAAACGGCTCAAGGAGCTGGGGGCCTCCGACGTGATCAACTACAAGATGACGCCGGAGTGGGACAAAGCCGTGCTCGAACTGACGGGCGGGCTGGGCGTCGACCACGTCGTCGATATTGGCGGCGCGGGCACGCTGCCCCGGTCGATCAACGCGGTCAAGACCGGCGGTATTATCAGCCTGATCGGGATTCTGAGCGGCGCCGGGCAGATCGATCCGATGACGCTGCTCTTCAAGAATGCGCGGATTCAGGGAATCCTGGTCGGCTCGCGGGAGATGTTCGAGGGGATGAATCGGGCGATGGCGGTCAATCAGGTCCATCCGGTGATCGACAAGGTCTTCCCGTTCAATCGGGCGCGCGAGGCGTACCGTCATCTCGAAAGCGGCACGCACTTCGGCAAGGTCTGTATCGCGATTTAGCTTTTACTTTAAGAGCAAAATAGGGGATAAAGTGGACGTAGCAAGTCCACAATGTAACTAAACGCGGCGGGAAGTGAGAGCGATACGCGCTGTGGGTCGCTGCCACCCCGACTGAGGGAGGAAAAAGATGTCATACGATATCGTCATTCGTGACGGCACCATCGTCGACGGCTCGGGACTGCCACGCTATCGCGCGGACATTGCGATCAGCGGCGGACGGATAGCGGCGATCGGCAAAATCAACGATTCCGCGAAAGAGGTTATCGACGCGGAAGGGCACGTCGTCGCCCCCGGCTTTATCGACGGCCATACCCATATGGACGCCCAGATCTTCTGGGACGCGCTCGGCACCTGCTCGTGCTGGCACGGCGTCACCTCGGTCGTGATGGGCAACTGCGGCTTCTCGCTCGCCCCCTGCGCCGAAAAGAACAAGCTGCGCGTGATTCGTAATATCGAGCGCGCCGAAGATATCTCGCCCAAGGCGATGGAGGCCGGGATCCAGTGGTCATGGGACAGTTTCCCGCAGTATCTCGACGCGATCGATCGGCAGCCCAAGGCGATCAACTACGCCGCCTATGTCGGCCATTCGGCGCTGCGCACCTACGTAATGGGTGAGCGGGCTTTCACGGACGAGGCGACGTCGGAAGATCTCGCCGCGATGAAGCGCGAGCTGCGCGTCGCGATTAAGGCGGGCGCCGCGGGCTACAGCACCTCGCGCAACAAGGCCCATCAGACCGTCGACAACCACCCGGTGGCGAGCCGGCTCGCAAAGTGGGACGAGGTCCGCGGTCTGGTCGGCGTGATGGGCGAGCTGGGCGCCGGCGTTTTCGAGATCGCGCAGGAGAATATCGAGCGCGACCCCGAGCTTGCGCGCGATTTCTTCGGCCGCCTGCAGGGGCTGGCGCTGGAAACCAAAGTGCCGACCACCTTCGGCGTGGTCTATTCGCGCACGGCGCCCCATCTCTGGCGGCCGTACTTCCAGATGGTGGACGAAACGATCGCGGCGGGCGGCAAGATGCTCGTGCAGGGCACCAGCCGCTGGATCAGCGCGCTGCTCTCCTTCGAGACGGCGATGCCTTTCGACAAGACCCCGATCTGGTCCGACATGCGGAAACTGCCGCTGGCCGAACAGGAGGCCGCGTTGCGCAATCCCGACTCGCGTCGCGCCCTGCTCGAAGCGGCGCGCGAGTACCTCAAGCAGCCCGAACGCGCGGTCGGCGCCGAGGCCCGCAAACCCAATTTCGACTACCTGTTCCTGCTCGACAAGCCGCTGCCGCCCTATCGGTCGATCGCGGAAATCGCGCGCGAGGCGAATAAGGAGCCGCTCGAAATGATGATCGACCTCGCGCTCGAAAAGCATCTGAAGCAGTTCTTCATCCAGCCGATCGTCAACGAGGATCAGGACGTCGTGCTTGGCATGATGCGCCATCCGCGGTCGGTCGTGACCTTCTCCGACTCGGGCGCGCACGTCTCGCAGATCATGGATTCGTCGATCCAGACCCATCTGCTGGGCCATTGGGTGCGCGACCGTCAGGCGCTGACGCTGGAGCAGGCGATTCGCAAGATCACATTCGAGCTGGCCTCTTTCTGGGGGCTGCACGGCCGTGGTCTGCTGCGCGAAGGCAATTTTGGCGACGTCGTGATCTTCAATCCGGAGACCGTCTCGCCGCAGATGCCGACGCTCGAGTATGACCTGCCGGGCGGCGCCCGGCGGCTCAAGCAGAAGTCGATCGGGATCAAGGCGACGATCGTCAACGGCGAGGTCACTCTCCGCAACAACGAACCGACAGGCGCGCTGCCCGGCCGGCTCCTGCGCGGCCCGCTCGCGGCAACCGCGTAGGCGTCAATACTCAGTCGCAATAGCGTATTCAGTGGGCGCGAAGGTCTCACCTTCGCGCCCACCTTTTTCTGGCGAGGAATAATCTACACTGCATTCAAACAAGCGAAGCAGGAATCAACGCAGACTCTGATTTCAATTGAAACGACGCGTTTGATCATAGCAGCCGATGGACTCGCCGGACGTCGAACCGTTCCATTGAATAGCGAATCAACCCGCGTGCGTGAATTTCTCTTCGATGACAAGCTCGTCTCACTGGAATTTGTCCATGAGATCCTTCAGCGGAGCTCGACCAGTATCAGGGCGCACGCTTTCGGCATCTGGATTCTCAGGGCGAAGGTCATCGATGTGGCGATTGGATTCCGCGGCTTGTGGCGGGTGCTCGAGAAGCTTGGGATGCGCGAGTATCGGCCAGCCGGCGCGAGCAAACAATCGCGCTACGCCATCATTACGCGAGCCGAGTTTCAGGCTCGCTGATTAAAAAACCAGGTTTGAACGCCTTTTGGTGCCGCAGATAACCATAATCACCAACTCACAATGCAGAGTGCGTGTCGCGTCATTACATTGGTCTTGTGAAGAAGAATACAAGAATGACAGCGGTGTACGTCGCTCTCACTTTCCTGATTGGCGGCATGGGCGCTGCCGGATGCGCAATCTGGGTTCCCGCCGATTCGACGGTTCCACAAACGTCGCAGGAATCGCAGACCACGACCACTACCAGCCAGGCTGCGCCAGTGAGCACAACCAAAACCACAGTGGTAAGGAGCACCGTCTATTAAGAATTGAGTAACAACGCCGCAACAGAATGCGACCGATATAAAGGTTCAGTCCTGGTCCGCCAAAACAAGGCTGGCCGCAAACTCGCAGGGAGATGTAAAAGAGATGAAATTCGTTCAAGGCTTCGCAGTCAGCGTTATGAGTGTTGCTTTCGTTATGTTGGTTAGCGCTTGTGGGACCGAGAGCAAGGAGACCACCACGTATGTCCCCGTGCCACCGCCCCAGGTTATCGTACAGGCTCCAGCAGTAGTTCCTCCGCCTCCAACCACCACTACCACCAGCTCGAGTGATCGGGGCAGTTATTCATCGACTTCCGATCCCAGCTCAGGAAGTGCAGAAACAAGCAGCAGCCATCATAGCGACTCCACGACCGTGGCTCCCAGTAACTAGGCAATATTCGCGCTCGTGTCTGCAGAGAACAGTCAGAATGTCTAAACTAGCTTCGGGCCCCAAGTCCATAAGGTTGGTCGTGGTAGCAGCCGTGATCGGGACATTGGCGGGAACGCAAATGTTCTCCGGCCAGATTCAAGCCCAAGAGGGCCAATCAGCACAATCGAGCTCCCTTTCCACAGACCACGACAGTGTGAGCATCGACGCGCATCATCATTACCAATCGCCGGCTGACCGGGCCCACGATGCGCTTCTTATAACTGAGGTCGAGAGCGCGCTGGCTGACAATGGAGTCGCGGATGGTTCCCCGCTGATCGTTGATTGTGATCACGGGAAGATTCTGCTGACCGGCGTCATGAAGTCCGCCGCGGACGCAAAACGCGCTGCTAGCATAGCGGCCGCCGCACCCGGTGTCGTCGCGGTAAAAAATGAGCTGACCTGGCACTAAATATTTGGAGTGAACGCCTCTCCCGGGGAGGTTCCGCGCAGACCCCCTCTGTGCAGAGCCTCCCTGGACCGACCGCGGGGCACGTTAGAGGCTGCAGCCCCCATTTACCGGCCAATACTACGCCGCTCGCTCGCCTTCGGTTGTGCCGAAAATCTCGGCGAAGAATGATTGCATCGCCGACCACGAGCGCTCGTCGGTCGCCTTCTTGTACTCGATCCATTCAATTTTGCGCGACGCCGCGTCCGGGTACGTGAAGCCGTGCTTCGTTCCGCTGTAAGTGACTATCTGCCAGTCCGCGCCCGCCTTGGTCATCTCGTCGGCGAATGCGTTAACGTGCGCGACCGGGACCGTAGGATCGTCGGCGCCGGTCAGGATAAGCAGCTTCGCCTTGACCGCGCCGGGCAACGCGGGACTCTTAGTCTCCAGACCGCCATGGAAGGTTACGACGCCGGCGAGCGGCGCACCGTCGCGCGCGAGTTCGAGGACGAAGGTACCGCCCAGGCAATAGCCGATCGCGGCGACACGACGCGGATCGACCTGCGGCATCGCGATTAGTCGCTCAAGCGCGACCCGGGCGCGGCGGCGGAACTGAGGCGTATCGGCGCGTAGGGCGGTGACCCGCTTCATCACCTCCTTGAGGTCGTCAATCTCGATGCCATCGCCGTAGGGATCGCCCGCGAAGACCACGTAGCCCATCCGCGCGAGCATCTCCGCGCGTTCCTTGGCGTTGCGGCCAAGCCCGAAGCCGCCCGGCATCACGAGCACTCCCGGCCGTTTGCCCGGCTGCGTCTCGTCATAGGCCAGATAACCGCGCAGGGTTACCTCGCCGTCGCGATAATCAATGGTTTCAGTGGACATGAGCCCCAAACCTCCTTCGACGTCGCGACCAGCACAGCGAACTCACCTCAGTCTCGTCACGCAAGGCCTGCCAAATCAACTGGTTGGCGCAGCTTACGCCATCTCGGGAGTACCACTCGCTCCTTCTGTGCGAATCTGCTCGGCGAGCAGACGAAGGTCGAAATCCTCGATTCGGCATCGCCGGTCGAAATAGTAGATCACGAGCACCACGAGGCTGTAGGCCCCCGTGATAGAGGATGTGGTGGCCGTCAGGATGGGCCCCAGGACTGAAATAGATGACCAGAACATGCGAAGCACTACCGCCGGTATATCGGCAATCAGGGCCGCGACCAAAACAATCCCCAGCGTCTTCCACCACGCACCGCTTACCAATTGCCGGCTGCGGCGGAGCGCAACCATGCCGAAGCGATGCTCGACGATCATCACGGGATAGATGAGGCTCCAGCAGATCACGAGATAGATTCCGGGAACGACCAGCGCAATGAAGCCGAGCAGCATCAGAAGGTCCGCAAGCAGAGCGGTTCCAATCACTGGTTTGAAGACGCTGCCTACCGCGCGATACGCCTCGCCGATCGTCACAGGGCGATCGAGGTAGATGCTGGCGACGGCGATGGTGAACGCGACCACCATGACCGGCGTGAATACAAGCGTGACGAGTATGCCAATGATAGGTATGGCGAGATGATCGGCAGGCTTGACCGCCATCATCATCCCTGCCGGGATTCCCACCACAGCGGAGATACCGGCCAGCACGACGAAATGATCGCGAAAGACCTGTAACGCGGTATCGAGAATTTCGCCAAACGACCGCGGCCGAATGTTGTACATCCCGAACCCCTTAAGCCTGCTCGAAAATCCGATCTGGCGCGATGTTGCGCGTTCAAGCGACTTTGGCCATAGCGACGCGATTGGGTCAATAATACGATTCCCGGGAGCGGTCCGGCTCGCGGGCGGGGCGGCGACCGGCGCGCGCTGGCGCTAGTCGATCGCGTACCGTTTGCGCTTGCGCCAAAGCGTCGAAACGTTAATCCCCAGCGTTTCGGCCGCGTCCTCCAGGGTCGGGGACTCGGCCAGCACGCGCGCGATGTGTTCCCGTTCAAGTTCGTCGAGACTGGTCGGCGTCGCGCCGATCGCGGGTGCTTCGCGCGGCTGACGGAAGAGCGCGTCCGGCAGTAATTCCGGCGTGATCGCCTCGCCGGGGGCAAGGATGACGGCGCGCTCGACCGCGTTGCGCAGTTCGCGCACGTTGCCGGGCCATCGATAGTGCGTCAGGGCCGCGACCGCTTCGGCGGAGAAGCTGAGCCGGCCGCGATGGTTGCGCGCGGCGGCCACCGTCAGCATCCGCTCCGCCAACGGCATGATATCCGCGCTGCGATCGCGCAACGCGGGCATCCGCAATGCGATCACGTTGAGCCGGTAGAAGAGATCATCGCGGAAGTGATGAGCCGCGACCTCCACCTCCAGATCGCGATTGGAAGCGACGATGAGCCGGGTATTAACATGAATCGTCTGTTGACCGCCGACGCGCTCAAAGGCCTGGTCTTCGACAAACCGCAGGAATTTCGCCTGCAACGGGCCGCTCAGATCGGCAATCTCGTCGAGAAATACCGTGCCGCCGTCGGCTGCTTCGAGCCGTCCGGGTTTATCCTTAATCGCCCCGGTGAAGGACCCCTTGAGATGGCCGAACAGCTCGCTTTCCAGCAGCTCCTCGGAGAGCGTCGTGCAATTGACCACCACGAAGGGCTTGTCGCGCCGCGCACTCCAGCGATGGATCTGGCGGGCGAGGACGTTCTTGCCGGAGCCGCTCTCGCCGATCAGCATGATGGTCGCTTCGCTCGCGGCCACGCGCTCGGCGGTCTCCAGCAGCCGGCGCATCACGGGGCTTTGCGACGCGAGGAACGGCAATTCCTCGAACGTGTTGCGCAAGGTCTGATTCTCCGTGCGCAAGCGGCCGACTTCGAGCGCGCGCTCGACCACGTGCTGGATCTGATCGAGCGAGAAGGGCTTGGTGAGATAATCGTACGCTCCCCCCTTCATCGCGGCGACCGCATTCTGCACCGTGCCATGGGCGGTCATCAGGACCACGAGCGCGTCGGGGTGGCGGCGCCGGATTTCCTGGAGCAGCTCGAGGCCGTTCATCTCCGCCATCCGGTAGTCGGTCAAGGTCAGATCGAACGTGCCCGCCTCGGCGAGCGCACCCAGGGCTTCCTGCGCGCTGCTCGCCAGCGTTACCTGATGCCCGCAGCTCTCCAGGAAAGTGGCAAGGTTCGCGCGAATATTTTTTTCATCGTCGACGATCAGGATTCTGGCCATGCGTCCTCCGGCCGGACCGGCAGGCTCACGACGAACGCGGTGCCATGGCCAAGCTCGCTTTGTACGAAGATTCGTCCGCCGTGCGCCTCGACGATCTCGCGGGCGATCGCGAGACCGAGTCCGGCCGATCCGGACTTGCCGCCGTTGACGTTCCACTGCGCGAAGCGCTCGAACAGATGATCGCGAATTTTCGGCGGAATGCCGGGGCCGGTGTCGCTCACCGTCAACTGCACGGCGCCCGTGATCTGTTCGGCGCGCAACGCTATCTCGCCGCCGCTCGGCGTGTAACGTAACGCGTTGGCAATCAGGTTCGAGAGCACCCAGGAGAGCTTGACCGGATCACCGCGCACGATCGCGGCGCCCTCGCCGGGATTAAGCGTCAGCCGGACGCCCTTTTCCTCGGCTTGGCGGGTGAAGGTTTTGGCGATCGCGGTGGCCAGTTCGCCGAGGTCGATCACGGTTTCGTGAATCGCAATCGCAACGAGGTCGCCGCGCGCGAGATTCAGCAGATTGTCGGCCAGCAGACGCAGGCGTTCAACGTCCTCCCGCGCGCTCGCGACCAGCTCCTGCTGCTTCGGATTAAGATCACGATTATTGCGCTCGAGCAGCTCCACCGACAGTGCGAGCGAGGTGAGCGGAGTTTTGATCTCATGGGAGAGCGTCGCCACCAGGTTCGCCCGCGCACGATCCTTGTCACGCAAGTAGGTGATATCCTGCAGGTTAAGGATCGTGCCGAAGAACTGGCCGTCCTCCTGCCGCAGTGGCACCGGCTTCAGGACATAGGTGTGTTCGCGGCCGCGGACGTACAGGTCCACCTCGACCCGCCGGCTTTCCGCCGGTTCACCCGTCGTTTTGCCCAGCACGGCGCGCACGCGCAGATAATGCGGATGGTTGCTGTCGAGATCGTTGAAGGGGCTGCCCAGCGTCTCCTTGCGATCGACCCCGAGGATGATCGCCGCGACCTCATTGATATGCGTGACGACGCCGTTGGGATCGATCAGGACGATACCGTCCTCGAGGCTTTCGATGATTGCCTCGGTCTTGCTCTTTTCGTAGATGAGCCGGTCGACGTTGAGCTTTTCAAACTGCTCGAGGCGCTCCGCCATCCGGTTGAATTCGGAGGCGACCGCCTGCAATTCCGCCAGCGGCTGTTCACCCAGCCGGGAAGCCGGGCCGTGCAGGCTGAAGCTCCGCAGACTCTCGGCGAGCGCGCTGAGCGGACGTGCGATCGCGGCGGCAAGCGTCCACGCGAGCATCACACCGAGCAGCGACAGCAGGAGCAGGCCCGCGCCGAACTCATAAGTCAGGCGGCCACCCATGCGGGCCGAGCGGCTATCGGCCCGGAACATCGCGTCGCGGTTGATGGCGACAAGCTGGTCGAGCAGCTGATGCAGTCCGCGGAATTCGCCGTCGAGCTGCGCGGCCCCCGGCAGCGGCGCGGCCGCTTCCGTCAGCAGCCGCGTCCCGCGTTCGTCGATCTGGCGCGCGAGCGCGTCCTCGCCGTCCTCGGTAACGTCGTGTCGTTCGATAGCGATCCAATGCGCAAACTCGTCGCGGCTGCCGGGCAGCGTCGCGCTCACCGTCCCGTCACGCAGGGCCAGCTGCAGCCGCCAAAGGGCGGCGCTCATGTGCTGTGCCGCCTCGATACTTAGGTAGTTGCGATAAAGCGTCTGGCGAATCGCACCGCCCAGCTGATGCACTCCGGGCAAGGCCAGCAAGCCGAGCGAGAGCGCGACCGCGAGCATCGCGAGCGCGCCGTTGCGAATCCGGGTACGGAGTTTCGGCGGAGTCATGCTTCTTCCTGCTTGCGCGCGCGCCCGACGATCTCGAGATCGAAGTCGGCCGCCGCCGCGATCATCTTGAGACTGACCGAACCGCCGCGGATGCGGTTCCACAAGGTTGGCCGGGTCCGGCCGATCACGATGAGCGTGATGTCTTTCTCGCGGGCAAAGTCGACCAGCGTCTTGATGACGTCGTTGGACTTGAGCCAGACCGTCTCCGCGCCGAGATCGGCGGCGAGATTGATATTATCGAGCAACGCACGAAAGTCCGAGGTGCTGATCTTCTGCACGGATTCGTCGGGCGTTTCGACATGCACGGCGAACCAGTCGGCGTCGCGCCGCGCGGCGATCCGGGCCGCCTTGCGCAGCAGTTCGTCGCTGCCGTCGGGGTTGGAGGAGAGACAGACCATGATGCGGTCGGCAACCGCGGTGCGGCGTCCACCCTCGCGCTTGAGGGTTTCGAAAACCTCGCGCTGGCGGCTCTGATCGCGGGCGACCTCGCGCAACGCCAGTTCGCGCAGCGCCGCCAGGTTGCCGGGCTTGAAAAAATTCTTGAGGGCCTGCTCGACCCGCTCGGGCGGATAGATTTTGCCCTCGCGCAGCCGATCGCGCAGTTCGCCGACCGAAATGTCCACCGTGACGATTTCATGGGCCCGCCCGAGAAAGGTATCCGGGATCGTCTCCTGCACTTCGACTCCGGTCACGCGCTTGACGATCTGCTTGAGGCTTTCCAGATGCTGGACGTTGAAAGCCGTGATTACTTTGATCCCGCTATCGACCAGTTGCTCGACATCCTGGTAACGCTTGGTGTGGCGCGAGCCGGACGCGTTGCTATGCGCCAGTTCGTCGACGATCGCGTACTCGGGTTTGCGGGCGAGAATCGCGTCGAGGTCCATCTCATGCAGCGTGACGCCACGATATGGAATCGCGCGCAAGGGAACCATTTCCAGATCGCCGATCCGTGCCGCCGTTTCGGCCCGGCCATGGGTTTCGACAAAGCCGATGACCACGTCATGCCCTTGCGCGCGTAGCTGATGCGCCTCTTCGAGCATGCGAAAGGTCTTGCCGACCCCCGCCGCACCGCCCAGATAAATCTTGAGGGTGCCTTGGCGCGTCGGCGGAGCGAGATCCAGGAAGTCGCGCGGATCGCGGCTATCCTCGTGGTTCATCGAGGTTGGGCTCGGCTGCTGGCAATCACCGCCGATATTCTAGCGAAATCGGGGAGGCGATGCTGCGGATCGCTTCTGTGCCGCAGCGGCGCTGATCCAGCGTACTTCAGGCGGCGCGGAGGGTTCCGCGCTTACGCACTCAGGAGCCGCTTCGGCTACCCAGCCTGACCGGCATGGCCGCTGGCCGCAAGATCATCCAGCGCGAGGTTGAGCTCGAGCACATTAACCCCGGGCTCGCCCACCAGACCGATCCAGCGGCCACGGACGTGCGCGTTGATCAAGTTCTGCACCGCATCCTCGCTCAGCCCGCGCGCCTTGGCGACGCGCGGTACTTGCAACGCGGCCGCGGCCAGCGAGATCTCCGGATCGAGTCCGCTGCCGGACGCCGTGACCAGATCCACCGGTATCGGATGGTTGCTTGCGCCGGGTTCAGTTTCGCGCAGAGCCTTGACCCGGGCGCGAACCGTATCGATAAAGGCCTTATTGGTGGGTCCGGAATTCGAGCCGCTGGAACTGGACGCGTCGTAGCCTTTGTCGCCCGCCGCCGAGGGACGCGGGTGAAAATATTTGTCGGCCGCAAAGTTCTGCCCAATGAGGGCTGAGCCAACGACGTGGCCACCCTCTTCGATCAGGCTGCCTTCGGCCTGCACCGGGAAAAGCAGGTGCGCTATCGCCACCATCGCGAGCGGATAAACGATGCCGGTCAGCAGGGTGAGCACCAGGGCCATTTTGATTGCGATCCAGATACGCACAGGTTTTTCGCCTCCTTAGGCCAGCCGCAGAGCCGCCACCACGAGATCGATGGCCTTGATGCCGATGAACGGAACGATCACGCCGCCGACGCCGTAAATCAGCAGATTACGCGTGAGGATGGACGCGGCGCCGACCGGGCGGTATTTGACGCCGCGCAGCGCGAGCGGGATCAGCGCGACGATGATCAGCGCGTTGAAAATAACCGCGGACAGGATCGCGCTGCGCGGCGTCGATAGATGCATCACGTTGAGCGCCTGCAACTCCGGATAGCCCAGCACGAACATCGCGGGAATGATCGCGAAGTACTTGGCGACGTCGTTGGCGATGGAAAAGGTGGTGAGCGCACCGCGCGTGATCAGCAGTTGTTTGCCGATCTCGACGACTTCCATAATCTTGGTCGGGTTCGAGTCGAGATCGATCATATTGCCGGCTTCGCGCGCCGCCTGCGTGCCGGCGTTCATCGCGATGCCGACGTCGGCCTGCGCCAGCGCGGGAGCGTCGTTGGTGCCGTCCCCGATCATCGCCACCAGCTTGCCCTGCGCCTGTTCATCGCGGATTAGCTGGAGCTTGGTTTCCGGAGTGGCCTCGGCGCGGAAATCATCGACCCCGGATTCGGCCGCGATCGCCGCCGCCGTGAGCGGGTTGTCGCCGGTAATCATCACCGTCCGCATCCCCATCGCCCGCAGCCGCGCGAAGCGCTCCTTGATCCCTTCCTTGATCACGTCCTTGAGGTAGATGACTCCGAGTGCGCGGCCGCCTTCGGCCACGACCAACGGCGTGCCGCCACTCTTCGCGATACGCTCGACGACGGGCGCCAGGTCAGCGGGTACCTGCCCACCGTTGTCCCGCACGAACTTGATCACCTGGTCGGCGGCGCCTTTGCGAATCTTCCGGCCCTGGATATCCACCCCGCTCATACGCGTCACGGCGGAAAACGGGATGAACTCGGCTTCGGCATGGGCGAGCTCACGGCCGCGCAGGTTGTATTCGCGTTTGGCCAGCACGACGATTGAGCGGCCCTCCGCCGTTTCGTCGGCGAGCGAGGAAAGTTGCGCCGCGTCGGCCAGGTCCGCGGCGCTCACGCCGCCTACCGGGATAAACTCCGAGGCCATCCGATCACCGAGCGTAATCGTCCCCGTCTTGTCGAGCAGCAGCGTATCGACGTCACCTGCCGCTTCCACCGCGCGCCCCGACATCGCGAGCACGTTGTGCTGGACCAGCCGGTCCATCCCGGCGATACCGATCGCCGAAAGCAGGCCGCCGATCGTGGTCGGAATCAGGCAGACCAGCAGCGCGACCAGCACCGGCAGCGACAGCGGAGAGCCGCTGTAAAGCGCGAAGGGATAGAGACTCACGCAGACCAGCATGAAAATGATCGTGAGCCCGGCCAGCAGGATACTGAGCGCAATCTCATTCGGCGTCTTCTGGCGCGCGGCGCCCTCGACCAGGGCAATCATGCGGTCGAGGAAGGTTTCGCCCGGATTAGCGGTGATGCGGACTTTAATCCAGTCCGAGATGACGGTCGTGCCGCCGGTCACCGCGCTGCGATCACCGCCGCTTTCCCGGATGACCGGCGCGGATTCACCGGTAATCGCCGACTCGTTGACCGCTGCGACGCCCTCGACGACCGTGCCGTCGCCGGGCACCACCTGACCGGCGCGAACGATCACAACGTCGTCGCGGCGGAGCGACGGTGCCGGTACCTTGATTTCGGCGCCTTCCCTGAGCAGGGTCGCCTGGGTTTCCGTGCGGGTCTTGCGCAGGTTTTCGGCCTGCGCCTTGCCGCGCCCTTCGGCCATTGCCTCGGCAAAATTCGCAAAACCCACGGTGAACCACAGCCAGATCGCGATCTGGAACTCGAAACCGGCCAGACCGCTGCGTCCCGCGAAGAAGTCGCGGAACAGAATCAAGGTGACCGCGAGCGCGGTCACTTCGACCACGAACATTACCGGATTATGCGCCTGCACGCGCGGGTCGAA
>Ga0074045_10002959_pt1 | contig 15455 bp, 9 predicted proteins | sample BogForMeECP23OM2_FD_94442 | JGI IMG/M metagenome (GOLD analysis project Ga0074045, IMG submission 94442) | Bog forest soil microbial communities from Calvert Island, British Columbia, Canada - Bog Forest MetaG ECP23OM2 | ecosystem: Environmental > Terrestrial > Soil > Wetlands ...
ATCGCCTCGATGTTGTCATGGCGCTCCGCATAGGCCAAGGCGCTCGGCTCCATGAGCAGCGCCTTGAATCGCACGAACATCTCCCGGGCCATGATTTCGAACCGGCGCTTGGCTTCGTCCGAGGTGTAGAGTGCGTCCACCGCGTCGCGGAGGGCTTCGATGCGGTCAAACACGGTTGCACCGTGGAGCCGGGTGGCGTCGAAGCCGAGTCCAAGCAGGTGCTTCTCCGCGGCCTCGATTGCCTGGAGCAGGGCCGCAACCAGGTCCTCAATCGGGGCCACGATGCCCTCGCCCCCCGCGCCGTCCTCCTCGTCGCCCAGGGCGTACTGGGCCAGCGCCTCGCGCAGGCTCTTGAGCATGCCGTTGTAGTCCACGATGACGCCGCATTCCTTGCCAGGGAACACGCGGTTGGCGCGTGCAATCGCCTGCATCAGGTTGTGTGCCCTCATCGGCTTGTCGATGTAGAGCGTCGCCAGGCACTCGACGTCGAAGCCGGTCAGCCACATCGCGCAGACAATCGCGATGCGGAAGGGATGCTGTGGGTCCTTGAAGGCGTCCTCCACCTTCACGCGCTTGCCGTCGGGGGTCTCGAAACCGTTCTTTATCACCATCCGATGCGGGATGATGTCAAAGCCCCACTTCTGGAAGTCGCGGGGTTCATTCTGCGCTTCACTGATGACGATCTCGATGATCGTGCTTTCTATCCATTGCGCCTGAGCGCGCAGGGACTCGAGCTGACCAGCGAGGCGCTCCCGCACGTCCGTGTCGGTGGCGGCGGCAAGCTTCGCCTCCATGCCGTGGATTTGGCCTTGGAGCCTGGCGAGCTTGGCCTTCCAGCGGGGCTCGATACGCTGGAACATCCGGGCGCAGGTGATCTTGTCGATGCACACCAGCATCGACTTACCCGTCTGCCAGCGGGTGGAGCAGTGCTCGACGAAATCCTCGGCCAGCTTGTCCAGCCGGTCGTCGGCCGTGATCACCTCGTAGTCTTTGCCGAGCAGCTTCTCCAGCAGGGCCTGCTGATCAGGGTCGAGATCGGCCTCCTCGACGGCGTCGGCGATCCGGTCATTCAGGTCGAGTCGGACGATGCCCAGCTTCTCGCCCCGGTTCTCGTACACCAGCTTGACCGTGGACTGATCCTCTTCGGAACGCTTGAAGTCGTAGCGCGAGACGTAGCCGCCGAAGATCCGCTTGGTCAACTCGTCGTGCTTGAAGAGCGGCGTGCCGGTGAAGCCGATGAAGGAGGCGTTGGGCAGGGCGAGGCGCATGTTGCGCGCGAACCTGCCCGCTTGTGTTCGGTGCGCCTCGTCCGAGACGACAATGATGTCGTCGCGCGCGCTGTAGGGCTCGGTAACCGGCTGGTTGAACTTGTGGATCAGGCTAAAGACGAAGCGGTGATTGCCGCGAAGGATCTCCTGCAGCTCCTTGCCCGATCCGGCGCGCGGCGTCTTTTCGTCCGCCACGCCGCAACCGATGAACGTGCGCCAGATCTGGTCGTCCAGATCCTCGCGGTCAGTCATCACCAGGAAGGTGAAGTTGCCGGGCACCACGCGGCGCACCTTTTCCGCGAAGAACGCCATCGAGTAGGACTTGCCGCTGCCCTGCGTGTGCCAGAAAACGCCCAGGCGCCCCAGGTCCTCATGTGCCCGCTTCAGAAGCGGCAGTTCATGCTCTTCCACGCCACCGGCCGGCGCGGGCAGGACATCGGCCGAGTCAGGCGGCGGAGCTTCGGCGGCCTTCAGCAGCTCCGGCCTTGGTACACGATACTCGATCAGCCGCTCGGCCGGGGGGAACCGCCGCTTCAGCTCCTCCTGCCGCACGACGGACGCGACCGCGCTGTTGACGCCGAGCACCTGGTGGTTGCGTGCTACGATCTTGCGCGTGCCGCCGGCCCGGCTGTCATCGAACAGAAGGAAGTTTTCGACCAAATCCAGTAGTCGTTCCTTCGCCAGCATGCCGTCGAGCAGCGCCTCGGCATTCAGGCGCGCCTTGTCCTTCTCGGCGTTGCGTTTCCATTCGACGAAGTGTTCCCACTTGCTGGTGATCGAGCCGTAACGGGCTTGGTCGCCGTTGCTCACTACCAGGAAGGCATTGTGGTGGAAGGCGTGGGCGATGCTGTGCTCCGATAGGTAGTCGGTCAGGTTATCGTCGAAGCCGGCCCGGATGTTTCGATAGACCGCCTTCAGCTCGATGAACACCAGCGGCAGGCCGTTCACGAAGCACACCAGATCGGCGCGCCGGTTGTAGTGCGGCACGCGCATGCCCTGCACCTTCAGCTCGCGCACGGCGAGGAAGCGGTTGCGGCCGGCCTGCCGGAAGTCGATCACTTGCGCATGCGCGTGACGGGTCTCGCCGCCTGCATCCCGCCACTCGACCGGCACCCCGCTGCGGATGAAGCCGTAGTATTCGCGGTTGTGCTGAATCAGCGAACGGGCGAAGTCGATCCGGGTGAGCTTCTCGATGGCCTGCTCGAGCGCCGATACCGGAAGGACCGGGTTGAGCCGTGCCAGCGCCGCCCGGAGGTCGCGCACCAGCGCCACCTCGCGCTCTGAGGCGCGGCCCAGGGTCCCCCGCGTACCAAAGGTTTCCGCGTTGTAAGCGTAGACGCTCTCCCAGCCGAGCCGATCGCGAAGGTGGTCCGCGAAAGTTTGCTGGACAAGCCGGTCCTCACTGTTGATGTCAGTGATCATCGAGTGGAGGCTCCCATCACACCACGATCTCCCCGCTCATCAGGCGCGGCAAAAGCAGGTCGCGGGCCTCCTGGAGCTTCCGATTTACCAATGCCAGCTTGAGGATCTGCGTGATATCGGTCGCTGCTACCTCCGTAAAGACTTCCATTATGCGATTTGATGCGACCAGAACCGGCAACCGCAGGAGGTCCTTTCGAGCGATGCCAGGAATAGCGGCACCACTTCCCGCTCTATTCATCCAGCTCAGTATAGATTCCGACGAAAGGTGGCAATACAGAAACTCCTGCGATATCGGATGAGCTCCGCGAACTCTATAGACGTGGCTGTTCAGCGCCATCCTGTCGAACGGGAACCCGCCGCCGAACATTGATACGTGAGGGGTAAAGTAGCCAGGTCTCCCGCCGTCCTTATAGACAAGAACGTCCCGATCCCTAATTACGCCTTTCCTAAGCCTTGAGAAATAGTCCTCAGGAACGTACTTGGTCGCTCCGAAATCGAACCGTCCCACTCCGACGATGCTCTCAGCTCCTATGCTTGGGACGCCCTCTGAAATGTCATACACTCCGCCTTTGGGACGGTTGCCCGCCTCGAGAACTAATATGCATTGATCAAGTCTTCTTCGCTCCCAGCCTTCCGGCACGCCGTTGGTGATGCGGGTGTGCTCATAGCCGGGGAAGCGGAGGCGGACGAACCACTCGCGGTACAGCTGCCGCGCCGCGTCCTCCAGTAGCGCCATCCGCCGCCGGTTGTTTTCGATCAGGTCGTCGTAGGCGGAGAGGATGTCCGCGATGCGGGACTGCACCTCGAGTCGAGGGTACGCAATCTCAACCTTCGCCAGTTTTTCGCGGGGGAGGTGCTTGATTGTACTGCCCGTGAACAACGGCGCGAATTCCCCATTTCTCCCTTTGTGCAGGAATGAGTAGAATAAGAAACGATAGTCAAGGGAGTCTTGCGGGCGGATGCGATGGAGTGCTTTCTGGATCATCATTCCCGGAACTGGTTCCTTCCAGATGGCACAGCGTCCAGGCTCTCCTCCTTCGCACATGACGATATCGCCGTACTTAAGTCCGTAACGATCCATTTCGTCATGCTCGAACCGCATCTCGCGTATGTTGTCGAGGTCGAACTCGCCCCAGCGCACGTTGATGTTCGCGAGATAGGGCAAGGCCTCACCCCTGTTCTTTTTGCCGTCAAGCATCTTGCCCAAGCAGAAGTCGGCGACCTCAGCCAAGGGCTTTATCGTCCGCCTCATGCCCCCAACTCCTCGAAGTTCTCCTGAATCTTCGCTGCCAGATCGACCGCTTCTTTGTTGAGGTCGGCCAACTCGGTATGGATATCACGCAACGTCTGCTCGAAGTCGAAGTTCTCGTCCTCTTCGGGCGGCATGACGCCGACGTAACGGCCGGGCGTAAGGCTCCAGTCGGCGGCCTCGATGTCCTTGCGATCCACGAGCTTCACCAGCCCCGGCACGGCTTCAAGCGTGGCCTTGGGGAAACGGTCCTGCAGCCAAGCGACCTGCCGGTGGAAGTAGACGGTGCGCCTCAACTGTTCCACAACGGCCTTGCGGTCCTCGTCGAACTGCTTGACCAGCAAGTCCGTCTCGCGGCGGTGGTAGGCGGCGGAGATGCCATCGTCGTCAGCCAGCTTGGCGCCCACGTCCGCCACCCGCGCGGCGAGCTTATAGAGCAGGTCCACCTGCTTGACGAGACCGCGGATCGCCTCGGCGATGGGGTCGAGGGCCTTGCGTGCAGCGTGCTGGGCCTCGTTCTTGTCGGGCAGCGCCTTGGTGTATTTCTGGCCGAAGGCAGCGAGGCTTGCGCGCAGCTTCGCAGCGTCGGGGTCGTAGAGCGCGGCCGCCGCGCCCAGTTCGGTGACTGCATCGGCCAGTGCCTGCTTCGAGTCAGCATCGAGGTCGGCGTGCTTTGCCGCGGCCCTGGCCAGCACATCGAAGCGCCCGCGCAGATCGGCAAGGGTGGTCTCGAAGGAGGCGAGCGCCGCCGGCACGGCAGCGCTCTCGCCGCAGACGCGGCCGAGGTAGTCCTTCACCAGTGATAGGAAGCGCTTCTGCTGGTCACGGTAGAGCCAGACGATGGCCGCGAGGTTGTGCATCTGCTCGGGGGAGAAGTCGTAGATCTTGCGCGTGACCTTGCGGTAGACATTACGCGCGTCGAGCATAAGCACCTTGTCCCTGCGGTCGGGCGGTTTGGCGCGGTCGAAGTGCCATAACTCGCAGGGGACGGTGCGGGTGTAGAAGAAGTTGGAGCGGATGGAGATCATCACGTCCACATCGCCCGTCTCGACGATCTTGCGGCGCACCTCTTTCTCGCCATGCCCGGCGCTCGAAGCCTGCGAGGACATGACGAAGCCGGCGCGGCCTTTGGCGCCCAGGTAGCTCCAGAAGTAGGAGATCCAGAGGTAGTTGCCGTTGCCGACTTTCTTCTGCTTGTTCACCCCCGGCAGGCCGAAGGGCAGGCGAGGATCGCCTTTGATGCGCTCGGCGTCCACCAGGTCCACGTTGAAGGGCGGATTGGCCATCACAAAGTCGCACTTGCCGGCGAGGGTGTGCTCGTCCTGGTAGTAGGTGATCGCCTCGGCGATCTTTCCCTCCAGACCGTGCACTGCGAGGTTCATCTTGGCGATGCGGATGGTGTCGCGATTCTTCTCCTGGCCGTAGAAGACCACCTTCTTAGCGGTGTCGCCGCCCTCATGCTCAATGAAGTGGCTCGACTGAACGAACATCCCGCCCGATCCGCAGGCCGGGTCGAACACCGTGCCGTGGTCGGGCTCGATGACGTTGACGATAGTCTGCACGATCGAGGACGGCGTGAAGAACTCCCCGTTGTCGTGCGCCTTCTGGATCGAGAATTTGGCGAGGAAGTACTCGTAGATGCGGCCGAAGACGTCTCCGGTGGCTTGCTTGATCTGCGCGCTGTTGAACAGCCGCATCAGGTCTTCGAGCACCTTGGTTTCGAAGATCCCGTAGTCCTTGGGCAGGACGCCGAGGAGCGGGTCGAACTCGGCCTCGATGGCGGTCATCGCCTCGGTGATGAGCTTGGTCAGGTCGGCACCGCCGACGGCGGCCTGCTGCATGATCCAGTCGTAGCGGGCCTTCTCCGGCAGATAAAGCGAGCGGCGCGCGATGTAGTCGGCCGGCAGGACTTTGCGCTTGGGCATCTTGCCGCTGGCCTGGTCGGCCTCGATCTGCCGGTGGGCTGCGTCGAAGCGATTCGCCGCGTGGCGCAGGAAGATCACTCCCAGCACCGGCATGAAGTAGTCGCTGGAAGTGAGCTTGGAGTTGGCGCGGAGGTTGTCCGCCGCCTCCCAGAGGTCGGCTTCGAGCTTCTCGATGTCTTTAAATGTGTCGCTGTTCATGCCGTGCCGGGGGTTCTTTGGTTCACTTCATCGACGGCGCTCACCCACGGTTCTGTTCGGCGGCGCGTCACTTGTGCGCCGGGGAGGCCCAAGGTGAGTTGAGCTGCGCCGCAGAATCATCAACGCCAAGCGAACCCAACTGACGAGCCCTCTTCCGAATCCAGAGACGCACCCAGGGCTTCAGCTCCAAAGACATGCTATGCCTCACCCCGTATCTCCTGACCATTCGCTTCGTGGACTTTGCCGAACTCGTAGTATGGTTCCCACCTGTAGATCCGGGAGGCCACTTTCCGGAAAGCTGGGCGTACTGGCTGTCTATGATTCTGCCGCGGTAGCTTGTCATCAACAGCCTCGCGAAAGGCATGACTGTCTCAAAGCTTTCTCGAACACGCATGACGGCATTTCTAAATGAGCATATCATTCGCGAGCGATATGTCCTAGTCTTCAAGAATTAGGTAGGTAAGATATCACTCTATGCCGTACCGTGCAAGCTTGGGCAGTTTCTCCGAAAGACTCGACGCACTCGCTCCTTTCGGAGATCCTGCAGTTGGCAGGGTGCTACCAATGCCGGAAGGACGCGACCGTCTATGTCTGAATGGCAGACTCCCCGACTGAGCCAAGATAGGTACTTTCCTCCCATTAGTCGATATGAAACGGCCTTGTAGAGCTCGCCGGATGTCATGGTGCGCTCGATCCCATGGCAGGAAGGTGCTGTTCAGTTCGTCTCGGCTCTTCTTCTCTACCTTAAGGTAGAGTTCCACGGGTGAGCTCACCCTGGCCTTCGTTACAACATCTATACGCTTGCTTCAAAGCAACCAGATATTGAATTGATTCGTTGGTTGTCCTCAAGCTCTCTTGGCAATAAAAACGATCGTGCTTTTCTAGCACCTATCACTTCATTCACAATCTTTTCAAGAATTGCCTTGAGCTCTGGAGTTAGATTATTAGCTTTGTCTTTTTCAAACCATTGTCTTGCTGCTTCCAGGACGGAAGCTTTCTCTACTGATTCGCGGTTTTTCAGCGCCATAGGGGACAACTGCAAAGATTGGTTAGGCGGGCACCGTCTATATTTGAGGCACGGCGTCAGGCAAATCTGCAGGTAGACCGACTCGCATGAATTGCCGGGCGAATGCTTGCGCCAGGTGCTCTCGGTAAGGGGGGCATAGGCGGACTCTCATGCCTTGGGTTCGTATGTGCGTGCGCAGCACGCGCAGTGGGCTTGTAAAAACCTTTTGCAGGTCTATGACTTGGTAGGTGAGCTGGTGACCTTCTATTTCGCATTTGTCAAGGAGATGAAGTCCGAGAGAGTGGCCCTTCCGAAGCGAACTCCACCCGTTTTGACCCTTAAGTCTTGAGTTTTTCGCAACGGCGTCGGGATAGGCGACTCTGGGACATAAAAGTACGTCGGTGTCATCGGACATCTTCTGGAGATCGCAGGATTGAGTCATGACTATTAGTTGGTAGGTATAGACGTCAAACGTTAGCTGCCGAACGTTGCGAGTGGCAGACTGCGTACCCACGACCTCCACCGGCACGACGGGGATGGGATAGTCGAAAAGAAAGTCGCCTTGTTCGAGGCTCGCCGTTGGGTCGACAATTTCATACCACGGATAGACACTCACTGTAGTCGCCTATGGCCCAATGTGTCGGCTATGATGAGCTATTCCTCTAGGATCTCGCCGCCGCCGAGCAAGCTAACCGGCGCTGGTCCCTTGAAGCTAAAGGTGGCGGAGATCTGGTATCGCCTATGAGCGATCAGGGGAAGGGACTCCTCGGACAGGTCTTCTGACGCATCCAATTCGGGCTCCTCTGGTCGCTGATAGACGATAGTGGTGCTGGAGCCATGTGGGATTAGGTCTTGATAGCATGTAGGCGATGATTGTAGCCAGGTGCCAGGGGACCAACGGTGAACTGTGACCACAAACGATAGGGCGTCGTACCAAAGGGCCGGGAATGTCGAGTATGCTTCGGATCGGCTAGCACGAGACGAGGTTGAGAATAGACTTTCTGTCTGTTCGTCCGGCTTTGGAACGAGGCGGGAGGCATTTGTCGTCACTTGTGCTTTCCTCCATAATGGGAAAGAAGCTTCCCATCGACGAACGAGAAGAACCACTCATGAATTGCTGCATGAGCCGAATCCAGCCACTTCAATACCGAAGGCAAGTCGGATAGAGCCGGTGCGTTCTCGGCGCGCGAAGCCACGTCCAACTGCCAGATTGCGACGTTTTGGTTTTCGGCCAACACTTGTACGCCCGGTTGCTTGCCTTGAGCACCGGTGCTGATAGCAATTGTCGCGCTTCCGGGCGGGTCTAAGAGCTCAAACTCAGTTTGTAGGTTCATCCCGATAGGGAACGCCTTTTTGGCAAAAGTGCCAGGAACGTTCTTGGGCAATTGAAATACCGTGTTGAGCTCAGACGATAGAAAGGAAGTAATATCCATGGAGGAGTAGTCGAATTTTTCCAAATTTTGGTACCGGAGAGTGATGGATTCCGTTGGCGGCAGAGAGCCATTGTAGGCCTCGAGGAGTTTTTCAATAAGGAACTGAGACTCCGCCCGGAACATTGCCCAGTTGTACGGCTTGGTGAAGTTTACTGTGGCCACACCTGGGCCGAGTTGAAGGACCGGCCAAACCGCCTCACCGGTCCAAAACTGATGCCTTACTACATGGGGGAAAAGATCAATTGGAGCCCGGCTTACCTCCAAGTCTTTTCTATGCTGATACTTGCTACTGACGAGCTTGTAGAATGGACCTAGGGCAAAGGGGAAATCGGGATCCTGCGCTTGGCCCGTAAGCTTCACAGGCTGAAGCTGCCAGCGGATCTCCAGCCACGCTTCGCCCAACGGCGAAAAGTCTAACATCATGTCAGTCGGATACTTCGTCTTGCTCATGGTGAGTCTGTCTGCCGGCAATTCAAGATAAACAGAATGTACAGCAACCAGCGATGGCCTTCAAGACAACGTCTATGCCCGCCTAACATCATACCACTACGGTCGAAGATGCCATATTGCGCACCCCGACTGTTCGTTAGCTTCACTATCTCCATTATCGTTTCAGCAAGTGCTTTGTCATCACCTATGCTTTCGTAAATTTGACCGACAAGGTTGAGATTCATGCTATTGAAACAGAGGTGGACGAAAGAAGGAGTGCGACCAGTTTGCTTTGGCGATTAGTTCCGGTCTTATCGAATAGAGAACCGAGTTGGGTTTTGAGAGTTTCCCGACTCAGATGGAGGCGCTCACTGATTCCCATGAGGCTTTCGCCGCTCACGAGGTACTCGGCCAGCCGGGTTTCTGCCGGCGTGAGACCGAAAACCATCTGCAGGCGCGGAGTGTTGATAAGTGCTTTTTCGTCAGAACGGATCAAGAACAGAACAGCATCAGCCTGCGGCATGCCACTGAAATTCGCTTGGCCGCGCAAAGCCTGAACCACGAGAATCGCAGCATGGCCTTCGCCGTCGAGAAGGCGCATGGATGCGCTTGGCGCTTCCGCCACGGTGGCTTGGTCGTCCGATAGCGCCGCTGCCAGAGTGTCCGCGAACCGTTGTTCTTGCCTCATACTCCGCGGCCGCACGTGCCCGTTCCGGAGCGCCAGGTATTCAGCCCCACGCAGCGCCTCCTGGCCCGCGGTGTTGGCATGTCGCAACAAGCCGGTTTTGTCGACCAACAATACCGGCGCGGCAAGACGATCGACCAAGGCATCCAGGGAGGTTAGTTGAGACTCCAATCGTCCCAGGCGGATGTGAAGACTTATCGCTCGCCGAAGATGCGGAATGAGACGGGAGAGCCGGTTGATCTGATCATGGCTGTATTGTCCGTCGCGCCGGGCGCGCATCAGACAGCAAAGCGCGGAATACCCCTGATCAACAGGAATCAAAGCCGCCATTGCGAATCGTACCCCATACTTGTCCAGAAGATCATTCACAAGCGCAGAATGCTCAAATGTTGCCCGATCCGTTATTTGGTGACAGGCTACTAGTCGTCCAGGGTTTCGTATGGAAAAGGCCATTCGCGGATCATCGGCCGCGTAGTCTTTCACATATGCATCCAGCAGCTCCGGGTCGAGACCCGGTACAGTGGCTATTGCCCAATGACCTGTTTTGTCAATAACACCAAGTTGTGTACCGCGACTCTCGGTGAATTGCGCTATCTGCAGGAGAGTTTCGTCGAGGGCTTCGGAGTCGCCGACACTCTCGTAGATTTGATTGACGAGGTCCACTGTTTTCATTTCACCTCTCCCCGAATTGGTGCCTGACAAATGAACGGTGGCCCAGCTATCGAATAATATGATCAAAAATGTCAGGAATCGGCAAACGCCGCGTGTGACGAGCGCGCGGAAGGGAACACGCAAAAGAATTTTACATAGCCTTTCTACATAGTATACATAACAGAGTTATTTGACATTGAGGGCTCTGCGAGCCCTCAGGCTCACTTTTGGCCTTGCTTTTTCGCTGCAATAGGGGACTGTGTAGGCGAACAAAAAAGAGCACCGTATTCGTCTTAACGGCGGAGAGACGCGCACGCCTTGGGCTTGGTTCTCCGCCGCAGCGGGCCCCATAAAAGGGGCCCAGCTCTGGCGTGCGCTTCTGGCTCGCGCTCGTTTGGCCTAGGAACCCTTGGACTGCTGAAACAACCAGTCCCTCATCTCCGCATTTGCATACGCCGGTACCCAGGCAAAATGGGCATTGGGGTAAAAAGAGGTATCATCGGCGTATTCGGTGTATTTCGGTTTGCCACCTGCCTTCATCAAAGCGCTCACAGTGCTTTTCGCGAATGAGATTGGAATCGTCAGATCTTTGACCGAATGGAAGATCCAGACTGGTAGCTGGGCTACCTTTGCAATATTGGCAGGATCGCCACCACCGCTCTCCTCCACGAGCGCGGCAAAAGTGTCGGGATGCAAGATGGCAATCGCCCACGTGCCGAAACCGCCCATCGACAGTCCCGTGCAGTAGACTCGATTCTTGTCGACGTTGTACTTGCTGACGACATCTTGAAGGATGTGGTACGCAGTCTCCAATTCGGGGCGCGGTTTGTAAGGATCACTCGGACCTTTGCTCATGAGCGATGTCCATCCTGTCTGACCCGTGTGATCGCTCGGACATTGGGGAGCCAGGACGAGGCACGAATGCTTGGCTTGCTCTTCGGGTTTGGCCCAAACAGTTGCCCCCTGAGTTCCTGTAAGCTGAACTTCGTTATCGTTGCCCCTGCCTCCCGCACCGTCAAGAAAGAGCACCAGTGGGTATGATCTTGTTGAACCATAGTCAGCTGGGACGAAAAGACGATACCCCATGGTGATGCCGGTGGCCGTGTCCGTGTAGCTCGCCTTGAGGAATTTGTCGATGACTGGCTGCATGTCTTCACGGTTAACGTGCAGAGCGTAGCCCGTTGTGGAATGATTCGCACCGCTCACGACCACAGCGATGGTGTTGTCGCCTACTGCAAGCTTGACATCGACGGCTTTACCGGGATCCACCATTTGGTTGTTGACCAGGACGCCGCCACGGGAAGCACGATCCACAGAAATCACAATTCCGACCGCCACGACGTCGCTGTGGACGCTGAGAGAGTAGTCAGTTACGTCCGGGGAAAAGGCTGGCGTCATTGGAGTACCAGCCCCAATTGTCATCAGGACTTTCAGATCACTCAGCTTTGGCGGGTTTGCGGAGTTTTCGGATGTGGCGCTCGCTGTCGTTTGACATCCAACGAGGAAAGTCACCAAGCCGACTGTAGCAACAAGGACAGCACGCAGAAATTTCGTCTTCATTTTGTCCGACCTCCTACGGATGCAAAATCGAGGATTTGGAGGTCTGTCGGCATCCCCCAAATGGGTGAAGTCAGAAAGTTTTCGTTGTCGAATCCTGCCCTGTCAAGGTTTTGCATACAAGTCTTTCACCAAGTCAAGCAGGTCGCGATCCTGTTCCTCGTGAGCGATCTGCAGAAGGATTGTCTTGCCATCAGTCATGAATTTGCGCGCGGCAAAAGGATGCGAAGAGCTCATGATCCTTGCGGCTCGCTCCGAAGCGATTCGGATCTTTCGGAAACTGAGCCCGTGCTTTTTATATAAAGAAAGCGTCGGCCGGACCGAAACCTTCAAAGGCTGCGTTCCCTCCATTGACTCCCGCGTCGGTATCCGCATACATTTTCGTGGCATGGCAGTGCAGAAGCTCCGATTCGCGCAGCAGGTGGAGGAAGTGCTCGATACCTTTGATTTCGAGCGCGTCCACCGCGTGATGGAATCTCTTTCATGGACCTGGGCCAATCTCGACCGGGTGCCGACCCAGCCTGAGCTCGCCGCCGAAGCGCGGAGACTGCTGGCGGAGCTGGACGGCACGCCCGGCGTGCTGGGCAGCGGCGGGCTTCGCGCAAGCTACAAAGAAGACGGGACTCTCAGCCTGAAGTTCATCCTGTGCGAAAGCTGGTCGGATCTGAACGAGGATTCAGCCGCTCGATAACTCGATCCCCGTCTTGACTCTTTTACCAGTAGAATATAATTTGTTAAGTAACAGGAAGAGTGAATGAAAGATCGTGCCCGTATCAAGACTCCGGTCCGTACATACTCGGCCCCTGCCGTGGACCGGACCCTCGACATCCTCGAGTTCATGGCGCTCCATCCCCGGCCCTATGGGGCAACGGAGCTTTCGCGGTGCCTGAAGATCCCGATGAACTCTGTCTTTCGCATTCTGAAAAGGCTCACTGACAGGGAATACACGGCCCAGGATCCGCTCTCGGACGGCTATCAGCTCAGCACAAAGGTCTTCTCCCTGGGGATGAGCCTCTACACCCGGTTCGAGCTTCGCCAGCGCGCTCGCCCGCACCTGGAATGGCTGAGCCGCGAGACGGAAGAGACCTGCCAGCTGCAGATCCCCCGCGGTGACATGATGCTGGTCCTGGATACAGTGAGCCCCGAAGTCTCCTACTACATCCGGATAGTTCCGGGAGGCCTTGTGTACTACCATCCCAATGCGTACGGCAAGGCCGTGCTCGCATTCCTTTCCGAAGAGGAAATGAAGAAAATCATTCCACCGCGCCTTGCCTTGTTGACCCCGCACACGATCGTGCTGCGGACTGAGTTGATGAGGGAGCTCGAGGAAGTAAGAAAGACCGGCCTGGGCTACGACAACGAAGAGTACAACGAGGGAATCCGCTGCATCGGCTCTCCGGTCTTCGACGTTGAAGGAAAGGTCGTTGGCGGCCTTGGAGTATCCGGGCTTGTCAACACGTTCCGCGACAATCGGAAAGCGACCTTCGAGCAGCTCGTCCTGGAGTGCGCCTACAGGGTGTCCAAGGACATCGGATACTCGGGGGACTATTTCGCCGACAAGCTTTCCCATCCCACCACGAATCAGCTCCGACGGGCCGCAGTGTAGCTGCGGGTTGCGCACCGGGCGCGATCCGGGTCACACCCGTATCGGGTACGTGCCCTGTTCCTTCACGGTGTTGAGCAAAGCCATGTAATTCTCGGGTTTTACGGACGAATGGATCGAATTGCTCGATGAGAGGATGAAACCGCCTCCCGGCGCGCCGATGCGCAGGGCGTCCCGGGTCGCGGCCGCTACCTGCTCGGGGGTTCCGAGGGTCATGAGGTGGGAGCAGTCGACATTTCCTTTCAACGCGATGCGGCTCCCGAACTTTTCTTTTACCTCCCCCAGGTCCATGCCGGCAATCGGGTCGATGGGATCCAGGCAGTCGATGCCGGAGTCCACGATCATGTCGATGAGGGGCCAGATCATGCCGTCCGTGTGCTTGATCACGCGAAGGCCGAGATCCGTATACCCTTTCATGACCCTGCAGAGCCCTGGATAGAAAAGCGTGCGGAAATGAGCGGGAGACATGAGGGGTCCAGTGCCGCCTGCAAAGTCATCTCCCGTGTAGACGATCTGGACCCCGCGGGAAGCCACTTCCCGGGCCATGGCAAGATTCACATCGACGGACATATCGACCAGGGCAATGACCAGCTCGGGCTCCGCGGCAATGGCCATGAGGAGATTCTCATAACCCATCAGGTAGCGGGGAATGGAGAATACATCATTCAGATGCACGATGACGGCATGCGTCTCTCCGTATTCCGCCACGGTCTTCTCAATAGTGGCATACCGGCCCGGCGCCCTGGGATCCGGCGGCGTATAGCGAAGAAAATCTTCCATATAGTGCATGGGAGAATCCACCTCGACCCCGTGCTCCTCTTCGGAGTCCTGGATCGTGTAGCCCCACTCGGTTCGCCACTGGCCGGGTGCAACCTGCGCCTTGGAGAAATCAGGGTCTGCCAGAACCGCATCCAGGCCCATTCTGGCGGCGAACTCGTTCAGGGATCCGCACCCGGGCACCAGCGTAGCGCGCACTTTCCTGTCGATGCTCCACTCGAAATGCGGCACCCGGTCCGGCTCCTCTCGCGCAAGAACCCGCAGAACTCGCTCTTTTCCCGATAATTCGGCCATTCCCGGCCCCCCTTATTTGACGCGGCAGCTGCCGATAGAGCAGCCTATCAAATTCCATTCTTTTTGTAAAATTCTATTTGACAAATACCATTTGATATGTAATAGTGTCAAGCACCGTGAATCGTGCATTCACATGAGATGAGTCAGGGAGGTGTTTCGATGAGCGAATCTCTAAAAGGAAAAGTGGCGGTCATTTCCGCCGTCGGCTCAGGGTTCGCCAAGGCCACGGCGGAGCTGTTCGCCCGTGAAGACCAGGTCAGTCTCGTCATGTTCGACATCAATGAAGCAGGCTTGAAAGCCACAGCCGCGGCATGCGAAGCAGCCGGGTCAAAGGTCGTTGCATTCAAGGGTGACGTGACAAAATCAGAGACATTCACGCGGGCTCTGAAAGAATGCCTGGAGCATTTCGGCCACGTCGACTTCCTCATCAACTACGCAGGCGGCGCGGTGAAAGTTGCCCCGATCGAGGAGATGGACGACGCGGTGAACCGCACGATCATCGACCTGAATCTCACCAGCGTCATCATGAGCTGCCGCACCTTCGCGCCCCAGTTCAAGAAGCAGGGCTTCGGCAAGATCATCAACGTCTCCAGCGCATGCGACCGGCGCTCGTGGCCCGGGTGGTCTGTGTATTCAGCGGCAAAGGCCGGCGTGAACGCCTTCACCAAGTGCCTCTATACCGAGCTTCGCCCGCTGGGAATCGCGGTCACCCTCCTGGTGCCCGGCGGATCCAACACCGGCTTTCAGAAAGCAGCGGCCGGGGTCAACAAGTTCGAGTGGGACGAGTCCCTTGCGGTGCGGCCCGAGCACTTCGCGGACATGGTCTACCAGACCTGCGCACTTTCCAGGGGCGGCTGCGTGTCTGAAATGCTCGTCTACGGCCTGGCCCAGGACGTGAGCGGATTCTGAGATGAAGCAAATCACGTACAGGAAGCTGAGCGCGGAGGGTTTCGCAAAA
>Ga0074045_10002960_pt1 | contig 15447 bp, 14 predicted proteins | sample BogForMeECP23OM2_FD_94442 | JGI IMG/M metagenome (GOLD analysis project Ga0074045, IMG submission 94442) | Bog forest soil microbial communities from Calvert Island, British Columbia, Canada - Bog Forest MetaG ECP23OM2 | ecosystem: Environmental > Terrestrial > Soil > Wetlands ...
AGGCCGGTGCTGATGGAGCCGCCGACTGCAACCATGGTCATTTGGCCGGCGGTGAGTTGATGATGGAGGCCTTCTTCGTGGGTTTGTTGCTGGTTGTTCTCCCCGACAGACGGAGCGAGAGGCATGGGGAACGATAACAAATCGAGAGGAGTTCTCCCAACTGCGGAGTGGGTCTTGGGTCATAGGTCTTGGGTTATAGGTCTTGGGTCATAGGTCTTAGGCGATAAGTCCTGAGTTTAGGTTTTCCTGAGACCTGAGACCTAACACCTAAGACCCTGCGGGTAACTTTCGTAATCGACAGCGGGTCCTTGCGGATTGCTGCCGCCGAGGGGGGCTCCTAGAATCGAAGCAGAGTAGTCTGCCCATTCCCAACCCATGCCTGAGATCACAACCCGCCCGGACCGAGCCGAGATAGCGCGGCGGCTGGAGCGTGCCGAAAAGCTTCTACAAAAGGGCAAAGCCGCCGAGGCGCTCGAGGAGTATCTGCTGGTCCTGCGGGACGATACGGAAAACGACAAAGTGCGCGAGCTGTCGGCGGACTTGTGTCTTTCGCAGAACCGGGGACGGGATGCGGTGCGGTTGCTGGGTGAACTATTTGAGCGGCAGGTGAATGCTGGAGACGCGACGCGTGCCAGCCTGACTTACAAGAAGCTGGCGCGGCATGGCAGCCCGACGTGGGAGCAGAAGTATCGCTTCGGGCAACTCCTGGAGGGGTCAAACAAGAAGCTGGCAGTGGGCACGTATGAATCAGCACTTGGCGATCTGGCGAAGCTTCCCGAGAAAAAAAAGGATGCATTACAGATATTGGGCCGGGTGGTGGCGCTAGATCCGGTGCAGCCGAACTTTCTGCGGATTGCGGAACTGCTGTCTGAGCTTGGAGAAAGCAAGGCGGCGGCCGAAGCGTACATGCAAATCGCGAAACTCACGGCGGCCAGCGGCGAGGACCCGGCGCGTTGGTATGAGCGCGCATATCAGGAAGATTCGTCCGACGAGGAAATTTCGCTGGCTTATGGAAAAAGCCTGCTCGGGCAAGGGCAGGTTGGGGCAGCAATTTTTATTCTGGAGCCGCAGGTCAATGCCGGGAAAACTTCTCCAATCCTGAGGGACGTTTACGCGGAGGCTCTGCTGGCGGCGGGGCGTTACGCTGACGCGGAGCCGCTGGTGTGGCAACTGTTTGAACAAAATCCCAACCGCATGTCGCAAGTGACCGACCTGATCGGACAGTTGACGGATGCGGAGCAAGACGATGCGGCGGTGTCGTTGGCGCGGAAGCTGGGGCAGTTCCAGGCGAAGCGTGGGGAACGGCGGCAGTTTGTTGCGGTGATGCAGGAGATCGCGGCCACCCGTCGAGCGTCCCCCGGAATGCTGGAGTTCTTGAGCGAGTTGTTCAACGCAGCGAATCGCGAAGGCGACTATTGCCAGACACTGCTGAAGCTTTTCGATGTGTATTGCAGCACTGGAGACTTCACCAAGGCGGCTGAATGTCTGGACCGGGCGGCGGAAGTAGATCCTTATGAGGCCGGGCACACCAAACGGCTGGAAATGTTGAAGGGCAAGATTGACGAGAAGAAGTTCGATGCGATTGCTTCGCGATTCACTCCAGTGAGTAAAGCAGCGACTGAGCCTGCGACGGAGAATGAGGCGACGCTGGGAGCTTCCACGCTGCAGGACTTGATGTTGCAGGCGGAAATCCTGGTGCAGTACGGGATGCGTAACAAGGCAGTAGAGCGGCTGCAGAGAATCCAGGAACTGTTCCCACGAGAAGAAGAACGCAACGAAGATTTGCAGCGGCTGTATCTTTCTGCGGGGGTGACGCCGCACTATGCGGGAGCCGCGCCCCTGCCAGCAGTAGCGAAGACTCCGCCTCCGGCGCCCGTTCCGGTGGCCGCGGCGTCTGCGACCGATCCGGCGGCGGAGATGCGCAATGTAACGCGGGTTGCGGAGATTACACGGAAGCTATATCACCAGGCGACGGCGGCCGCGGTGCTGACCACAGCGGTGAATGAAATTGGGGCGCACTGGGAGGTATCGCGTTGCGTGGCGGCGATGCGTACGCCGGGTTCGGCGCCTTCGGCTGTGCAGGAGTTTTGTGGGAAGGGAATGAAGGCGGGCGGGACCGGGGCGATCAAGGAGGTAATGTGCGCGCTGCAGGATTTAGCTTTAGCGTCGACTTCGGGCGAGCCCGTGATCATTACTGATGCGCAGAAAGCAGGGACTCTGCAGGGTGCCCGTAACGCCGTGGTGGAGCTGGGAGCTTCGGCGATCATGGCATTTCCCTTGAGCAACGGCGAGGATCCGGTGGGAGTGCTGGCGCTGCTGCACAACAAGCCGCGGGCCTGGCCGCAGACGGATGCGGTGGTGCTGAAGACGCTGGCTGATCAGATGGTGATCGCGCTGAATAATGCCGGGTTGCGGCGGCTGGTGAAAAATCTTTCGGTGACGGATGAGAAATCCGGATTGTTGAAGAGAAGCTCCTACCTTGACTTGCTTTTGGCGGAGAGCAAGCGTGCGGCGCAGAATGCGTCTGCACTTTCGGTGCTGCTGCTGCAGTTTGGCCGGAGCGCGGCGCTGCTCAAGGAATATGGCGATGCTGCGATTGAGAGCGTGATGGAAAAGATTGGACAACAGTTCGCGGCGAATATACGGACGAATGATTTGGCATTTCGTTACGATACGACGACCATTGCACTCATTCTTGGGGACACGGCGGAAAAAGAAGCGCTGATGGCGGTGGAAAAACTGCGGAAGGTGGTTGCCGAGGTACGGTTGCCGGCGAAAGATGGCGGCGAGAAGGGGCACTCGCTTGAGTTTTCCGCCGGACTGGCCGAGGCCGTGGTGCGGGAAAGCTATGATCCCGTCGATATTGTGACGGAAGTGATCAACCGCGCCGAGCATGCGTTGGCGACTTCGCTGGTGCAGGGGCCGGGGAAAGTTGTGGCGCTGGCCGCGGCGCTGGCGACGGGAGCCGTGGCGTAAACGACGATCGCCGAGTCGCGAAATCGTGCAGCTAATCCGGAATCCGAATGCTTCCATCTTCTGCCATGGCGAAGGATGGATTCCAGGCAACCTCCCAAAGAAATCCGTCCGGGTCGGAGAAGTAGCCGGAATAGCCGCCCCAGAAGGCTTCCTGCGGGGGCTTGACAAGCGTTGCCCCAGCGGCAACCGCGTCCTTGAGCACTGAATCAACTTCTGCACGACTGCGCGTGTTGTGGGCGAGCGAGATTCCATTGAAGCCGCGGCCTTCAGAAGAAACGTTCGCATCCTTCGCGAGGTCGTTCCGCGGATACAGAGCGAGGGCGATGCCTCCTGCCTGGAAGAATACGACGCCTTCAGCCTTGGCCATGGAGCGGCGCCATCCCAGGCGCTCGTAGAATTCGCTGCTGCGTTCTAGGTCCGATACTCCGAGTGTGATGATGCTGACGCGCTGTTCCATTGGATTCCCCCTTGTCGGCCAGCCTAGAAAAGGTTCGAGCCGCGCTCGAACGGACAGCCGAGGGCGGCTGTCCCACATGCGCATCTCGGAAAACTGCAACTTACACAGTGATCCACTTAGTGGTCAAATCGGTTCACGCGCTGCTACACTAACCAGTTTGCGGAATGGTTTTTATCGGCTCTGATGGGTTCTGATCAAAGAATTCTGTAAGGAAAGCCATGTTGAAACCGGGTGATATCGCAATTGTCAGTGGGGCACGCACGCCATTTGGGCGTTATTGCGGTAAGTTGAAAGACTTTACGGCGCAGGAGTTGGGCGCGGTTGCGGCGAAGGGCGCGATCGAGCGGTCGGGGATCGATGCCAAGGAATTTGATCATGTGGTGTTCGGCAATGCGCAGCAGACTTCGGGCGATGCGCTGTATGGGGCGCGGCACGTGGGATTGCGGGCGGGGCTGCCGATTGAGACTCCGGCGCTGACGGTGAACCGGCTGTGCGGAAGCGGGATGCAGGCGATTGTTTCCGCGGCGCAGATGATCATGGTGGATGAGGCGAAGATCGTGCTGGCGGGCGGGATGGAGGCGATGTCGCAGGCTCCGTTTACGATTCGCGGGCGCGATGGATTTACGCTGGCGCCGGGCGGCAAGATGGAAGATTCGCTCATGGTGGCGCTGCTCGACAGCTATTGCGGTCTGTACATGGCGAACACGGCCGAGTTGTACGGCGAGCAGCAAGGGATCACGCGGCAGGCGCAGGATGAGTTGGCGCTGCGCTCGCAGCAGAAGGCGGATGCGGCTTATAAAGAAGGACGCATCCAGGAAGAGTTGGTTCCGGTGCCGCTGCGGAATGGGAAGGGCGAGGCTACGGGAGAAGTGCTGGCGGAAGATGATCACCGGCGTCCGCAGACCACGATGGAAGGGCTTGCGAAGTTGAAGGCTGCGTTCGGAAAGAACGGGACGGTAACGGCGGGGAACGCGAGCGGGATTGTCGATGGGGCGGCGGCTGTGGTGTTGATGTCGTTAGAAGAAGCGCGCAAGCGAAGCATCGAGCCGCTGGGGCGCATTGTTGGTTGGGGCATTGCTGGGGTCGAGCCGAAGGTGATGGGGCGCGGTCCGGTGCCGGCGACGAAGGTGGCGCTGCAGAAGGCTGGGTTGTCGCTCGACTACATTGATTTGATTGAAGTGAATGAGGCGTTTGCGGCGCAGTATTTAGCGGTGGAGAAAGAACTGGGATTGGATCGTGAGAGGGTGAATGTGAATGGCGGGGCGATTGCGTTGGGGCATCCGTTGGGGGCAACCGGGACGCGGCTGGTGATTACGCTGTTATATGAATTGCGACGGCGGAAGAAAAAGTATGGGCTGGCGACGGCTTGCATTGGAGGGGGACAGGGGATTGCGATGATCGTTGAGAGTCTAAACTGAGGTCCTTCGCTGCGCTCGGGATCTCCGCTTCACTCACGCTCGCAAAACGCTCGACGTTGGCGGGGGGCAGGGGTTGCGATGATTGTGGAGAGTTGAACTGATTCCTTGCCACGGATCTTCACGGATTCGCACGGATCAAAGTAATGTTGTCATCCTGAGCGGCGCACTTTGCTGCGAAGGACCCATGCAGTCTACCCGCGCCGGCAAAATGCATAGGTCCTTCGCTTCGCTCAGGATGACAAGGATGTTTTTGTGAAGGAAGCAATTATGGAGATTAAGAAGGTTGGGGTGCTTGGTTGCGGTCTGATGGGGTCGGGGATTGCGCAGGTTTGTGCTACGGCTGGATTTGATGTGACCGTGCTTGAAGTGGAGCAGAGGTTTCTCGACAAGGGGTTTGCCGGGATTGAGAAATCTTTGGCAAAGTTTGCGGAGAGGCCGGTGGAGAAGGGTGGGATCACCGCGGAGCAGAAGGTTGCGATCCGTGCGCGGCTGAAGGGGACGACCAACAAGGCGGACCTGGCCGATCGCGACATTATTATTGAGGCCATCATTGAGAACGTGGAAGAAAAGAAGAAGATGTATGCGTCGATTGATGGCGTGGTGAAGAAGGATGCGATCTTTGCTTCGAATACTTCTTCGATTTCGGTGACTGAGCTTTTGACGGCGGTGAAGCGGCCGGAGCGGTTTATCGGGCTACATTTTTTTAATCCCGTGCCATTGATGAAGCTGGTCGAAGTGGTGCGGACGATTGCGACGGCGGACGATGTTTACGAGACGGCTTACGAGTTCGGGAAAAAGCTGGGGAAGGTTCCGGTGCGGACGTCGGACAAGACAGGATTCATCGTGAACCGGCTGCTGGTACCGTACTTGCTCGATGCGATCCGGGCGTATGAAGAGGGCGTGGGATCGATTGAGGATATCGACAACGCGATGAAGCTGGGTTGTGGTTATCCCATGGGGCCGTTCACTTTGCTTGATTTTGTCGGGTTGGACACGACTTATTACATTACGCATGTGATGTATGACGAGTTCAAGGAGCGGCGGTTTGCGTCACCTCCACTGCTAAAACGGTTGGTGATGGCGGGGTGGTACGGTAAGAAAACGGGGAAAGGGTTTTACGATTATTCGGACCCGAATCAGCCGAAGGCGAATAAACTGTAGCATCAGCTTTCGTGGGCGCGTTGCCTCTGTTGGCCACCCCGCCTCCCTCGGCACAGGTGCCCAGGGCAGGGATGCTTCGACCGTGGTTAGCTTCCGGCTCAGCATGACAAGATTTGCTGAACATTAGCAAGACCGATAGGTTCCAGAGTTTGGCCACATGTTCAAACGCAGAAAAACCGATCAGTTGCCGGGCGAGGGTGTGGAGGTGGAGGTGTATCGCCGGGCGTGGCGCAGCTACGTGGTGCGGCGGGACCTGGTGGTGGTGCTGTTTCTCAGTTTTATTTTTCTGGGCTTGATGATTGGCAAGCTCAAGCTGGGAGAGCCGGCTGATTTCGCCATCCTGCTGGTATGGATCGGGGTGTACCTGGCGGGTGGATGGTGGCTGACAGAGTGGAAGTGTCCTCGATGCGGGAAGGTGTTTGGACACAGGATTTGGACGCAGTGCTGCATCAGTTGCGATCTGAGCAAGGATGACATTGCAGCGGTGGTGCGGGGGAAGAGTTAAAGCAAAATTTGGCCACGGATCTGCACGGATTCTAAAATCCTTCACCACAGAGACACAGATAAACAGAGAAGAAAATTCGACGAGAGCTGAGGCAACTGCCCGGCATTCCACCAGCGAGTTGCATAGGTTCTTCGCTTCGCTCAGAATGACAATATTCGTCGCTCTGCGTGGCATTGCGAAAATGCGGTGATCTGCGTCCCTGGCAGGTTTGAATTTATGGACTTCGAAAACATACTTTTGGAAAAGAAAAATTCGATTGCTTACGTCACGGTGAACCGGCCGAAGGTGCTGAACGCGCTCAACATGGCTACCATGGAAGAGTTGCGGGCAGCGTTTCATGACATCAAGAATGACGCGGGTATTCGCGTCGCTATCCTTACCGGGGCGGGTGAGAAGGCGTTTATCGCCGGCGCGGATATTGGTGAACTGGCGAAGCACGATGCAGTTTCGGGGAAAGAGTATACGCACCGCGGGCAGAACGTCCTCAATCTGATTGAGAATCTGGGCAAGCCTGTGATTGCATGCATCAACGGATTTGCTCTGGGCGGGGGATGCGAGATCGCGATGGCTTGCACGATGCGGCTGGCCAGTGAGAATGCCAAGCTGGGGCAGCCGGAGGTGAAGCTGGGGATTATCCCGGGCTATGGTGGGACACAGCGACTGCCTCGGCTGGTGGGCAAAGGGATTGCCATGCAGATGGTGCTGGCGGGGGAGATGATCACGGCGCAGGAAGCGCACCGCATTGGGCTGGTGAACGAAGTGACGGTGGCGGCGCAGTTGATGCCGCGGGCGGAGGCGATTGCGGCGAAAATTATCGCCAACGCTCCGCTGGCGGTGCAGTACGCCATGGAGGCGGTGAACAAGGGCATGGAAATGACTCTGAGCGAGGGGCTGTATCTGGAGGCGGTTTTATTCGGCGTGGCCTGTGCGACCGAAGACAAGAAGGAAGGGACTACGGCGTTTTTGGAGAAGCGTGCGGCGGCGTTCAAAGGGAAATAGATTCCGCCGTCGCGGATTTTAACTTTCGCGGTGCGCCAACGGTCATGCATTTTCGCTCTGCCGGCAAAGTACAGGGGTCCTTCGCTTCGCTCAGGATGACAATTCCGAGATGTTGGCGAGTTCCACTGGGGAGGCACTGAGTCACGGAGAAAAAAGACGAGAAAACTTTTGTCGTGGAGCGTCCACCCAAGCTTGATCTTCCCGCGCTTGAAGGGACTCTGAATGCTGCCGGGAAGCGCTTTGCGATTGTCGCTTCGCGATTTAATGCCTTCATTACAGAAAGACTTCTGTTGAGCGCATATGACGGGCTGTTGCGCTCGGGAGCGAAGAAAAAGGACGTGGGCTTGGTACGCGTACCGGGGGCGTTTGAGATTCCTTTGGCGGCGCGAAAGCTGGCGGAGACTGGGAAGTTCGATGCCATCATCTGTCTCGGTTGTTTGCTGCGGGGCGATACCGCGCACTATGACGTTATCGTCAACGAAGTGACGCGCGGGATTGGGCAATCGGCGCAGGAGACAGGCGTGCCGCATGCGTTCGGGGTGCTTACCTGCGAAACTTTGGAGCAGGCCATTGATCGTGCCGGGTTGAAGATGGGCAACAAGGGATTCGAGGCGGCGTTGGCGGCGGTGGAGATGGCGTCGCTCACGCGCGGCATCCAGCGAACGATCGCCTCGCTGCGCTCGGCGGGACAGCCGAGGCGGCTGTCCCCACATGAACAGAAATCCCGGCGTGCCGCAGGGAAGACGAAGCGGCGCAAATAACCTTCCTGCAGTAAACTGAAGCAACCACTCTCCAACATCACTTCTTCTATGGGTACTCGTCGTAAATCGCGCGAACTGGTTTTGCAGATGCTGTTTCAGGCGGACATGGGCAAGCAGTCGGTGGATCATGTGCGGCAAACGTTTTGGGCTGAACATGCCGGGACGAGCACGGACGTGCGCGGGTTTGCGGATGATTTGTTTCGGGTGGCGACGGATCGAGGGGCGGAGATCGACAAGTTGATCGAACGCCATGCGGAGCACTGGCGCATGGAGCGAATGGCGGCGGTGGATCGCAATCTGTTGCGAGCGGGAGTGGCGGAGTTTCTGGCCTATCCGGAGACGCCGCGGGCGGTGGTGATCAACGAGTCGCTGGAAATCGCTCGAAAATTTTCGAGCCTAGAGTCGGTGCAGTTCGTAAACGGAGTGCTCGACAGCGTAGCTAAAGAGTTGCAGAAGCCGGCGTAAGAATTTTGTAATTTTGTAATCGGGTGATTTCGCAATTTACAGCACTCGCGCACTTAATTCTTCAATTGCTAAAACCCAATAATCCCCCAATGCAGCACGGTCAGATTCTCCCTTTAATTACCAATCCTCACGGCTTTATGGCGACCAAGTTCAGGGCGCAGGTGTAGGACGAATAGCAAAAATTGTTGGAGGAGTTGGGGAGTTGCGAAAAAGGGATCTCCATTACATCCAAAGCTGTGATGGTGTTGAGTTCATGCAGCATGCCATCGGTGCCTGCCACGTAGAGGAGGGTTCCATCGACGGTTATGTCCGCGGCCAGTGGGACGGCGTTTCCGTTGAGGGGGATCGAACTGGTTACCTGGGAGTTGAAGTCAAACACCAAGACACCCTGATCGGTGGTCACGATGTAGACCCGCGTGCCGTCGGGGGAAACAAAAAAGTTGAGCGGATGGAATGTGCCTTTCTGCAGGTTGATGTGAATGGGATAGAAAGGGACGCTAGGAGCGACGTTAGTGGCAACCGTCATGGGGAATGCGATCACCTGTTGCGGGCAGAGGCCGGTGGTTGGAGTGAGAGGCGTGGTGGTCATGGTTGCAATTACGTCAACGCCGGTGCTATCGACGCCGAGGAAAACGTCGAGGGCGTTTACGTCACTCTGTTGGAGACTTGGGACACTCGCGTTACCCATGGGAGCACTACCCGGAGGAACCATCTTCAGGAAAATGGGGGCACCCGGCAGCGGCGGAATCGGCGGGGTTTGCACCGGCAAAGTTAGATTCACCGGGGAGTTGTTGCAGGTGTTGTAGATCGCGAGGGTGGAAGGATCAGAGCTGCCGCCCGCGAGCAAGGCAAAGGCTCCCGAGGAGGAAAAGGCGACCGCATCGGCGGGTGCCGTTAATGGATAGGATTGCAGGGCTTGCAGTTGTGAGTACACGTATAGAGTGTTGCCGCCGTCTCCTAGAATGAAGGCTTTTGAGTTATCGGGCGGAAAAGCAGCCGTGGTTCCGCTACTGATATTCAGAGGCGTTGTACTCGAGGACGTAGAAACGGCATTCACGACGTAGACCTGATTGGGCGTAGAGACGGTATCCGAGAAGACGGCGAGGTTTCCATTCGGGGAGACCGCAATCACGTTGCCGGTGACGAGACCAAGAGGAGTACTCGAAGCGGGTAGGGAGGAGAAAGGACTCGTTGTGGTGGATCCGAGGTTGGAACTGGTGATGAGCATGGCGCCATACTGGCTGCCGGCGTAGGCCTTGTCTCCGGCGGAGTCGAACATAATGGAATTCGGGGGGGCGGGCATGGGGTTTGGGGTGCCTGCTACGTTCGCGCTCGTAGAAACGTCATAGAGCGCGACCTGACACTGCGAATTGCTGTAACAATCCTGAGTGGTTACCAGAACACTGGCGGAAGAGGTGGCACCCGTTACTAGTCCTGAAATTGCAGCGACGGGATAAATCGGTTGCGGAATGTAGAGAGGGCCACCGGAAAATCCGGGTGGAATCAGCGGGAAACCGACGTTGCAGGTTGGTGGCGTGCAGGATGCCGTAATGGCAGCCGCTCCCGGCTGAGGAGTGGAGATGGTGCAGGTGGCTCCGGCGGCGCATCCTGTGGCGGTTGCAGCCGCGGAAGTAGTGCTCGCAGTGGTGCCGCCCGCGGAGATGGCGGCTGGCGATGAGGATGTCCAGGTCAGCGGGGGCTTGGGGACGATGCAGCCCTGGACATCGACGGCGGTGGCGGTGATGGTTTCCGTTGTGCCTTTGTTGGTGACGAAACTGGTCTGGCCGATGTTTTGCGTGCCGTTGCTGCCGAGCTGCAGCGAGATGCACTGAACGGGGCAGGTTGCGGCGACATAGGGCTGGCTGGCTACTCCTGAAGCCGACGCGACGACTTCGGTCTGTCCGGGCGTGTTCGATACGACCGTGGCCTGGTTCGTGGGGACGTTGATGCCAGAAGTGTTGGAGCCACTTATGATCGGAGTGATGGTCACAACGTTGGGATTGGCCTGGCTCCAGGTGAATGGTCCGACGGAGGAGGTGACGTCAACGCCTTGGCTAAAAGCCTTGGCCTGCAAGGTCAAGACTTGATTCTGCGAGACGCACTGGTTGTTGAGGACGGGATTGAATGTGACCTGGCAGGCGGCCGGGAGAGCAATCTGGCTGGGGCAGGCGGGAGGCGGAGGATTGACCGGGGGGACGACAATCACCTGAATGTTATCGATTGGCGGATGAACAAACACCAGGGTTGGCGGGCTGGTCGCTCCCAACGCGGAGGCGGTAATTTCGGCGACCTGGCTGGAGCTGCCGGGCGTGCAAACGTTGAAGAACGGCGCGTTCCAGGTGCCTGCACAGGCGAAGCCTGAGGGAGAGATATCCACCACGCCGGGATTGCTTGAAGTGAAAGTAAAGGTTGGTGAAATGCTGTTGTTTGTGCCGTTCTGTGCGCTGGCGACGAACACCAAGGTGCTTCCCAGTTGCATGGAAACGCTGGTGGAGGGATTCAGGGTAATCTTGGCGGGAAAGGGGCTGGCTCCGGGCGGTTTGTGTCCCCCGCAGGCTGGCAGGAGCGAGGATAAAAAGATAGTGATGGTGATGAACTCGTAGCGAACGCAACGCAACCTTCCCATGCATCCTCTCGTCGCCTCAGGACTGCATCCGCCGGCGATCTGATCAATAATTACTTATGAAATTGGAATGGAAAACCTGAGTAGTGTAGAGGCTGGAGCCGGATTCAGCAAGCTGACGCAGCTTTTGCTGAGGCCTCCTGTCGCTCTTTACTCCTCGTTTGCAGTGGGATGCAAAAACATGGGTTGACGATGTTTCGGCGAAGTTGCTATAGTAGTTTGGTTCCGCGAGTTAATCCAAGCTTGCTGTAGGCCGTGAGTTCTGCGACGTATTGTGTGGACTTGTGGTTGAGCTTTTGAAGAATGCGTTTTCGGATTGCGTCTGAGTTCGAAAACTTTCCTCGCTGAAATGTTCCTGCGCTGCCTTTCGCCCTCGGGCATCCGGCAAGAGTAAGTGGTCTGTACCGGAAGTCTGCGGAAGGATATGCAGGACAGAGCTGGCGATACGGAGTACCCCCGTAGCTTAGGCCGGGTGCCACCGTCGACAGCGCAAATCTAGAACGGGAACCCAGAATCTCTCTCCGCGATCTGATGCGCGGCGAGAAGCATGGCTGGCCACTTGAGCCCGCCAGCCCGGATCGTGAAATTAGAGACCGGGAAAGCGGATGACGCTGCGCGCTGCGCGCCTGTGAGGGCAGATTGCGGTGTGCGGGGTTGCTGAGTGATAAGGAGCCGCAAAGAGTGCCTACTTTTAATCAATTGGTGGCGAAAGGCCGGAAGCGGCCGCGGTATAAGACGGCGAGTCCGGCGCTGCAGGGATGCCCGCAGAAGCGTGGAGTCTGCACGCGCGTGTATACGCAAACTCCGAAGAAGCCGAATTCAGCGCTGCGGAAAGTGGCGCGCGTGCGACTGACGAACGGGATTGAGGTCACGACTTACATTCCCGGAGTTGGCCACAACCTGCAGGAGCACTCGATTGTGCTGATCCGCGGCGGGCGCGTGAAGGATCTGCCGGGTGTGCGTTATCACGTGATTCGCGGAACGCTGGATGCGGTGGGGGTTGCGAACCGCCAGCAGGGACGTTCGAAATATGGCGCCAAGCGCGCGAAGAAGGGTTAAGAGGAGCTGAACCGGAATGCCTCGTAAAGGACATACAGCAAAGCGGACCGTGCCAGCCGATGCCGTGTATGGCTCGAATCTGGTGACAAAGTTCATTAATTCGATGATGTGGCAGGGCAAGCGCTCGACCGCGGAGGGCATTTTCTATGAGGCTCTCACCAAGGTTCAGGAAAAAGGCGGCGACGAAGCTTTGAAGCTGTTCACGAAGGCCGTCGAGAATGCGAAGCCGTTGCTGGAAGTAAAAACCCGCCGCGTCGGTGGCGCCAACTATCAGGTGCCCGTGGAAGTGAATGCGGACCGGCGTACATCGCTCGCGATCCGCTGGCTGCTGACTTACGCTCGCGGGCGGGCCGAGCGAGGCATGGTCGACAAGTTGAGCAACGAATTGCTGGACGCCGCGGCTGGGAAAGGTGCAGCCATTAAGAAGAAAGAAGATGTTCACCGCATGGCGGAGGCTAATAAGGCTTTCGCGCACTACCGGTGGTAAGGAAGAAATGCATAGGTCCTTCGCGGCAAAGAGCGCCGCTCAGGATGACAAGAGATAATTCGGAGCCCAGAAAGAGTTAGAGAGTCGTGCCCAGAACAGTCCCATTAGAACGTTGCAGGAACATCGGCATCATGGCCCACATCGATGCCGGCAAGACCACTACGACGGAGCGCATCCTTTTCTATACGGGAAAGACGCACCGCATCGGAGAGGTGCACGAAGGCACTGCGACCATGGACTGGATGGAGCAGGAGCAGGAGCGCGGGATTACGATCACGTCGGCGGCCACGACCTGCACCTGGCGCGACATTCGTATCAACATTATTGATACTCCCGGACACGTGGATTTCACGGCCGAAGTGGAGCGCTCGCTGCGCGTGCTGGACGGCGCGGTCGCTGTGTTTGACGCGGTGCATGGGGTGCAGCCGCAGTCAGAAAAAGTCTGGCGCCAGGCCGACAAGTACGGCGTGCCGAGGATTTGCTTCATTAATAAGATCGACAAGATGGGTGCAGATTTTGAGCATGCCATCGATACCATCCGCAAGCGGCTCAGTGCGAAGCCCGTCGCGATTCAGATTCCCATCGGGCAGGAAGATAAATTCAAGGGCGTCATCGACCTGATCAACATGAAGGCGATCGTGTGGGTAGATGACACGATGGGCGCCGAATACGTCACCGAAGAGATTCCCGCCGAGTTGAAGAAAAAAGCCGAAGCGTTTCATGCCCAGTTGGTCGAGAGCATTGCCGAGAACGACGACGAAATTCTGCACAAGTTTCTTGAGGGCGAAGAAATTACCGCCGATGAGCTGCGGGCGTCGCTGCGCAAGTCGACGATTGCGCTGAAAGTGTTTCCGGTCGTGGTGGGAACGGCGTTCAAGAACAAAGGCATACAGCCGCTGCTGGATGCGGTGGTGGATTACCTGCCCTCGCCGCTCGATGTGCCGGAAACGCACGGGCTGAATCCCGACAACGGAGAAAAGATTTTTCGCAAGGCGGACGACAAAGAGCCGTTTTCGGCGCTGGCGTTCAAGATCATGGCCGATCCGTTTGTCGGCCAGTTGACTTTTATTCGCGTCTATTCCGGCCAGCTCAAGACCGGAGACTCGGTGCTGAATACGGGCCGCCGCAGGACTGAGCGCATCGGGCGCCTGCTCAAGATGCACGCCAACAAGCGCGAAGAAATCAGCGAGATTCTGGCGGGCGATATTTGCGCTGCCGTAGGTCTGAAGGGCGTGAGCACGGGCGATACCATCTGCAGCGAAGATCATCCCATTGCGCTCGAATCGATTACGTTCGCGGTTCCCGTAATTTCAGTTGCGGTTGAGCCGAAGACGAAGGCCGATCAGGAAAAAATGGGCATGGCGCTCGGACGTCTGGCGCAGGAAGATCCTACGTTTAAGGTTCACACCGATCCCGACAGCGGCCAGACCATCATCAGCGGCATGGGTGAGTTGCATCTGGAAATCATCGTCGACCGCATGATGCGCGAGTACAAGGTCGAGGCGAATGTTGGCAAGCCGCAGGTGGCGTATCGCGAAACCATTCGCAAGCACTCCGAGGCGGAAGGCAAATACATTCGCCAGACCGGTGGCCGCGGTCAGTACGGGCACGCCAAGATCAAGCTGGATCCGCAACCACCGGGGACCGGCTACGAGTTCGTCAACGACATCGTTGGCGGTTCGGTGCCGAAGGAATTTATCAAGCCGATCGATCAGGGAATTCAGGAAGCGCTCGAGGGCGGAGTGCTTGCGGGCTATCCCATGGTCGATGTGAAGGCTACGCTGTACGACGGCAGCTACCACGACGTCGACTCCAACGAAATGGCGTTCAAGATTGCCGGGTCGATGGCGTTCAAGGAGGCCGCGCGCAAAGCTTCGCCGGTGCTGCTGGAGCCTGTAATGGCCGTCGAGGTGGTGACGCCGGAGGATTATGCCGGCGTGATCATGGGCGACCTGAGTTCGCGGCGCGGACGCATCGAAGGCATGGAACATCGCGCCGGTTCGCAGGTGATCAAGGCAATCGTGCCGCTGGCGGAGATGTTTGGTTATGCGACCCACATGCGTTCGTCGACGCAGGGCCGCGCCGAATACTCGATGCACTTTGCGCGTTATGAGGAGGCTCCGCGATCAGTGGCGGAGGAAATCATCGCCAAGGTGCAGGGAACGACGAAATAAATGCGCTCCCATGGGGAGCGACGCTGTAGAGAAGTTACAGAGGTCCTTCGGCGACAAAGAACGTCGCCTCAGGATGACAAGCTTAAGAACTAAAAGCTAATTGATAAGAGTTGAGGAACGGAAATGGCGAAAGAGAAATTTGACAGAAATAAGCCGCACTGCAATGTAGGGACGATTGGTCACATTGACCATGGCAAGACGACGTTGACGGCGGCGATCACGAAGGTGTTGCAGAAGCACAATCCGAAGATCGTGTTCCGGTCGTTTGACTCGATTGATAACGCGCCGGAAGAGAAGGCGCGCGGGATCACGATTGCGACGGCGCACGTGGAGTATGAGACGGCGAACCGGCACTACGCGCA
>Ga0074045_10002962_pt1 | contig 15435 bp, 13 predicted proteins | sample BogForMeECP23OM2_FD_94442 | JGI IMG/M metagenome (GOLD analysis project Ga0074045, IMG submission 94442) | Bog forest soil microbial communities from Calvert Island, British Columbia, Canada - Bog Forest MetaG ECP23OM2 | ecosystem: Environmental > Terrestrial > Soil > Wetlands ...
GCCTCGTTGATCCGCACGCCGTTCTGATAGACGGCGATGCCTTGGGGAATGCCGGAGATCGGCGACGCCGCGAAGCCGCGGTAGACGAAATCGGGCTGAAACTGGCTGCCTTGCTCATTATTGAGGTTGACTTGCGAGAGGCGCCGAGCCACCGCGGTCGGTACCAGATCGTTTTGGCCATCTTGCCACAATTGTCCGGCACTCAAACTCTGGACATTAGCCGGTACCTTATCGATATCGATGCCGCTGCCCGGCAGCGGCGTGATGCCGACGACCAGCACAGGTGGCAAGGTGACAGCGGGGGCTGGAGAGGAAGTGTCTGGGGCTGCGGAGGAACTGTCCGGTGCCGGGGTTTGCGCTACCGCGGTGGGGCCGGACATCAAAACCAGACCGGCCATGAGCAGACCTATTCCTCTGATGCCCAACACGGTCCCCCGGAACAGCCATTATCGTGATCGACGATCGGTTGGTCCAGCAGAAGCACAACCGCGGCGTTATGACGATGGCTCGTTTTCCCGATCTTGCGGGGATATTTTCCTCATTTAGCCGGGAAGTTTTCCCACGGGGATTTATCCGGCTCATATCGGGAACGATTCCCGAAAAAATCGGGAATGCAGCGTCGCCTGCTCTAGATTTACAATAACCTAGATATTCCGTAACCGAAAAGTCCAATCCCTTCTTCAATAATTTCTAATCAGGGAAGGAAGGCGGAAAATGGGACCCTTAAGCCGGCGATCGGTGCTTCGCGGCTCTTTTGCGCTCGCCGCCGCAGGAACGTTGGCGAGGCCCCATATCGCCAACGCGGCCGCGACAACCGCGACCGTGTGGTGGACCCAGGGCTTCGTCCCCGAAGAGGACATCTCGATCAAAAAGATTTTCAACGATTATCAGAAGGTGAGCGGCAATACGCTCGACTACGCCATCATGCCCTACGCGCCGATGCGCCAGAAGATCGTCGCAGCAATAACCAGCGGCGTGACGCCCGATCTGTTCCAAAACAATCCGGCTGAAATCGTCGCGCTATACGCTTGGCAGGACAAACTGGTTGACGTGACCGATGTCGTCGATACGCAACGGGAGGAATACACCGAGACCGCGCTGCTTTCGGCGAATTGCTACAACAAGGCAGAAAAAAAGCGCAGTTTTTATGGTGTGCCTTATAATCAAGCCGGATTGCTTAATCATATCTGGCGGTCACTGGTCGAGAAGGCCGGCCACAACATAGACGATATCCCGAAAACCTGGGATGCCCGCTTTGATTTCTTCAAGGGCCTGCAGAAGCCGTTGCGTGACCTGGGTATGCGCAACCTCTACGCGGCCGGCCTCACGCTGAGCGCGGTTGGCGTCGATACAATCAATCAATTCAACAGTTTCCTGATCGCCTATGGCGGCCAGAACATCGTCACAAAGGACGGCAGGCTCCACCTCGACGACCGGCAGGTGAAGGAGGCGATGATCAAGGCGCTGACCTACCCGACTACCGCCTACAAGGAAGGTTTCGTGCCGCCCAACGCGATCAACTGGAACGACTCCGACAACAACAACGCCTTCCATTCGAAGCAGATCGTCATGGATATCGACGGCACGATTTCGACCGAGGTCGCGATCATCGACAACCGGCAGGATTACGATGACGTCCTGACCATGGGTCTGCCGCTCGGCAACGACGGCAAGGCGGTCCCGAGCCAGGTCAACGCCGCCTGCGGTCTGATCCCGAAGGCAGCGAAGAATGTCGACGTGGCGAAAGACTTCCTGAAATACCTGATTCAACCGAAGGTGTGCGGCGAATATCTGAAGGTCGGCCTCGGGCGCAATATCCCGGCAATGCCATCGATCGTGAAAAGCGACCCGTGGTGGTTTGAAGACCCGCATCGAAAGGCCTACGTCAATTCATGCCTGCTCGGGCCGACCCTACCGGCTTTCTGGGTCTATAATCCGGCCTATGCCAAGGTCCAGAACGAGCATGTCTCGGGTGTCGCCCAGGCCGATATCATGATCGGCGGGATAACGCCGCAGGCGGCCGTCGACAAGTTGTCCAAGCGGGTCGAGGAAATCTTCGCGAAATACCCGATCGGGCAGGCCTGACCTCATCAGTGGTTAAACGGCAACGCGGACTGCTTCCTGTCTACCGGTGGATGCCTATTACCTGGCTGCCGTGTGAAGCGTTAGGAGCGCTGCTCTCGCGCGGATCGCCTACGGCAAAGCTATGGGGAGTATCGGGTTGCCGCATGAACAGCTTCGCGATGATCTTCGGAAAATGCGTGTGGATACCTCCGTCTCCGAAAGCTGCGGTTCTCGCATTGTCATATTTCTTTGGAACGATCCCGGGCTTATCACCAGCAGTGTATGAGGCCCAACTTCGTGAACAGATCATAGCCGCCGGGGCAAGCGAGGAGGCGGCAGCGGCCCAGGTTAAGTGGTTGGACGAATGTTTCGGCAGCTACGCCGTAACAAAGCAGCGGTAAGCTGACCGTCGCCGGAACGACCCAACTGCGAGGCGAGGCGTCTCCTCCGAGGATGAAAAGAGAACCGATGAAGGCTGCTGAAAAATTTGTAGAGTTGCGGAAGGCACCCGCAAGCGCGCACAGAGAGAGGAAAGAGCGATGAAAAAGCTTAGCCGTCGGTCGGTGTTACGTGGTTCTGCAAGCCTCGTCGCCGCGGGAGCACTGGCGCACCCGCATATCGCCAACGCGGAGGCCACGACCGCAACGGCGTGGTTCGCCCAGGGCTTCATTCCTAGCGAGGACGTGGCGCTGCGCCAGCTTGTCGCGGATTACGAGAAGGCCAGCGGCAACACGATCGACCTTAGCATCGTCCCGTTCGTTGCGCTACGTCAGAAGGAAGTCGCGGCGATCACCACCGGCGTCGTTCCGGAGCTGATGGAGGATGCCGATTTTTCGTTTACCCCGCTGAACGCCTGGGACGACAAGCTCCTTGATGTCAGTGACATTATCGAGACCCAGAAATCGCAATACAGTGAGATCGTTCTGCTTGGTAGACATCTTTACAACAACGTGAAAAAGGAGCACAGCTATTACGGCGTGCCGATGAAGGTGGCATCAACGACCTTCCACATCTGGTCATCTCTGGTCGAGAAGGCAGGTTACAAGATGTCCGACATCCCGAATACGTGGGATGCCTTTATCGATTTCTTCCTGCCGATGCAGGCCAAGCTGCGCAGCCAAGGAATGCGTCACGTCTATGCCCTCGGCGTGGAGATCAGCACGAACGGGGTGGATCCGATTGCCACGTTCAACGCACATCTGATCGCCAATGACGGCAAGGATTTGGTCACTGCGGACGGGAGACTTCATGCCGACGACCCGCAGGTACGCGAGGCGGTGATCAAGACATTGACCCGGTTCGCCAAACTCATCAAGGACGGTTATGCGCCGATTGGGGCTGTGAACTGGAACGACCAGGACAATAACAATTCTTTTCATGCCAAGGAGATCGTACTCTGTTTCAACGGCTCTCTGTCGATAGAATTGGCTCAGATTGACCAAAAAGCTGAATACGAGGATCCAATTACTCATGTTTTACCGCTCGGCAATGATGGCAAGCCGCTACCGGCACAGATCGGCGAGTTTGGTTTGGTAATCCCAAAAGAAGCTAAGAATGTCGCCGTCGCCAAAGAGTTCTTAAAATATGCGATCGAGCCCAAGGTGCTTAACAAATACCTGAAAGGTGGGCTCGGCCGTTGGGCGATTCCCTATCCGGAGCTGATCAAGACCGACCCGTTCTGGCTCCATTCCGGCGACCAGCATCGCACGGCCTATATCACGGAAACCTTGGTCGGTCCGACGATCCCGCTCTACGAGGCATACAACCCGGCGGCCGCCAAACTCGATTCCGAGCACGTCTTTCAGCTGGCCTGGAATGACATCGTCACCAACGGAATGGCGCCCGAGGCTGCGGCGGACAAGGCGCTCAAAAGAACGCAAGAGATTTTCGCTGAGTACCCGATCCCGCAGAGCTGATCCCGTCAAACCGGGTTAGGTCCATCTGATGCCGGCGCCCGCCGGAGACGCTGACCTGCCGGCGGCCAACTTTACGCACAGTTCGGGAGAAGGCTACCTCAGCAGCTCCATCAAGCGGCGGCCAGCCGCGGTGTGGAGTTCTTTCCCCTCGATCGTCGCGTCCTTGTCGGGGTTGGCAGCGTGAAAGCGCTCGACAACAATAGACTCGTATTCCGCCTTGTCGAGAGTGCCGTCCCTGTCTTTGTCCGCAGCAAGGAACTCAGCCCTCGTCACACGGTGACCTAGCTCCTTCGTGTCCAACGTGCCGTCGTGATCGACATCCAGCTTATCGAACTCGGCCGCGGCAGCCTTATTGATTTCATTCAGATCAAGCGTCCCATCGCGATCCTGGTCCCACATGGCGATGACCTCGGTGGTGCTGTCGGTACGAGCCTGTAGTGCCAGCGGCGCAGTCGTGATCATCACGGCCGCGACGATTCCAACCCGAAGCATTAGCGAACTCCTACAATTCTACTTTAGGGCACCGAGTTAATTGGCACCCGCCGGGGAGCGTAAATCGGCATCAATAATGTCTTTTCAAGGGTCACGAAGGGCACGCGAAATGGAATTTGCCTCGCCCGCCGACGGCTGCTCAAACACGGCGATTGGCGGCCGCGGCAGGGAGCCTTTCGGCGAAACTCTTGCTGTGCTGTACGCGATCATGATTCGGGCGGATGACAACGGCATGACCTACAGCTCGCCGCCACGCTTCCACAGTGCATGTGTCACAGCGTCACATCGCACGCCTGACAGATCAAAGTTATTCATTTTGGGAGTCAGAGCGATATGCAATCTTTGATTGCTGTAATTCTCTCTCTGCTCGTATTGAGCATTGCTGCGACTGCGGCTGAGCGCCTGAGGTTCTGGAATCTCACAGGTTCCACAATAAAGGAACTCCACCTCGCACCGACCGGAACTACAAAGTGGGGACCCGATCAGTGCGCGAACGATCCCGATGGTGCTGTCGACGCTGATGAGCGGTTGACACTCAAGAATGTTGTTCCCGGACGCTACGACGTGAAGCTCGCGGACAAAAAAGGCCGGGTCTGCGTGGTACGGAACGTCGAGGTTTTAGCGGGAAGGCCCTACGCCTTTTCGATCTCCGAGAAGGACCTGACTGACTGCAGCGAGTAAACATGCCCGGACGGTACCGCCAAACCGGCGTCGCTGATTTGCCCCCTAGATCTTTGTGACGACCGCCTGGGATCGTGCTCCGCTATCATCGCAAAAGGGAGTGGTCGTGCTGTGCCCGCTCCCGAGGTCGATCGGCAGATCGTATTCATCCCGCCGGAGCCGGGGCTTTGAAACAATTAAGGCGCTTCTGCGTCCCGCCAGGAGGGTCGCCAGTCAGGTCACCATTATAAATAGTCTTGCTCCAGCAAGCGATAGCGCCCGTTGGACGCATGCCGGTGGCTCCTTTGCCGTCAACTGTGTCGTTGGGAACATCGACCCAATCATTTGGCGCAGTAGGGTCGAAGGCGCCGCGGTCTATGAATGCGCGCCAATGGTCGGTCGGAGAATTATCTGGGCTTTCGGAGCGAACCTCTCGGCAATCTTTGGTTTTGAGGCTTTCGAAAAAAGGAGCCATACGTGGATCGGCATTGGCTGGCGGCTCGGCATGGTCGCCCTACGAGTTAGAGACGCAGCCGGGTCCGGACTTAACCTCGACGTCCCGGAAGCGCGACTGGCCGCTCGCGTCGGTGTAGAGATTATTATCCGCATCGCAGTACCCCCCGCAAGATCACCTGAGGGTCGCAATTTTAGGGCAAACCTCGACGTCAGCGCTTCGAAGCAGCGGTGCCGGTGGACGCCGCGAGCCCCGCTTGAGGCGAAGCGCCGGGCGCTCGACCAGGTGCCAGGACAGGAAAGCGAGCGCCGCCGCCGCCGGCAATGCGAGGAGGAACACCTGCCACCACGCCGCCCGGCCGCCAAGCAGCCAGACCACCCCCTGCTCAACCGGCCAGCCATAAATGTAGATGCCGTAAGACAGATCGCCGAAGCGCGCCGCCGGGATGACCGGCAGACGCGGGGTAAGGGCGAGCCAGAGTGCCAAATAGCAGCCGAACAGTGGGAAGAGCAGGATGAACTGGCGCAGCGGCACGCTAAGGACGAGGCCGGCGAGCGCCAGGAGCGCGATGCGGCCGTCGAAAATGCCGGTGTGGCGCAGCTTGTAAAGAAACATCCCGGCGGCGAAGAAGCCGACCAGCCAGCCCCATCCGCTCAGCAGCTGGGAGAACCAGCCCCATTTTTCGAGCTCGTCGAGCATGTTGAAGTGCAAGCAAGCCATGCCGAATGCCAGCAGCAGAAGGGCTGCCCGCACCGTCAACAGCCGCAGCACCCCGAGCACGAGGACCATCAGGTACATCATGAATTCGAGGCGCAAGGTCCACAGCGATCCGTTGACCTCGAGCCCGACCCCGTTATCGACGAACCACACCCCAGGCAGCTCGTGCACAGTCTGATCGAGCAGTGTATTGCCGACGACATATTCATAGGGTTCTGGCCGGCTGAGATAGGCGCCGAGCGGCAAATCGGTGACGAGCGGGCCTAATACAAACGCCGACACCACGGTGGCCAGGAAGATTCCGGGGAAGATGCGCAATGCCCGCTTGGCGAGAAAACGCCACGCATCGCCGGTTTCCTCAAAGCTCTGCGTCACCAGAAAGCCGCTGATGGCAAAGAATACGAACACGCCGGCGAGGCCGAGGATCGATTGGTTGCCGGTCAGCCAGATCAACGGCTCGCGGTCCTGAGTACCTTCGGCGATCAGAAAAGAATGCGAGAAGACCACTGAAGCGGCGGCGAGCAGTCGCAGCGCGTCGAAGTTGTTCTGCCTGGTCCCTTCCCGCTCCCACCCCCGCGCGCCGGGGAAGGCTGGGGCGGCGGCTTTAAGCATTGTGCTTGACGCCGTGATAGCCGCCGATCGCCCTGCCGAAGGCGATACGGATCGTGGCGTAGGCGATGGTCATGTCGAGGACCTGCTGGGCGTCGCCGGAGATCTCGGCGCAGAGCGCCGCTGTAGCCCGGTCGAGCACTCGGGCCAGCGCTGGCCAGCCGCCGTGAAGCTCCGTCTGAGAATGGCTGAACTGGCCGCCCTTGGGCTTCGTCGGCGGGATGGTGACCGACACCTTGCAGCCAAATTCGTAAGGCCCTCGAGCCTCACCGTTGCCCATGCATTCGCGCACAGCCAGGGCGATAAGGTCGGCAAAGCGTTCCTTGAAAGCATCGTTGCGCTGGATCTTGCGGCCGACGTCGCTTGAGCAGGCCGGCCCCGTTCTAACGTGGCCATGGATGGCGCTGTGGTCACGCAATAAATGACGGAGTGGATTGCAAAAGCCCATTAGCATCTCAAATGTTAATACGCAGTCTAAAGCTAGAACTTCTTTTAGGGCGAGATTCGAAACGATGAAATGATCGGCGAAGAGGCAGAACCCTTGGGCACCTTTGAAGCCCTCCTCGAACGCCCGGGTCAGATAGATTTCGAATTGGAGCGGCGTTGGCAGCCGGTTGAACAGGATGGCGATCTTTTCATCGGTCAGCACGTCTTCGATCCGGCAGCGGTTCAGTTAGGGTTTAATCATTTGTCCGACGAGGTTTCCGGTCGCTCGGAGCGTGGGAGTAGCGGACGAATTGCTGACCGCGACTTCGTAGGTCCCAGGGCCCAGTCGCCAAGCATGCGCGGTCGTGTCGAAATCGGCTAGCAGCCTCGGATCGGCAGTGACCGTGACGCGGTGAGTTTGGCCGGGATTGAGGGAGGGTCTTGCCCAGCCTATCAAACGTATCTTTTGCACCCCATCCGCATTTGTCAGATAGACCTGCGGTACGTCTACGCCGGTCAGCGTGCCTGCGTTTTCTACATCGAATCTGATGGTTAGTGTGTCGCCGCCGGTGACTTCAAGGCGCGAATAGCGGAAGTTGGTGTAAGACAATCCAAAGCCAACAGGAAAAAGCGGCTCCTGCGGGGTCGATGCGTACCCGCGGTAGCCAACAGAGGCACCTTCGTTGTAATCGACGGCGATAGGAGTGTCCGCAGACGGGTCGGTTCCGACTATATTGGGCCGCGGGAGCTGCGTTTCGCTCATCGGGAACGAGATTGGGAGTCGACCCGACGGATTGATGTCGCCAAACAAAACGTTGGCGATCGCTTCGCCGCCGCGTGCACCGGGATACCAAGCCTCCAAGACAGCGGCGACCAGATCGAGCCACGGCATTATCACCGGTCCGCCGGTCTCGAGCACGACGATAGTGCGTAGATTCGCCTTTGAAACCGCCTCGATCAACTGCTCTTGGCCGCTTGGTAACGACAAATCTGGCGCATCCTGTTCTTCGCTCATCCATTGGGTAGCAAAGACGATAGCATAATCGGCTGTGCGGGCGAGATCGGCGGCAGCTTTCGGGTAGCGCCCGTCGTTAAAACGTAGCTCTGCACCCGGAACCTTGTCTTGAATAGCCCTTTGTGGCGAAGACGGATCGAAAAGCATGGCAGCAGCGAGGCGGAAGAGACCGTCGCCGCCGAGCGGGATGATTCGCGCCGGGCCACCGACCGGGTTGACCCGAGAGGAGCCACCGCCAGACAGAACTCCCGCATCGGCATTGCCACCAATAATAGCAAGCTTTCTTGCGGTCCGAGGTATTGGCAGGACCGCGTTCCTGTTCGTCAACAGCACGATGCCTTCTTCCGCAGCCCGCAGTGCTACGAGAGCATCGTCGTCATAACTGATAGGCCCCCCACGTATTGGCGGATGATCGAATAGGCCTACCGCAAACATTGAGCGTAGGATCCGGCGTACCATGTCGCTAAGCCGGGACTCCGGCACCTGACCTGCCTGCACCGCGCGTTGGAGCGATTCGCCGAAAAAGACTAGGCCGTCCCACTGTTCACCAGATTCCTGATCGAGTCCATTGATTGCCGCATCGACTCCATCGACAGCCCCCCAGTCTGACATCACCCAGCCACGGTAGCCCCAGTCGCCCTTCAGGGTTGTGTTGAGTAGATCATTACTCCGACATGTGTGGACACCGTTGACGCTGTTATAGGCGTACATCACTGCACCCGGTTGACCTTTTTCGATCGCCAGCTCGAATGCCAGAAGATCACTTTCCCGGTTCGCAGCCTCGTTGATGCGCACATCGACATCTTTTTTCCCGGTCTCCTGTTGTCCATCGGAAAAATGCTTGACCGTCGAGATGACGTGCTCCGCCTGCACCCCGCGAACTACCTCGCCGGCGAGAAGGCCGGCAAGGAGCGGATCTTCGCCGAGGTATGGAAAGTTGCGTCCATTGCGAGGGTCACGCGTCAGATTGACACCACCTCCGAGGAGCACGTTGAAGCCCTTGTTCCGAGCTTCCCGGCCGACCATCGCGCCACAGGCATCGGCAATCTCAGGGTCCCATGTGGCGGCGATCGCGAGGCCCGAGGGCAACGGCGTGGCGGTATCGCCTGGACGGATATTGTAGGGGTTAGTCACGCCGAGTGGCCCATCGGTCTCCTGCAATGCCGGTATTCCCAACCGAGTAACACCTGGAACATAGCCGGCAGAGCCGATTGCGCCCTCGGGCAGAGGAGCGTCGCGCCATACTGCCCCTACGCCGTGAACGATCCGGATGCGCTCATCGAGCGTCATTTCCGCTTCGAGCAGCGCTGCCCGTGCCTCCGGCGACAAATCGGGATTCATCCACGGCCGCTGAGTCGGGACGGCGTAGCCCGCGGTGGCGGCGATCATAATGCCGAATGCTACACTAAACGCATGCCGCTTCGTAACGCAAAACGACGGACTCATGGCTATGCCGAAGCTTCTCAGTTCATCCGGTACGATGGCCCGTATGGCGAGCTTTTTAGTATCATAATTTTTGTCTTGAAAGCGGCTGGTCCGCCTGATGACGGATCTGGAGGTTTCGGAGGGTACACTGTAAGGTCGCGTCCGGAGAATATAAATCGCAGGAACCGACCCATCCGCTTTTGCGGGCCACAGTCGCTGAGGATATCCGTGCGCTCTGGCGCACATTCGGCAAGAATGAGCTCGCCGCCGGAATCAGCATGGCCAAGCCTGACGAAGCCGGAGCGCCCCGTCCCGACCAAGACTATGAATGGGTAACCCGGCCGAAGCATCTGCGTGTATGCGTTACGACTGGCGCCCCAATCGGCTCCGCCCACGGTTCGAATAAACAATCGTCTTTCCCCCGTTGCGCTGGGGCAGATGTGGACGAGGCAATATCCTCATAGAACAGATCCGCAAATCATTGTCGTCGACCCCAGTCAGCACCGCGGCGTTTTAGGGACGAACCTGCAGCGCGCTCTACACCCACGTGAGGCGTTTGCCGGCGGAGGTGGTTCCTCAAGGGTCGAGATGTTCGATATTGGCCTTCGCCGCCATATCCGCTTGGCTGCCGGGGACGAGCTGCCCGATACGCTCCCAATCCGCGCGGGCTCCTGTGAGATCGCCCTTCAGCCGCCGAATATTGCCGCGCTCTAGCAACGCCGGCACCGAATTCGGCGTTTGCGCGAGCGCCTTTTCGACATCGGCGAGCGCGGGATCGAGGCGGTCGAGGGCGCGATTAGCCGAAGCGCGGTAAATCAGAGCATCGACGCGGCCCGGGTCCGCCTTCAGGACATGATCGAGATCGACGACGGCCTTGTCGAGATATCCCGCGGACGCGGCCGCTTCCGCCCGATCGATGAGCAGCTCGGGGTCGTTCGGTTGCAGGCTCACCGCCTGACCTGCAGCGGTATAAGCCCGCACCGGATCGCCGGCGAGCAGCCAGGCCTGTCCCGCCTGATCGAGCACATCGGCGCGCAACGCGACCGGCGCCGTTGTCATGGCCTGCGCCAGCGCCTCCAGCCTATTCGCCGCTTCCTTGTATTGCTTGAGCCCGATCAGTGCGACGGCAGCGCAATGATCGGCCGGATGCGCCCCACCCCGCTCATGCCACGCCCGCGCCAAATTCTGGGCGGCGCTGGGGTTCTGCTTGGCGAGTTTAATGCAACGATCATAGGTCGCGGACTCCGCCTCGGCGTTGCGCCGCGCCGCCGGGGCGGCCGGATCGGCGGCGGCGGCGGCGGCGTTAACGAATAATAGACAAGCCAAGAGACAAACAATTTGGGGGTAGCGACACCATTTCGTCGGGGCGACGTGCAGTGTGGTTCCTGTCATCAACGAGGTGGGCCACCGACCGCATTCTTTAGACGAGGGTGTACCATAGCGCGAGGTTGCCGCGGATTTGCAATAGACGATACGATCGGGCAATTTCGGCTTCACCATTTCGGGTTTCGCATCTTCTTGGCTTTTGTCCGCGATCGCCTGTTTCCGCGTGGGCTCGGCAGTGTCGTCCTAGCCTTCGCCCATCGCAATTACCGGGTCTATGCCGGCGGCAACGCCGTCTCGCTCATCGGCATCTGGATGCAGCGGGTGGCGGTCGGCTGGCTTGCCTGGACCCTGACCCATTCCGGCACTTGGCTCGGCGTCATGTCGATGGCCGAATTCTTCCCGGTCGTTTTCCTCAGCCCGCTCGCCGGCGCCCTTGCCGACCGGCGCGACCGCGTCGGAATCATCCGGGTGACGCAGATCGCCGGCAGCATCGAGGCAACCCTGCTCGCCGTCCTGGTCTTTACCGATAGGATCACGATCGAGCTGTTGTTCGCACTGACATTGCTTCTTGGCGTGTTCAACGCCGTGGCCCAGCCGTCGCGCCTGGCACTGATCCCGACCCTGGTTGATCGCGCGGCGCTGCCCTCGGCCTTGGCGATCAACGCGATCATCTTCAACAGCGCGCGTTTCCTGGGACCGGCGGTTGCCGGCATCGTCATCGCCCAAGTCAGCGTTGGTGCCGCTTTCGCCGTCAATGCCGTAACCTATGTCGCGTTTCAGATCGCGATGATGAACCTTCGCGGCCTTCCGGCGCTGCCGGTTGCCGCGACCCAGGGTGTCCTAAAGGCGTCGGTCGAAGCCTATGTCTATGCCAGTCGGCATCCCGGCATCGCGCCGATGCTGCTGCTGTTTACGATAACCACGGTCGGCACCCGCGGCTTTGTCGAGCTCTTTCCCGGTTTTGCCGATAGCGTCTTCGGGCGCGGCCCGGCGGGCTTGTCGATGCTGACCTCGACGGTCGGCCTCGGCGCCATCTGCGGCGCCCTGTGGATGCTGTTGCGGCCGGCGATCGCCGGGCTGACCCGGCTCGTGCTCGCCAACACGCTGGTGATCTCGCTGGCGATCCTCGCCTTTACCGCGACCGACCGGTTCGCCCTCGCGCTCCCCTGCGTCTTCCTTGCCGGCACGGCGATGACGATCACCGGGATCGGCGCGCAGACCCTGCTGCAGGCCTCGGTCGACGTCCGCATGCGCGGGCGGATCATGGCGCTCTACGGCATGATCTTCCGCGCCGGCCCGGCGATCGGTGCCGTGCTGATGGGTTCGCTGAGCGAACGCTTCGGGCTGCGTCTGCCGCTCGCCGTCGGCGCGCTCGTCTCCTGCGGCTTTTGGGCGTGGACCCGGTTGAAGCAAGGGCGCATGGCCGAGACGCTCGAGGCCGACCCCTCGGTTGCCCCGGCGCGACAGCTGGGCTAATCGGATCCGAGTTCCACCTCCCTTATTGCGCAACAGCAGACGCCGTCTCTTCCGGGTCCGGACAGCCACGCGGCGGTAGAGAAACCGATGAGAAAGCGATTGACAAGATAGTTGTAGGTTTTGTTAAATATTTCTGATTTCATAAACTATCGGAGAGTGGTCGTGACCCATCGGCAGACCTTCATTCCCGCCCTCAGCTATCGGGATCCCGTCGCCGCGCTGAAGTGGCTGGAACGCGCGTTCGCCTTCGAGACGGCGATGCTCATTATGGGCCGGAGCGGCATCTACCGCGCCGACGAGTTCCATGCCGAGATGCGGCTCGGCGACGGTGTCGTCATGATCGGCGGCGAGTGGACCGACAAGCGTAAGAGCCCCAAATCGGCGGGCGGCATCACGACGCAAACCGTTCATGTGCATCCTGAAGAGGACGTCGACGCCCATTGCGAACGGGCGCGGGCGGCGGGTGCCGTCATCCTCGTCGAACCCGCCGATCAGTTCTATGGCGATCGTACTTATCGCGCGGCGGATCTCGAGGGTCACGTGTGGTCGTTCGGACAGACAGTGCGCCAAGTCTCGCGTGAGGAGGCCGAGCAGACGAGCGGCCTCAAGATCGAAGGCTGGGTGTGAGCCAAAGAGTTGCCGGCATCGACCGCACGCTCGCCGCGCTCGCCGATCCGCATCGCCGCCACGTGGTCGAGCTCTTGCGTGAGCGGCCGCATCGTGCGGGCGAGTTGGCGGAGCGGACGGGTCTGGCACTGCCCGCCATGAGTCGGCATATGCGGCAACTGCGCGAATGCGGGCTTGTGGTGGAGAGCCATCCGAAATTCGATGCGCGGGTGCGCATCTATGCACTCGATCCGAAACCGATGGCGGAACTGAAATGCTGGCTTGAAGAAACCGAAGCGCTGTGGAGCACCCAGCTCGCGGCTTTCAAGCGTCATGCCGAGCGCGTCTCGTGACACCGCAGGTTCTCGTGTCCGTGCGGCTCAAGGCTTCGCCCGCGCGCGCCTTCGAGATTTTCACGCGCGACATCGCGCTGTGGTGGACGCCGAACGCACTGTTCCGGTTTACACCGAGCTCTCCCGGCACGCTTGCCTTCGAGCCCCACGAAAGCGGACGCTTCACCGAGACACTGGCGAACGGCACGGTCTTCGAGATCGGCCGCATCCGGGTGTGGGAGCCGGGCGAACGGCTTGTCTTCGGTTGGCGTCAGGCGACCTTCCGTTCGGGTCAGGAGACCGAGGTCGAGGTCACCTTCGAGCCCGTCGGCGCAGAGACGCGGGTCACGGTCGTCCATCGCGGCTGGGACAGCGTGCCGGACGAGCATGTTGCCCGTCACGGCTTCCCTGACGCGATCTTCCTGCGCCGGTACGGTGAATGGTGGCAGGTTTTACTCGCGCGGTTGCGCGAACACGGCCCTTAATTTACCTCGCGCCGTTCCTGAGGCCCGGTGCCGCGTTCTCAGACCGGGGGAAGCGCGCTGCGCGTTGATACGAAGCCTCGGAAACTCAGAGCGCGCTGTTGAAGGATCAATCCTCCCGCCGTGGTGGGCATGTAGGCTTCTGTGGTAGGGTGGCTGCCGTTGCAACTAGAGCACGTCTAAGCTATCGCCGTCCGGGAACGAATTGAGCATTCGGCGTGCGGCTAAATGGCCGCTCTGGGTCTCGCGAGCCGCCCAAGAGGGACTTTACGACGGTATTTCGATTACAAAACCGTCGTGAGCGGGTCGCATCTCTTTTGCTTCGGCTTGGGTTACAGCGCGCTGGCGCTCGGCCGTCGGCTCGCCGCGTCGAGGTGGGTCGTGACCGGCACGTGCCGTAGCACCAAGAGACAGGCTCTACTGCGCAGATCCGGCTTTCCCGCCGTACTCTTCGACCGCAACCGGCCGGTCGAGGCAGCTGCGCTGAACGGGGTCACCCACCTCCTCGTTTCGGTTCCGCCGGATGCCGCGGGCGATCCGGTACTCGCCCTGCACGGCAACGGCATCGCGGCGCTGTCGGGGCTTTCCTGGCTCGGCTATCTATCGACGACCGGAGTCTACGGCGATCGCGGCGGCGGCTGGGTCGACGAGACCGCCCAACTGCTGCCGACCGGCGATCGCGGCCGTCGCCGAGCCGCCGCGGAAACGAGTTGGCTCGATCTTTGGCGCGACCGCGGCGTGCCGGTTCACATCTTCCGGCTCGCCGGCATCTACGGCCCCGGCCGCAGCGCCTTCGATGCATTGCGTGCCGGCGCCGCAAGACGCATCGACAAACCCGGCCAGGTCTTCTCGCGCATCCATGTCGAAGATCTGGCGGGCGTGTTGCTCGCCTCGATCGAGCGACCCCGGCCCGGTGCCGTCTATAATGTCTGCGACGACGACCCGGCACCACCCGAGGCGGTCGTCGCGCATGCCGCTCGACTCCTCGGGATGGAGCCGCCGCCGCTCGTACCCCTCGAGGCCGCCCCGCTCTCGCCGATGGCGCGCAGCTTTTACGACGACAACAAGCGGGTGTCGAACCGCCTGATCAAGACCGAGCTCGGGGTCACCCTTCGTTATCCGGATTATCGCACCGGGTTGGCGGCGATCCTGGCTGAGGGGACTTGCCCAATAACGCAGCATCCGGCATCGTTTGGCGAGAAGATAACCCCGGCCTAAGGAGGAAATGCTAGATGGCGACTTACGACGTTCTAATCCTGGGGGCGTCCTACGGGTCGCTTCTGGCAACCAAGCTGCTGTTCGGCGGTCACAAGATAACGATGGTGTGCCTCCCTGCGGAGGTCGAGGCGTTCAACAGCGAGGGAGCTCGCATCCGCCTGCCGATCCGTGGCAGGAAAGACCCGATCGAACTCGACTCGCGCAAATTGCCGGGCAA
>Ga0074045_10002964_pt1 | contig 15427 bp, 13 predicted proteins | sample BogForMeECP23OM2_FD_94442 | JGI IMG/M metagenome (GOLD analysis project Ga0074045, IMG submission 94442) | Bog forest soil microbial communities from Calvert Island, British Columbia, Canada - Bog Forest MetaG ECP23OM2 | ecosystem: Environmental > Terrestrial > Soil > Wetlands ...
GCGATGGCCTTCACGGTGGTGGTGCCGCTGATCGAGATCGGCGCCGTGTAGAGGGTGCCCGCAGTGTCGCTGGGTGTGCTGCCGTCCAACGTGTAGTTGATCTGTGCGCCGGGGGTAGTGGTGGTCAGCGTCACCGTCTGCGGCGCGGTGTACGTCCCGCCAGCCGGGCTGAAGGTTGGGGCCACGGCCTTGATGGTGTAGGTGGCCGTTGCGACCGGGCTGTCGGTGAGCCCGGTGGCGTAAGCGATGGCCTTCACGGTGGTGGTGCCGCTGATCGAGATCGGCGCCGTGTAGAGGGTGCCCGCAGTGTCGCTGGGTGTGGTGCCGTCCAACGTGTAATTGATGCTGGCGCCGGGAGTTGCGGTGCTCAGCGTCACCGTCTGCGGCGCGGTGTACGTGCCGCCAGCGGGGCTGAAGGTTGGGGCGACGGCCTTGATCGTGTAGGTTGCCGTCGCGACGGTGCTGTCGGTAAGTCCGGTGGCAAAGGCGATGGCCTTCACGGTGGTGGTGCCGCTGATGGCGATCGGCGCCGTGTAGAGAGTTCCCGCGGTCTCACTCGGCTTGGTGCCGTCCAGCGTGTAGTTAATGGTCGCGCCGGGAGTGGTGGTGCTCAGCGTCAGCGTCTGCGGCGCGGTGTACGTCCCGCCGGATGGGCTGAAGGTCGGGGCCGCGACGGTGCGGTTTGCGCAGTCGCAACAAACGCGACCAGCCAATAAGCTGTTATGGACAGCGGCATCAATAACGAGCGACCTGACGTGTTCATTTGGTTGGTTGGCTCCAACAGGGCATAGCGGGCTTGCCGCCGCACAAGGCCGACATATTATCTTCGGTTAAATATTAAAAGATCTAAAACTCCTATATTCAGGCATGCCTGTGGTTCTTGCAATAGAAAAATGATTGGGATTCCGGGCAGAACTTCCGTGTGGTGGAAACTCGCGCGCACGGAACTGGCAATAACCGGACACGCCGGCGCTGTTTCGGCGTGCCGCCGTTTCCATTTCAGGAGGTATAGGTGTTATTTTGGGGCCATGGAAGCATTCATCGACCAGGTGATTGCGAGCCGCAGTGGCCGTCCCGGGGCGCTGCTGGCCATACTGGAAGCCGTCCAGAATCGACACCCGCAGAAGTATCTGCCAGAGGCGAGCCTGCGCTACATCGCGGCGGCGATGAAGATCCCGCCGGCGCGGATCTATAGCGTAGCGACCTTCTATGCGCTGTTCAACCTGAAGCCACAAGGGGAGCACACGATCTGCATTTGCCGCGGAACGGCGTGCCACACGCGGGGCTCGCGCAGCCTGCTGGAGAGCGTGAAGCTGGATTTGGGAATCAACGGGGGCGGCGAGGAGGAATCGCCCACCTCGGTGGACGGGAAGTTCACAGTGCGCACGGTGGCGTGCTTCGGGCAGTGCGCCTTGGCGCCGGTGGTCGAGCTGGACCATCGCATCTGCGGCCACGTCAACGAGCGGACGCTGGCGCGCGAGGTGGCGGCCATCGCAGAGGGTCATGACCGATGACGCGGATTCTGGATATCAACGCTTTTAGCGAAGTGCGCGAGCGCGGCTTGGCGAAACTGGTGCCGTCGCGGCCCCGCATCGCGGTTGGCATGGGCACCTGCGGACGCGGCAACGGCGCCGAGGGTCTGTATCATGCCTTCGCCGAGCAGATCGACCGCGCGGGCGCGGATGTGTCGCTTGCCAGCGTGGGCTGCCTGGGGCCTTGCTCGGAGGAGCCGCTGGTCTCCGTGCGTCTGCCGGGGCGGCCGCTGGTGATCCTGCACCGGGTGCAATCGAGCGATGTGACGCGTATCCTGCACGACGTGGCGACCAACAACGTGACGCCGGACCTGGCCTACTGCAAGATCGAGGAGTGGGACCACATCACTTCGCACATCAAGTACGGAGCCGCCTGGCCGGAACTGCGCAATTGGGACGAGGTTCCGTTCTTCCGCGGGCAGAAGAAGATCGTCACCCGCAATTGCGGCTTCATCGATCCGGACGATCTCGAAGAGTACATGGCGGTGGGCGGCTACCAAGCCCTATACAAGGTCCTGATCGAAGGGCACCCGGAGGCGGTGATCGAGCAGATCAAGGCGTCGAAACTGCGCGGGCGGGGCGGCGCGGGATATCTCACCGGAAACAAGTGGGAGTTCCTCTCCAAGAACAAGGCCAGCCAGAAATACATCATCTGCAACGCGGACGAAGGCGACCCGGGCGCCTACATGAACCGCAACGAAATCGAAAGCGACCCGCACGCGCTGATCGAGGGCATGATCATCGGCGCCTACGTGATGGGCGCCACCGAAGGCATCGTCTACGTGCGCGCCGAGTATCCGCTGGCGGTGCATCGGCTGGAGCGTGCCATCGAGCAGGCGCGGGAGTACGGCATCTTGGGCGAGAACATCCTGGGACGCGGGTTCCAGTTCGATATCTCGCTGGTGGAAGGGGCGGGAGCCTTTGTGTGCGGCGAGGAGACCGCGCTGATTGCGTCGCTCGAAGGCGTGGCCGGGCGGCCGCGGCCGCGTCCCCCATTTCCGGCGCAGAAGGGGTTGTGGGGCAGGCCAACCAACATCAACAACGTGGAGACGTGGTACAACATCGCGCCCATCGTCACCAAGGGCGCCGCATGGTTCACCGAGACCGGGAGCACGAAAAGCGCGGGGACGAAGGTCTTCTCGCTGGTCGGCAAGGTGACCAACTCCGGGCTGGTGGAATTGCCGTTGGGAACGCCGCTGAAGACGCTGGTGTACGACATCGGGGAAGGGGGCATCAGCGGGAAAGCGATTAAGGCCGTGCAGACCGGCGGACCTTCGGGTGGTTGCATTCCGCACGAGATGTTCGACACCACGGTGGACTACGAGAGCCTGGCGCAGATCGGCTCCATCATGGGGTCGGGCGGCATGGTGGTGATGGATGAAGACAACTGCATGGTGGACGTGGCGCGGTTCTTCATCGAATTCACGCATTCCGAATCGTGCGGCAAGTGCGTGCCCTGCCGCGTGGGTTTGGACAAAGCGCTGAAGATTCTGAACTCGTTCACCCAGGGGGTTGCCGCGCACGAGCATTTCGAAGTGCTTGAAGACCTGGGCCGGATGATCCGCGACTGCTCCTTGTGCGGCCTGGGCCAGTCGGCGCCCAACCCGGTGCTGACCGCGCTGCGCCACTTCCGCCACGAATTCGAAGATCACATCGTGGCGCGGCGCTGCCGCGCGGGCGTCTGCGAAGAGCTGGTGCTGTCGCCTTGCGAAAACAGTTGTCCGCTGCACATGAACATCCCGCGCTTCCTGCAGCTTTACAAGGAAGGCAAGCTGGATGAGGCGTACGAATCGGTGGTGATCGACAATCCACTGCCCGCATCCACCGGGCGCGTATGCCAGCATCCGTGCGACAACCGGTGCCGCCGCCAGACGTTGGATGAAGCGGTGAACATGCGCGACGTGCACCGGTTGATCGCCGACGCGGTGTTCGCCTCCGACCGGTACGAAGAACTGAATGCACGGGTGGTGGCGCGGAAATTCCCGCCCAGCGGGCGCAAGATCGCGGTAGCGGGCGCAGGGCCGGCCGGGCTGACCGCAGCATACTACCTGGCAATGCTGGGTCACGAAGTCACTGTGTACGAGAGTAAAGGCGAGGCCGGCGGGATGCTGCGGTATGTGCTGCCGGAGTACCGCTTGCCCAAAGAAGTGCTGCGCAAAGAGATCCAGCTCATCGAGCGGATGGGGGTCAAGTTCATTTTCGATACGCGAGTTGGATTCGACCTGCCACTGAGCGAGCTCGACGACCGGTACGACGCGGTGTTCCTCTCCTTCGGAACGTGGAAGGAGTCGTGGGTGTACCTGGCGGGCACCGAACTGAAGGGCGTGTGGCCGGCGCTGCCGTTCCTGGAAACGGTGGCGCGCCAGGAGGAAATCTCCCTCGGCCGCAAGGTGGCGATCATCGGAGGCGGCAATGCGGCCATCGATTCGGCGCGGACGGCTCTGCGCATGGGGGCCGAGGCGCTGATCGTGTATCGCCGCGAGCGGAAGGACATGCCCGCCATTGAAGAGGAGACGCTGGCAGCCGAAGATGAGGGCGCCAAGATCCTGTTCCTGGCGGCGCCGCACCGGATCATCGGGACGCCGGACGGACGGGTGAAAGCGCTCGAAGTGGTGAAGACGAAGCTGGGCGAGTACGATTCCTCGGGCCGCCGCAAGCCGGTGCCGACCGATGAGATCCAGCGTTACGAATGCGACAGCGTCATTCTGGCCGTCGGAGAAGCCGTGGACATGGATCTGCTTCAGGCTTCGGGGTTGAAGATCAGCGAGCAGAAAACCATCGAGATAGACCGCTACTCGATGGAGACCAGCCGGCCGCGGTTCTTCGCCGGCGGCGACGTGGTCAGCGGCGCTTCGAATCTTTCCAACGCGATGGGTTATGGAAAGAAAGCGGCGCGCAACATCGACGAGCGGCTGATGGGCGTGCGGCGGTGGGCGCGGTTGTTTCCAGAGTTCGAGTACGGGCAGGAGGCGCCTTTGCAGCCGAGCGAGAGCCGCCGCCACCATCCGAGCCAGCTTCCCGCGCACCTCCGGGTGAAGAACGTCGAGGAGGTGGTGACCGGGCTGACGCCGGACGAGGCTTGCGAGGAAGCCTGCCGGTGCCTGCGCTGTGACGTGAAAGCGGTGAGCGGGAGATAACCATGGCGCAAAAGAAGATCTCGATCCGGATTGACGGCGAACTGGTGGGCGCCACCGAGGGGATGACGATCCTCGACGCGGCGCAGGGAGCCGGGAAGGAGATCCCGACGCTGTGTCACATGGCCGGGCTCACCGCGGTGGGAGCTTGCCGCTTGTGCGTGGTGGAGGTGGCGGGAGTTGGGCGCCTGCTGCCGGCCTGTACCACGCCGGCGCAGGATGGCATGTCGGTGACTACGGTATCGGCGCAGCTTACACGATACCGGCGGATGGTGATCGAGTTGCTGCTGGTGGAGCGCAACCACGTTTGCTCCGTGTGCGTGTCGAACGGGCATTGCGAACTGCAATCGCTGGCCAAATCGCTGGGCGTGAGCAGCGTGCGCTACCCCTACAACTATCCGCGGCTGCCGGTGGACCTGTCGCATAACCGTTTCGTGCTGGACCACAACCGGTGCGTGCTCTGCACCCGGTGCGTGCGGGTCTGCGCGGAGGTCGAAGGGGCGCACGTTTGGGAGGTGACCAACCGCGGGATTAAGTGCCGCGTGACTAGCGAAATGAACCAGCCGTGGGGATCGGCCACGAGTTGCACCAACTGCGGCAAGTGCGTTCAGTCGTGCCCGACCGGTGCGTTGATCGAGAAAGGGTTCGCGGTGGAGGAGATGACGAAGCGCCACGAAAACATAAGCGCGCTGGCGCTCGCGAAAGGAGCCCGCCCATGAGCAAGCTGAAGCTGGCGACGGTGTGGCTGGACGGCTGCGCGGGCTGCCACATGTCGGTGCTCGATATGGACGCGGCGTTGATCGACGTGGCGGGCAAGGCGGACATCGTTTACGGGCCGCTGGTGGACACGCAGGAGTTTCCCGATGGCGTGGATGTCACCCTGGTGGAAGGCGCGGTGAGCAGCCAGGAAGATTTGAAGAAGCTGCAGAAGATCCGCAGCCGCACGCGCACGCTGGTGGCTCTGGGCGATTGCGCGGTCACCAGCAACGTTTCCGCCATGCGGAACGGGCTGTCGGTGCCCAAGATGCTGCAATCGATTTACGTGGAGGGCGTTCAGGAGTGCAAGGGCGTGCCGACCGATGGCGTTCCGGCGCTGCTGCCGCAGGCGCGTCCGCTGCGGGAATTCGTCAAAGTGGATCTTTACGTACCAGGATGCCCGCCGCCGGCCAAGGCCATCCTCGGCGTTCTCGGCGACATACTCGCCGGGCGAAAGCCCGACGGTGCCGCCAAGTTGAAGTTCGGGTAGGAGACTTGCGGATGAAACGTATTGTGATCGATCCGGTAACCCGCATTGAAGGGCACGCGAAGATTACCATCCATCTGGGAGACGACGGCAAGGTAGCGCGCACCCAGTTCCACGTGACGCAGATCCGCGGGTTCGAAAAATTCACCGAGGGCCGCCCGTTTTACGAAATGCCGGGGATCACGTCGCGCGTGTGCGGCATCTGCCCGATCAGCCATCTGCTGGCTTCCTCCAAGGCGTGCGACGCCATCCTCGCCGTGCGGGTTCCCAAGGCGGCGGCACTGCTTCGCGAATTGGTCCACTACGCGCAATTCGTGCAGTCGCACGCGTTGAGCTTCTTTCACCTGTCGTCGCCGGACCTGCTGCTGGGGTTCGATTCCGACATGGCGCATCGTAACATAGTCGGCGTCATCGAAAAGCATCCGGAACTGGCGCGCGATGGCATCGAGCTGCGCAAATTCGGCCAGCACGCGATCGAGATCTTGTGCAAAGAGCGGGTGCATCCGTCGTGGATCGTGCCGGGTGGAATGAAGGAACCGCTAAGTGCCAGCGGGCGGGGCGAGATGCTCGCCGGACTGCCGCAGGCCAAGGAAATCGCGCGGCGCGCGCTGGGCCTGTTCAAGAGCGTGGTGGACCGCTTCGACGAGGAGATTCAGCACTTCGGCACCGCGCCGATGATGAGCGCGGGGCTGGTGGACAGGACTGGCGCGCTGGCGCTCTACGATGGCGCGCTGCGGTTCCGCGACGCCGAGGGCGCGATCGTCGAGGATCAGGTCCCGGTCGACGATTACGCGACGTACATCGCGGAAGCGTCCGCTAAAGATTCCTACATGAAGTCGCCGTATTTCCGGCCGCGCGGGTTTCCGGCCGGCATCTACCGGGTGGGTCCGCTGGCGCGAGTGAGCGTTGTGGACCGCTGCGGTACGCCGGAGGCCGATAAAGAGCTGGCCGAATTCCGGGAACGCTTCGGGCGGACGCCGCGCAGCTCTTTCCTATATCACTACGCGCGCCTGATTGAAGCGCTATACGCGTTGGAGCGGATGGAAGTGCTGCTCCACGATCCCCGCATCCTGGACACCCACGTGCGGGCGCGCGCGGGCGTGAACGCGCTCGAAGGGGTCGGCGTGATCGAGGCTCCGCGCGGGACGCTGATTCATCATTACAAAGTGAACGAAGACGGCGGAATCGTATGGGCCAACCTGATTGTCGCGACCGGACACAACGCGCTGGCGATTGCAGGCAGCGTGGAGGAGACCGCCAAGCACTTCGTCGATGGCGGCAAGCTGCGGGAAGGCATGTTGAACCGCGTGTCGGCGGTGGTGCGTGCGTATGACCCGTGCTTGAGCTGCTCGACGCACGCCGGCGGCGCGACGCCGGTAGCAGTGGAACTGCGCGCAGCCGATGGGACGCTGCTCGATGAGGCACGCACGTAAGAGCTGTTTGAAGCTGCCGCCTTGGTGGGGCAGGTTTCAATCTGCCAACGCCCGCCTGCGGGCGCAGGTTCTTGACCGCTCCCTAACGGTCGCGGCTCCGATGTGGCGCACGCACTCGTGCCGACGCCCAGAGCTTGCACACTTCCTCGACCCGGTAGGACGGACCATCGGTTTGTGTGGTCTGTCATTTCCCGCCCAAGTGTGGCACGATGACAGACGACAAGAACCGATCGTCTGTCCTACCGTGCCTTTGCGAGAACGTAGAAAGCCCAGGCCCCGCAGCAAAGCAACGCCGACGCAGCACGCAGGACTGCGTGCGCCACGAAAGCCTCCGCTGATAATCGGCTACGGCAATTCCCTGCGCGGCGATGACGCCGTGGGGCCGTGCCTGGCAACCACGTTGGGTGGACTAGCAGTGCAGCAGTTGGTGCCCGAGTTGGCCGAGTGCTTGGCTAGCGAGGAGCGGGTTGTCTTCATCGACGCGCGCACGGACTTGGCACCAGGCGACGTTCAGATCATGCCTGTGGATGGCGACAGCGCATCGAGCCACTGGTGCTCCCCTGTCTGGCTGCTGCGCCTCGCGCTCGAGGTTTATGGCAAAGCCCCCGAGGCTGTCCTGGTGGGCATCGGCGCCCAATCCTTCGATCTGGGCGCTCCGCTTTCGCCCGCCGCGCGGGCAGGGATGGAGAAAGCGCTGGCCAAGATCCGGGCGCTGAGGTGACGGGGTTGGCGCGGGGTGCTTGCGGCTTCGCAGGACCCTGGCACCAGCATTCGCCCCGGCTCTCCGGTTCCGTGCTCACCGTGCGGCGGATGACGATGGGTATGTGCGCAGCACCGGCGGCTTATTGTCCGGCTCGAATAGCCAGACTGTACGATTGGAGTAATACCGCAGTAACTCCTCGTCGCGTTGCGGGCCCAACTCGCGGGCCCATACGACGGGCGACTCATCGATCCGCGCGCGATTGTAGACTGTAGACGAGTGGAGGAGGTGGCTCGGCCCGTAGCGGACCATCACGAGGTGCTGCCGGCCCGAGGCGGCGAAGCGCTCCTCGATCTGTTGGCGCAACGCGGCTCCAGGGGGAATCATCGGGGACCGGCGTCCGTAATTCGAGCCATGCAGTGCGACCACGAGAACTAGCAAGAGCACGCCGGTTCCGGCGACCGACAGAACGGCGCCCGGAATCAAAAGCCCGCCGCCTCTGGCGTGCCGCGTCCAGGCAGCCAGATAACGCGTGCCCTGCACTATAAGAATGATCAGAATGCCTGAAACGGGGGCACTGTATTGCGGGAAATAGAACGGGTAGAGCGCAGTGCCCAGGGCCACGAAGAGTCCCCCGGCCAACAGGAGCCGCATGCTGCTAGAACGCAAGACCCATGGGAGGGCGAGTAGAGGAACCGCACACAGTGGGTGCAGATAGAAGTGCCAAAAGGCCGTGAGCTTATCGAAGTGAAACTTCCAGAAAGCGTGGAAGTGCCGGAGCCTTTCGTGCTCCGCGAGCTGCCACCGGTAAGTATCCATCACATCCGGATAGGGCTTGGATACGGGCGGCGGCACTGGCGCCTGGAAAGCCAGCGATTGTGGCACGCCGTATTGTTGCTGGGACACCATGTACGGGAACAGCAGCGGTTGCCCGGTGACCTTCCAGTCGTAGAAGCAGGTGAGCGCCGCGCCCACCGCCAGCGAACACGCGATCGGAATCAACGTTGCGCGTAACCTGTCGCGCCACGGCACGCCGTGGGAGCGGAACACAATCGCGGCCAACGTGGCCATCGCTACCAGGCCCAGTAAAACCGCCTCGTAGGGCCGGGTGTTGACGAGGATAGTGAGTCCCAAACCCAGGACCAAGCCCTCGCGGACGCGAACGGTGCGGGCAAGACGCGTCAGCGAGCCCACCACCAGCGCGCCGCCATCGGATGCGGCGGGTTGGCGAAACGCCCCGAAGCAAAGGTGTCGGCGAGAAGCAAGTGACTGAATTCGTCGGCGATGAAAGGAATGGGAGGGGGAACCACCTGCAACAACGCGATACGTAGCGCCAGCGGGGCCAGACACACCAGCAACAGGGCGACCGGTTTGTACCGCTGAAACGGCGGCAGCACAACCGAGCCAAGGGATCGCAGGTGCCTCTTCAGAACGCGCGGGCAGAACAGGAGAAACGCGGCGAACAGGAGGATCACCAACAATTCGCCGCACTCAAGTCCGCGGTCCGGATTGCTCAGGAACCACGTGATCACGGTGCCGGCGTGCCGTCCCATCACCGACGGCCCCCGGCCACTGCCGCGGATCGAGGTACATTGGGCTCCGGCTGCTCCGACTGGCTCCGATGCGGTCTCAAGGTCGCCATGATCAACGCTATGATCGCAGACCCGCGTGACCTCAGTCAAAGTCGCGCCCTGGCTTTTCAGCTCCGAGTCGCATCTTCAAGTGGAGAGACCGAAACGACCGGCCCGATTACTCCATCACCAAGATCGTCGGAGCCGCCGATAGCGTCGGGGGGCGCTGCTCCGCGACAGCACTGACGCCCCGCCCCATCATAAGGTCGGGTCGTTCCAGTCTTTGGTGTTGAAGAGGCCGCGCATTATGCGGTAGACGGCTGGCATTCTGGTCTTCTGATCGTCACGCAGCACCTGGGCGATCTTGGCGAACGAACGCAGCTCGATGGCGGTCATCTGGGTGTCGAGCGCCGCATACGCGGCAACGGTCTTGTCGATTTCGTCCTGGCTCTTGCCGGCCTGAATGGTCTGGGCGATTGCCAACTGGGCGGAGGGCAGGTGGTCGCGAACGGGAGCGGCCTCCTTCTGGGCGTCGTCCATGATGGTCATCACCTGCTTCCGCTGTTCCTTGTCGAGCGCCAGTAGGTCGCCGATCTGGTAAATGCGGGGCAGAGCTGGCATGCCTATTGCGCCGCCACGTCCTCCGCCACCACGTCCACCACCGCCTCCGCCGCTATACTGAGCCGAAGCGAGCGATGCGGCTAAAACTGCAAGGGACAAAAGTTTGAAGAACATCTGTGCGCTCCGCTTAGGACTGACTCCGTAGCAACCGCTCCCTAACGGTCGCGGCTCCGATTTTCGGGCGGCGACCGCGGCTCTCGAAAGCACTGCGCCCACAAGCGGGAGTTGGCAAGCTAAAGCATGCCCCACCCATGCGCTTATCTCTGGCTGCCATGGTCCCCGCCCCAATGGCCGGACTGGCCGCCGCCCGATGCTGCGCCCATCGACCCCTGTTCCACTAACTGCGCCATAAAGCCGAAATTTGGCACGGCTTTCGATTGCTGATTGGGTTTGAGAATGGCGCAGATTTTGCCGAACGCATTGGCTTCCAAGGCCTTGGCCTGGACCGAGAGCGCATTGTAAGCCTCGGTAACTCTGGCCACGGTCTCTGGGCTGCTTTTCGGGTCGAGCATAGCCAGCACCAGATCCCTTCTCGCCTGGATCAGTTTCTGCTGGGCCGGCCCCATGGCTTCCTGCGCCGTATTCAGAATGGTCTCGACCGAAACCCGCTGTTCCTTGTCGAGCTTTAGCTTGGCGGCGAACTGATCGCGCGGACTCAGCCTCTCCGGGTGGGCGGAGCCCCAACCACCGCCGTCGGTTGCTGCACTCCCGGTTGGCAATCCGCCACCTCCACCGCCTCCGCCGTGCTGTGCAGCGGCCATTGCGGCGGACAGCCCTGCAATCACAAGGATTCGCGACAACATGGGATCTCCTCTCCAAACCGCGCGGTCCGGATGAAATGATTTAATCACGTTTTGGGTGGGGGCGGGAAGGCCACCGGGATTCGCTCACGAGCGAGGCGGCGTTCCCATCAGGTTCAGGCGCGTTTGCTCCGTCAGTGCGCGCAACTCACGGCTGTATATAACCGGCCAGGGCTCGGCAATTTCCAGTTGGCGCAGGGCGGGCGAAAGGCGGGCCACGGATTCGCTGGCACGCCGGCGCGCTTCTTCCAGACTGGGCAGCGGCTCGACCAGGCGGCCACCGAGGATCACCGGCCGCAGCAGCGCCTCGCCGCGCCCGCACTCGCCGGAGCGCGCCACCACGTCGCGCGCGACGTCGCGGAAGATCTGCTTGGCGCCTGGCATGCTGTGCTTATCGTCGCTGTACTTAGCGGTGTAGCGTTTGATGCCGCCGATTTCGAGTTCCACCATCTTGTAGACGCTGTTGAGCGCAGGCGCGTCGGCGGAAACGGAAAGCTGCGTGCCGACGCCGAATACATCGATCGGCGCACCCGCGGCAACGAGCTCATGGACGCGGTATTCGTCCAATTCTCCGCTCACCATGATCCGCGCCTCTTTGAGCCCGGCCTCGTCGAGGATCGTGCGCACCTGTCGCGCGCCGTCGAGAAAATCGCCGCTATCGATGCGCACACCCCACAGCGGGGCGCCCAGCGCTGCCACCCGCCGCGCGGCCTCGGCCACGTCGTAGGTGTCCAGTACCTGCACGGCGTTGTCTCCCAGCGTGCTCTGCAACTTGCGGAACGCAGCCTCCTCGCCGGTGAACGACATCACCCAGGAGTGAGCCGCCGTACCGGCGACCGGGATCGAAAAGCGGAAACCGGCGAGCGTATTGCTGGTGGCCGCGCAGCCGCCCAGGTAGGCGGCCCGCGCGCCGAGCACGCCGGCTTCGGGAGTGTGTGCGCGCCGCGTGCCGAACTCAACGACCGGCCGGCCCCCGGCCGCCGCGACCAAGCGCGCCGCCTCGCTGGCGACCAGGCTCTGGAAACTCACCGCGGACAACAGGTAAGTCTCCGGCAATTGCGCTTCGATGACGGGCGCGCGGACGGTGAGCAGGGGTTCTCCGGAAAACAGCGGTGTGCCTTCCGGCACTGCAAACAAATCCCCGGTGAAACGAAAAGCGCGGAGGTAATCGAAAAACTCGCGCGGCGCGCGGGCGAACTGCGGGAGGCCGCGCAAATAGTCGATCTCTTCGGCGGCGAATCCCAGGCTCAGCAGGTAATCCACGGCCTGTGGCAGCCCGGCGGCGAGGACATAATTTCGATTGGGCGGCAGGCGGCGAATGGCGAACTCGAAGGTGGCGATTTCCGCGGCCTTGCCGGCCTGGAAATAGCCGGCCGCCATGGTGAGTTCGTAAAAGTCGGTGAGAAGACCGTTCATGGTTTCCAGTGGCTTGCGGCCGGGCGCGCCTCAGCCGGGACCACTCTGCCGATGAAAGCGCAAACGGCAGCATAGCCACAAAAGACCCAAGACAAACGCGGATAGATAGCAGAGGTCTTTCCTGCTTACTCGCTCGTGTCCGCGCTCACTAGTGGACAAAACTCGTGACTATTTTCTTCTTCTTCGGCGCGGGCGGGGCTGCCGGTGCGGCATCCTTCACATCGGCGGCGGCTCTTTCCAGATCCTCGACGGCCTTGGCATCCAATTCATAGATGCTCGGTTCGCCTTCGCGTTGCGCGAAATATTTGTCGCCCTGCTTGTTCACGATCACCCGTTCATTCCGCTTGCCATTGTTCGAGGTGACGCCGGCATCGAACACCGGCTGGCCGCCGTTTTGTTCCGCAAACTTAGCGGCCGTCAAATCGCGCAGCTTATCGATCAGGTTCTGCACGCTCGCGTTGTCCAGGTTCCTGGCTCCCGCAGTCCACTTCTCTCCGGTTTTCGAGTAAGTCACGGGGGCGGCGGTGCCGTTTTTGATGTCGAGCTTTGTGGGATCGCTGAAGTCGAAATCGAACAGCTTCTTATTGCGGAAATCGTCCAGGCTCTTGTTGAACCCTTCGCCCACATCCGCGGAGATCTTATATACGCCGGGCACCGCGGAGCTGCGGGCATAGTAGTTATTATCCTTGTCCTTGCGAACCTCCACGGCTTGGGCGCCGGAGCTGTCGGTAACCAGGGCGAGGGCCACCGTGGTGGCGGTGGTGAACTTCTTGGCCGCTTCGTCCGGGGCCATGCTGAGATCCATCTTGGCGTCGCGCAGCTTGCCGAGCAGAACGTCCACTTGGCCGCTATCGGCCCGCAGCGGGCGCGGTTCCACGATCTGCCATTCATTCTGCCCGTTCTTGCCGAACACGATCGGCGGCACCGGCCCCTTGGAAGCCAACTTCACGCGGGTCAGCTTGTCGGAATCGAAGATCAGAAGCCGTTTGTCGCGAAGATCGTCCACAGTCTTATCGAGAACGGTCTTGAAAGAGCTGGCCACCGTGTAGACGCGGCGGTCGCCGGATGCCTTGGCATAAGTACCGGAGTTGGTCGGCGTGTCGTCGCCAAAAGCCAGCTCCACCTGCCTGCCATCCTTCTCGATCACCTCGACTTGCAAGGACGGGCTGGTCAGCCCATAACCGGCCAAGTCCGTAGCATTATCTTCGATGGTCTTGTCGGCGCTCACCGACGAGAGAGAGGAGACCAGTGACGCAGAGGCTTCCGGATCGGCCGGAAACTGCTGCGGCGCGGTAATCGCCCATTTGCCGCTGTCGCGGCTCAAGACGATCGGCGCGGCGCCGGGCTTCTGGAGGCGGATTTCACGAAACCGGTCCTCCGGAATCGACACGATCTTAGGGGCCGAGTCGGCCTGCGCCTTTTCCTTTTGCGCTTGCTTCTTATTCGAGTACCAGATGGCGCCGCCTATTACAGCCAAAAGAACGACGGCTACCAGTAGTCCCTTCGGCTTCATCGGTTACCTCCGTTTCCACCACGTGACCAGCCCGAAGGCCACTACCGTCAGTGGCAAAATCACCACGGTCAGCCAGAACAGCAGTGTGAGCCGCTGCCCACCGACGTTCAACGGCTGATCCTCAGGCGTCTTCGGTCGAATCGAAATCAGGTCCTCGTCGGAAGCCAGCCAGTTGACTGCGTTCACGAACAGATCGCGGTTACCGAGCTGGCGCGAGCCGGCCAAGCTGTTCACGGCCCAAATTGAGCTACCGCTCACCACGAACCGGCCCTGCTTGGTTCCCGAATAAGTGCCAGCGGCTACCAGAGTAAGTGGTCCTTTCTTACCCTTCTTGGGATCCACCGAGCCGCCGGGTCCTATCTCGCTCGTAGCAATGCTGTCTTCCCCGGTAGCCACCAGCTTACTCACCGAGGTCTTGCCTTCACTCTTGATATCGAGCGACCGCGTCAGCGGGTACGCCGTGGGAACGCGCGTGAGCGGCTGCGTAATCGGGTGCGATTCATACTGCAGGACCACCGGAATCTCCGGGCCAAAGCCGAAAATCTGTCCGAGGCCGCCTAAGTCGAGCACCAAGTCTTTGTTAACGGTGACACCCCAGCTTGCCAGAAGCGCGGCTAATTCGTCATTGGAAGCGGCTGGTTCGGAGCGGCCGATGCGGAGCACATTGTCGAACATGAAGATGGCGCGCCCGCCGTCTTCCACGTAGCTCTTGATGGCCGCCACCACCGGCGCCGGGTAATCGGCCGTCGGGCCACCGGAAACCAGAACGGTGCAATCCTTCGGAACTTCGACAGGCGTAGCCGGCGCGGCATGTCCGATTTCGACCTTCTTGGCTTCGTCCGGCCTGGCTGAATCGGCCGCCGCCGCTGGCTTGAGCGATACCTCGCGCGACTTGTAGTTGTCGCGTTCCAACAGCGCCTTGAGAATGGAAAACCCTTCGCGATCCTGATCCTCGATGGAGTGTTCGCCGGCACCGGTCATAAAGCAGACGTTGCGCTCGCCGCTCTTCAGCGCGCGAATCAGCGCGCCAGTCACTTCCTCTTCGGTCAGGCTCTTGGCGCCTTCGCGGCGCGGGCCGTTCTCGACCAACACGGGCGAATCGGGGCGGAAACCGGCGGCCTTGGCCAAGGTAGGCTTCTTAGTCGGGTCGATGTATTCGACGTGGAGCTTAGTGGACAGCGACGAATAGCGGTCCAACAGATCGCGCGCGTTGGGGAAGGTGCCGGTATCGCCGAAATAGAGCAAGCGTACGTCATTCTTCAGTTCCTTGACGATCTTGCCGGTCTGGTCGGATAGGCTAAACTGCTTGTTCTTCGTGGCGTCGTAAGATCGGTCGTAGCGATTGGCCAGAAAATTCAGTCCCACCAAAATGGCGAGAACGGCCAGAATGTAAACGGTGACATAGGCGCTGTACCTGGTTTGCCGTGCTTTAAGCCATTTGGCCGCCATGTTAGCTCCTCCACC
>Ga0074045_10002965_pt1 | contig 15427 bp, 9 predicted proteins | sample BogForMeECP23OM2_FD_94442 | JGI IMG/M metagenome (GOLD analysis project Ga0074045, IMG submission 94442) | Bog forest soil microbial communities from Calvert Island, British Columbia, Canada - Bog Forest MetaG ECP23OM2 | ecosystem: Environmental > Terrestrial > Soil > Wetlands ...
CTCGATTGGGGCTTGTCTCAGTTGAACCTGAATGACAGTTTCACTGCCAGCGTGCTGTATGATTTGCCGTTCGGACAGGGCAAGCGTTACGGCAGCAGCTGGAATGGAGCTACCAATGCCATCCTGGGCCATTGGCAGTTGGACTTGATCGAAAGGGCTACCTCCGGTTTCCCGTTGTTTGTGGTCGATAGCGGCGACGAGTCGGGCGTGTTCTTCTCTTACAACGGCAATACCTTTCAGCGCCCGAACCTAGTGGGCGACCCTAATACGGCGGGCAACGAAGGTGGATCTACGGGCTGCCCAACGCAGATCCATACCCTGCAGCACTGGTTCAATCCCTGCGCTTTCGCGAAGGCTCAAGCGGGAGAGCTTGGTACCGCTCCACGAGCGCCTGTTTACGGCCCGCGTTTTGTGAACACGGACTTCTCGGTGATCAAGGATTTCCCATTGACCTTCCGCGAGGGTATGAATCTGCAATTCAGGGCTGAGTTTTTCAATCTGTTCAACCACCCGCAGTTTTTCCTCGAAGGTTTCGGCGGCACGGGAGAACAGGACATAAGCACTCAGTCCAGTTTTGGCGTGATCAACCAAACGGTGAACAATGCACGGTTGGTGCAGTTTGCCTTGAAGCTTAACTTCTAACCAGGAAACAGTACCGCTACCAAGGGCAGGCTGGATTAACGGCCTGCCCTTAAGTTTGAAGCTTGCAAAATCCTGCGGGAGGAACAATGGGGTGTTGTAAATGGAGAACGGCACTGCTCGTCCTCTGGATCGGTCTCCTCGGAGGTGCTTCGGGATATGCTCAGCCGCGGCACAAGGTAATCATCAACGAGGATTGCTCAGGCCCTGGCGGCAGCAACATGCAGACGCTGCTAGTGATGATTCAATCGCCACAGGTAGATGTCTTAGGGATCACTGTGGTGAGCGGGGATCAATGGCGAGACGAAGAAGTTGCACACACGCTCCGCTTGCTGGAGATCATCGGCCGCACCGATATTCCGGTAATTCCCGGAGCCGCATTCCCCCTGGTGCGCAGCCGCCACGAGAGTCAAATCTGGCAGGAGCGTTACGGGAAAGTGGCGTACGCGGGCGCGTGGGATGACCGCTGGTGGCATGAGCCGTTCGTCGTGCCGACGCTTCCCGAAGGCTCGCCTACGGCGAAGCCCAGCGAGGAAGACGCCGCACATTTCTTGATCCGCATGGTACACAAGTATCCGCACGAAGTAACGATCTATGAGGGCGGACCGATGACCAATCTAGCGGTCGCGACCTCGATCGATCCGCAGTTCCCTGAACTGGCGCAGGAACTGGTCTTTATGGGTGGAAGCCTCAACCCGAATACGGACAATCCGGAGTTCGCGAACAATCCGCGTCACGAATTTAATTTCTGGTTCGACCCCGAAGCTGCAGAGATCGTATTACGCGCCCCGTGGAAGAAGGTCGTTTGCACACCGACTGACATCTCCATTAAGACTCACCTAACGCCGGCCATCGTAAAGCAGATCGAGGCAAGCGGGACCCCGCTGGCTCACTATCTCTCGCGGTTTGCCATGTATTCTCCAGGGGCCGACATTATGTGGGATGAACTGGCTGCCGCGGCGTGGATCGATCCGACTCTAATCACCAAGAGCGAGATTCGCTATATGGAGGTGGATCTGGATAATGGAGCCGGGTACGGCAACACCCTGACCTGGACGGAGCAGGACAAACCGCCGCCCGCCGCGCATCCTGTCGAGATTCAGGTAGACCTGGATTTGGAAAAGTTCTATCGAATGTTCGTGAACCTGATGAGCGCCAAGACTCCTGCTGCACATTGATTCAAACGAGGCCTCATTGCGGCTCCAAGCCAGGCGGCCGGTGACGCATCTCATATACGAATTGTTGCAGCTCATGTCGCTGGCGTTCCGTCTCTTTTGTTTTTTCATCCGATATCTGCTCGTATAGCTGCAGCTCCGTCTTGGCTTTGGCCGTCTCGCCAATTTGACGGTAGAGTTGCGCCAGGCGGTAGTGTGCCTGTTCCAGTTGCGGCGTGGCTTCGATCGCCGATTGCAGGGCGGGGATGGCTTTCGGAACATTCTTTTCCTGCGAATAAACAATCCCTAGTTCGAGATATGCGAGGCCGAGCTTCGGATCGAGTTGGACAGCTTTCTCCAGCAGCGACTTTATTTTCTCGGCATTCTCCGTGTCGTCCGGCGACTTCCGTCGCTTCCGCAAACTGACGGCGTAATAGTAATTGGCCAGAGCATTTTGCGGCTCGAGCTGGGAAAACCGCGCGAGCCGCTCGACAATCGCCTCGGACTGCGCGGTCTCGACAGCTTGCATTTTTCCCATAAACAAGTAAGGGGCCGGATCGTCGGGATTCAGGTCAGACGCCTCGCACAACCGCCGTGCGGCTTGATCGTAGGAGCCGAAAGAGTACCAAGCGGCACCCAGGCCGGTCAGCATCCGGACAGACTTCGGGAACAACCGAGTGCCTTTTATGAAAACTTGAATCGCAGGGTCAGCGGCCCGATGGATGAGGAGCTCTGATCCCCAATCAAAGAGATTCGTTTCGCTAGGATCGAGTTCCGCCGCACTCTCATACTCGCGAACGGCTTCCAGGGCGTCGCCCAGTCTCTCGTCGGCATCGCCGAGCAAGTGATGCAGCTCAGCTTTTTCTTCACGAGTTCGGTCCCTGGCGGCCAGCAGGGCGCGCGTGTCGCTGCGGGCTTGAGCGTAGTTTCCGGCCTCGGCATAAGCAAGCGCCAATTCGTGGGCGTTGTCAAAATTGCCAGGATTCAACCGGGATGCCCGCTCGAGGTATGGGATCCCTTCCTGCGCTTTGGCTTCATCGATCAACAGCTTTCCCAAATGATAATTTGCTTCGAAGTTTTCAGGCTGACGAGCAGCGGCCTCACGCAGAGATTTTTCCGTTGTGGCCCCGGAAGAAACAGGGACAGAATCAGTGTCCGGTCTTTTGCTGAGAGCTGCCGTAGCCTGAGCTAATGCTTCTCGGTTTCGCGTAACCACATCGGACCCATGGCCGCCGAGATTCGTTGTGTCGGTAACGCCCGCCACTGTGAAATGGGGTTCGTCGAAGAAGTCAGGTTTCACCTGCAACGATTTCTCGCCCGCGGGCAGATCTGAAAGCCGTAGAATGAAATCTATGGTTTTTGCTTCGCTCGGAGCGAGAACGATCGAATTGGAAGGAGCACTTTCGTAGCCAGGCATCCCTGCCTGCAACAGATAACTGCCTTGAGGAAGGGCAGAAAAAGAATAGGCTCCTGCCGCATCGGTATGCGAACTGAGAATTTGTGCATTCTTGGCCTGCAGCCATATGGTGGCTCCGCCAATAGGGTGCCGGGCCGAATCCCTCACGACTCCTTGCAGTGTGGCCATTGCAGCTCGTTCCGGAAGCTTAGGCGTTTGTCCTGGTGTGGATTGCCCGAGAACCGACGCAGAAGCCGCGCCCAGTAAGACGATGAGGACAGCTTGGATGTAGCGGCGGACCATAAGCAAACGCGTGTAGTGCGAAATTCTAGTCGCTCGATCTGGGATCCGCAATCGACGGGGAAGAGTGTTGTTGATTTTTGGTCAGTCCCTCCTGGCGCGCCAGAAGATCAATGTAGGCTGCCGTAATTATATGCTCGTGGCCGATTCCGAACTCCGACAGCAGAGCGGCTGCGATGCTCCTTCCCTCAGCCTCGCTTTGCCCGGGTCGAAGCACGACTTCGAGCTCAAGAAACTCTCCGAGCCCCTGCACTTCATCGAGATGTACGCGCGTTTGGCCGATAAGATAAACAGTCCGCGTCTTCTTAACCACGCCGATTCTGCCCAGCGTCTTCGTCAGAATGTCGAGCAGAGTTTGAGGGTCAGGGGTGCGGGCGATCAGATAATGCGACTCGCGCAACTCGGCAACATTGGCTCTTTCGTATCGAATAAGCTCGCCGCGGTCCGGGGCGAAAACGCGGAGCTTTAGTCGCGCCCCCTCGCAGCGGAAGAAAACATCTTCCTGAAGAATCTTCTCGGGGCCAACGTCGCTTAGACGGGCAGCGGCGGCTTCGACGGCACGCCGGTCTTTCAAGATCGCTTTAATCTCAATATTTGTCGGCATGGCAGGCTCAAGGATAGCGTACACATTTTCGTCCTCTGTCAACGGACTTGCGGCGTTTGCGATTTCTACGTTAACTTCATAGCGCGGTCGCTCGCGAGGAATGAATTTGTTACCTTCGAAATGCAAAGAGCCATGGATGCAGTCTTACCGAATACCGCATCTGACAACCGTGTTGCTGGTGATGACATGCCTTACTTGTTGGGCCCAGGAGAGACGGAAGATCATCATTGATCAGGACGCGGCCGGCCCTGCCGGAACGGATCAGCAGTCCATGTTGCTTCTCATCCAGTCGCCGCAGACAGAGGTTTTGGGCATTACGGTTGTGACAGGCGACCAGTGGCTCAACGACGAATTGGCGCACACTTTGCGCATGCTTGAACTTATCGGGCGAACAGACATCCCGGTTGTGCCGGGAGCGGAGTTCCCGCTGGTAAGGACAAAACAGGACACGGAGCGGTGGGAGCAACAATTTGGTAGCGTAGCGTGGCTTGGAGCCTGGACTCCGAAGTTTTATCACCCACCCGATCAGTCGGGTGACATGCCCGAAGGTAAACCCACTACAAAGCCCACCGACGAGGACGCCGCTCATTTTCTCATCCGCATGGTTCATAAATTTCCGAACCAGGTCACCATCTACGAGGGCGGCCCGATGACCAACCTCGCACTCGCTATTTCCATCGACCCCACATTTGCGGGTTTGGCAAAGGAATTGGTGTTTATGGGCGCAAGCCTCAATCCGCGGACCGATGACCCTGAGTTCGTGAATTCTCCGACTCACGAATTTAATCTCTGGTTCGATCCCGAAGCGGCGCATATGGTACTCACGGCACCATGGAAGAAACTTGTTTGCACGCCGGTGGATATTTCCGTGAAGACGAGACTTAGCACCGACCTGATCAGCCGCGTCAAGGCCAGCGACTCTCCGGCGGCGAGATACATCGGCAAGTATGGACGTTTGAGGGGCAACTACAATTATCTGTGGGACGAACTGGCTGCGATGGCCTGGCTCGATCCAACGCTGATCACAAAAAAAGAAACTCTATTCATGGACGTCGATCTGGATCGCGGCGCTAATTACGGCAACACGCTGAGCTGGACGGATCGCGAGCGACCTAAAAGCGAACTTCAACCGATCGAGGTGGAGGATGATCTGGATCTCGACAGGTTTTACAAAATGTTTGTGGATCTCCTGACCGCGCCAACACCCAAGCATTAGCGGGTGCGGTCTTGTTGCGCTCTATTGTGGAAGTTGCGCAAGCATGCTTTGCGCCTGTGCGTGGTTGGGATGTTGCTTCAGAAGTTCGAGCAGGACGGACCGAGCCTCATCGGTTGTGCCTTCGACAATATAGACTTTTGCCAAGTTCAGATAGGACTGATCAAAAGTTGGCGCTACCCGGATGCATTCTCTAAGAATTGCGACTGCCTCATCCCTTCGCTGTGTGCGCAAATAAAGTATCCCAAGGTTATTCAGAGCTTCGGGGTAAACGGGCCGGAACTTCAGGGCGCGCCGCAAGTATTCGTAAGCACGTTCAGGATCGTCCGCCTGCGCAAACACCATCCCCAAACCATAGTTCGCGTCGGGATCTTCGGGACTGACTGCGAGAGAGCGCTGAAAGGTTTCGCGAGCCTTATCCCATTCCTTCTGCAAACGATACGCGTTGCCCAGATTGTTGAGGGCAATGAGATGATCGGGACTTGAACGCAACGCCTCCTGAAAGCACCGTATCGCTTCCTCCGTCCGACCTTCCCCTGTGTCGAGAAGGCCGAGGTTGTTCCAGGCGTTGGCCAGAGTATCTGGATAGGTTGCGCGCAGTTTTACGGCACGTTCAAAGCTCTGCCGAGCCTCGACAGGCTTTTGTTGGTTCAGTTGAGCGCTTCCCATGCCGTAGCAGGCCTCGGCGCTTGATGGATCGTCGCGTAGAGCAAGTTGAAACGAGGTTGCGGCTTGGTCGAAATATCCCCGCTGAAACAAAACGGACCCGTAGGAAAGATTGTTTCTCCCAAACTCGTACGTTTCTGCGGCGCCTGGAAAAGGCAGTGCGAGCGCTAACCTGTCCGCGTCGGTTTGAGGGATTCTCCGTGAGTCGTGTTCTACATGCTCGGGGTTCACCGGACCCTGATAGACCTTTACGATGTCGCCGTCCTTATCGATGAGGAACGATGTTGGAAGAGCGAGATCGCGATGGCGGTCAAAGATGTATCGATAAAGAATGTTGTACACTCCGGCCACGTCGTTCGATCCGTGAAGGATGGTAAATGAGAGACTCCGCTGGCGCGCAAGCACTCTCAGTTTTTCGGGGTCGGCAGGATCATCAAGATTTATTGTCAGCAGTTGAAGGCCCTGAGTCGTCCACCGTGCATGGATCCGGTTGAGCAGCTTCAGGCTCTCCTGACAGTCTGCGGATTGCGTGACCCAGAAATTGAGCAACACGGGCTTTCCGCGTAGTGCGGCCAGCGGCTGTACCGTTCCCGACAAGTCGGGAAGAGAAAAATCCGGCGCCGGCACGGGAGTGAGCAGCCAAGTTTCGACTGCGTTGGGAGATGGTTCGGGTTCTTGCGGCGGAGTAGCCTTGAGTTGGCTGCGCAACGGCGCTGCCGCCTTGAACGGTTCGACTCGGAACTCTTTCGACCCCTCTTCCACCCGGATTCTGCAGTTCAGCGGAATGTCATGAAACTCCTGAATGGCCCCGCTCGGCCAGCGGATCGAAGCGTGCACCAGGCCCTTGGCCGTGCCTAAGCCGAAAAACACTTCCTTGCTGTGTTGCGACAAAAATCCGGATCCAGCTTGCAGCGGGCGAGTCTGGCGACCAGATTCGGTCTCGACCGTAACGACTGCGCCGATCGCGTCACGATTGCTCTTTGTGCCGCGAAGACGAAACGCGATTCCTGCGGGGAGATTCTCAATTACATTCTTCAAGAGGCGCAGTTGAGGACCGTTGCGGTTTTTCAGAAACACTTCCTGGCGGCCATCTTGATCAAAATCCGCGAGGGCAAATGCACGTCCGTCCTCGAGAAAGTCCAATCCCACCGCGGCTGAGACGTCCGAAAACGTTCCATCCTGGTTGTTCGCATAAAAGATGTTGCGTTCAAATCCGCTCCAGGTTCCATCGGCTCGAATCAGTTCGTTGATGGCGCTCCATCCTTGCTCGTAATCATGCGAAGGCTTCGCTTGATCTGGTGATTTCGCAACCACCTGGCGCCAGAAGAAACTATTCAAGTCTTCGCGCGAGACACCGGACACCATTCCATTCGCGATGTAGAGATCAGGATAGCCGTCATGGTCAAAATCAAATGCGTCGCTCGACCAAGCCCAGCGGCCTACTCCGACTCCGGCCGGGATGGTTCTATCCTCAAAGGCAACGTTGCCAGTGGGAAATGCGCCGTGGCCACTTCGTGTATTTCGAAAGAGCGAATTCCCCATCGCATGCTTCTGGTATAGAGCGCGGACGTCTTCGGGGGCATCTTTCTTGAAAATTTCTTGCGTGGAAACGCGTTCCCCGGCGGTGGTCCACATATCGCCGACGTAAACGTCCTCGGCTCCGTCATCGTCGTAGTCGAACCAGCAAACGCTCATGCCGGCACCGATATCCTCCACTCCAGCTTGGGGAGCTACATCGGTAAAGGTTCCATCGCCGTTGTTGCGGTAAAGATTCTTGCGGCCAAAATCATTGACCACATAAAGGTCGGGCCAGCCGTCCTGGTTGTAGTCATTCCACCCGCAGCAAAAGCTGTAGCGCGTGTTGTTCTGGTTGAGGCCTGATTCCGCGGTCACATCGCGGAAGGTACCATCGCGATTGTTCCGCATCATGAAGTTGGGCGGGCCGTTCTCAGCATCGTGATAGGGAACGGGATACTTATACTGGTCGGTGCCCTGGTAATAGATGTAAACGCAAAAATAAATGTCTAGCCAACCGTCGCGGTCGTAATCAGCAACGGCTGCGCCGGTAAAAGTTCCCTGCGGCGGATTCGCAAATTGGAAGGCACCGGGTTTTTGCCGAAATTTTCCGTTGCCTCCATTCACGAACAGAAGTGGCCCGTTCGCGCGCACGACAACTACATCCTGGCGACCGTTGTTATTGAAGTCGGCAAAGAGAGCGCAAGCAGTGTTTTCCAGGATTCCCAAGCCAGATGCTTCCGTGATGTCTTCGAACGTGCCATCTCCGCAGTTTCGATACAGGCGGTTCGGTAGACCTGCGGGCTGACAAATATAGAGATCGTCGTAGCCATCGTTATCGACATCGGCAACCGAAACTCCATTGTGGCCGTAAATATCGATACCGCAGGCTCCGTCAAGGACGGTCCGCCAGTAATCGGTCCCGCGAAGCAACTGGGCAGCATAGGAAGGATTTCGGCTCAGCGCCGCAGCGGTGGTGTCGACAAAAACGGGAGCGAGGGAGCGGCTTCGCGTCTCGTCGAGGACATGCCATTTACGAATGCGAAATACCGGCGCGTTGGGTGAGGAAGGCGAGGCTTCCCATTCCAAGTCCCAGTACCCTACGCGTTGCTCGCGGTAATAACCGTCGCCGGTTCCCACCAGTTCGTAACGCACGTGAGTGTGAACCGTCTCAAGAGGTTGGGAAGTAGATGTCGTACCCGCTTCGATTCGTGTCACCTGGAATTCTGCGGTCACGATCTTCGAAAAGCCACTCAAGGAGGATTTCAATTCGTGAAGAAAAGAATCTCGTCCGAAAATTGTCTGAGTCGCGAATTTGTTCTGGTGAACTTCCAAGGCCGCACCAGAACGCACCGGGCGCGATTCAACTGGCTGCAGAGATGGACCTGAGAAATCTGCTGCAAACCTTTTCGCGATGGCCTGCGCTTCCTGCGGAGAGCGAAGTAGATTCGAACTCCATTCGGCGAGAATTGCGGCAATCCGGTCATGATATTTTTCGGTGAGGAAATCGTCGAAGTCAGCCTGCACCTTAAGCAGCGTCTCGTCGAGCGGTCTCTGGGCGGGATAGTGCGGGTGTAAACGGAAACCGCCGTCGGAGGGAAGCGAGCCTGGAGAGTCAAAAGCGCAGGGGGAGGAGAAGGCAAAATCCCGCAGGCTGGCGGGAATGATTGCTGCCGAAGCTCCCTGGCAGCAGCGAACGATAAACTTGCGGCGACTCTGATTTATCAGATGAGGATCGATTGGCTGATACGTCTTCCCTGCCCGGCTCAGAGCGAAGCCCCCTGGTTACTTCCTTTAGCGTGAGCCGGCGCTGAACTCATACACCGTTACGCTATGAAATTTCTGCCCCGGTTTCAACTCGGTCGAGGGAAAGCTGGGGTGGTTCGGCGAGTCTGGATAATGGTCCGTCTCCAGGCAAAATGCGAAGCGCGGCTTGTAGACGCGGCCATACTTGCCGGTAATCGACCCATCAAGATGGTTCCCAGTATAAAACTGTATAGCAGGCTCCGTGGTAAGAACTTTCAGAATCCGTCCCGTGGTCGGCTCGTATACTTCGGCAGCCTCGGCCAGCTGGCCCTCCGGATGATCCAGCACAAAGTTTTCGTCGTAACCTAAACCGAAGTGCAGTTGCTCGTCGTTCGCGTCGATGCGCTCGCCGATGGCGTGAGGGGTGCGAAAGTCAAAGGGCGTTCCTTCCACGGATTTCAACTCTCCCGTAGGAATGAGAGCCACGTCGACGGGGGTAATCCTGGATGCATTAATCTTCACCACGTGCCCCAGCACTTCTCCCTTCGCCTGACCCAACAAGTTGAAATACGAATGGTTCGTCAGGTTAAGGACCGTGTCTTTATCGGTGGTCGCGGAATACTCGATCCGCAGGGCATTTCCATCTAACGTGTAACGCACCGTCGTGGTTAGTGTGCCGGGGAAACCCTGATCTCCGTCCTTGCTGACGTAGGTGAGTTCGATTCCATTCTTTATCTCGTGCGCTGTCCAGACGACCTTGTCGAACCCAACAATTCCGCCGTGAAGCGTGTTGTCGCCATCGTTCTTGGGGAGGGAATAGGTCTTGCCATCCAGCTGAAAGCTGCCATGCGCGATTCGGTTCGCGTAGCGGCCGATGATGGCTCCGAAATAAGCAGTCTTGGCGATGTACTTATCGAGCGAGTCGTAGCCGAGCACGATGTCGTCCGATTTTCCGTTGCGATCAGGAGCGCGCAGTGAAACGATAATCCCGCCGTAATTTGTGATGCGCAACTCGACCTTGTCATCGGCCAGCGTGTAGAGATCGACGGCCGTTCCGTCTGCAGTATGTCCGAACGGTTGCTTGGTGATGTTGGTCTTTGCCTGCGACATTGTCGTTAGAATAATCAGACTAGCGAAAATTGCAACCCAATTGCTTCTATTGGCGCGCATAGTTTCTGTCATTCTCCGCGAGACCTCGCGCTTTTGAACCGCGGGTCGCGCTCACAGCCTATCAGGCTCAGCGGTCCAGCAACAAGAAATCAGCCATGGCGCAAACCGTTTCGCTGTTTTGGCGGAGGATCATGTGAATATCGAGCACGACTATGCAGCCACGCGGCTGAGCTGATAGAGAGAACCTAATATTGCGCCAAACACAGCGTGCGCCAGGAAAACTGAAATCGGAGTTTGCACCCCGTAATTGAGTGCCATGAAACCGGGCGGTTCTAGTTGACGGTTTGCGTTAAGACCATGTTGTTCGCTGGCCATTCTCGGGTGGATCCCAGGCATCAGCGACATTCCAACAGTCAAGAGGAACAGCGCGTGCGCCAGTCCCAAGAGTGCTCCGAACCACCAATTCGCCAAGTGCCGCGCCTCAAACACGAGCACGTACAGGATAGAAAAAATCCAGCCGTTCGCCAGATGGATCATGAAGCCGTAAACTTTGGCTTTTTCCCTCTGCGGAGTGACGAACGTTCCTATCAGATACGGCAGATTCATTCGCGTGAAGCCAAAACCTTGGCTGGCCGATAACAAAGTGGAGAGCGCCAAGGTCGCAAGGAATCCGGAGAGCAGCCAGCTTGTCCAGTTCACGAGCGCACCTCGGAAGATGGATGTTCGGCTGCAGCCGGCGGACGATGCGCCAGTTGCCGTTCCCCTTTCTCTCGTTGGTCGATCGATAAGGCTGCGCCGATTAAGCCAACGTGAGTGAAGGCCTGAGGAAAGTTTCCTAGTGCCGAGCCGGTGTTCGCATCGATTTCTTCGCCGTATAAACCTAAATCGTTTTTGTATTTCATCAATTGCGCAAACAGTTGCTGGGCCTCTTCCAGGGTGCCTCCTCCCATCGCCAGATACTCCGCCTCCCAGAAACTGCAAATCGCAAATGTACCCTCTGGCTTTTGCCTCTGATAGCGGAAAAGAAGCCCTTCCGGCGTGGCTAGATGTTGCCGGATCGCGCGATAGGTCGTACGCATCCGGGCGGACTTGGCGTCTTCGAAGCCATACCAGGAAAGCAGAAGCAGACTGGAATCGAGTTGATCACTATCGAGCACACTCACATAGCTCTGCATTTGTTCGTTCCATGCGCGTTCCTCGATCTGGCGCCGGATCAAGTTGCTAATTCGCTTGTAGTTCTCGACCGGCGCGCCTCGGAGGACGTCGCGCTCACAAAGACGGATCAGCCGGTCCATAGCCGTCCAACACAAAAGTCGCGAGTGTGTGTGATTCTGGCGCCCACACCTTGGCTCCCAGATGCCCTCGTCAGGCTGATCCCAGTTCTGGGCTACATAGTCTCCGAAGCCGATCAATGCTCTCTGCATATCACGGTCGAGATGCCCTCCATGAAATGCAAACTGAGCCGCGGCATCAACGACCTCCCCGTAGACATCAAGTTGAAGCTGATCTCTCGCCGCATTTCCAATGCGGACCGGCCGCGAGTCCCGATATCCGCTCAAGTGTTCCAATTCACGCTCCACGGGCGCCTTATCACCGTAAAGCGAATAGAGAATTCTCAGCTTGGGTTGTGTCTGCGAGGTTGCACGCAGCAGCCAATCGAGGAAGTCTTCGGCTTCATCCCAATAATCTAACTCCAGCAGTGCGCGAATGGTGAACGAAGCGTCCCGCAACCAGCAGTAGCGATAGTCCCAATTCAAATCTCCCCCGGGAAGTTCCGGAAGGGACGTAGTCGCGGCGGCGATGATTGCTCCGGAGGGCGCATAGCTGAGGAGTTTGAGCGCTAGCGCACTGCGTACCACCGTATCTCGATATTCCCCGCCATACGCTGCGTGGCGGCCCCAATTTTGCCAAGCCTTCACGGATTGATCGATCCGGTCATCCAGCGAGGCATCGAGCGGCGGAAGCACCGATGGGGCTTGATCCGAGTAGCTGAACGAGAAACGCAGGCTCTCTCCCGCATGCATTGAAACGCGAGCGTAGGCGGTTCCGTCAGTAATCGTCAGAGCCACGCTACTCCGCAGCCAATAGACGGCGTTGCCCACGACGAATCTCAGCCCCAGTTTTCCGTAATCACGAATCTTCACTTTGCTCTTGCCATAGTCCGCCATGGGCTTGAATTCAACTTCAAGCTCCAACTCACCGGTATCGCAGCTTATTTTCCGCAAGATCTCCTGATCCGGCAGCAGGATTCTTTTCCGAGAAGCACGCGACGAACTTGGCATCAGGTCCGTCAGAATTGCGAATCCCGATTGATTGGTAAAGCGAGTTTCAAGGACATTCGAGTCCGGAATGTAGTGTCGTTCGACGGTCGCGGAACCAACAGGACAAATGCGCCAATGCCCGCCGCAGTCGCGATCCAGAAGGGCGGCGAAGATGGCAGGTTTATCGAATCTTGGCCAGCAGAGCCAGTCGATCGAACCCTGTCGCGAGACCAAGGCCGCGGAGCGGCAGTTGCCGATGATGCCGTAATCCTCTATCTGAGGCCAAGGTACGCAGACGCTTTCAGCCGCGTTGTGCGGGGCCTGGTTCGGGAGGAGTCTTGAAGTCTGGCCGTCTTTCGGCATTCCTAATGGATGCATTTTCCGGCATTACGTTGCTATGACGGCCGCAGACCGGGGAAACATCATCGTTTGCGAGCGGTTAAGATATTGAGATGTCCACCACCGCCGCTCAGGCGCAGGAAGCGCGGCAAAACATTGCATCGCTTGCCGTGCGCACGCCGTTAGTCCGGTGCAACGCGGACGGGCCTGCGAACTTGTATCTGAAATTGGAAAATCTGCAGCCGATCGGCTCGTTCAAAATCCGCGGAGCAGCTAACGTCATGGCACGGACCGCGCGCGAGCGCTTGGCGCGTGGAGTTTTGACTGCTTCTGCCGGGAACATGGCACAAGGCGTGGCGTTCTGCGCGCGGCGAATCGGGGTTAGTGCAACGATTATCGCTCCTGACACCGCTCCCGCCACCAAGATTCGCGCCGTCGAACGCATGGGTGGGCACGTAATCCAAGTTCCTTTCGCCGAGTGGTGGCGAACTTTCGAGACTCGGTCCTACCCGGGTATCGAGGCCACGTTCATCCACGCGTTCGATGATCCGGACGTCATGGCGGGGAATGGCACAATCGCGCTGGAACTGTTGGAAGACCTGCCCGATTTAGATGCTGTCGTGATTCCCTGGGGCGGGGGAGGATTGTCATGCGGCATCGCCGCGGTATTGCAAGAGCTTGCTCCTCGCGTGCGCATCTACGCCGCCGAGATTGAAACGGCAGCTCCGCTGGCTGCATCGCTGGCCGCTGGCGAGCCGCGACAAGTGGAATATCAGCCCTCCTTCGTCGATGGCATCGGGAGCAAGATGGTATTCCCTGGCATGTTCGACGCCGCGCGCAAGCTGCTGGATGGATCGTTGGTGGTCACTCTGACGGGAGCGGCGGACGCCATGAAGCTGGTGGCGGAGCGGAACCGGATTATTATCGAAGGCGCTGCGGCTTGCGCAGTTGCGGCTGGTCTTTCGGGCCGTGCAGGCTCTGGCAAGGTCGTGGCCATCGTGTCCGGCGGCAACATCGACCTGGACAAGTTCGCTCAACTTGTCAGCTAGGCTCTTATGAGGTCCGACGAGTCCTCGGCTAGAGCGGCGTGGACCTAGTCTGCGCGAAGCGCTGGGGATTGCATAACGATGCACCGGACGATTGGGATATCCTGCGCATCATCTACAATCGATGTCCAGGTCGACCTTCGAGGTTAGAGCGCTTGGAGAAAAGACGCGACCCGCAAACCCGCACAGAATCCAAAACGCAGCTGGTCGAGCAGATCAACATCTGTCTGCATTCGGGCGACTACACTCGCGCCCTGGATTTGTTGCGAGGCGCAGTCGCCGAATTCTCCAACGATGCGGAGCTATCCGAATTGGAAAAGCGCGCCCAGGATGGCGCCCAGCGCAATGCCGAAGCCAACCGTCTTATCACCGAGAGTCAGGAATTTTTCGCGCAGCAGAAGTCCGCCGAAGCGATTCAGTTGTTGCGCAAAGCCTACGACCTGGACAAAAACAATTCTCTCGCCCGCGCCATTCTTGCCAATGCCTTGGTTGAGCACGCGCAGTCCGTAGTAGAAACCGATTGGCTGGAAGCCGAGACACTGACCAATCAGGCGCTCGCCTTGAATCCTGCACATCCCACGGCCAGGACGATCCTCAGCTTGATCGTTACCAAGAAAGAAACAAGCTCTGTGGAGGATTGGGTGGCGGGAGCGCGCAAGCTACAGTCCTCCAGCGATCCGTTTGCGGCCCTGGCTTGGGTTGCTGAGGGATTGGCCGTTCATCCCCACGATCCCAAGTTGCTGCTGATCCAGGATGAAATCCAGCGCGACCAGGATGCTCGGCGGCGACAGGCCCGCCGCGGCGACCTGGAAGACCTGCGGCGCCTGCAGCGCGAAATCGATGGGGCCACCGACGTTGCGGCAAAACAAGCTTTAGCCGTGCGCATACAAACCTTGGCCGCCAAGTATTGGACGGATGGAGAAATCTTGTCCATCGCCAATGCCCTGCTACTCCGCTTGGGATTAGTCCCCCAGGAGAGGTCCGGCACCTCGCCGCGCGGCAAGAGCGCGACCGTAATTCTTCACGTCCCGCGCCCCAGCGCTCCGGGGACTTCGCGCGACGCTACGGGCCAGATTCCGCCAAACCTGGTTGCGCCCAGCCCGGTTGCGCCCAGCCCGGCTGCGCAGAAGCTGCTCCCACCTCAGAACGTTCCGACCGCCGCTGTTCCGTCCAGCACTGTCCCGTCCAGCAAAGTTCAGCCGAGCGAGGTTCGTCCACGCGAGGTTCCGCCTAGGATTGAGCCGGTGCACCTAGTTCCCACCACTCCGCCACAAGCCGCCAGCGTTCCCCCTGCAGAGCCTTCCGCACCGGCAGCCAAAGTCACATCTCCACTATCCCGGCCTATACCACCTGCAAGTTCGAACTCCACAACGCTGATTTTCGTCTCCGCCGCCGCGATAGTCCTGGTCGCAGCGACCTTTTTTTTCACGCGAAAGCA
>Ga0074045_10002968_pt1 | contig 15418 bp, 10 predicted proteins | sample BogForMeECP23OM2_FD_94442 | JGI IMG/M metagenome (GOLD analysis project Ga0074045, IMG submission 94442) | Bog forest soil microbial communities from Calvert Island, British Columbia, Canada - Bog Forest MetaG ECP23OM2 | ecosystem: Environmental > Terrestrial > Soil > Wetlands ...
CTCCCAGCAATCTCCTGAGACACAAATCGTGGGCCCGGAATCGCCAGTCTCTGCTGTCAAAGAACACCGCGCGCCCCGCACATTGCAATCCCGGCAAAACTCCACAACCGCCACGCGACAATACCCCCGCGCCCAATTTGCGATTCAGGAAGCTGCTGCTGGAATCAGTTCTCTAGGAGAGCTGCGCGTCTCGTTTGGCTTGCTCCTGCTACGCCTCAGCGGCGCGCTCAAGGTCACAATTTCTGGAGCTGGCGAAGGGATTTGAACCCCCGACCCTCTGATTACAAATCAGATGCTCTACCAGCTGAGCTACGCCAGCCTGCGGCCCGGTTCGACACGTATGCGCCGACCCAAGCATGATTCGTCCTGCCAGCCGGGACAAACATTGAGGATACCACGAACGGTACTCCACGTGCAAGCAGACCACCCGCCAAGACATCCCCTCGACTAACGGTGAACCAACAAACCGCCACTCCCGCGCGCTCCGTGGCTGGAGATCCTGCGGAGTACGCTCGCCCCTGCAGTCGCTGAAGTGCGATGACCTCAATTGTAATCAATTTCCGCGACGCTGGCCACTAGACCGTCTTTTCTCGTATCATCAAGTCTCACCCATGCGAGCTCGCCGAAAGCAATTGTGGGTCGCCTTCGCGGTTGTCCTGATCATCGCCGGCAGTGTCGTCACAACCATTCTACTGCGAAAGCGCGCGGCGCCTGACGCAGCTCGCCTCCTGCCCGATTCCGGCGCGGTTTTTTATATCAATCTCGAGCCAATCCGGCTCTTTACGGACTTAGGTAAGAAACCTCCCAAGGATCGCGATCCGCAATACGAAAACTTCGTTCGCGAGACCGGCTTCGAGTTTGAGCGCGACCTGGACAAGGCAGCCTTCGCCATTCACTACGGCGCCGCCACCACCAAAGGCAAGTCCGGCGAGACGCGGTACAGCGAAATCTTCCAGGGGCATTTTGACAGCGCGCGCGTAGGTGACTACCTACGTAAGGTTGCATCCAGCGTCGAGCGCTATCGCGATGTCGACATCTACATTATTCCGCTGGAAGGACGGACCGTGCGCGTCGCGCTTCTCGGAGTTGATATCGCCGCGGCCACCAATACCGCCGACCCCGACGTCATTCACGGGATGATCGACCGCTACAAGCAGTCGGCCTTGCCGTTTTCAGGCCCTCCGCTGGTAAGCAAGTATTACCCCCGCGTTCCCTTAGGCAGCCTCATCTGGACTATCGCACTCTCTCCCGCTGCCAGCGACGCCCAGGAGCATGGCGAGCTTCTTCTTCCCGGTGGCTGGAGCGGCCTGTTGCCGCCCAATAGCGTAGTAATCGCTTCGGCGCGTCCTCTCGACGAGATTCACCTGCGAGCTCAAGTACTCACCGCTGGCGTGGCGGAAGCCCGCAGCTTCACCGAGCGCGTGAACACGTACCTGGCGCTGTTTAAATCGCTTGACATTTCGATGGACGCCGGCGGTCCCGATCCGGACGTGAAAGCCGCCTTCGAAAGTTTGGAGATCCATCAGGACAAAAACGAGGCCGTGCTGACAGCGAAGGTCCCGTTCGCGTTCTTCAAGAAAGTGTTGAGCGAGCCAGCGGTTGAATTCGGCGCGGAAACCCAAAAGCCGGCCAAGCAAAACGCTCCGCCGGCCACAGGGAAATCCCAAAAGTAATCTGCTACATCGGGGAAAACTCTCCCGGTTTGACTGAGAGGGTACGCAGGAACTTGTGCGGATTCACCGGTACATCGTGGATGCGCACTTCATAGTGCAGATGGGGCCCGGTGCTGCGTCCACTGAGACCTACGTAGCCAATCACCTCTCCACGCTGCACGCTCTGCCCGTCCGCGACCGCAAACCCCGACAGGTGGCCGTAGCGGGTGGCCATGCCGTTTCCGTGGTCAATCTGGATCATGCGGCCGTATCCGCTGTAAAAGTCCGCGTAAGTCACAACGCCATCGGCGGGCGCCAGCACTTGCTGTCCGTAGGGAGAGGAAATGTCAATGCCTGAGTGGAACGCGCCTTCACCATTGAACGGATTGATGCGTTCACCGAAGGAACCGGTAATCGGCCCCATGACCGGCCATAACGTAGGTGCTGTAGTCGCATTTAGCCAGTCGGTGAGAGTGGCCTGATGCGTCAGCCCCATGCCCAATCCAGCCATCGCGGCGCCGGTCAAAGCTGAGCTACGCAGGGAATACAGCTGGTCCATCGAGTACGTCACTTCTTCCGGCTTGATCGGCCCGTCGCTATCGTGCAACAGCTTGGGATTGGACTTTAGCCCGTAGATGACCGACACCTCATTGGCCAGTGAGCCCAGCGAGGCAACCTGAATGTCCTTCTCGTGATTGACCCGCTCCAGTTGTGTGTAGCGGGTCTGCAACGCCTTCTTTTCCGAGCGGAGCTGGTTGAAGCTGGCTACCTTCCACAACATGCGGGTGTAGGAGCCTGCCATGCCGGTAATGGTGAACATGCCGAGCAGGGCGCCAGCCAGGAAGACGTACAGGTAATGAACCGGGATAGGGATTTTTCGTAGCTGGCCTTCCGCGTCACGAGCTACGAAGAGAATATAAAAGCGCTTTCGCAAAACTTTGACCCTCGATTAAATAATGGTTCCGGGCAATGACGCGAACAACCTATTAAAATCCGGAACCGCTCGGCCTTGCTGGTCCCAACTGCTGGCTACGGGTCCCTGGAGAAGCGTGGGTTAACGTTCCTCCGCCCCGGCAGAGAACATCTTTTGATCGCCGGGCTCATGGCTGGAATAAACGAACCGTAACAGAGCGACCCACCTATGTCAATGCAATTACCACTAAAGTGTTAGATGCGGTAATTGTCAATTTGTCCTCCCTCGTCGCGTATATTGGGCGGCGGGGACTGCCTTGGTACTGGAGGGTTCGCTGTGCCGCTTAGCGAGAAATTGCTCATCCAGCGCATTCGCCGGCTGGCGACTCGGGGCGCCCGACGCGGGCAAGGTATCGGCGACGATTGCGCGGTTCTGGAGTTGCCTCGCGGGCAGCAAGTGCTGGTCACAACCGATTTCAGTCTCGAGGAGGTGCACTTTCGGCGGGAATGGCATCCGGCAGACTCGGTGGGGCATCGATGCCTGGCTCGCGGCCTCAGTGACATCGCCGCGATGGGAGGGATGCCGCTCGCGGCGTTCCTCTCGCTGGCGCTTCCCGCGGACCTACCTCAAGACTGGGTGGACCGATTCATGGCGGGGTTTCTGAAACTTGCCGCCCGATTTTCGCTGCGCCTGGCCGGAGGGGACACTGCGCAATCTCCCGATGGGGTTGTGGCCGACGTCGTGGTGCTTGGCTTTGTCCCCAGAGGCGAAGCAGTCCTGCGTTCCGGAGCGCGTGCCGGTGACTTCCTCTATGTAACGGGTTCGCTCGGTTGCTCGGTGGCGTCCCTGAACCAGCTTCGGAAAGGTAAGATGCTGCGGCCGAAGTCCAACCCAAAGCACTTCTATCCCGAGCCGCGCCTCGCCATCGGTCAATTCTTGCGAGAAAAGAGGCTGGCTTCCGCCATGATCGACATCAGCGACGGCCTCTCGACCGACCTCGGTCACCTCTGCGAGGAAAGTGGAACCGGGGTTGTAGTGTCTGCCGAGGCCTTGCCCGCCGTCCCCGGCAACGATGGCCTGACGTTCGCACTACATGGTGGAGATGAGTACGAACTACTCTTCACAGCCCATCCAAATCACCGCATCCCGAAACAGATTGCCAACGTCCCGGTGACACGCATCGGCGAGATGGTTCCCGGCAGGCAGATGAAGCTGGCCAAACCGGACGGCAAAATGGAAACCCTGAAGCCCGCGGGCTGGGAACATTTCTCGTAAGTTTTCGCGCGATGTCTACCTAACCTTCGGCAAGTGTGAATTGGTCACACTGGCTCGTTGAGCCTCCCAGCGCAAAACTCTCGCTGCTCCGCGGCTTATGGCTGTTTATAATCACGCGCATGGACCTGGAACAGAAGTTGACCGAACTGAAGCGCCGAGACTCGCTGGCCGACGCGGGCGGAGGCGAAGATCGCCGCGCACGCGAGCACAAGCAGGGCAAGATGTCGGCGCGCGAGCGCATCGAGTTCCTGCTCGACGAAGGCACCTTCGAGGAAACTGACAAGCTCGTTACCCACCGCTGCTCCGACTTCAATATGGATGAGCAGAAGTATTACGGCGACGGGTTCGTCACCGGCTACGGGCGAATCGAAGGCCGCCTGGTGTTTGTCTTCGCCCAAGACTTCACGGTGTTTGGCGGCTCATTGTCTGAGACCAACGCTGCCAAAATTGTAAAGATCATGGATACAGCGATGCGCGTCGGGGCTCCTGTCATCGGTCTGAACGATTCCGGCGGGGCGCGCATTCAGGAAGGTGTGATGTCTCTGGCCGGTTATGCCGACATCTTTCTGCGCAACGTGCTCGCTTCCGGGGTGGTCCCGCAGATTTCGGCCATCATGGGCCCGTGCGCAGGTGGCGCGGTGTATTCCCCCGCCATGACCGACTTCATCCTGATGGTGAACCATACCTCGTACATGTTCATCACCGGGCCGGACGTCATCAAGGCCGTGACCCACGAAGAAGTCACTAAGGATGAGCTCGGCGGGGCGATGACGCACAACGAAAGGTCTGGGGTAGCACACTTCATGGCTAGCGATGACGCCGAGTGCCTGAGCATGGTCCGCGAGCTGCTCAGCTTTATCCCATCGAACAACCTCGACGATCCGCCGCGCAAAGCCTGTACTGATGCCATCGACCGCGTTGACGAAAGCCTGGATAACATCGTTCCCTCCGAATCGAACCTCCCATACGACATCAAGAACGTGATTACCACGGTGGTGGACGACGGCTACTTTTTCGAAGTGCAGGAGCATTATGCGAAGAACATTGTGATCGGCTTTGCCCGACTCAATGGGAAGCCAGTCGGTATCGTCGCCAACCAACCCGCATTTCTTGCTGGCGTCCTCGACATCAGTGCCAGTATCAAGGGAGCGCGCTTCGTGCGCTTCTGCGATTGCTTCAACATCTCGCTGATCACCTTCGAAGATGTCCCGGGATTTCTGCCGGGGACGCAGCAGGAGTTCGGCGGCATCATCACGCACGGGGCTAAGTTGCTATTCGCGTTCTCTGAAGCGACCGTGCCCAAGATTACTGTCATCACGCGCAAAGCTTACGGCGGAGCCTATTGCGTCATGGCGTCGAAACACATCCGCACCGACGTGAACTATGCCTGGCCGACCGCCGAGATCGCGGTCATGGGACCGGAAGGCGCAGTGAACATTGTTTATCGGCGTGAGATCGAAAGGTCAGCGAACCCAGACGCCGATCGCGCCGCCAAGATCGAGGAGTTCCGCGATCGCTTCGCCAATCCTTACGTCGCGGCCGAGCGCGGCTATCTTGACGCGGTCATTCGTCCCCGCGACACGCGTCGCAAGCTGATTCAGGCTTTGGAGATGCTGGAGAACAAGCGCGACAAGAACCCACCCAAGAAACACGGGAACATACCGCTATAAAGCAGCAGTTCGTAATTCGTTAATAGGAGAGATGAGGGGATCGAGTACGCATTCTGACCACCTTCTGTTCCGAATCCCGGTCGCTATTTGGCCTCACTCCCCCGCCACCGTCATGCCATCAATGCGCAGTGTGGGTGACGCGATCGCGGCGCGGAACTGGAGGTCGTTGCCGATCTCTCCTACGTTGAATAGCATGTCTTTCAGATTGCCGGCGACGGTAATCTCTTCCACCGGAAACGTAAGCTCGCCGTTCTGGATCCACAATCCACTTGCGCCCCGTGAGAAGTCGCCAGTGACTAGGTTCACGCCAAAGCCGAGGAACTCGGTGACGAATAATCCTTCCTTGATGTCGCTGATGATCTCCTCCGGGCTTTTGGCGCCCGGTTGCAGGAAGAAGTTCCCCGCTCCGATGCCTGGTGTTCCCGCTAGCCCCCGTGAGGCGTTGCCGGTGGTCTGTAAGTTCAGTTTCTTCGCCGTGTAGGTGTTCAGCAGGTAAGATTTCAGCACTCCGTTCTCGACCACCACGGTCCTGCGGCTGGGCACGCCTTCGGAATCAAAGGGGCTGGTCCCGAAGCCTCCGCGCATGGTTCCGTCATCCACAACGTTAATGTTGTTGCCCCCGATCTTCTCGTTCAGCTTGCCGGCGAGAAACGAGGCGCCGCGATAAATCGAGTCGCCGTTGACCGCTTCGAAGATGTGGCCAACCAGAGCGCCGGCAACCGTGTGCTCAAAGACGATGGGAACTTTCGCAGTCTTCACCTTGCGAGCTCCAATGCGCCGCAAGGTGCGTTGTGCGGCGATCTTCCCGATTTCCTCTGGCGATTGCAGCTTCTTCAGCGTCATCGCCACCGAGTACCAGTAGTCGCGCTGCATCACCGAGCCTTCCACTTGCGCGATGGGAACCGCAGAAACCGAGCAGTACGAGCGTTGGTAGTCGCCGACGAACCCATGTGAGTTTGCCAGCACCTTGTAGCTGACGCCGGCATCGAAGGTCCCCCCCTCGGAGTTCACGATGCGCGGGTCGGCATCGAGCGCCGCCTTCTCAGCGCGCCGCGCGTAGTCGATGCGGTCTGCAGTGCTAAGCGAATACACGTCCTCGGAGTACAGCTCGAGGTCACCCTCCAGTTTGCCGAGTTGTGAAGCCTCAGGAATTCCGGCGAACGGGTCTTCGCTGGTGACCTTCGCCAGAACCAGCGCCGATTCCACCAGCTGCCGGATGCCTTCTGGAGTCAAGTCGCTAGAGTAAGTACTGGCGGCGCGCTGCCCGATGAAGACGCGAACCCCGATGGCCTTGGAGCCCGACTCCTTCAGCGTCTCGACTTCGCCAAGACGAACCACGGTTGAGAACTCGCTGCCATCCATTGCGACCGCCTCAGCTCCGGTGGCTCCGCCCTGCATGGCGCGACGGACGACATCAGCTGCGATTTCCGGTAGATCAGTTGCAATCGCCGGCGTGGCGATCGAATTTTCCTGGATACTGTTCGACGATGGCATTTCGACCTTGTCCTACATTTCCGCTCGGTGACAATTTGGTTCAGCACCGGCTCGTTACTAGCAGGATACGAAGTACAGGCGTGGTTGTCATCCAGCGAGACCAGCGATTGTGCCCAAATTGATGTGGAAGCAAGCCGCCTACGCTTCTCACGTGATGCGGGTCACACCCCAGGGTGCAGGAAGTCACAGCCAGATGTTCTCCATATTTGGAATCGTGGATGGTGAAGTATGGCACCCCTCTCTTGCATCCGTGGCCCCGATTCTAACGATACCCTCGCGCCTTCTTGCCGGCGTCGGTGTACGAAGGTGCGCTCGTTTGTTGCGCTGCTCTCGCTCATTGTCCTGTCGCTTCTGCCGCACAGCTGCGCCGCGCAGCAGCCTACCAGCGATGACTGCCTGGCATGCCACAGCGACAAGTTCCTAACCACCAAGCGCGGTGGACGTACTGTCTCCCTCTTCGTGGACCATAAAAAGTTCGCCGCTTCCGTCCACGGTTCGCTGCAGTGCACTTCCTGCCACGCCGATCTGGAAGGCAAGGAACTGCCTCATTCCACACCTCTGGCCAAAGTCAACTGCGGCTCCTGCCACAGCGACGAGCAGCAGCAGCATGCCAAGTCATTGCATGGCAAGGCGGTGGCCCGCGGCGATGCCCTGGCGCCGCGTTGCGTGACCTGCCACGGCAATCACGACATCCTGCCGGTCAAGGACCCGCGCTCGGCGGTGGCGGCGATGAAGGTACCCTTCGTTTGCGGGCAGTGCCACCGCGAAGGCACGCCGGTCCAGACGAACCGCAACATCGAACAGCACAACATCCTGGAGAACTATTCCGAGAGCATTCACGGCGAAGGCTTGCTGAAGAAGGGGCTGATCGTGGCGGCCAACTGCGCCTCCTGCCACACGGCGCATTCGATCCTGCCACACACCGATTCCAACTCGTCCATCGCAAGGCGCAATATCGCCGCCACTTGTACCAAGTGCCACGCCAATATCGAGCAGGTACATCGCAAGACCATCCGCGGCGAACTCTGGGAAAAACAAGCTAACACGCTTCCCGCCTGCGTCGATTGCCACCAGCCCCACAAAGTCCGGAATGTTTTCTATTCCCAGGGCATGGCCGACGCCGATTGCATGCGCTGCCATGCCAACGAGAGCCTCAAATCCATGGATGGTCGGTCCATGATGGTGCGCGTCAACGAAGTGGCCGGCTCACGTCACATGAAGGTGGCCTGCAGCCAGTGTCACTCGGAAGTGAACGCGTCGCGTGTGCGCCCTTGCGAAACCATCACCCATCCGGTGGATTGCACAGCCTGCCATGCTGAGGTCGGACAACAATACCAGCGCAGCACGCACGGGCAGATGCATGCCAAGGGCGATCCCAATGCGCCTTTCTGTAAGGATTGTCACGGCACCCATCACATACTCGGCAAGCACAACCCGGAATCGCTCACTTTCGCTACCAACGTTCCCGATCTTTGCGCCAAATGCCATCGTGAGGGCCAAAAGGCTGCCCTGCTCTATACCGGCACCGAGCACCAGATCATCCCCCGTTACAACGAGAGCATTCACGGCAAGGGCCTGCTGAAGGGCGGCCTGACGGTGACCGCCACCTGCATCAGTTGCCACACGGCGCATAGCGAGCTGCCGGCTTCCGATCCGGAATCGTCGGTCAACCCCAGGAATGTGCCTGCGACGTGCGGCACCTGCCACCATGGAATCGAGGAGCAGTTTGTGCAGAGCATCCATTCGTCGTCGGTAACCAAAACGGGCAAGCCGCTGCCGGTTTGCAACAACTGCCACAGCGCGCATTCCATTCGCCGTACCGATCAGGACGGGTTCAAGCTTGACACCATGAACACCTGCGGGCACTGTCACGAGGAGATTGCCAAAACTTACTTTGATACCTATCACGGCAAGGTATCTCGACTGGGATACACCCAGACTGCGAAGTGCTATGACTGCCACGGAGCGCATGACATCCTGAAAGTGACGGACCCGAATTCGCATCTGAGCCGCGCCAACGTGGTCGCGACCTGCCGCAAGTGCCACTCCGATGCAACGCGGCGCTTCGCGGGATATCTCACCCACGCTACCCACCACGATCCCAGGAAGTTCCCGTTCCTGTACTACACGTTCTGGGGGATGACGATCCTGCTCGTCGGCACCTTCACCGTGAGTGGAGTCCATACGATTCTGTGGTTCCCGCGTGCTTTGCAGATGCGTCGTGAATTGCGTGCGGCCGAAGCCAGTGCGTCTGAAAGCTGCGAGGCCTCGTCGAAACCGCCGACTGGGCCCGAGGCGAAGGATGGTAACGATGCACAACGGTAAACACGAGTTCGGCGTAACGGCTGACTACGCGCCTCACCCCGTGGTTGTGCAAGCGCCGCCTCCGATCGACGGCGTCACCTCTGCACCCCCGGCAGCAGTGGAGGGTCGCGAGTTCGTGCGGTTCAGTCGGTTATACCGGACCCTGCATGCGTGCATGATCGTCAGTTTCTTGACCCTGGCGGTAACGGGGCTTTCACTGAAGTTCTCCTACACCGGCTGGGCCGCAAGGCTGTCGCACCTGCTGGGTGGATTTGAGACTGCCGGTTATATACACCGCTTCGCAGCCCTCATCATGTTCGGGACCTTCACAGCGCATGTCGTGGGCCTGGTCCGGCAGAAACGGCGCATGCAGACTTCCTGGCGCTCAATTCTCTTCGGACCGAACACATTGCTGCCCACCAAGCGGGACGCGGAGGAATTCGTGGGCACTATGAAGTGGTTCGTCGGCCGAGGACCGCGTCCCGAGTATGGCCGTTGGTCGTATTGGGAAAAGTTTGATTACTTCGCTGTGTTCTGGGGCATTCTGGTCATTGGTTCCACGGGACTGACCCTCTGGTTTCCCGTGTTTTTTACCCGCTTCCTGCCGGGATCGTTCATCAACGTGGCCACCATTATCCACAGCGACGAGGCCCTGCTAGCGACTGGCTTCATCTTCACGGTGCATTTCTTCAACACTCATCTTCGGCCGGAAAAGTTCCCCATGGACACCACCATCTTCACAGGCCATATGCCTCTCGCTGAGTTGAAGCGCGACAAGCCTCGCGAGTATGCCGCCCTGGTCGCCAGCGGCCAGTTGGAAGATCGCCTCGAGCAACCCCAACCGGAGATCGTAGTAAAGGCGATCCGCTTTTTCGCTTGGATTGCGCTGACCATCGGTTTCGGCGTCGTGATCTGGATCATCTACGCCATGCTGTTCGCTTACCGATAGGGCCTGTTGGCAAAGTGTTTCGCCACCAACGGCTCATATGTACCATACTACGAAATAAGGACTTAGCTTGTGGTGGAACTATGAAACTGGCTTCATCTCTGGGTCAGCGGGCGGACATCAAGGTGCAATCGATGATTCTTGATCCAAATGCTAGACAGAATCGTCTGGGCGAAGCGTTGTGATTTCCAACTTCAAAGCCTTGCTGAAACAGATCCTCACTTGTACTTTCGTCAGTGGAAAATGTGCCAAGGAACGATAGCGACGGTGATTCGCTGGTTGTCCCCAAGAAGCAGAAGCGCCCTTATCGCCTCAGGCCGGTTGTTATGCAGTGCGTAGTGGTACCAGCGGCTTTCGATGAGCTCAGGTATCAACACTGTGATGTGCCGGTCTGGCATTTCGGCTTGTTGACTCAAGGCGTAGTCCACGATCGGCCTCACGATAAAGCGGAAGGGTGACTTAAGTATGACCAATTCAGGGACAGAAAGCCCTGCTTCCCTGGCTGGCGATTCCACCACGCGGCTCCACTGCCGGCAAAGATCGTCGGTGTCTCGACCACATTCAACGTGCAGTACTTTAATGTCCTTCGACAACGACCAGGCAAAGCGAATCGCCTTTTCCGACATCACGCTCCACCGTTCGAGAGGCAGTAAGACGACTGGTACGTGGATATTCTTGGTATTGATGGGAGTGCTGATCAGGGTTTCCCGGTTCACGCGCAAGTAGTGCCGCTTGACGGAACGCATCAGAAGAATCAGTGCTGGGATCAGCACTACGGTTATCCATGCGCCGTCGGCAAATTTCGCTATCAGTACCACCACCACAGTCACACCGGTGGCGAACGCACCCAGACCGTTGATAAACATGCTCTTCGCTGCGCCAGGTCCACCGGTTCGCTTCCAGTGCACGACCATGCCGGCTTGTGACATGGTAAAGGCCAGGAACGCGCCTACGGCATAGAGCGGAATCAAGCGGTCGGTCACTCCTCCGAACATAACCAGCAGCACTCCGGCAAGAATAGCCAGCGCATACACTCCCTTGGCGAAGACCAGGCGCCGCCCGAGAGTGGTCAGCGAATGTGGCAAGAAACCATTTTCGGCGATGGCCCGGCCCAGGCGCGGGAAATCAGCGAAAGCGGTATTGGCGGAGAGCGAGAGGACGACGAGTATGGACCCGATGCTTATCCAATAGAAGGTGCCTCGACCGGTAACCGCAGCCAGCAGTTGCGATAACACGCTTTCATACCCACGCTGTCCAGGATCCGTGGCGGCAATTCCGTACGCGGGCGCGAGGAAGGCGATGCCCAGGAGCATCACCATGAGGATGGCGATGATGATGGTCAGCGTCAGCTTTGCGTATTGGTCGGTAGGTTCGCGGAACGCCATCACCCCGTTACTGACAGCCTCGACTCCGGTCATTGCCGTGCATCCACTCGCGAACGCTCGAAGCAAGAGCCACGCGCCAACCGACGCCGTGGCTCTGTCCAACACGGGAGGTGCCACGACTGGAACCGGGTGTCCTCCGGCAGCAAGCGTCTTCATCAACCCGACCGCGATCAGGCCCAACAAGCAGGCTATGAAGAGATAGGTCGGCAGCAGAAAAATACCTCCACTCTCCTGCATTCCGCGCAAGTTGATCAGAGTGATCAACGCCAATATGCCTAGGCAAATGTGGAGCGTGTGGCTCTGCAGAGACGGCACAGCCGAGACGAGCGCGCCAACACCGGCCGAAATCCCCACCGCGGCGGTGAGGACATAATCAACCATGAGCGAAGCTGCCGCCAGCAATCCTGCCCAGTCGCCGAGATTTTCACTGGCTACGGTGTACGACCCTCCCCCTTGCGGGTAGGCGACAATGGTCTGGCGATAGGAGAAATACACGATTCCGAGAAGGAGGACGATGCTGATGGTGATGGGCCAAGTGTAAGCAACGCCTGCCATGCCGAGCGGTATCAACAGGGTCAAAGCGGCTTCGGGACCGTACGCAGCCGAACTCAGCGCGTCAAGTCCGAATATCGGAAGGCCTTTTGCCGGACCGATTCTTTCTGCTTTCTCTTCTTCGGTAGCTAAAGGACGCCCAAACAGTAAGTCGGCAAGTTTCATGACACTCTATCTCGCGATCTTCAGTCCCGACAGCTCGATGGATGCGCTGGAACGAGAAGCCTTGTCTGCCTCTCGAACCCAGCGACGACATAACGACTGTTCCTTTATCCAAGCCGAGACAACAATTGATCGATCTGCGACTCCGGCGCGCATTAGGTTCGACCGAGCAAGAGGATAATCCATCACCCTGGCTGTCCTTTATGAACATCGTGTGACACGATTAGCAATCGGTCGGGAGTTCTTGTCTAAGTTGTTGATTTCAGGTAATAGGGTGGTAGCTCGGGCATCACTATTCCGTCCCGAACAGGAAGCGGCAGCGGTCAGTTACGGGAGGGTCAGCAGTTGCCAGCAGTCGGCGTCCAACACTCAGATTCGCTGTTTCCGGCTGAGTGCTGCGTGCCAACTGCAGGTATCTAAGCTCGGAATGAGGTTCTCTGTGTCGGAATGAAGGCAGCCTTAATCGTCCATATTGGCGCAAAACAAGGTAGATGGTCCGGTGTCGTCGTGCGGACAATCGTTTGGCGCTCATCGGCTTCCCCGGCACAGGCGCGCGGGACGGGGTAAAATGAATGCAGACACGATCCAGGTTGAATTCCCGGGCGAGACCCCGCACGGTAGCTCGCGCCATTAGGTTCTTGATGAAGAATTTTGCTGTCTTTTTATCCGCGACACTTCTGGCCGCCTCCCTGCTTCTGGCCCAAGACGACTCCGTAGTCGAAGAGATCATTGTCCGCATCAACAACAACATCATCACGCGCGCAGATCTGCACCGCGCACGCGAACAGCTGCTCTCGGAAATGCATCAGACGGAGCCGAATGCCACCACTCAGGACGAAAAAGACCGTGAAAAAGACCTGCTGCGCGACCTGATCGACCAGCAGCTGTTGCTGCAGAAAGGCGCGGAGCTCGGTATCAACGCCGACACCGACGTCGTCAAGCGGCTTGATGAGTTACGCAAGCAGATGCATGCCGATTCCATGGAGGAGCTGGAAAAGGCGGCACAGGCGCAAGGCGTGTCTTTCGAAGAGTTTAAAGAGAACATGAAGAATGGCATCATCACGCAACGCGTGATCGGACAGGAAGTCGGCGGTCACATTAGCGTGACGCAGCAGGAAATCCAGCAGGAGTACGACAAACACAAAGCGGAGATGGAGCGCCCGGAACAGGTCCGCTTGAGCGAGATTCTCATTTCGACGCAGACTACGCAGCCGGTGAAGACGGAAAAAGGAAAAGAGGTGCTGCCCGAGCCCCCTAACGCGGAGGCCATTGCCAAGGCCCAAGCCAAAGCCGACCAGGTCTACGCTATGCTGCAGAAGGGCGGCAAGTTTGAAGATCTGGCAAAGCAGTATTCCGATGGCCCCACTTCGGCCGCGGGCGGCGACCTCGAATACTTCAAGCGCGGCACGCTCTCCAAGGCACTGGAGCAGCAGGTGTTCGCGATGAAGACCAACGATTATACGCAGCCGATCCGTACCAACCAGGGGTTCGTCATCCTGAAAGTCACGGAGCATGAGGAGGCCGGCATTCCGCCCCTGAAGGACGTCGAGGGCAGGATCCAGGAAAACATTTATATGACGAAGATGCAGCCCGCCTTGCGCGAGTACCTCACCAAGCTGCGCGAGGATGCATATATTGACATCAAACCGGGATTCGTCGATACCGGTGCCAGCCCTAACGAAACCAAGCCGATCTACACCACTGCGGCCACGCAAGACTCATCGAAGCCGAAAAAGAAGAAGAAGTTGGGGCTGTTCTAGTTGGGTTGCGCGGAACTTCCGGGAGTTCTTCTCCGTACGCCGCTCCCTGATACCCGATAACTATTGCCGGATCTTCCATACGATCTGACGCAACATGCCCAGCAGAACCTCTGCGTCGGGAGCGTTGAGGTTGAGGCGGCGGATAAGTCGCCGCAGCTTCTCCTCGGTCGCGGCAGCGGCGCTCGGATTCACATAGCCACTAGCGTGCAGCGCGTCCAGCAGAACCGCGGTAATACGCTCCGCCTCGCCTGCGCTGGCGGGCTGCAGTTTCTCCGACGACCGAGTAGCCTTCCCGTCCCGCACCAGTTCATACAGGCAAACCGCGACTGCCTGGCCGAGGTTCATAGAGATATGCTCTTCGCGCGTGGGAATGCGCATCAGCCAATGGCAATGGCTGAGATCCTCGTTGGAGAGGCCAACCTTCTCCGAGCCGAACAGGAGCGCAATGCGGCCCCCGCGGCGCAGGGCGAGTTGCTTGCGAATGAGGCGCGCGCCGGAATCCAGCCGCCGGAGCGGGTGCTGCAATTCACGCTGGCGCACCGCGGTTGTGCCGACCACGAGTGTGCAGTCGGCGACAGCCTCCGATGTGCTCCTGTACTCTTCCGCGGTGGCCAGCACAGCCGAGGCACCGACGGCGGAGCGCGCCTCCCGAAACGCCAGTTCGTACGCGTTCACCACGCGCAGGTGCGAGACGCCGAAGTTGCTCATGGCGCGAGCAGCCGCACCCAGGTTGAGAGGATTGCGCGTGGCGACCAGGACGACGCGGAGATTTTCGAAAGCATCCAGCATGGGAGATCAGTCTACCTTTTGCTGGTTGCATCTCCCGGATAGAATTGGCGATGTTTGCAGGTTCGAGGCTCTCACGAAGAAATCGCCCCAAGAACGACACGCCGCTGGTTTCATCGCCAGGGTCAACCCTGACATCGCAGCACGGACGGGCGCTGTGCTCAAGAAGATGCGCGCTCGCTTGGCAGACGCTCTCGAGCTGGTGTACGCAACACTTGGATGACCCAGCTGTTAGGGCGCTAATGAAGACTGCCTGGCAAAGGCGCCGAAGCCGCTCGACCCAAGCAGCTACATCCAAATTGTGATCAGTTCGATCCCCGCCAAGCAGCGGCTGCACCGGCCCCAGGAACTCCTGCGGCCAGTGGAGAGTAGACCAAAGGGAAACCCGGCCGCCGTCTACCTTTTCGCCAGCCGACCTCACACCGCCTGCAACACACGCGAGAGGCAATTTTCGCAAAAGCCGCTGTCCTTGATATCTATCCACTCCACAGCATGGGATGGCGCCATGGCGCAGCGATA
>Ga0074045_10002969_pt1 | contig 15415 bp, 12 predicted proteins | sample BogForMeECP23OM2_FD_94442 | JGI IMG/M metagenome (GOLD analysis project Ga0074045, IMG submission 94442) | Bog forest soil microbial communities from Calvert Island, British Columbia, Canada - Bog Forest MetaG ECP23OM2 | ecosystem: Environmental > Terrestrial > Soil > Wetlands ...
CATGGTTGGCAATCTCGAACTTGCCCATGCGCTTGTCTATAGCTCCCGTAAATGCGCCTCTTTCATGACCAAACAGCTCGGACTCAAGGAGGTTGTCTGAAATAGCAGCACAATTGATGGCGATAAAAGACTTGTCGGCCCTTTGACTGTTTTTATGGATAAAACGGGCCATGACCTCTTTGCCGGTTCCACTCTCTCCGGAGAGCAGAACTGTTATATCGCTCTTCGCGATCTCCTTGGCTATGGAAAGCAAACTTTTCATCTCAGCTGATTCGGCAACTATTTCGGTGTCATAAGATGGAAGTATCCGGTCAATTACAAGCCTCAGAGATTCAAATGAAAATGGCTTCATGATATAATCGGCAGCACCAAGTTTCATTGCATCAACCGCATTCTCTACAGTACCAAAACCGGTTATGACGATTACAGGCACAAAAATGTTTCGTTTCCGTATCTCCTGAAGAAATTGAATTCCGTTCATCCCCGGCATCTTCATATCCGTAATTATAAGTGAAAAATCCTTGATGTTGCATGACTTAAGCACTTCCCTGGCGTTGTGATATACGACGGGATCAAAATCGCACCGCTTAAGCGATTCGCTCAGCGCCAGCGCCATATCCACTTCATCATCAATTATTAATACTTGTTTCATGTCACAACAGACGGCTGGAGGGTCAGAGGGCCAGACCCTCTAACCTTCCGACCCTCTGACCCTCCACGTTCCGTGTCTCCGTGTCTATATGGTTTCATACGTTGTCCTTTATTATATGGGGTAACGTTATAATAAACTCCGTACCTGCACCAGGCTGACTCTCCAGGTTTATTTTTCCTCCGTGAGCCGTAATTATTCCCGCTGTTATAGATAAACCAAGGCCCGTTCCCCTGTCTTTAGTTGAAAAAAATGGCTCGAATATCCTGGATTTTATCGCACTGTCCATGCCGGAACCATTGTCTCTAATCATGATTTCAATCGTCGAAGCAGCAGCCTCCGCAGATCTTATTACCACCTTAATGCTGCCCCCATCAGGCATTGCCTGAACCGAATTCAAAAGAATGTTTATCAAGGCCTGCCTCATTAACCCCTTGTCGGCAAAAATATAATAATGGCCCTGCTCTATAAATTCGAGCCTGACACCACTCCCTGAAAACAGTTCACTGAATTCCCTGCAAACATCACCTATCAAACCATTCACAGAACACTCTTCAAGTCGCGGCTTTATCTCTTTTGAAAACCTGAGCATGTTATCAAGCGTATTGACAAGTGACCTGACCGAGTTGGAGATTTTGTTTGCATAAGCCCCGTGTGTCGTGCCCTTGAGGTCTTCGGAGATGAGGTTTGCAAACAACTCTATGCTCCCGAGCGGATTCCTTATCTCGTGGGCAATTTTTAACACAAGCTCTCCCATAGCACTTAACCGTGCATTTCGTTCGCTTTCACATTCAAGTTGTTTCAACCTTGTTATGTCTTTAAATATCAATACATGCCCTATGTTGTTTTCTTCTGAATCATTTACTATGGACGAAGAGACAAGAGCATAAAAAGGGTTGCCGTTTTCAGGAAGTATCATTTCATCGTTTATATCCGCATGAAGCGAGTCGCCTCCGGCGATTTCGTCAGCCTTAACCGAAAGCAGCCTTTCAGCAGCATTATTCACAAGCCGTATCAGACCCTCTTTATCAAAAAATACAACACCGAGATCGATGCTGTCCAATATGCTGTTGAGCAGGCGTTTCTTGTGCTCGACCTCCTCGGTCAACAATTTTACTTTATCCTCAAGAGTCTTGTAATACTGGGAAAGTGTAGCTGAAGCAGAGTTAAAGCTCTCGATAGCTCTATTAAGAAGTTCTATATCACCCATATCTTTTATTGCCGAATTAGCACATGGATTTTCATTCATTGATTCTTACCCGCAAGTATGCCGGCGGCTTCGCCGACCAGGCCGCCGCTATTAACAGCCTTCTTTAGATACTCGTTATTTCCGGTTATTTTTCCGTATTGGTAATAAGCCCACTGCCGACTCTTCTTGTCGGAAAGCCCCAGGCTCAAGGCACGATGATAGTATTTGAGTGACTGCAAAGATTTTCCGGAGAGAAAAAGCAGATCAGCGGCCATAAGCGAAGAATTCGCATCGCCGTTGTCGGACGCCTTCTTAAAAAATTTAAATGCTGTAGCCCTGTCGCCGCTCTCAAAATACAGGTCAGCAAGCTCGTCGGTTATCCTGATGTCTTTTGAATATTTATATGCCTTTTCCATGCATGCTATGGCACCCTGCAAATCGCCTTCCCTCGTCATTATTTCAGCCATTAATAAAGACGCCTTTATAAAATATCTGTTTTCAAGCAAAAGAGGAGCGATATTTTTTTTGGCCTCACTGTATTTACCCTCATTAAAAAGAACCTGAGCCAGATACAACGCCGCTGCTCCTTTTTCAACGCCGGCCTCCGCCCTCTTCAGCATTAATAAGCCCTCACGTTTCTTGCCTTCTTTGATCAGAAACCTGGCTGCGGTAATAAGAAATGGACTGTCCTTGTTTATAGATGCTGAAAATCTAAGCACGTATTGCACCGCGTCAGCATTTGCTGCAGAGATAACTTGCTTGAGCTGTTTTTCAATCTCTGCCGACTTCAATCCCTGATCTTTAAGCAAACTTGCGTATCTCAGAGCATTGCGGGTGTCTCCCTTGATTTCATAAAGTTTGGTCAACGACATTATAACGCTGTCGTCAGGTTCATAAAGAACAATGTCTGTATACAATGGCAGAGCCTTATCCACACTTCCCTTCCGCTCATAAATCCCTGCAAGGATTCTCTCCGCCTTCAGTTTCTCCGTTCTTGATACCGGATCAGCAATAATGGATTTGCAAATTTTCTCCGCATCTTCCAACTGCGACGCATCAAGAAATATTAATGCCTTATCAACCCTCAAATCCTCTTCTTTCAGCACTGCATCCGGAACCTTGGCTAAAATAGCCACAGCCCCCTTGTGCAAACCTTTTCTGCTCAATATGGCAGCTCTTACATAAACCGCCCTTGGGTTACGTTCCAATTCTTCACTTTCTGCAGTGCCGATAACGGATTCTGCTCCGGCAATATCACCGAGTCTAATGGCAACCTCGGCCCTGCCTATATCGGCCTTGGACTTTAAAATACCTCCCACCTTCTCAAAGCAACGGGCCGCCTCATCCAGCTTATGCTCATGCAATAAAATATAACCGGAGAGAAAAAAAACTTCATTCACATAAGTCGATTGCGGGTATGCCATCAAGAAACGCTGCAGATTAAAACTTGCTTCAGAATAACGCTTCAATTTAAAATCAGACCTCGCCATGCCGAACAAAGCCCGTTCAGCGAGCGGACCTTTTTTACTGTTTATAAAGACCTCATGATAAATTTCTCCGGCTTTACTGTATCTTTTTGCCTGGAAGGCACTGTCCGCCGATTGCAGAAGATCTTCGGCTGAGCAAACAGTATTTGTATTTAAGACAATCAACAAGATAAGAAACAAAGATAACAAACCGAAAAGTAAGAACCGCAGATACACTGTGCTTTTTCTTACGTAATTATTAATTCCGCAATGCATGGCGCATTTTCCATGATTACTACACAAATAATTTTCCATTAAATCTTTAAAATGTAACAATCCGTTTATCTTATGAAAGAAACATGCCAATGATTTCAAACTCCTGGTATTTAGCTCTCAATACTCGATATAGGAAGCTATGAACCATGTGCCATGAGCATGTATTAGTCAATTATCTGACGTATTAATTTTTTTTGAATTTTCGAAAGCGTTATTATTATGACACCTTTATAAAGAATCGTTAAGTGTGATTCACTTTTCACTATTCACGTCCTATAAGCCTAACCGTTTCATTTTCTCAATTAATGTAGTTCGGTTGATATTCAGATATTTTGCCGCCTGGCTCTTGATCCCTTTATGAAGCTCCAGAGAATGGAGGATAAGCCTTTTTTCATAGCCCTCAATAGCCGCATTAAGGTCAATCCCGCTGACAAAAGGATTGTTATCATCTTCAATAACATCAGGCAATTCCGGTATCCTTCTTCCAGTCATTTTTTCAGGTAAATCCGACGTAACCACAATGTCATCATCCTTCAGCACAAGAAGTCTCTCTATGGCATTTTCAAGCTCTCTGACATTGCCTGGCCATGAATAAGAAGCTAAAATCTTGCTCACTGCCGGTGTAATGGTTATCGGCTTTTTCCCAAAGCGTTTTGAGTACTTTTCTATAAAGAAACTGCAGAGCAGGGGGATGTCATCCACTCTTTCCCTAAGCGGAGGAATTACTATTGGAATTACATTGAAGCGGTAAAAAAGATCTTCCCTGAAACGCCCGTCTTTAACGGCGGCCTCAAGGTTCTGATTTGTGGCCCCTATTATTCTAACATCAACATTTATGGTCTTAGTCCCGCCCACCCTTTCAAAGGAGCGATCCTGTAAAACCCTGAGAAGTTTAACCTGCAGCATCTGTGGCATTTCACCTATTTCGTCGAGAAAAATAGTCCCTCCATCAGCAAGTTCGAACCTTCCAATTCTTGTCGCAATTGCACTCGTAAATGCGCCTTTTTCATGGCCAAATAATTCGGACTCAAGCAGATTTGCAGGAATTGCACCACAATTAACAGGTATAAACGGCTTGACTGCCCTGTCTCCCTGTAAATGAATTGACTTGGCAATAAGTTCCTTGCCTGTGCCGCTTTCCCCTAAAATAAGTACTGTACTTTGACGGCAAGCCACTTTGACTGTCAACTCATAAATGGCTTTAAAAGCCAGTGAACTGCCTATAATCTGCACTGAATTTGTGCCTTCCGGAAAAGCTCCAAAGCCCATGTCACAAATATGACATAAGAGGTTTGGAAAGGTCAATTAATATTTAGAGGGTCGGAAGGTCAGAGGGTTGCAGGGTTGGCATAAAGCCTTCTAATGGAGTAAAATCGGTTTATGAAAGTATGTGAAATTTTTTTGAGTATTCAGGGTGAATCCTCCTATGCCGGGCTGCCATGCGTATTTGTCAGGATGGCCGGATGTAATCTGAGATGCGTTTACTGTGATACGTCCTATGCTTATGAAGAAGGCAGGGAGATGACAGAAGACAATGTTTTTCAGAAAGTGCTTTCTTACGGCACAGGCATGGCAGAGATCACAGGAGGCGAACCACTGCTGCAAAGAGATTCACTTTCGCTTGTTACGAGGCTGCTTGACAGCGGTCTGACCGTATTGATAGAGACAAACGGAAGTGTCAGCATCAGTGGTGTTGACCCCAGGGGCATAATAATTATGGATATTAAAACACCGGGCAGCGGGATGTCAGGCACTCTGAAAATTGAAAATCTGAAGCTTTTGAAACCTCATGATGAACTCAAATTTGTAATTGCCGGCAAACCTGACTATGACTGGTCGAAGGATTTCATAAGGAGGCACGATTTGACCGGTATTTGCACTATCCTCATGTCGCCGGTCTTTGGGGTTATTTCTCCCGCTGACCTCGCCGGATGGATACTGGATGACCGGCTCGGCGTCAGGGTTAATCTTCAGCTTCACAAATGGATTTATGGCCCCGAAGCGCGGGGAGTATGAAGGCGGGACAAATATTTTGCGATCTCCCGTTCAAAATGATCGCTGAGAACGCCTGTTCCCAGGGCACTTTTTATTTCTTCCAGCGTCCAGAATTTTACGGCATTTATTTCGTCACGATTGAACTGGAACGGGCCATTATGGATACAGAAGTGAGTAAAAACAAGTTCGCTTTCACAGTCACTGGAGTAAATATAAGAATATAGAAAAATCATCCTGGGCGCATCTACGCCGAGTTCCTCCTTCATTTCTCTGCCTGCGGCCGCCAATATGTCTTCGCCAGGTGACACATGACCTCCGACAGAGGTGTCCCATTTACCCGGAGCAACGTCCTTGCTTAGTGACCGCTCCTGCAGCAGGAGTTCCCCCGAATCGTTAAACACAAGCACATGAACAACTTTGTGCAGCAGTGAAGGATTTCCGTGTATTGATGACCGGGCAGCGAGGCCCAGGAATCTGCCGTTTTTATCTACTACCTCCAGCAATTCTTCAGACATAAACAACAATATCAGAAATCTGCACGTCCGGTAAACATCGGGGATTTACACGGTTCCACTCCGGTAAATTATTTTGACGCCCTGCTCGCCATTATTATTCTTGTTTTTTTTAACTTGACAGGCATAATTTGACATATTAACGGGGAACAGGTAAATTTAAAGAAACAGATAATAATAGGAGGCAACAATGAACTTCTGGACCAAAATCAAAAAAGATCTGCAAACAGGGTACGATGAGGGACTAGCCTTTGTGAAGGAGGGTGCGGCCGTTGTCATTAAGAAAGCAGGCGAACTGACGGATGAAGGTAAGAAGCTTTATGTGCTCTATGAGCTGAAAGCGAAAGTGCAAAAGGAGATAGCAGAATTAGGCGGGCAGGTCTACGACCTGAGAGCAAAAATGAAAAATCCCATGCTCGACGGCAAAGTGAAGGACATAATTGCCCGCATCAGCAGGCTGGAGGCCGAGATACAGAAACATGAGGGCAAACAGTCGGCAGCGGCAAAAACTGCGGTAAAGAAAACCTCTGCCAAAAAGCCGGCGTCAAAAAAAGCGCCGTCAAAAAAGGCCTCTGCAGTAAAGACTCCTGTGATACCGGCAACAACACGGAAATAACTTAAAAGAAAGGAGTAAGAAGAAGCTGCTTTTCTTTCTTCTTACTCCTCATGTACTTGCCTTTCCTGCCCGCTGCTTATCTGTTACTGCTTATTTTTTCAGAGCGGCTTGAGCGGCTGCGAATCTGGCTATGGGCACTCTGAATGGGGAGCAGCTCACATAATCAATACCGTTATTATGGCAGAATTCTACAGACTTCGGGTCCCCGCCATGTTCGCCGCATATGCCGATTTTCAGGTCCTTCTTGATCTTCCTGCCCTTTTCGACGGCGATACGCATAAAGGCGCCGACACCGTCCTGGTCCAGCGTAATAAAAGGGTCACCTTTCAATATCCCATTCTCGATATAGTAAGGCAGGAAGCCGCCGGCATCGTCCCTGGATAATCCATAAACAGTTTGAGTGAGGTCATTAGTTCCGAAAGAATAGAAGTCGGACTGCACTGCAATCTCGTCAGAGGTTATGCAGGCGCGCGGCAATTCTATCATAGTACCAACTGTGTAAGGAACTTTCACTTTATATTCTTTTTGAACGATGTCAGCAACAGCGTTGGTCAACTTTCTGAGGAGAGCCAGTTCGTTGACATGGCCTACCAAAGGGATCATAATCTCAGGAATCACTTTGACCTTATCGCGGGTCAGCTCGCATGCTGCTTCCATGATCGCCCTTACCTGCATCTCAGAAATTTCAGAGTATACGATACCCAGCCTGCAGCCGCGGAGCCCAAGCATGGGATTAGCCTCATGCAAGGATTTGTTCTTTGCCTTCAACTGTTCAAAAGAGACACCCATATCAACTGAAAGTGAACGGAGTTCCTCATCGGTATGCGGAAGGAATTCATGAAGAGGCGGATCCAGAAGCCGGATGGTTACAGGCAGACCAGCCATAGCCTTGAATATGCCGATAAAATCAACCTTCTGGAACGGAAGAAGTTTCGCCAGAGCCTTCTTTCTGCCCTCCAGGGTATCTGATAAAATCATCTCCCTGACTGCTTTTATACGGTCAGGACCAAAAAACATATGCTCTGTTCTGCACAACCCTATTCCCTGGGCCCCGAAATTCCTTGCAACGGCAGCATCGTTGGGAGTATCCGCATTAGTCATTACTTTTAATGTCCTGAACCGGTCACCCCACTTCATAAGTTCCTTGTACCATGCGTTGCTGTCAGGATCGGCCGGCTTCAACGGGAGACGTCCTTCATAGACACGTCCCTTGGTGCCGTTAAGAGTGATCCATTCGCCTTCCCTGTATACTTTACCGTGGACACTGATCTCTTTTTTATTGGCATCGACGTTAAGCGCCGACGCACCGACTATACAGCATTTGCCCCATCCCCTTGCAACAAGAGCAGCGTGGCTGGTCATTCCTCCTTTTGCCGTAAGAATAGCCTGTGCGGCATGCATGCCGTGTACGTCCTCCGGAGATGTTTCATTCCTCACCAATATAACCTTCTCACCTCTCCTGGCCCACGCCTCTGCATCATCGGCGTTGAAAACTATTCTACCCTCGGCGCCGCCGGGACCGGCAGGAAGACCCTTTGCTATTTCCACAGCTTTTTTCTCTGCCGCAGGGTCAACGCTCGGATGCAAAAGCTCATCAAGCTGTTCCGGTTTCACGCGCAGCACTGCAGTTCCACTGTCAATGAGTTTTTGTCTGGCCATCTCGACAGCCATGCGTATCGCCGCCTGTCCATTACGTTTGCCCACTCGGGTCTGAAGCATCCAGAGCCTTCCATCCTCAACGGTAAATTCAATGTCCTGCATGTCCTTGTAATGTTTTTCGAGCTTTTTCTGAATCGCAAACAGTTCCCTGTAAATTTTAGGCATCACCTCTTCCAGGGAGGAAAGGTGTTTGGTATCTTCTGTTTTGCCTGCATTATTAACCGGGTTTGGCGTCCTTATTCCCGCCACGACATCCTCGCCCTGGGCATTAGGCAGCCACTCCCCGAAAAAAATGTTTTCGCCTGTCGCAGGATTTCTTGTAAATGCCACACCTGTTGCAGAGGTATCCCCGGTATTGCCGAAGACCATTGACTGTACATTCACCGCGGTCCCCCATTCCTCCGGTATTTTCTCTATCTTCCGGTAGGAAACAGCGCGTTTGCCCATCCATGACTGAAAAACAGCGCCGATCCCTCCCCAGAGCTGTTCCATGGGGTCGTCAGGAAAATTTTTGTGCAATGTATCTTTGATGATAGCCCTGAATGTATCGCAGAGTTTCTTCAGGTCATCGACAGTGAGGTCTGTATCGCTTTTATATCCATTATCTTTTTTTACGCCTTCCAGAGCACGCTCCAGCTTATGACGTATTGCGTGACCCTCCGCAGGCTCGATGCCCGATGCTTTTTCCATAACAACATCGGAATACATCATAATCAGGCGACGGTATGCATCATACACAAACCGTCCATTCCCGGTCTTTTTTATCAGACCCGGAATTGTTTTTGACGTCAATCCAACGTTCAGGACAGTTTCCATCATGCCGGGCATCGAACTTCTGGCGCCTGACCGAACTGATACGAGAAGTGGGTTTTCAGGGTCGCCGAATTTCCTGCCCATAATCTTCTCAACCTTCGCGAGCGCAGCTTCCGCCTGCGGCTTTAACTCGGCGGGATACTTCCTGTTATTCTTGTAATAACGTGTACATACTTCAGTAGTAATCGTGAAACCAGGAGGCACAGGAATATTAATGTTAACCATCTCAGCCAGGTTAGCCCCTTTGCCGCCAAGCAGGTTTTTCATCTCGGCCTTTCCGTCAGCCTTACCGGCTCCGAAAAAATAGACGTATTTCGGACCTCTGGCTTTCGTTGCCGCTTTAACATCACGCGCACCTTTTTTCGTCTTCTTGCCCATAGTTGCCATGAGAGCCCTCCAAAAAACATTCTTGGGATTTTATTACTTATACAGCTATAGTACAGTGGCGCAAAAAAAAATTCAACAAAGTATTACCCGGCTGTCTTCAGCCCGCTCTGCCTGATCAGCTCGAGGTCATCTTCAAAAGTTCTTCCCGAAGTCGTCAGATAATTCCCCGTAAGTATCGCATCAGCGCCTGCCTTAAATACCAGATTATTGAACTCACCGAGCGCCTGCACGCGGCCGCCACATACACGTATCTGTTTGTCAGGCAAAATAAAGCGGTAAAGACTGATGATTCCAAGAGCCTCCCATGGATCAAGAAATGACATTTTATCCAGGGGCGTGCCTTTAACCGGGACAAGAAAATTAATGGGAATAGATTCTGCACCAAGTCCTTTCAGTGCAAAAGCCATGTCAACTCTGTCCTGCAGAGACTCCCCTATGCCGAAAATCCCCCCCGAACATACCGAAAGCCCGGCAGAGAGAGCCGCCTCTATAGTACTCAGTTTGTCTCTGTAAGTATGAGTCGAACAAATTGACGGGAAATATCTTTCTGATGTTTCAAGATTATGATGATACCTGACGAGACCGCATTCCTTCAGATATGACAGTTCCTTTTTGCCGAGAAGCCCGAGAGTTGCGCAGGGCAGCAGTCCTGTAAGGGCAATTTCCCGGATCATGGCGCCGATTTTTTCAATCTCACTTTTACCGACCCTTCTGCCGCTCGTCACAATGCAAAACCGTCTCACCCCGGCGTTCCTTGCCTCCAGCGCCTTCCCGAACACCTTGTCGCGTTCAAGGAGCGGATAAACCTCAATACCTGTTACAGCACCGGACGACTGCGCACAATACGAACAGTCCTCCGAACAGGCCCCTGATTTTGCATTGACAATCGCGCATAAATCGATGCTGTCACCCCTGAAGCGCTGCCGGATGCTTGATGCTGCGGCAAACAGTCCCCCCATATCAGCATCACGAGTCCGACTTAACCACAAGGCCTCAGAAGGAGAAATTGAACCTCCTGAGATTATCCTGTCCACCAAATCTTCTATCAGAAAATCACCTTCAATGCCTGATATCAAAGCCATCCAGCCCCTCAATGTCGTCTTCCAATGTTACTTCCACATCTGTTACCCGTGATGCAGGAGGACCCTCTTTGCATTTGACGATAGCCTGTTCAATAATCTCCCTGTCTCCTTCAAAAACTGCCTCGACTCTGCTATCCCGGAGATTCCGCACCCACCCGGCAAGTTTAAAGGCCTGCGCGACCTCAGAGGTAAACCAACGAAAATTTACGCCCTGTACTCTTCCCGAAATATAGAGATGCGCCCGTGCCTTCATTCGAGAATTGTATCAAAAAAGCTCCGTGTATTGCCATCATTCCTTCAAAAAAATTAAGTAAAGAACATGGCAAGTTCGTTTTTCCGGTAAAATTGCACGGGTCTGCTGTAACAGGGGCGAGTAACGCCGAGCCCCAGTGTTGTCATTCCTCTTATTCTGTATGCAGTACTTATCTGAATTGGCCACTAAAAGTAGTTTAATTTTGCCGAAAAAACGGACTTGCCATGTTCTGTCTGAGACCATCGCAGAAAGCGGCAAAACTGAATTCAGTAGCTATGGCACGGCCCTGCTGTGACAGGGGCGAGTAACGCCAAGCCCCAATGCCGGCATTGCTATAAATAATGTCTACAGATATTTCGTGATAATGGTGACCCGAGTAGTTTCAGAGCGGATGAATTCAGTTGTGCCGCTTTCTGCTTTAACATATTTGATTGCATATTATATGCTGCCTGTTGCAGCTAATTTCAAAAAACGGTAAAATTGGACAGTGAACATATCGTCTCTGCTGCGTAAGCGCTTACTTGTCTTTTTCATAATGCTGGCTGCCATTCCAGCAACAGTTACCGGCTCTTATGAATTATCGGGTGACGACCCTGCGCTGCACAATATTGCGGAGCAGCGCATTTACCTGGGCGACAGCAATCCAGTCCGGGCGCAGCACCACCACTCGATTCGGCACATTAAAATTCTTGCAATCAACGATTTTCATGGCCATTTGTCGGCTGGACGCATGGTGGGCGGAAGACCGGCAGGCGGAGCAGCGGTGCTCGCGTCATATCTGAAAGCTGCGGAGCGCGGCATGGAGGGTAGCACACTCATTGTTCATGCCGGGGATCAGGTTGGGGCCTCTCCGCCGGAGTCGGGGCTGCTTAAAGATGAGCCTTCGATCATGTTTATGAACATGCTGGCAAACAAACATTGCCTGCATAATAACATCATGAACCCCTATTGTAATCTGGCGGGCACCGTCGGCAATCACGAATTCGACAAAGGGGTGCCTGAAATGATGCGATTGATATACGGCGGCAATCATCCTGACGGCCCATTCCTTGAAAACCCCTGGCGCGGCGCCGCATATCCCTATGTCGTATCGAACGTGGCTGATTCAAAGACGGGCAAGCTTATCCTGCATCCGTATGTCATTAAAAAGGTACATGGCATAAAGATAGCTTTTATTGGGGCTGTTCTCAAAGACACGCCCGATATTGTCACTGCCTCCGCCACGGCCGGGCTGGTTTTTCTTGATGAGGCAGAGTCCATCAACAAGTATATCCGGGAACTGAGGGCCATGCACGTGAATGCTGTGATTGTGCTCATACATCAGGGTGGCCGCCAAAAAGCATATAGAGACGCCACAATGCCCGGGGACACCGTCACCGGTCCGATCGCCGATATCGTTTCGCGCCTGGATGATGGAGTCGATGTTGTCATTTCCGGCCACAGCCACACCTTTATCAATGCATTTCTGAGGAACAATCATGGGAAGAAAGTCCTGGTTACCCAGGCTTTTTCATATGGCACTGCTTTCGCCGATATAGACCTGGAAATAGACCGCACGACCGGCGATATTTCCGGAAAGTCCGCGGCAATCGTCACAACGTATGCCGATGCCGGCCCTGGTCTGGCCCCTGATCCTGCTGTTTCACTGCTGGCAGCATCGGCTGAATCAAAGGTAGCGCCTCTTATAAATCAAGTCATAGGTCGTGCCGCAACAGATATCACCGGCGATCAGAATAGCACAGGAGAATCGGCCCTCGGCAATCTCATTGCCGATGCGCAGCGTGCGGCCTTTTCCGCTGATTTTGCTTTTACTAACCCGGGCGGGATACGCGATATCATCCATGCGGGAGCTGTTACATGGGGTTCGCTCTACGGCGTGCAGCCCTTCAGCAATTATCTTGTCAGAATGAATATGACAGGCCTGCAAATATATGACCTGCTTAATCAGCAGTGGCAGGCCAATCTTCCGGAGCCGCGCATGCTGCAGGTTTCGGGGCTTACTTATACATGGGACAGTGCACTTCCTGCCGGCAGTCGCATTGTCGGAATTCGCCTGAACAATTCTCCGATTGATCCAGCCGCCGTTTATACAGTTGTTGTCAACAGTTTTCTTGCGGGCGGCGGAGACAATTTCAGGGTGCTGACAGGAGGGACCAACCAGGTGACCGGCATTTCTGATCTCGATGCCCTGATCGCCTATATTCGGAAATTACCGCAACCTTTTTCAGCGACTATCGAAGGCCGGAGCACTAAACGCAACTAACCAGATATCTTTCAGGATTCTTCGTTATACAATTCATTGCAAGGTCTCTGTCGAGACCCGCTTCAACAAGTCTGGAAACCGCGGCAGTTATAGCGATACTGCCGCCCATGAGCAGGCCCGTGCTGTTGGTTATGGCCTGTGCGTCAAGAGAAATTTTTGACTCCTGCACGGAATCCGAAACAACGATAATTCTTGAGGGGTTCTTTATTTTAAATATCAAATCAATAGTGGCCCGATGCAAATGCCACGGGTCGGCGATTACTTCAATATACACCTCCCGGTTGAGAAGACCGAACCCGGCTATCCCGGGCTCGCGGTGATGAAAACTTCGCATCGCATTAAAAATATGGGTTATACCGCGGGCGCCTGCATTAAATCCTCTCTCGGCCTCACTGTACGTAGCATCTGAATGTCCCATGCTCGGGATAATGCCCATATCGGCTGTTTTTCTTATGATCCTCTCCGCACCCTGCATCTCGGGCGCTATAGTAATGATTTTCACAATATCCTCGAATCCCTCAATAAGTTCCATCAAATAGTCTTCCTCCGGTTCAATAAAAGCATCAACATTAAGAGCGCCGCAACGTATAGGGTTCAGGAACGGCCCCTCCAGATGCATACCGGCAATGCGCGATGCATGATGCGCAACGTGCGACGCGTCACTCCCTTTTTGCTTTTCCATAGCCTCTTTGACTGCGGCCATATTCCGCCTCATGACTTTTATTGTCGCAGGGTAAATAGTGGGAATTATTTCAGAAACACCCAGCAAGCCCTGTATATCCGCCATCGAAAGAATCTGCCGGTGGTCGCTGCTGCCGGTGTCGAACCCGTCCGTGCCGTGAGTATGCACATCGATAACTTTCATCAGAATATATTAACATAGAGTAAAATGGATGAGAGACGGATACTTCTGGGGAAATGGACGCGCAACTCGATGGAGGCTGTTATGCTGAAAGCCTCCTCATACTCCTCAGCCGGAAAAAGCATAAGTTATATTTCCTCTAAATTCCTGGGCACTTCCTATAAAGATTCCACCCTGATCGGAAGCCTCTCTGACCCTGAAGAGTTCGTGATAAACCTGCAGGAAGTCGATTGTTTTACCTTCATTGAGTATGTTGAGGCTCTCCGGCTGTCGATTTCGTTTAAGGATTTTGAGAAACACCTGAAGGAAATCAGGTACCGCTCTGCTGCAATCGATTTCAGGGCAAGAAATCATTTATTTACTGACTGGCGCGAATTCAATAAGGATTTCGTTGACGATGTTACGATGGAAACAGGAGGAGGAAAAAGCCTTTTACTAACCAAAAAAATGAATGTTCGTGAAGATGGGACATTTCTGATTGAGGGCATTGCGCCATGTGAGCGTGACATTGCTTTCATTCCGTCCGCCGACCTGACTGACACGATAATTGACAGTCTGAAAACCGGCGATTATATAGGCATCTATTCCGCCACTCCAGGACTCGATGTCACTCACGTCGGCATACTGATCAAATACAGGGAGAAAACATATCTGAGGCATGCCTCATCCAAAAAAAAATACAGGAAGGTAATCGACGAGGATTTTAAAAGCTACATGTCTGGCAAACCCGGAATTATTGTACTGAGACCGAAAAAACGGTAAGCTGACATGCCTCAGTCTTTACTCAACGCCATTATTTCACCTCGCGCCATCCGGAGGAGCAAAAGCCCCGGAATCGCCGATACAGCGGCCAGCAGAAAGAACCGGGGCCAGCCGACCAGTTCAACTACATAGCCTGATGAAGGCGCTATAAATATCCTGCCCAATGCAGCGAGTGACGATAGCAAGGCATACTGGGTTGCACTATAACGCTGGTTGCATAATGCCATGAGAAGAGAAACAAATGCCGCTGTCCCCATGCCGCCGCACAGGTTCTCGAAGGCAACGGCAAATACCATCATGAGATAGCTTTTGCCTGCCCATGCCAGCACCATAAAGGAGAGGATAGATACGGCCTGCAGCATGCCGAACAGCATCAGCGCTCTGTATAGCCCAAGCCGTCCCATTAGCGTTCCGCCGAACAGGGCGCCGATTATAAGGGAGACGAGACCCAAACCCTTGTTTATAGTACCCACGTCAGTCGGCGTGAACCCCAAACCCCTTATCAGAAAGGCGGTCGTAAGAGTGCCTGCATAGGCGTCACCGATTTTATATAGCACAATTACCAGCAATAACATGACAGCCGAGCGGCGGGAAAAGAAATCTCCGAGGGGGCCCCAGACAGCCTCGCTGA
>Ga0074045_10002970_pt1 | contig 15408 bp, 9 predicted proteins | sample BogForMeECP23OM2_FD_94442 | JGI IMG/M metagenome (GOLD analysis project Ga0074045, IMG submission 94442) | Bog forest soil microbial communities from Calvert Island, British Columbia, Canada - Bog Forest MetaG ECP23OM2 | ecosystem: Environmental > Terrestrial > Soil > Wetlands ...
TAACGTCCGGATGGCGCAGGGCAAGCTCTCCCGCCAGTTCATGCCCGCCCATGCCCGGCATGACTAGGTCGGTCAGCACAAGATCGATCCTGCCGCGGTGCTCTTCGCAGATTTTCAAAGCCACTTCGCCGCTCTCAGCCGCCAGCACCTCATACCCCAGTTGCTGTAAACATTCGTGAACGTTGCTTCGAATCATGGCTTCATCTTCCACCACCAGTACCGTCTGTCCAGCTGGCCGGGAGGTTATTTCGCTGCGCAAAGCCGGGCTCTCGAGGGCTGCCGCGGTGGCAGGGAAGTACAGTTTGAACGTGGTTCCGTGCCCGGGTTCACTGTACACCCAAATGTACCCCCCGCTTTGCTTCACAATGCCGTACACGATCGAAAGGCCCAGGCCCGTACCTTTGCCGACTTCCTTAGTGGTAAAGAAAGGATCGAAAATGCGGGGCAGAATCGACTTGTCGATACCTGTACCGGTGTCGCTGACCGCCAGCATCACGTAGCGTCCAGGCTCCACGGGAGGATGCTCTTTGGAGTACGCGTCATCCAGGTCTACACTGGCAGTCTCTAAATGCAACGTGCCGCCTTCGGGCATGGCGTCGCGCGCGTTGACCGCCAGGTTCAGAATCACCTGCGCCACTTGATCGGGATCAAGCCGTGAGTTCTCCACCGAATCGGAGAGCTTTGTGACCAGGCGAACGTCTTCTCCGATGACCCGGCGCAGCATGAGCGAAGTCTCGCTGACCACGAAATTCAAGTTAATGATGCGCGCCTGCATCATCTGCTGCCGTCCGAATGCCAGCATTTGCCGTGTAAGCGCTGCGGCCCGGTCGGCGGCACTGGAGACTTGCAGCAGCGGTTTGCTGAGCGGGCTGTCCGGCGTGATCTGGCGGAGCATGAGTTCCGTGGATAGCTTGATGACGACGAGAATGTTGTTGAAGTCGTGGGCCATGCCCCCGGCCAGCCTGCCGACCGCCTCCAGCTTTTGCACCTGTCGCACCTGCTGCTCCAGCGTGCTTTGCTGGGTCATGTTCTCGACGTAGCCTTCGAAGTGCTCGGCCCCCCCTCCGTCTTGCCTGAGCGAGCCTGAAATGCGGACCGGAATAGTGCTTCCATCGCGCCGCCGGAAGTTGGTCTCGAACCCCTTTACCGGGAAGCTCCGCCGGAGGATCTCGAGCATTCGGCCGCGGTCTTTCGGATCAGCCCACACCTGTTTGGAGATATCGAGCTGCAGCGCTTCCTCCAGGCTGTACCCGCCGAGCATTTCCCGGAGAGTTGAATTCAGGGTTTCGAAGCAGCCGCCTTCGAGGGAAGTCCGGCAGATGCCAAGGGGAGCGTTGTCCACCAGCGACTGCAGGTAAGCTTGCGATTGCTGCAGCGCCTCTTCCACCAGATGGCGCTGGGTCACGTCGTGGGCGAGTACCAGTTCCTGTCGACGGCCATTTTCCTCAAACCCGAAAGCCTTGACCTCGGCGAACAGAAAACTGCCATCCTTGCGCCGATGGCGCCAGACTCTTGGGCTGTTAAGTCCATTCTTCCGCCGGCTCGTTGCCTCCATCAACGCAGCAGCCTCTTCCGGAGGCCGGATGTCCAGCAACGTCATCGCTAGGAACTCCTCCCGTGAGAACCCATATGTCTGCACCGCGGCGTCGTTGACTTCCAGAAATCGCAGCGTTTCGCTGTCATAAATCCACATCGCGTAAGGATTGGCGGAGAACATCAGTTGGCAGCGTTTTTCCGCTTCGCTCGAACGCTCAACTTTAGACGTCAAATATTGGCACAGGCGTGTTTGCTCGCGGCTGTGGAGGAAGTAACGCCCGAGCAAGACAAAGCTTGCACCCAGCATGAGCACGAGCACGATAATGAAGAGCAGCGGCATCCGGCCAGACACCTTGCCAAACTACGACGAAGCCCCCTCGGCTGATTCTAGGGAGCATTCATCCAAAGGTCGATTCGGAGTCCGTCATGATGCGGTGGCGCGATACGGATCCCGTCCGCCTTTTCTTACTTCTACACCTGCTACTGGGTACTCTTGAGGGTCACGCTCTTAAATAGTCGGACAAAACAAGATCAATCGTTCAGATACTCAGCATCGAACCACACGTTCACTGGGCGACAGCCGCGCACGGGAGAAACGAGCGCGAAATCATTCTGGCTCTATCCATAGCAGTTGCACAACGAGGATTGCAGTGACCATCGTCACAAAGCTGAAATAAAACGCGGATTCGCAAATCCAGTAATTGGCAGTTAATTACTCTTCCGCAACATCGAACCAAGCGGGCATGCCTCGCACTTGGGTTCAGTCTTGTGGCAGTAGTGTTTTCCCACTTGCACTAGCAGCCCGTGCATCTCGTTGTAGATCTGCGTTAATGGGCTACGCCGCGTCGTGCTCATCGCGGAAGGGGAATGTGTCTTCGGCCGTCGTTCGCCGGTCGAACTGTCAAAGAATGGGGCTAAAGGCCTTACGCGCTGCAACGCGCGTTCCGCCAGGCTGCGGATTTCGTCGTACTTTGCTCCCGCACCCACCGCTTCGTGACGCTCTAGAATCCGGCGGGTGTAGGCATCCACCACGAAGGTTGCATGATTGCCCGCATAAAGCAGGATGGAGTCGGCCGTCTCAGGCCCGATACCGTTCAGCGCCAGCAGGTCGGCGCGCAAGCGCCAGGTCGGAGCGGCAAACATTCGCTCCAGCGATCCGCCGCATCGAGCATCCAGAAACGCGACGAAGTTCTTCAGCCGCTGCGCCTTTTGCCGGAAGTATCCGGAAGAGCGGATGAGTTCCTCTAGCTTTGGCTGCGGGACTTCGCGGATGCCCTCGACGCTGAGTATTCCCGCGACGCGCAAACTGGCGATGGCGCGCTCAACGTTTGTCCACGAGGTGTTCTGGGTAAGGATGGCGCCAACGATAACTTCGAACGGGGTCTCCGCCGGCCACCAATGCTGCTTTCCCCAGGCGCGCGACAGCTTGCGATACATCGAGCTCAGGGTGGCCTCCGGCTCCTTTAGTGTTGAGGGTTTCACTGCAGCGGTTGCTTTGCCTTGCTTCTTGACCACGGATTTTCGCGTATTCATCTGGTTGGACGACCTAATTATATTGCTGGCAATGGCAAGGAACGTGTGAGGTTGGCATGCGTCCCGCTGCCGATATACTGGTCGCAATGCGATACATCCTGCGCTTTCTGTGGAATGCGACCCGAGGCCATCACCTCACGCCCTGGCGCAGCCCTTACCTGCGATGGAGGATCGAAACCTACACCGGCATCAAGATGCAGAGCATCGGGTTTCTGGAGTTCTGTGGTTTCACATGGCGCGAACGCGTGGACTTGTTCCGCTTCCTGAAGTGGACGGGCGAGATGGAGCGCTACGCGCGCGTGAAGCCGAAGAATCCGTGAGTAACTCAGGGCCTGCCGATGTTTGTCAACGAGTCGAGGACCTTAGTCCGAGTCGAGGGATCTGCAGTTAACTTCCTGCGCACTCTCCAGCCATAAGCCCTACCGGCGTCCCCACTTTCGCCCCCAGCCTCTCCGCCGCCGAGGCCTGCCTGGCAGCTACTTCCACATATCCCGAGCTGCCCACAATCACGAACAACTCGTCCTGGCTACCGTCCGCATACGAGTGACACACGCGCGTGATCGTCCGCCCGGAGATCAACAGACTAAACCGCGCAGGCGATGCCACGAACAACGACGGCGCGTCTTGTTCGCTGATGTTGGTGATCAGGTTTCCGAACTTGTCCACCTTCAGTACGACGCCGCGCAAGTTGTTTTCGCCGATGCGCTCCACCGCCGGCAGCGGCAGGCGGACGTAGTCGGAAATCTGCGGGCCAAACTCGGCGGGCGCAACGCCCTTGCTCAGCCATCCCGCGACGGGCGCGAAGATGTCGCGACCGTGAAAGGTCTGACTCACCGGCTGGAGAAAATAGCGCTCCGCCGTAACGTGGCGGACGCTGAACTTCGGCTCCCGCGCCTCCACCAGCGAGAGCACGCCGTTGTCGGGCGCTACGAAGACGTAGTCTTCGGTTTCGACCACGATTGGCCGGCGCGCGCTGCCCACGCCGGGATCGACCACCGCTACGTGCACCGTTCGCGGCGGGAAGAAACGATACGCCTGCGCGATCGTCCACGCGCCATCGAGCACGTCGTAAGAGGGCACCGCGTGACAGACGTCAACGATGGTTGTTTCAGGATGGATGTTCAAAACGGCGCCATGCATGATGCCCACGAAGGGATCGCTGAGGCCAAAATCGGTCGTGAAGGTAACAATGCGAGTCTCGGACATGCACTGGCAAAGTATTCGTAGCGGGGACGGGAGTCAAGCTCCAGGAAACAGCCACCGCCCCTATCGCAACGCAGCGCAGTTCCCTTCCAGTCCGCGAAGATTAGAATCTTCTCCTTTTCCTGGCCTCTGAATTGCACTTCCAGGGCTGCGATAGCACCGCCGAGTCGCCACAGGGCGCAGCTTCGCCGACGCTCGCCGGTGAAACGGCTGATGCTGTCCCATGGAGGTCAACATGTCCGTAGCCGGAATCGCAAGTACAGGCATTTCCCAACTCTTCAACGTTCAGCGTAACTTCCAGCAAGTGCAGAGTGAATTCAAACAATTGGGTCAGGATCTCAAGGCCGGAAACCTGACCCAGGCGCAGACCGACTTCGTTACCCTGTCGCAATCCTTCGCGAGTGCGCCGCAGACGAGCACCAGCGCCGTCTCGCAGACCCTCAATACTCTGGGTCAAGCTCTGCAGTCGGGCAACCTGGCCGCTGCCCAGCAGGCCTTCGCGAATCTTCCGCCGAACATGGTTGGGCCTTCTGCGGTGGGCCATCATCACCATCATCACGCGCATGGAGCATCCAGCTCAGGACAGCAGAATAATTCATTTTCGCAAGCCCTTAGCCAATTGGGCCAGGATATACAGTCGGGAAACCTGCCTGCTGCCCAGCAGGCTTTTTCCGCGATGCAACAGACCTGGCAGCAGTTTGGGCCGAATAGCAGCTTAGCTTCGAGCAGCGCGGGCAGCACGACGGCACAGCCTGTAAGCGGCAGCCTGAGTGTGACGGCTTGATTAGAAGGAAACTCGCCGGATGGGAAGGCGGCTTTAGGTTCGAAGCGGCACCAAGCGATCGATGCTAACGAACCTAAAATTGGTCGGGGCGAGAGGATTTGAACCTCCGACCCCCTGCGCCCAAGGCAGGTGCGCTACCAGGCTGCGCTACGCCCCGACTCTAATGGCTCCAATGATTCTAAACTACTGTCGGTGACAGCACACCATCAAATATGCCAGTAACCACTTTCCTTGTCACTCCAAGGAGTTCGGTGGACCCTAGCCGATGCCTTGCAGCGTGTGGCTCTTGACTGAGACGGAAATTCAGCGTAACGTCCTTACTCTGATTATAGATGGCTAGCACGCAGTGCATGTCGACAGACAGGCAAATAGTGTCTCAGGCGCTTGGGTTGCGGTACTGCGTAATTGCGAGGGGTAGAATGTCTTCGCTTTTTTCACTGGTCCCGGCGCGCACAATTGCAATCTTGATCACGGTTGCATGTGCTCCGTGCCTGTTGGCCGTGTATGCCCCAGCGCAAACCTGTTGCGTCGCACCCAAGGATGAAATCTTTGGTGGATACTCATGGTCGCACCCTAACGGCTATGGTGACCTAGGCTACAAAATCCTGAATATCTCCGAAGGTTTTGACATTTCCAACACTTATTATTTTCCCAGCGTCCACAATCTTGGTTTCATGGCAGACGGCAGCGGCCACTTTCATGGGAATACGGACCCGATAAATCCTCGTAACAGCGGGACTTCGGGAACGAGTGTTGGGTACGCCCTTTTCGGGCTGCAGTACAAGTATCACACTCATTCGTTTTCGCCCTTCTTCCGCGGTTTCGTCGGTACCTCCAATCTGTCCCCGGATTGTTGCGGCGGGACGAAGTGGAACGTCGCCGGCGGCGGCGGGGGCGGCGTGGACCTTTGCGTCACGCCAATGCTCTCCATTCGTCTGGCGCAGGTGGATTACATCTATTCAAAATACAACCAGACATTTCCGAGCAGCCACTCCGACCAGTGGAACAGTATCCGCGTGGCAGCGGGCGTTGTTCTGTGTCTGGGGTGCTCCATCAGCAATCCGCCGCTTTCCTGTGCCGCTTCAGCGACGCCGGCTGAGGTTTGGGCGGGCGACCCGGTCAACGTCACCACCACAGGCACCAATTTCAACCCGAAGCACACCCTGACTTATGGCTGGGCCGGAAATGGCGGCAAGCTGTCGGCAGTCAACGCGCAGTCGGCGACCATCGATACCACGGGCATGGCGCCGGGAAGCTACGCGGCGAGTTCGACGATCACCGATCCCAAGGGAAAGAAGAACAACTCGGCGACCTGCCCGGCGCCCTTCATCATCAAGCAGCCGCAACCGCCAGTGGTGAACTGCTCGGCCAATCCGACGACGATCGCCATCGGCGAGCCTTCCACCATCACCATGACGGCCAGCGACCCGCAGGGATGGCCGTTGACCTATAGCTGGTCCGCCACTGGTGGCCAGTTGAGCGGCAGCGGCTCTACGGCCACGCTAACAGCGACGAATGCGGATGTGGGCAATACCATCACGGTTACGGGGACCGCGAGCGACGGTCGTACGCCCCCGGTGAGCAGCAGTTGCATGGTCATAGCCAAACTGCCGGGGGCGGAGGTCGAGAAGTGCGTCAGCATTAAGGATTGGGGTGAGTGTACTTTCGAGAAGAACCCGCAGAAGCCGTGGCGTGTGGACAACGACTGCAAGGACACCCTCGACAAACTTTCTCTGCGCCTCCAGCAGGAGCCCAATGGCAAGTTGGACGTCGTTGGCTACACGGACGACAAAGAGGCCCTGAAAGAGCCCACCTTGGGCGCCCAGCGTGCCGTGAACGTCAAGTACTACATGACAACGGATGGACCGAACAAGGCCGATGCCGCTCGTATCCAACCTCGCCAGGGTGGCACCGAGGAGGGTCAGGCGGCCCACTTCTACTTCGTGCCCGAGAGTAATCTATGTAGCGGGCAACGGGAAGAGGGCACCGTGGTTCAAGAGAGCCAGATGAAGGGACAGTCGCGCATGTCGCCTGCTCCGAAGAACGGCGCCAAGGCAACGGCTCCGCCGGCGCAATAGCTGAAGTAACGTTAGCGCGATATACAATGCTGGCGATAAAGCTTTGCGACAACTTGACCGAGGGCAGGCGGATTCGATTCTCACCACGGACCTAACGCCAAGAATACTGCGGCCCGGCAGGAGATAGCACCAGTGATCATTACCGCAATAGTGCAAGGGACCGAGATGGTGACCAAAGACTGGACTGCCATCATTGAAGCCGCGTCGAAGAGCCCCTTAGGGATACTCGCGCTGATGATTCTGGTGCTGGGATCGCTCGGCGTCGTGTTCTTTAAGAATGCGGATGCCAAGATAAAGGCGGTTATATATCTGGCTATGCTGGGTGGCGTGATCGGATACGGCGCGGCGGTCTCGCGTGCCAATTCCGGTGCCGCCAAAGAGGCTTCCTACCGGGCCAGGGTCACCGTGGTGGATGAGCATCAGACGCCTGTCGGCGATGCCAAGGTCTGGTCTTCCATCGGTGGCGAGCCCATGAAGGTGGAAGGTGGTTGGGTGTTCGTGATCGCCCGCGACACCAAGCCAGCGGACGGCAAGGTCACGTTTTACGCCTCGAAAGATACCGCTTTCCTCGCGGGCCAGGCAGTACTGCAGTTAGCCGACGATCACAGTCCAGCGGTAACCGTAGCGCTCGAAAAGTCCCGCACCGCAAAGGTGATTGGCATGGTCCAGGATGAGCGCCAGTCCGCGATTGTAGGCGCCACAGTAAGCGTGATCGGCTACGACTCCGAGGCCGAGGTCACGAAGTCCTCGGGAAGCTTCTCGCTCCCGGCCCATGCCGCCGACGGACAACAAGTGCAGGTGCATGCGGAGAAGGCGGGCTACCGAGCGGCCAATTCCTGGTGCCCGGCCGGCGACTCGCCGTGCCTGATTCAGTTGGAGCGCAACTAATCTCCAATCTATCGGTGGTGGGAGAGATTTGGTGAACGTTGTCCAATACGTTTATCGACGACGTGCTGTTGTACTGATCCTCATCTTTCTGCTGGTAATCTCCGCCGTCGCTGAAGAGGGCGTGCTGGTCTTGTCTGTCATGGACCCGAAGAGGCATCCCTTTGCCGGCGTGAAAATAGGCGTCGAGGGCGGCGGCGGTTCGCCGCAAATCTCGGACCAGAACGGAAAGGCGCGGCTCGCACTTGCCAAGGGCACCAAGCCTGGCACTCCGGTGGAACTCCAAATCGGCAACCAACCCAGTGGCATCGACGTCGATATTCTTTCGCCTTTTCAAGGCCAAGCCTTCGTCCTACCCTTCGACAACGAACAAGTGAACTTCTTGCGTGTGGTCTTAGTAAGAAGCGGTGATCTGGCGGCACTCGAAACCGGCTCTGGGAACCTGGCGCTCAAGGCCGCGGCTGCAAAGAGTTCTGCTGAGCAACAGAACAAAGCCACCAAACCCAGTACGAAGAACTACCGCCGGCATCCCTCCACCGTCGCATTCAATTCGCCCCATCTGCAAACGGTTTCGTTGCGGGAGAGCAGTTCTCCACAGGGCTATGCCGATCCAGCGTGTCCGGACGACGCGATCCAGCAGGCCGCTCTGGCAGCAGCGGCGCACAAATTCGGCTTGTCCGTTCAGGATGTCAAGCAATCGTTTGCCCACTGGGGAGGCGACGAAGTTGTATGGGGAGGGCTCATGGTTACAGCCTCGATTGAAACCCGAGGCGCTGACCCGTTCTCATTCGTTCGCAGCGCCAACCAGGACGTGCAGTTCGGTGCCGGGATCTGGAGCCTGCGCGAATGTGGTCTCCAGCCGGTACTGTTGCAGTTCCAGCAGCGAGATCGAAAGCGCTTCGCGGAGATCATCGGCACTGACTCGGAATGGCTCAGTAACACCATCACCGGTCCTTGCGAAGCTTCGGCCAATGCCGCGCTGCCGCGGATGCTCGACAAATCCGGACATCTGTCCGCGCTGTGGAGCTCCAGGTTCCAGGACCTGGGTGACGAACCCTCATTTCAGCATGTTCAAGTGGAGCAAGTGCAGCTGGATGTGAACAAAGCTCGAACGCTGGCAGCGACCCTTGGGCTTCAGTCAGATCAAGCCGTGGCGTTTCTGGCCGCTCCCGCCGTCAGAAGCCTGGTGAGCGCGGTGCCCAAGCTGCGTGAAAGCTATTTGCAGGATGTTGCGAGCTTCACCCGGCAAAATGGGGGCGCACCCGACGAACGGGAGAGGTTAGTGATCCTGAAAAACAAGATGATTGAATTCTGGAAGGGGCAGCCGGGAACCTCACCTGAGGCCACGTCAAATTTCGTGTCTCTCGTTAATTTGCTGTCCGCCGGAACCGGGATGGTCTCCGGCCGACATTACGACCTGAACGAATTTGGCATAGGACTGAGAAGCGCCGAGGCTTGCCGCGAATCGAAATCGACCCGGCCAACCCCACGGAGCGCCTGCTCCTACGATGTGTTCGACCCGGGTGGTGAGAAGCAGCTAATTGATTTGATCAACCAGGAGCGTGCAAAGCAAGGCATCCCGCCTCTTCAGGTCGACCCTCGCCTGAGCCAGGCTGCACGGAAGCACACTGAACTCATAGTGCAACATCATGCGTTATCACACCAGTTTGACGGCGAGCCCCCAATGGCGGCCCGCTTTATCAAAGAGAATCTACCTTCCGACCAACAAGCGGAAAACATCTCCTTCGCTCCAACTGTGGCCGCCAACCATGAAAGCATGATGCACTCGCCATTTCACCGCGCCAACATTATGAATCTCGATTACAACGTGATCGGCGTGGGCGCGGTGCAATGTGGCGCAGGGCTGTGGGTCACCCAAGACTTTGCGCACCGGTTGCCCGAGTACTCTGAATCGCAGGCGGATGCAGCTCTAGAGGAAGCGATCAACCAATACGCGAAAGCACAAGGCATGCCTCCACCTGCACGCAAGCCGCAGACACAGCTACAAATTATGGCTTGCGAGATGGCGAAGAAGGGTGCCGTGGACAGGGAGGCGCCGGCCAAGCTGCCAGGGGTTCACGGAACCGTGGTATGGAGGACGGACAATCCGGCGGAACTTCCAGCGCACGCACAGGCAAGGCTGTCACAACCGATGCCATCCGGATATTCGCTAGGAGCTTGTTTCGCCCGCAGTGAAAGCCATCCCGGAGGAATATATTGGGTAGTAATGGTCACCTATTGATAGAAGTTCACGCTTGCTCCCGCAGCGACCGATACTGACCCACTGTTTGGTTCCCACGCCACTTTACTCCTGCTGACCTGAAACGAATTTCCCAGTCTAACCGCTGGTGTAGTAGTGTTTCTTGTGGAGTCGTTGCAGTCTCCTACCTCCATGGGAGGCACGCGGTCTTACCTTGGTACTACGCTCCGCGAATATTTCCTGGTTTGCAGCGGGGCGACATTTCCTTTGCGAGGCAGAAATGCGCATTCGAACTATCTTCGTTCTCCCGCTGATGCTTGCGGCCGTTCTCTCCGTCGCCCAGACAGCGCCTTCTACTGTTGCTTCTTCCGAGTTTCCCAAGCAAATCCCCAGCTTCGATCTGACGGCCATGGACAAAGCCGCTGATCCCTGCGTGGATTTCTATCAGTACTCCTGCGGAAACTGGATGAAGAACAACCCCATTCCGCCCGACCAGTCGCGGTGGGGCCGTTTCAATGAATTAGGCGACAACAATCTGTATATCCTGCGAGACATCCTTGAGAAAACCTCGGCTCCAGGACAGCACAGTGCAATCGAACGGAAAGTCGGCGACTATTACGCCTCCTGCATGGACGAAGCCACTATCGAGAAAAAGGGCACCGCGCCACTACAACCTGAGATGGGCCGCATCGCCGCAATCAAGTCAAAGCAGGAACTCATCCCGCAGGTCGCGAACATGCATCGCAACGGCATTTCGGTGTTGTTTAGCTTTTATTCGATGCCGGACATGCACGACTCCAGCCTGACCATCGCCAACCTGGACCAGGGCGGAATCACGCTGCCTGACCGCGATTACTACATCAGGGACGATGCGAAATCGGTCGAGACCCGCGAAAAATACCAGGAACACGTGCAGCGGATGTTCGAGCTTGCTGGCGACAAGCCTGACGTGGCCGCAGCAGAAGCCAAGACCGTGCTCGCTGTGGAAACCGGTTTGGCGAAGGCTGCCATGGACCGCACCGAGCGCCGCGATCCCAAGAAGCGTGATCACATGATGCAGGCGACGGAGATCGCTGCCGCCGCCCCAAATTTTGAGCTGATTCAATATTTCGCCGATAACGGCGCGCCGAAGTTCTCCAACCTGAACGTTGGCAATCCCGACTTCTTCAAAGCGGTCAATGAGCAGCTCAACACAATGCCGCTGGATGACTGGAAGACCTATCTGCGCTGGCGCACACTGGACAGCTACGCCCCGGCGCTGCCCAAGGCGTTCGTAGACGAAGATTTCGAATTCAGCCGCAAATACATGGCGGGGCAGAAAGAGATTGAGCCGCGATGGAAGCGCTGCGTGCGCTCCACCGACCGCCAGCTTGGCATGGCCTTGGGCGAGCTCTACGTTGATAAGGTTTTCGGCCCGGACAACAAGGCACGCACGGTCAAGATGGTTCAAGCCATCGAGCAGGCAATGCACACCGACATCGGACAATTGACCTGGATGTCAGACACGACCAAGCAGCAGGCGTACACAAAGCTGCAAGCCATCGTCAACAACATTGGGTATCCGGATAAATGGCGCGATTACAGCACCGTGGTCGTGGTACGCGATGACTATGCCGGCAACGCAACACGCGCAGCGTCATTTGAAGTAATGCGCCAGTACAACAAGATCCAAAAACCCACCGACCGCAAAGACTGGACCATGACTCCGCCGACGGTCAATGCCTACTACCGTCCACCGATGAACGACATCAATTTCCCCGCCGGCATCCTGCAGCCGCCGTTCTACGGTACGACCATGGACGATGCCGTGAATTTCGGCGCTATCGGAGTGGTGATCGGACACGAGCTGACACACGGCTTTGATGACCAGGGACGCAAGTATGACGCGGAGGGCAATCTGAAGGACTGGTGGACTCCAGAGGATGGCAAAGCCTTCGAAGAGCGGGCCACCTGCACCGCCGATGAGTATTCCAGCTTCGTTGCCGTGAAAGACGACAAGGGCGAAGTGAAGCTCAATGGCCGGCTAACGCTGGGCGAGAACACTGCGGATAACGGCGGTCTCAAGCTGGCGTACATGGCTTTGATGAACATCATCGGCAATACGCCGGTGAAGCCCATCGACGGCTACACGCCACAGCGGCGGTTCTTTATCGCTTACGGCCAGATCTGGTGCCAGAACGTCACCGACCAGCAGGCGCGGGTACTGGCGATTACCGATCCGCATTCGCCGGGGCGCTGGCGCGTGAACGGGGCAGTGCAGAACTCGGCCGCTTTCCAGGAAGCTTTTGGTTGCAAGGCGGGCCAGCCGATGGTTCGCGAACCGGCTTGTCGAGTCTGGTGAGTGTTTTAGGTTAGTGATGTCGGCAGGCCCTGCCGCTGCCTGCCGAATCTTCTTGCGCAGCCGTTTCTATTGACGGTCGAGTTAGCTCGGCCCGTCTCTTCTGTTTGTCAGCGAGGTCATTGCATGCGACGTCCCACCCTTATCGTTTGTGCTCTGCTGCTGGTTGGAATTTCGGTGCAGGCGCAAAACACGAGCCCTTCTCCTGCTTCCTCCGGGGAGCTGAAGACCGTCCCCAGCTTCGACATCAACGCGATGGAGAAGTCCGTCGATCCCTGCGTGGATTTCTATCAGTACGCTTGCGGCAACTGGCTGAAGAGCAATCCGATCCCTGCCGACCAGGCGGAATGGGGACGGTTCGACGAGCTGCATGAGCGCAATCAGATGATCTTGCGCAATATTCTGGAGAAGGCTTCCGCCGACAATCCCAACCGCAGCTCCAACGATCAGAAGATCGGCGATTTCTACTACTCGTGCATGGATGAGGCGGGCATCGAAGCGAAAGGCACCGCTCCGCTCAAGTCCATAATGGAGCGCATTGACGAGGTCACCGACAAATCTCAGTTGCCAGCGCTCGTCGGCCAATTGCACAGTAGCGGCGTTGAGGCGCTGTTCGCATTCGGTTCCGAGCCTGACGCGAAGGACTCGATGATGGAGATCGCCGGCACCGATCAAGGCGGGCTGGGGCTTCCTGATCGTGATTACTACCTGAAGACAGACGCAAAATCGGTGGAGATGCGCAACGCGTACGTGCAGCACGTGACCAATATGTTCAAGCTGCTTGGCGAATCGCCTGATAAGGCGGCCGCGCACGCGAAGACGGTTATTAATCTGGAAACAGAGCTGGCCAAGGCTTCTATGGACAGGGTTGAGCGGCGCGATCCCAACAAGGTCTATCACAAGATGACAACGGCGCAGCTCCAGGCGCTTAGCCCGGCGTTTACCTGGAAGGAATACTTCGCCATCATCGGCAGCCCCAGCTTCGACAGTTTGGATGTTTCGGTGCCCGATTTTGTCAAAGGCATGAATCAGCTCGTTGCCAACCGCGACCTCGAAGACATCAAGACCTACCTGCGCTGGCAGACGGCACACCGTGCGGCCCCGCTACTGCCAAAGGCATTCGTGGACGAGAACTTCGCTTTCTATGGCAAGACGCTGACCGGGGCGAAAGAGATTCGTCCCCGCTGGAAACGGTGCGTGAGTTTCGCGAACGGCGACCTGGGCGAAGCTCTGGGTGAGGCCTATGTTGCCCAGCAGTTTCCCCCGGAGAGCAAAGCAGCCACTCTCAAAATGGTGCATGAACTGGAAGCCGCGCTGAAGAACGACATCACCCAGCTACCCTGGATGACCGCAGAGACGAAAAAGCAGGCCCTCGACAAACTGGCGCACATTGAGAACAAGATCGGCTATCCCGACAAGTGGCGCGATTACAGCACGCTGAAAATTGTCCGCGGCGATGCCCTCGGCAATGGGCGGCGCGCGAACGAATTCGAGTTCAAGCGGGAGCTGAAGAAGATCGGCAAGCCTGTGGACCGCACAGAATGGGGAATGACCCCGCCCACGGTCAATGCCTATTACAACCCGCAGGAGAACAACATCAACTTCCCAGCCGGTATTCTTCAGCCGCCCTTCTACGATCCCAAGGTGGACGATGCGGTAAACTTCGGCGCAATTGGCGCGGTCATCGGCCACGAACTCACCCACGGCTTCGACGACTCAGGCAGCGATTTCGACGCCCAGGGGAACCTTCGCAACTGGTGGACGGCCAAGGACCGCGAGCAATTCGACAAGCTGGAGCAGTGCTTCGTCAATGAATACGACGGCTTCGTGGCGGTCGATGACGTTCATCTCAAGGGTAAGCTCACGCTGGGCGAGAACACCGCTGACAACGGCGGATTGCGTATCGCCGACATGGCGTTGCTGGAGGTGCTGGGCTCAGCTCCGCGAAAGCCGATCGATGGCTTCCTGCCCGAGCAGCGTTTGTTTATCGGGTGGGGACAGATCTGGTGCGAGAACCAGCGTCCCGAGAACGCCCGCATGTTGGCCGGTGTCGATCAGCATTCGCCGAGCAAGTTCCGGGTAAACGGCGTGGTGGGAAATATGCCGGAGTTCCAGAAGGCGTTCGGCTGCAAAGCCAACGCGCCCATGGTCCGTAACCCCGCCTGCCGAGTCTGGTAGGAGCAGAGTCGTTTACCAAGGAGACGCTAAGAAATTCAAAGGCCAAGAGCACAACCGCGGATTTTCGCGAATAAACACGGATGAATTAGATGAATTAAGCGGGGCAAGGCTGAAACTGCGATTCCTTACTCTCTGTGTGTCTTTGCGATAGGAACTTCCGCGCATCTGCTTTGCCACTACCCACCTAGCACCATCCACTATCTACTGATTTATAGTGGTCTGTGTCGCCGGTGAAATCCTTCTGTTCTCATCCCAATCGAGTTGCCTTGTTGGTAGCCACATTCGCTTTGCTCGCGTTGGCATCCGCCTGCAAACGTGCCACGCTGGTTCAGCACCAATACATGTACGTTTCCGCCCCTGAGACCAGCCTGCGTGACCGCGTCGCTACAATGTACAACAAGATTGGGATCGTGCATAACGGCGACCGAGTCGAAGTGCTGGAGAAGCAGCGGCGGTTTCTGCGCGTGCGCACCGACGGTGCCCAAGAAGGCTGGATAGAGGAGCGCAGCCTGGTGCCCCAAGCGGTGTTCGACGCTTTTCAGAAACTTGTGCAGGACAACGCCAGCCAGCCGGTTCAAGCGCACGGAACGACACGCGCCGAACTTAACATGCATGACACTCCTTCCCGCGAAGGCGACCACCTCTACCAGCTAAAAGACGGCGAGAAAGTTGA
>Ga0074045_10002971_pt1 | contig 15396 bp, 12 predicted proteins | sample BogForMeECP23OM2_FD_94442 | JGI IMG/M metagenome (GOLD analysis project Ga0074045, IMG submission 94442) | Bog forest soil microbial communities from Calvert Island, British Columbia, Canada - Bog Forest MetaG ECP23OM2 | ecosystem: Environmental > Terrestrial > Soil > Wetlands ...
ATGTTGTAGCCGTTGCAGTCGAAGACCACGTTCGATGCCGCGATCTTCACGCAAGCTGAAGTGCCGCCAGGAATTTCCGAAGCGTCGTTCGGCGCGCCGGTGTAGTCCATGTCCTGGTAGTAATCGCCGCTCGCACTGATGATCGGGCAGTTGCCGAGATTGGAGGTGCTGTTCCCGAGTATGCCGTAATCGCTCTGCGGGTTCAGGTCGGTGAAGGATAACGTATCCCCGACAGTATCCGGAGTGCCGTTCAGCACGTACCAGCCGGTGGAGTTGTATTCCCAGAGTTCGAAAGTGCTCTGGTTGTATCCCCCTGCCTCCGCATCGGTCCAGCTCCAGACGATGGAATGTATGGATGGTGCTCCGCTGACATTGGATATGTTCACGAATTTCTGGGCGAAGGACTGGTATGGGGTCGCGCTCTCGTTGGACGTCCAGTTGATGGTGTATTCTTCGCCATCGTTCAGGGTATCATTGATGGAAAGCGTGGTGTAGTTCTGCATGTTTCCTAAAGGATTGTCGAAGATGAGGTCGGATAATGACACGCTGATCTGAGAGCCGGAGTAATCCATGACATCCATGTCGGGATTGTTGTCGAAGAGGTGGGTCGCGTCCAGCATAGTCCCATCCGTACTGTCGATGGTGAATCCGGCGCCGCCGTTGTCGCAGACCGTGTTGTTGGCGAAGGAATCGTTGGCAGATGCGCTGAGATATATGCCGTAATACAAGTTGCCGCAGGCCGTGTTGTTGGAGATGATATCGTAATCGTTCGGGAGCACCTGGAAGCCGCTCGGAGCGACATCGATCCCGTCGCCGTAGTTGTCCGAGACGTTATTGCCGATGATGAGGCTGCCGTTGTCGGAGATGCCCATGCCTTCGCCGTTATGGTATGCGCTATTGCCGCTTATGGTATTGTACATGCTGTTGGCGGTCATGAGGCCGTCCCGGGCGTCGTGGAGGATGTTGCCCGAGACGTTATTGCTGTCAGAATAATAGAGATATATGCCGAACTGGTTGGATGGGCCTGCCGTTGATATGTTGAACGCGGTGTTGTTCTCGATGGTGTTGTAGCTGGAGTTCTTGATGTAGAAGCCATAGTTTGGATTATTGTAAGATAGGTCGGCTTCTATCGTTGTGTAGTTGGATTTCTCCACGAGGAATCCTTCGACGTCGCTGTTGTACGCCGTATCGTTAGAGACGTTGACATTGTCCGAAGAGAGGACGTAGACCCCGGCCAAGTACCCGTTGCCGTAGGCGGTGCTGTTGATCAGGGAGCTGTTGTCGGACTGCTCGAATATCATGCCGTAATATGAATTGCCCGAGGTAGAGCTGCCCGTGATGGTGGTGTTCGGTGAATCGTTTATCTCGAAACCCATGTAGTCGTTCCCATCCATGACGGAGTTCGTGATGACGTTGTCGCTCGATGACCCCAGGTACAAGCCGTCTGAGACGCTGCCCTGGACGCCGAGGTTGGAGAAGACGCTGTCGTTTGTCTGGCTGGCATAGACGCCGACGCCGTAGTCCGCGATTGAGGGGCAGTTGCTCACCGACACGTTGGTCGTGGAGCCGTTGAGGACGAGCCCTAGGCTGAGGACGTCGCCGCTGCCGGTCATGCTATGGCCGTCGCAGTCGAATATGACATCCGACGACGTGATCTTCATGCATGCCGTGGAGCCGGCGAATATCTCGTCCGCGCTGTTCGGCGATCCGGTCAGGTCGGCGGTCAGCACGTATGTGCCAGGGCTATCCAGGACAGAGCATGTGGAAACATCCGTGGAATGGGCCAGCTGGATGAGGAGCAGGATGCCCAGCGTGAACTGGAGGAGACGCACGCCGGCAGACTGTACCGTCCTGCTATCCATCTAGGAGCGACCTCTCTTTTCCGGCATCGGGTGCCGCAGAAAGCTGACTCTCTGGCAACGGCTGCATATCGGGCATCATGGAATCCTGACTGCAATGCACCAACAAGCTAAATAAAACTTTGCTTAGGAACCCAGAAGCAACCATATCCGCCACGGACAATAGATATGATTGATAACTATATATAGGTTCAGGACCGGACCCCCGAAAAAATAGGTTGATTCGCAAAACACCAAACGTTTATATTTATTGGAGATGTGGTATTGCCATGCGCGCTGAGCCGACACTCCTATTTATGCTTTTGATGGCTGGAGCCGTCATGGCCCAGACCAGCATCCAAGGAGGGAACATAAGCGAGACCAACCCGAGCGGCAATCAGAACACCCATTTCTGGTCGGCAATCGTCGGGGATTTCAATTCGACCCCGACAAGGCTCAACACGTTTGTATCGATCCAGGACACGCCGAACATGAGCGTATTCTACAACATGCCCAACGGGAGCTACGGCAGTTTCTACAACGAGACCATGCTGCTCACCAGGCTGTCTACGAAACCCGAGGCCGAGGACATATACACCCCGTCTCCGTCGGACTTCAACGGTTCCGGCATGTTCAGCACGTTCGGCGTTTTCGGGGTCCCGGATCTCTCGGACAATCCCGAGAACCCGAATACGACTTTCGACGGCGCCGCCAACCTCATGACATGCTACATATACGACGTGCCCATCGTCTGCCCCTACGTGACGCTGTCTCCGGACATAAAGATGGGAGTCCTGCTTTACAACAACGGCACGACCATAGAACCGCTATTCGTCGAGAGCATCATGAACCAGATCGGCTACAACGGATCCCTGTTCGATTTCGAGTATATGGTCCCTGCGCTCGAGAGGTATTATTTCTATATCATGGAACCGACGCCGTGCAACATGACGGTGTATATAGACGGCGTCCAGACGACCACGTTCCCCAAGACTGGAGTACCATACGACGTCGAGGCGGTGGTCGTGGACAACGGCACGCAGGCTCCGATTAGCGGCCTGAGGGTGGATGCGGATGAGCAGAACGGCCTGAACCTGCTGTACCCGCTGATCCAGCTCGGCATGCAGGCAATCGGAGACGGGAACACGCTCACGGATTCGAACGGGAGGGCTGTTTTCGTGCTATCACCCACGAGATACAATATCCCGGATTCTTACGACTATGCCGGATACATCCAGGTCAACCATGGCGGATACTACTGCAGGCAGAACCTCTCCATCGCGAGCTACGGCTCGCTTTCGCCGACGTACCTCACCAGCCTGGTGAACGGCACCTATTCCAGCGAGGTCAAATCATCCACCCAAAACACGAACGCCCTCGCGTCCACGGCGAGCAAATGGGTCTCCCAGGGCAAGATGCGCGTGATAGACGTCACCGCGTACACGGACGGCACGTATGACACGCTGCCAACGCTCAAGGCAGGGGCGCCGAACCTGATGAACATAACCGTCATCAACAGCACCGACCTCAGCGCGATCAACGCGACCGCGAGCGTGCTCGAAGCGGACGGCCAGATAATATTCGTGATGCAGCAGCCGCCCCCGAACAAGAGCTACGCGAATACAGAAAGGTTCTCCACGAACCAGACGATCGTCCTCATCCCGACCAACTACAACAACCAGGCCAACCTCACCATCATGCTGAGCGCAGGAGGAGCGCCGTTCGGCTCATTGACATTCCCGATAGACCAGAGCCTCGAGGGCCCGTCCCCGTCCGACTCGGACATGAGCCCCTCATTGCAATCCGGGATGTCCGGCGCGCTGCAGAATATCAATTCCATACTCGCTAATATCGTGAAATCATTATCCACGGTGTAACTATGACAAAAAAATTCATCCTTTTGGTGCTGATGGCCTGCGGGATCCTTTTCTCGCAGAGCGCATACATCGTCGATCAGACGGGCGCGACCAGCAACGTGACCGCGTCGTCCGCATACAGGGTATTCGTCGACTCTCTCGGCTCGAACCCGGACTTCGCCCTGAACCTCTGCGGGGAAGGGCAGAAGGATGTCGCTGCCGTATATTCGGTCGCGCTCCCGGGCGGGGTCTACGATTATACCGCGATCAGCTGGAACCTCACAACCGGATCATCCAACACGCTGGTCTACACACCGAACGCTGCAGGCGCGGGATGCTATGAGACGCCCGTGGATTCCTACGCATTCTCGCAGTTCAAGGACACGACCAGGACTCCGCCCGTGTTCGTGTCGGCGTTCCCGGGCAGGATACATATGCTCTATTCCAACAGCGTCGATGGCTCGTCGCCATCATTCATGGACGTGCCGTATTCCAACGGTTGGCTCGAAGGCTCGTATTCCGTGAGTTCGAGCTACGACCAGCCATCGAACAAGGTGAGCGCGACCGTCAACAGCATAACTTTCGTGACAGACAGCGGCAACGTTAACCAGGCAGCATCCGACGCGAACTGGGGGCTCAACGCGAGCACCGGGAGGAGCATGGTCATGGCGCTCTGCACCGATGACATCGGCGATGACTGCAGCGACGGGGCGGTCGTGAATTCGGCTTCCCAGTTCCCGGTGGCATTCAACCTCAACGAACCGGTGAGCGACCAGGCGGTATACAACCGGAACGTCGTTGTCGACGGCCTGGGATACCCCATATGCATAGGCACCGACGTAGGGGCCGGGATCGGGGCCAATCCGAGTGCTGGCTACGCTGGGCAGACGACCAACATCACGATCACCCTCACGAACTACGGGAACGTCAGGATCACGACGCCTTTCATGCTCTACCTGAACATAACAGGGCCCTCGGACTACACCAACGACACAGCATGGAACATCACAGACCAGCTCGCGCCCGGAGCGTCCATCACGAGGAGCCTGATATGGACCGTCAACAACGTCTCAGGCACATACACGCTCACTGCAAGGGCGGATGCGACGGATCTGCTCGCCGAGTGCAACAAGAACAACAACAATGCCAGCACCAACATTAGCTCTACCCCGACGTACTTATTGCATGTCATCATCGACGGGAACACCACGAGCGCGTTCCCGGAATGGGGGAGGCCGTACAACGTCACGATGTGGATCACGGACTCGAACGGTAACAATGTCCCCAGCCCGCGCATTTCCATCACCGAGACCAACGGGCTGAACCCGTTCACGCCGACGCAGGTCTGGACCAGCGGCGCCAATTCGTTCGGCCTGACAAGCTACAGCACGGGCGTGATGACCGGGAACTCCAGCGGTTACATCCAGCTCACAGTGGTGCCGACCTGCAACTTCCTCTACACCATATACTCGTACGAGAACGCGCAGCAATACATCGGGAATTACTCGATCACGGTGAGCGCCACCGCGCCCAGCCCGCTGATATTCTTATACAACAATACCCTCATGTACAGCGTGCCGCTCCAGGTCACGGACTTCACGTGCGCCGACCCGGGATGGCTGAACAACAAGAGCCTGATCAACCAGAACACCTACGTGGATTCGGTCTATGACTGGCTCTACCAGGTGTATTCGAATACCAAGAAATTGGTGATGCCTCAATGAGTTTGAGACGCATACTGCCGTTCCTGCTCGCGCTCGCGATAATCGCGCACGCCCAGTTCTACGACGTATCCATAGTCAGGGCCAACGACAGCAACGTCTCATCCCTCGTCTATGACATCAACTCGACATCGTACAAGGACAGCAGTCTGGCGAACCCGGCCATGATGCTGCGCATCTGCACCGCATCGTCTTCGGACCTGCTCCACAAATACGTGGCGCTCGCGTATGCGGACGGGTTCGACGGCAAATACATCGTCCTGGAGGACGCCCCGATCCAGGTGCAGAACGTCACGCCATCCGGATGCGCCTTGGTGCCTGCGGAGATAAGCAGCTTCAAGGCATGGTACCCGTCCATCCCATATGTCTTCATAGCGAACAATCCCAGCCTGAGCGGCGCGTCCAGATGGAAGCTCTCGCGGCTGCGCGGCTGGATGGAAGGCGACTACGGAGTCAACTTGAGCCTCGCAGGGAATTCGGTCAACGTCACCGTCGTGAACGATACGGATGAGAATGGGACGGATATCGTCCCGGACGTGGATTATCTCGTCGTCGGCCTTATGAGGCCGGACTTCACCACCATGGACACGGCCATCAGCGCCCCGAACCAGACGGACACCCTGAACTCCGACGGAGGGGCGTATCACGTGCTCGTGAACGGCATAGGGCCCGCGTTCCCTCCGTATGTCAAGATACTAACTCCGCAGCCCACGATATACGATACGACGCAATTGCCTTTCACTTACATCATGCTCGCTGACAACGACATCAACAACTGCTGGTACGTCCTGGACGGGCACCAGGTCGGCATGCCAGACTGCACGATTGCGTACATCCTCAATGTCCAGAACGGGACCCATGTCCTCGTCCTTTACGGCAATGATACGAACGGGACCATAGCATCCGACCAGGTCGTGTTCACCGTGAACTACAAAAAACCCGAGCTCCCGGGCACGCCGGACGCTCCGGTGAACGGGCAGGTGACACCCGTGGTCCCGCCGGGGCCGCCATCCCCGTATTTCAGCATCGAGCCGCCGGACATCACGGTCGTGATGGACTACCCGAATGACGGGGTGTCGAATTTCAGCCTCGTATCCAATGTCGAGGTCGACGACGTGCAATGCTTCGTACGCGGGGATTTCGAGAATTACACTACGGTCACGCTGGATTCGGGCTCGGTTCCGGCCAACGGAAGCATATCCGGGACGATAACGGTCTCCATGGGCCCGGATGAGACGCTGGATTACAATGGCGGCCTGTCGGGTTCCCTGCAATGCGTCGGCAACACGGCCCCGAGCCTCACCTCATCTACCATGGCCAATGTCTACCTCATAATCAACAAGCCGGTGCTGCAGATACAGAACGCCACGATATCCGGGCAGGCTGGGAATTTCCTGAATGCCTCGTCTTTCATAACGAATGTCGGCAGCGGCAATTCCACGTTCGTCAACATCACCGCGGTGGTGGTGAATTATCCGGGCCTAGTGAGCGTGGAGTACCTCCCGCAGACCTTGCCCAACGGGCAGACGGATTCCGCCAGGTTCGTCCTCAATGTGGCGCCGGGCATGGAACCAGGGGTTTACGACGTCCAGGTGGATTTCTACGAGAATGGCAGGGCGATGGGCAGCGGATACATAGTCCTCACCGTCCTCGCGCCGAATTCCAAACCCACCGAACTGATATCCTGCACCATGTCGGACCCGGCATGGACCCTACTGATACTATTGCTCGGAGTTATCGTCAGCATGATCGTGTTCACGAAGGTGCACGACCAGCAGCAGGAGAATGCGGAGAAGCCCCGCAAATGGAAACGAGGGGATAAGGATGACTGAACCAGATAACGCTCCAGAAAAATCCAAGGACTGGCTGCGATCCTTCGCGCTCGAGTATGGCAAGGCAAGCGCTTACGCCTTGGGGACGGCGACGATATTCTTCATAATCTGGGCCGTAGTGATGTTGCTCCTGATCAAGTGCAGCTGACCATTGCTTTATCACGCCAGCCGCGGAGTCAACATTTTTAATACGGGTTATATTATATGCCATCCGGTGGCAGCTTATGCCTACGCTTATGCATGCGACAGCAACAACCGGACAGAAAATCGGTTCATCCAAATTGCCCTCCGCAGCGGCAAGCCAACGAAGCCCTGTGGATATCGCGAAGATGCTGGAAAGCGACAGCCGGACGCAGCGCATGGCCGCCGTCCAAAAATTAGCCGGGAACAGTCAGGCGCTGGCGTACGTGATAGAACATTCCGAGCGCAGGGATGTGAGGCTAGCGGCCGTCAAAGAACTGACAGACCCAGGGTACTTGGAAAATATAGCATCGGATTCCGACCACAAGGAAGCGAGGCTGGCTGCCGTGGATGCGCTTGCCGATAGAGAGGAAAATCTGGCACGGGCATATGAGCGCACGAACCACTGGGAAGTGAAATTTGCCATCGCTGGGAAGCTTGCCGGGATGGTCGAGCGCCTCGGATCCTCTTATGCATTGGCATGCGTGGTGGATCGCACCAAAAACGAGGATACGCGGAAAACTGCTGTCGCAAGGCTTACCTTGATGGTCAATGATATCGAAGAGCAGGACGGATTGAGGTGCGTGGCCTCGCATTCCGAGGACGATGGCGCAAGGCGCACTGCGGTCGAAAAACTGACGGATGACGAGGCTTTGAAGGAGGTAGCCGCGTACGCCAAGAGTTCGGATGCGCGGCTGGCGGCGCTCGGGAAACTGACGGATCCGGACGATGTGGGGCGTGTCGCCGAGGTCACGGCATTCGCTGACGCCGGGGAAGCCGCGGTCAGGACGTTGACTAAGGATGAGGCTTTGCAAAACATCGCGCTGCAGGCTAAAAACAGGGCCACGAGGGTCGCTGCTGCAGGAAAAATGAGCAGTGCCGACATGCTGCAGCATGTCATCTATCAGGCGATGGATGCAGCCGTCAGTAAAGCTGCTGTGGCGGCATTGACTGATGTGGAAGCGCTGGTGAAAATCGCTACCAACGCGTTTTCAAGCATAAGAATTTATGCCTTGAAGAAACTGGCTGGGGACAAGCAAGCTCTGATAAAAGTGGCAAATGAATCTAGTTGCACTGAAACGAGGCTCGCTGTGATAAAGGGATTTAACGACGAAGGTGCGCTGGAAGAAATTGCAAAGCATGCTACCAATTGGGAGACGCGCGATGCCGCACGGGAAAAATTAAGCCGCATGAGAGGGGAAGAGACGAAATTCGAGAGGGAACTCTCTGCTATCATGATGGAGAGTCAGGTTTGACTTCCATCCGGACGCCCAGTTGGTTTTCGTGCAGCTTCCCTATGGTGTAATAACGCTCCAAATCCCCTGCATCCAAATTACTTGGCAGATGATTACAAGCCCCGTTTCTTCTTTTTCTTGCCCATCAGGAAGAACGCTGCAGCTGCCGCGATCACCAGGATCGCCAATACGACCACCCCGCCTATCACGAGCAAGATGGATAGGCCACCCTGCTCCGCGAGGGGCATGGTGAATTCGCCCTTCTTCACCAGGAAGCCGGGCCTCGCGCCGTAATCGACGCTTATGTTCACCTGGCTGTTGGCGGCGAAGTCCGCATCCGAGAGCGCGAGCGGCATTTCTTCCACCACGAGGGATGACGGCTCGATGGTCTGGGTGCCGGAGCCGGTTATCGTGGCCGGCGCTCCGTTGAGGTCCAAGGTCACGCTGGAGAGGGAGTATGCATCGCTCTGCCCGTTGTTCTTCAGGGTCACGAGAAGGACCTTCTTGTCGGCATCGTATGTGGCGGCCTGCACGGTGACGTTGGAATCGTCTACGTAATTTATCGTCGCCAGCGGGCCCTCCGCGGTGGTGAAGGCGTCGAGGGACGTCTTTGAGGCGCCGTATTTCACAAGCACAGCCGCTGTGAGGTTGCCTTCGGTGACATTGGACATGTCGAACGGGAATTCCGTGCCGTTCTGCTCCCCGCTCTGTATGATGACCGGATCCGCGGCAGGGAATGTGATGTAATCCTGGCCGTTGAGCTTGACATCCACTTCCATGCTGTAATAGGCCGCTCCGCCGCCCGTGTCATTCACGGTGACCATTATGTTTCCGGTCTGGTTGTTGTAGGCGACTCCCGTGATACCCAGGGAAGGCTCGTAGGCAGGCATCGCGAAAGTGTCGAGGTTCAGGACGCTGCTGTCCGCGGAAGGGATGACCTGCGCGAATTTCACGACGATTCCGAAGGTCTTGTTCTGGCCCTGGCTCAGGAAATCGTTCTTCATCTTCTGGCGCATGTCATACACCGGCACCACGAGGCTGTTGCCGATCAGCATGACCTGCGAAAGCTTGCCCTCGCCCACGTACTGCGTTATGAAATCCGATGTGGGCTGCGGTATGAGCTGGCCTGAGAGCAGGATCGGCTGGTCCCCCAGCGCCATGCTGTCCTCCATGAAGGTCCCGTCGACCATGATGACACGGCTGATGTTGAACTCGTCCATCGTCTTCTCTACTATGGCCACGTTGTCCTCGTATTTGTCCTCGCCTGTCCCGATCACCTGGGGGTCCAGGGGCGCCAGCGCGGCGCTGACCTCAGGATCCACCAGGCCGTATATAGTCACTGATTTGCCTGCGACCATGTCATGGACCTGCGCCGCGTTATCCTTGTTCGCGAGCAGGACGTAGGATTTCGTGAGCTTCGCGTACGTTATCACGCTCAGGGCGCTGTCCGAATACGCTGAGCCCACCACTATGAAGCTCGTCGCTCCAGAGAGATTTGCAAGATACATGTTCGTGGTCTCGCCATCGGTGGATGAATAGAGGTCTATCGTGTTGTTGTTCGCTTCCAGCCCGCTCTGGACGAAACCGCTCACCGGATCGGTTGATGACTGTATGAGCAGGATATCATGGCCGGAGCCCACCTTCGCGGAGAAGATCGCGGCATTGCCGCCCTGGCTCGGCATGAACACCACGGGGAGCCCTTTGACATTCGCGTAGAATATCCCGGAGAGGACATCCCGGCCGTCCATGGAATTGATGGCCACCATGTCCACGGCGTGGGCCACGAGCAATAGCATCAGCACGATGAAAGCGATCTGCATTTTCATGAAAAATCCCTCCGGGAAATCAATTCAGTTCCATGTAGAAGAAATACTCTTCGATGGACCCGAGACTCGGTGTCGTCGGGACCATGACCTGGTAATGCACGTTGTTGCCCTCGAAGTTCATGCCTGTGGCGTTTATGTCGGTGCAGAAAGCGAAGTCATCCTTGGCCGAAGTGGCGCCGTCCTGGATGAGGCAGGTGTTGAAGCCGCCGGCGGTCGTCACGTTCGCGGCGCCGCTTATGCTGCTGGTGTCGTTGAGCTGGATTGCGCAATCCTGCGTCGTGAATGTGTTCGTCGCGTTGTCGACCGCGGCTCCGAGCCCGAACACGCCGTCAGCATCTATCGCCTCGGCATCCGTGGTCGAAGCAGCAGTCGCATTGACGAAATCGTATGCGCTGTTGGTGGAAAGGCATACCTCCCCTCCGATTTCCGGGGTCCACGACCATGTGAACACCTGATTGGCGTTGTCCCCCAATATGATCCCGCCTGATACGTTCCCGAAGAACGCGGCCCATCTGCTCGTCAGCAATGTGCCGTCTATGAGGGCGTATGTGATGTTTCCGCCCTGGGTTGTGATGTTGTTGGTATATGATGGGATCCATCGGGTCTGGCTGATCTGCGTGGGGGTCGCGGGCGAGAACGCCGACGCTAACCCTGCTCCTAAGAGCATGATCGCGATTGGAATCCAGATGAATTTACCCATATGCTATCCCCGGCCCTTGGGAGGGCGCACGGATTCTATTACAGATATTAGATTTATAAATCAGGTCTAGCGACGTAGAGCAAATCATAGAAGCTGGAATCGAATAAACGAATATTATAGAAAACTATACTTTTCGTTGTTTTGACTAGATTATAAGTTTACGATGATGCTTCCCTGGTCTTGGTTTTCCCGTTCGGGAGCAGTTCCAGGAAATCGTCCGGATGCAAGCCGAAACGCTTGGCGAGCGATTTGGCTAGCGCCCCTTTGTCTTTCCCTGCGAGCGTCGGCACCAGGGCCAGCTCGTTTTTCAATCTCGTTTTCGAGCGGTCCGGGACCAGCGCTATCCCTTTCTCCCCCATGCCTATCCTCAGTATGAGCGGCGTGCTCCGGAACCATTTCCTCTCCCCTAATATGGCGAAAGCACCTGAGGGGACGAAACCGCCGCTCACGTTCTTCGTGAGTTGGCTTTTCCTCACGCAATAGACATCGACTCCGGCATTGCCGTTCTTCCACGCGTTCGAGAATGATGCGGCCATCTGCGCGGTCTCCAGCAATTCGTCTTCAGAAGCGGAAATCCCTTCTTTGAGGACAAAAACCGCGCCTCCTTGTATGTCAGCGTGGAAGAAGAGGTCGTTGTCCTCCATGTGCTTCGAAACGAGCTGGTCGTTCTGCTGCGCGCTCCGCCCCCCGATCATCAGCTTCCCGGCGCTCGTGAACGCCGAGTGGAACTTCTCGTGCCATTCCTTCTGCCTTTTTATCCGGATTCCGCTCTTCGGGGCCCCGGCCTCTTTCTTGGCGTCTTCCATCTCCTTCTTCGTCTCTTCTATGGCTTTCTCCACGCCAACGATCTTCTCCCTGCTCTCTTTGGCGAGCTGGTAGTAGTATGCGGCATTCTCGTGGACGGATTTGTTGTAGAACAGCTTGAGGCGCATTTAAATCAGTTATTTGCCAGCCTTGACGAGCTTTTGAATTAAAAGCCGTAGCGGCGGCAGGTCTTCAGTGACCGTCTTCCAAAGGATTTCCAGGTCGACGCCCGAATACTCGTGGATTAGCTTGTCCCTCATCCCGGCCATCTGCTTCCAGGGTATGTCAGGATGCTCTTTCTTTACGCTTTCGGGAATTTTCTTGGTGGCTTCCCCTATTATCTCCAGGCTTCGCACCACAGCGTTCACCGTCTTCTTGTCAGAAAGAAAGGTATCCCGTTCCATCCCACGAATGAAATCATCGATATCGTTTATGGAATCCAAGACGTCTTGGAGGTAATCGAGATAATCCCTGGTCTTCATATGAAAACTGCCTCTTTGAGTATGTGGGAGCCAATCCTGGGTTTGAGCGCTTTTTTGGATACCAAATCAACTTTCCTGCCGAGCAGACCCGTCAGGTATTCTTCCAGGTCCAGGAAACGAAATAGTCCGATAGGCTCCTTGAACTCCACAAGCACGTCTATGTCGCTAGTATTCTTCTGTTCACCGCGCACATAGGATCCGAATATGCCCAGCTGCGCCACATTGAACCTGGAAGCAAGCTCTCCCTTATGGTCAGCAAGAATGCTTTTGATTTTTTCCATAGTCGGCATGACGGACACCATCCGATAGAGATTGGGGCGTAGAAGTTTTTAAATGCCTTAGGCCTGGGAAATACGTCTGGGCAGGCCTTAACGGGATGAAATATGTTATTGGTGTCAGACATAGTCTGGCCCAAATTACTTCCTGGGGCGCATGAACCTGCATTTGATTATCGTTTTCATCATATCGAAACCGCCGGTGAACGGGTTCAGCTTCACGACACCGATGCGTTCCCGGTATTCTATCGGCACCTCAGCGATGCGATAACCCGCGGCAGCCGGCTTAAAGAACAGCTCCAAAGATAATCCAGTGTTCTCCGTCCATTCGATGCTGCGGATCACATGGCGTCGGAATGCGCGCATGCCTGAGGTCGCATCGGTGCACGTGCAGCCATAGAGCAGCGATACCAATGCTGAGAACATGCGGTTACCGGCCTCGTTCAGGGGTTTCATGTTCCTGACCCCGCCTTTGAGCCTGGATGCGCTCACCACGTCATATCCTTCATTAATGAGCCGTATCATTTCAGGGGCTGCTGATGCCGGATAGGTGCAGTCGCAATCTGTAGTGATGATTATATCGCCGCGGGCAGCAAGAAGGGACTCCTTTAGCGCCACGCCGTACCCGCTGGGCTTCTGGCGGATCACCCTGGCGCCGAGCGATTCCGCGATTTTTGGGGTGCCATCCGTGCTGCTGTCCGTTATGACGAATTCCAGCGGATATGCTCCGAGCACCCCCTTGAATTCCTTTATCACCTTGGATATCGATTCCGCTTCATTCATCGTCGCCATGCAGATCGAAATCGTGGGGTTTTTCTTCTTAGGCAAATCAAAGCACCTGTTTCATCTAGAGCAGAACTTCATTTACGTATATCATATAACACTATTAAACTGCCTCCATCGGTCGAATTAGACACTAGATTGATTCCGCAGCTATGCAAGGAACTGGCGTCAGTGAATTTATCCATCCACACCGTTGAGGGGATTGTGGGGTCGTTGTACACTATATACACCAAACCTTGCACTCCGTTTTCCCTCAATTCCCCTATGAGCTTATTGCATCCTGCTGTATCGCCATTGTATATGGTTTGTGGAATGGCGGCATTGGGGATATTAGTCCCGCCTTTGGAGATATCAGGAGGCATGTTGTACTCGTCTACAAAGGTGATGTTGAGTCCATGGAGCAGGGCGTATCCCTGGAGCGAAAATATGGTGAAGAACGGCTTGATATGAAGACTGCCGGAGTATTCTATCGGGGATAGCAATTCTGTTTTGATTTTCGACATGCCTATGCTGTCCATTTTATTCAACAGAATATCGTATGGGGCCGAAATCAGAGGCGGGTCGTAAAGAGTGCTGCTGACCACCCATATATTGAATATGCAAAGCAGCAGCAGCAAGAATGCGGTGATTCGATTAATATCGGCCTTCTTTGAATAGACCAGCAGTATCATGCCGAAAGCTGCTACATTGAAAAAACCGTAAATGCATTGTGATGTGGTTATCAAGAATAAATTCATGAACTGATCTGGAGCGAAATCCTTGATTGCGAAGAATATTGCCAGAAGGATCGGGAAAATCAGCGCCATGCCTGCAGTCACGATACCGACCAGGCCCGTTTTTTTGAGATTACATATGAAAAAAGACGATACCGCTAGCATGAAAAGAACCTGCAGTATGGTGATTCCTTGCTCTGTCACGTAACCGTAGCTCGGGATGAGGGGCGGCACCGTCGCTTGATGAAGCAGATTGGCATAGAAAGGATATGCCAAAATAATTGGTATGACCAGCGCCAGGATATTAGAGAATTTCTTTTTCTCGATGGAATCCGCTGCTTTCAAGATGATCATGGCAACTCCGACCAATGGCTGGGCCAAAAGTGTGAGGAAAGCGATTGCGCCTTCAAGCAAGGGGTTCTGCACCAGGAAGAGCGCCATGCCTAGAAGGATGGCGAGCTGCTGCCTTTTCCTATCACCTACTGGGAATAAGTTGCCGAATGGGTCATCGACCAGCATCACGAGCACGAATAGGGTGCGCACCTTCCAGTCGCTGTTTTTCAGGAATACGAACCAGACTAGGATGGCTATGACTATCTCGATGAGCCAATAGAGGATAGCGACGCTAAATGGAGGATTGTTCAGGAGTGTGTCGAGCAGGCTGCCGAGCATGGCATAGAGGAGAGGAAAATTCCCGAAAAGCGTGTACGGGCCGCTGAATAGGGGGATGTTGCCGAAAATGCCGTACTCTCTTAGGAACTTCACGCTGAGGATGGTATCATAACTATCGAATCGTAAATCCTCCATGATGGAGGGCAGCTTCTGGAGATTTACGAGTATGAGGAATATCGTCAGGCCGAGCATGCAGAAGAGCAGGGCCCATAGCCCATTCTCAAGGATATCTCCGAGACGGCCTGCCCCCATAGCGTCACATCAGTCAGATTGTTGCGTCCCATTCGCCGCTTTACGTATATCGTATAACAATATTATATTGCTTCCATCGGTCGAAATGGATACCAGATTGATTCCGCAGCTATGCAGATAACTGGCATCAATGAACTAATTCATCCACGCTTGTGAGGAAATCGTAAGATCGTGAGTTGATTCATACACTATTCCTTGAACACCGTTTTCCCTGAGTTCTCCAACGA
>Ga0074045_10002972_pt1 | contig 15396 bp, 12 predicted proteins | sample BogForMeECP23OM2_FD_94442 | JGI IMG/M metagenome (GOLD analysis project Ga0074045, IMG submission 94442) | Bog forest soil microbial communities from Calvert Island, British Columbia, Canada - Bog Forest MetaG ECP23OM2 | ecosystem: Environmental > Terrestrial > Soil > Wetlands ...
GGATTGAGATCGCTGTAGATGGAGTAAACCAGTCCCTGGCGCTCGCGAATGTTCTGGAACAGGCGCGAGCTCATTCCGCCGCCGAGCAGGGTATTCAAAACATAGCCGGCGTGGCGTTTCTCATGTGCGATCGGATGCGCCGGCACGCCCAGGCACAGCTGCACCTGCTCCAGCGCCTTCTTGTTGCGCAGAATGATGCGCGCCGCGATCTTCGGCGCCGAGGAATGGAAGCCATTCTTCATCGGCTTCATGTGCTCGAACTGCCGCGTCACCAGCTCGACGAAGCGCTCATGATCGAGATTGCCCGCCGCCGACACGATGATATTTCCCGGCACGAACCGGCGAGCGTAGGCGTCAAGCACCGTCTGACGCTCGAAACGCTTTACCGTCTCCTTGGTGCCGAGAATCGGCTTGCCGAGAGGATGATCTTTCCAGAAATTCTGGGTGAAGATTTCGTGCACCAGATAGTCGGGATTGTCCTCGTCCATCTTGATTTCTTCGAGGATCACGCCGCGCTCGCGGACAATGTCAGCGGCATCAAAGACGGGATTCAGAACCAGATCGCTCAGGATGTCGAGCGCCGTCGGAATATGTTCGTCGAGCACCTTCACGTTGAAACAGATGCACTCCTTGGCGGTGAACGCGTCCATGTTGCCGCCGATCGAATCCACCTGGCGGGCGATTTCCTCCGCCGTGCGATGCTGCGTGCCTTTGAACACCATGTGCTCGATGAAGTGGGAGATTCCGTTCCATTCGGCGTCTTCGTCGCGGGAACCGGTCTCGAGCCAAATGCCAATGGAAGCGGAACGGATGTGCGGCATCTGCTCGGTAATGATCGTCAGACCATTGGGCAGCGCCTGCCGGCGGATACTGCGAACTTCTCGGGCCATGAGTGCTTCTTGCTCGTATGAAAATTACTCTACAACCCCAGTAAAGTTGCCGTGGAAGGATCTTTACTATTCTGACACAATTATTCTGAACCCGCGCGACGGCTGTGCGAGAATAGTTTAGTGATTTAGAATCAGTGAGTTAAACGGCTGTTCGGTGCCGGGGTTTAGCTGCTAATGATGGGCCTGGCAAGGTTCCGGTCAGGCCTGCCGATTCCAGTTCATGACCAATTCCTCGCAAGTCGCGCTGCTCGGGCTGAACCGCACCGAGATCGCCGCGCTCGTCGAGAGCGCAGGCGAGCCGGCTTACCGCGCGCAGCAGCTTCTAGAGGCGGTGTATCGCCAGCGCGTGGATTCGATTGAGCAGATTTCGACTCTGCCCCAGCAGTTTCGCGCTGGGCTGGCCCAAAAAGGCGTCTCGATCGGCCTGCCTGCGATCGAACAACGATTCGTGTCACAGGACGGAACGGTGCGCTATTTGATCGGATTTCCCGACGGTCAGAGTGTGGAAACGGTGTGGATGCCGGAAGGCGACGGCGGCGAAGCCGGGGATGGAAGCGAGGCGGGCGATTCGGCAAGTGCCGCCGAGCCTTCGCTCGGCCGGACGGGCGAGGACGCCCGTCCCCACACATTCTGGAACGCCGCTCGCGGCTGGGATCGCGCGACGATCTGCATTTCGAGCCAGGTGGGCTGCGCCGTCGATTGTTAATTCTGCCTGACCGCGTTGCTGGGCGTGAAACGAAACCTGAGCGCGGGCGAAATCGTGGGCCAGGTATGCGCGGTGCTCAAGGATCAGAAAGTCTCGCCACCCGGGGATCGCATCAATCTTGTCTTCATGGGGATGGGCGAGCCGTTCCTCAATTACGACAATTTCATGAAGGCGGTGCGTTTGCTGGTGCAGGAAGTCGGCGTGGCCGAATCGCGCATGACGGTTTCGACCGCGGGCATTGTGCCGCGCATTCATGATTTCGGTGAAGAACCGGTCCGGCCGAAGCTGGCCATCTCGCTGAACGCGTCGAATGACGAATTGCGCACCCGGTTGATGCCGCTGAATCGCAAATGGAATCTGGAAAAGCTGCTGGCGGCGGCGCGCAATTTTCCTCTGCGCCATCGCGAACGAATCACCTTCGAATACGTGCTCCTGAACGAAGTCAACGATGCGCCCGAGAACGCCAAGGAAGTCGCGGAGTTGCTGCGCCGCATGCGCGCCAAAGTCAATCTGATTGCGCTGAATCCGGGGCCGGGCATCGACTTTTCCACTCCCGCGGCGGAGCGGGTAGCCGCTTTCCGACAAGTGTTGATCGCGGCAGGAATCCCAACCTTTGTGCGGCGTCCGCGCGGCCGCGATATCTACGCGGCCTGCGGTCAACTCAAGCGAACGGTTGCGCTTGCCACGATGCCGGCACCGTAGTTTCTTCGGACTGGGCTGGGGCAGTTTCCGCAATGGGCAGTTCCACGCGCAGCAGCAACGTGCCATCGTCGCACCGCTGGCATGAAATCCGACCACGATGCTCCTGCAAGATGCCCTGACATGCGGCCAGGCCGAGGCTGTCTTCAGGATCAGCCGCATGCAGGCCCGCCGATGAGGGGGAAGGAGCGGAGCCAGTGGAAATCTGCAGCACGGCTGTGTCGGCCTGCCGCTGGCTGCTGACGGTCAGGATCTTGCCGCCCCTCTCGCTCATGATATGAAGGCAGTTTCCCACCAGTTGCAGGCACATTTGAAGCAACTGATTGGAGTCTCCCAGCACCTTCGGCAGGGCGGCGTCGAACTGGACCCGTACTTCGATGTGGAGAGGCTCCCATTGCGGTTGTGCCAGTTTGACGGCGGTGCGCGCCAGGGTGTTGAGATCAATCAGCATCTTCGGCGCAGGCGCCTGCCGGGCGAAGCTGATCAGACTGGCGACCAGCGCCTTGGTACGGCGGGAGTATTGGCCGATCTTTGCGGCTAGAGGCTCCTGTTCGGCTGTGAGCTGCGTACTCAGCAGCAAGTCAGAATAGCCCAGCATGGCGGTGATCGGATTATTGAGTTCGTGCGCCGCACCCGCGACCAGTTGCCCGATCGAAGCCAGCTTCTCCGATTGCAGGATCTGGGCCTGAAGATGTTTGAGAGTGTCAAAAGACTTCCGCGAGTGGTCGAGCAGATGCATCAATTCGCGGTCGAGACGATGCTGGCGGAAGAAGACCATGATGCCCATCGCCAGTGCGGCAACCAGAGTCAGTGCCAGCCGGAACATGCGGATGCGCGAAGGAATCCTGGTATCGGAAAGAGTCCAGGCTGCCAATAGAGGCAGGGAGAACGCGGCAATCATGCCGCAGCGGGCGACCCACACGCCATACGTCGTAGATACCCTGCCCTTGGCCTCGGGCACGTCGGCTTTGGTCCACAGCCCGATCCACGTGAGCCCTGCCAAGGCCGCGGCCAGGGGAACGTCATAAACGCTGCCGCTGTAGTATGTCTTCCGCTCGATTGCCCAGTTCGCAAGCGTGGAGCTGGCAACGTAAGTGAAACTCACCGCGAACAGACTGGCATACAGCTTGCGCCAATGGCCTCTGCTGGTCATCCAGCAGGCTGCCAAACCAACAAGGAGGACAGCCTTCTCGGCGAAATAGACCGTGTCCAGGTTGGGTTCGTAAGCCGCCTCGTTGGGCACAACATATTGCCAGGGGATGACAATCAAGACGTAGAGGTAAATCCACCACACCAGCAGAAGTGCGAAGTCAAGACGTCCCAGACGGGCGGCGTATTCGTCCTGCGGCGCGTGCGGGCGCAGCGCCAGTGCGGCCATCAGTGGAACAATGTCCAGAAACAAGACAATGTCGCCGGCATAAAGATCCGGCACTACACGTCGGAGCACAACTTCGTAGTATGTCCAAAGCAGCTGGTAGGTGAGCCACATCAAAAGTCCCAGGATGATGAGTGACCAGAACAGCCGCATGCGGCCGCGTGAGCGAAGCGCGAGAGGGACGAAAGCGGCAACACCTGACGCGAGCAGCAGAGAATCAGTGATATCGCAGGCGGCGGCCAGGCGATACGACTGAGGCGAAACGAACGCCGACAGGACGAAGGCGGCCAATATGCCGCCCACCGCGGCCAGCCACACTTTGGAGAGTTTGCTCAAGCCATGGCCCCGCAGCCATTCTAGACCGGGGAAGTGGAGCGATCGTGGTTACTGTAGTAACCTAGCGTGTCAAAGCCTATAAGGAGTCTGTGGCAGATGGGCGGCGCACACCGAAAGCGTTGCTGGTCGGTAATCGTTTCTGGTTCAATCCTATGGGTCACAGCCTGCCCCTGCCGCGCGGAGATTGATCTAATTGCCTTCCTACGCTGAACGCTACCGACAGTCGTGGCGATCGCAAATTGCGCCGGACCCGAGCGAGACCCGCCGGATTGAGCGCTGGCTGGCGACCGCCCGGGTGTTCCTAGCGGCTGCGGCGCTGGCAGCCATCCGCATGGACCCAACCGAACTGGGCCATTCGTGGGCGGCCTACGGTCTGTTCGTGTTTTATCTGGCCAACGGCATTCTCATCATGATGCTGCTGCGGCGGCGGCAGCAGTCCACCGCTGCTTTTCGCGTCCTGGTGCATGCGGGAGACATCGTATGGCCTGCCTTGATTTCGATTTTCGCCGAAGGACCCCGAAGCCCCTTCTTTCTGTTTTTCTTTTTCGTGTTGGCCGCGGCCGCCTACCGTTGGGGTCTCTGGGAGACGCTGGGCACGGCTGCTGCCGAAGTGGCCTTGCTGTGGATGGGAGGTTTTGTGCTGCTCCACGGCTGGCTGGGTCCGGGTGGTTCGCCGGCGCTGAGGCAGTTCCTCGGTTTACGCGTGAACCTGCCTGAGTTCGAACCCGAGCGTCTGTTCATGCTCTCGGTCTACCTGATTGTGATGGGGCTGCTGCTGGGTTATCTGGCCGAGCAGCAAAAAAGCCTGCGAGCCGAAAAAACGGTGATTACCCGCTTTCTGTCCCGAGTGCGGGTGGAAGATGGGCTGACCGGAACCATGCAGCGGATCTTCCAGGAAACCGCGGCCATGTATGGCGCGTCGCGCCTGCAGGTAGCCTCGCAGGAATCTCACAGCCACCGGGTCTTTCTGGGTGAGTTGAACAAGGCCAGCGACGGAGGGTTCGGCGAATTTCGCTGGCTGGATTCGAAGCCGGCGGACGCGAGCACTTATCTGGACGATTTCCCGGGAGAAGTTTGCCATGCCGCAAGCAAGAAGGGTCGCTGGTTCATCTTGGCGCTCGATCGCGACGGCAACCCATTGCCCGCGGCTGACCCATCGTCCATTTCCCGGCTGCGCGATGCGCAGACATTCGGTTCGCTGATTACGGTGGCATTCCTGTTCGGAGAAGAGTGGAGAGGGCGCGTCTTCCTGTTCGACCCCTTGTGGCAAGGCGAGAAGCAGGAGGAACTTCGCTTTCTGCTGAATCTGGTACAGCAGGTGGGACCGGCGATCTACAACGTTTACCTTTTGCACCGGCTGCGCCGCCGGGCGGGAGCGGCCGAGCGCGCCCGCGTGGCGCGCGAACTGCACGATGGCGCAGTGCAGTCGCTGATCGCGGTCGAGATGCAGGTCGATGTGTTGCGCCGCCAGGCCGAGGCCAAGCGGCCCATCAGCGAAGAATTGGGGCGCATCCAGGGACTGCTCCGCGAGGAGGTGCTCAAGCTGCGCGAGCTGATGCAACAGATGAAAGCCATCGACGTGGATGCGCAACGGCTGCTGGGCGTTTTGAGCGATGCGGTCGAGCGCTTCCAGCGCGAGACTGGCATCAGCGCCCGCTTCGTTACCGACGTCGAGGAACTGGACATGCCGCAGCGCGTGTGCCGGGAAGTACTCCGCATCGTGCAGGAGGGACTGGTCAACGTTAGAAAGCACAGCGGCGCGCGTCACGCCCTGGTGCGGCTTGGCTGCAGCCGCGACCAGTGGAATCTTACGATTGAAGACGACGGCAAGGGGTTCCCCTTCGCTGGGCGGCTCAACCACGATCAAATGGAAAGCGTGGGCAAAGGACCTATGATCATTAAGGAACGGGTGCGTTTGATTGCCGGCGAACTCACGGTAGAATCAACTCCCGGAAAAGGAACGCGCCTGGAGATTACCCTACCGCGCGAGGAAGTGCCCCATGAATTTTAGGAAAGCGCAAACCGTTCGCATTCTGATCGCCGATGACCACCCCATCTTCCGCGATGGTCTGCGGCGGTTGCTGGAAGCCGAAGCAGACCTCCAAGTCCTGGGCGAAGCTGCCGACGGTGCCGAGGCGGTGAAGCTGGCGCGACAACTGAAGCCCGACATTCTGCTGCTCGATCTGGCCATGCCCAAGCATCCGGGGCTGGAGGCCCTGCGCGATCTCAGTGTCGTGCCCGGCGCTTCTCCGGTGCGGGTTATTCTGCTGACCGCGGCGGCCGAGAAGAGCCAGATCGTGGAGGCGCTGCAGTTGGGCGCCCGCGGCGTAGTGCTCAAGGATTCGGCCACGCAACTGCTGCTGAAAGCGATTCACACCGTGATGGCGGGAGAATACTGGGTGGGACGCGAGAGCGTGTCGAACCTGGTGCAGTACCTGCGCACCCTGATGCAGTCTTCGGTCGACGAGGCGCGGCAGAAAAAATTCGGGCTGACGCCGCGCGAATTGGAGATTGTTTCGGCGGTGGTTGCGGGATACGCCAACAAGGAGATCGCAGAGTATTTCAAGATCAGCGAAGACACGGTCAAACATCACCTGAGTAACATCTTCGACAAACTAGGGGTTTCGACCCGGCTGGAACTGGCTTTGTTTGCAGTCAACCAAGCCTTGCCGCTCAAGAGTATTGCCTGAATTCCGGGTTGACGGCTGCCAATGGCGACCCGCTGGCACGTTTGTGCCATTGGCGAGACGCATTCCGGCCACTATTATATTGGGCTAGACCAGCCTGAAAATGAGGGTGCGGAATTAGAGCGGGCGTAATTCCGTGTCGTTGGATCTGGCCAGAAACGAGGAGCCGTGGCAAAACTGCTGCAGCAACTGTGGAATGACGACCGCGGTCAGGATATCGCCGAATATGCCGTCATGCTGGCGGTGATTCTGGTGATTGTTATCGGCACGGTGCGGCTCATCGGTTCCAATGCCAACAACGTTTTCTCGCAAGTGGGTAGTGCCATCCAGTAACTACTTCGTAAAATCCCCAAAAACAGGTGGCAGGGAAGATGTGTCGCCGTGGTGTGCGCGAAGGCAACCTGGGGTTGCCCCAGCCGCCTGCAGTCCGGCACGTACTTCGGTGGCTAACGCCTAAGAATCCAGGCAACTGCTACCGCAGGCCTGAAAACTTGCGCCACCCGGCGCATTCTCTTTCACAAAACTATTTTTGCTCAGGTGTTGCCGGCGCGGCCGGCGGTGTAACGGGCGAGGACGTAGTGAGTGCCATCTTCTCCGTGCCTCCGGTGGACAACCGAGCCAGGTGGGGGAAAAACGGAGTGATCTCGAACTCCATCTTCTCGTTCGCTGAGTTCAGCGCGACGGCTTTGGCCTTGGAGAGTTCCACCTGATCACTCCAGGGATCGACCTTGAGGCGACCGCCGAGCGGCAGGGCCGCAATCTGGTCGAGCTTCTTTTCGTCGAGCGCCGGGGCCGCTGCCAGCAGGCTCGACATGCGGACGCCCTTGCCCTGGAACAGGCTGTTGCCCAGGTGAGGGCGAATTAGATTCGGCAGGTCGGGCGCCTTCTGCTGCAGCGCCTTCAGGAACAGGCCCGCATTGCCCAGCTTGTCTTTGTACGGCGAATTCTTCAGCAATTCCAAAGCCTTGTTGTCGGCTGCTTCCTCATCCGCAGTGCTGCGCTTGAAATCGAGCCGCTGGAACGAGTCCTCATCGGGGAAAAACATCTTGTCGTCGAAGGCGAGAGTGGTATCGAGACGGTGCCCCAGCACGATGTGGCTGAGTTCGTGAGCCAGCACCATGGCCAGTGAGGCTTCATCGGGAAGCACGTCGAGCAGGCCGCGGCTTACGACGATGGTGTGGCCGATGGTGAACGATTCCAGCGGCGCGGTCAGCAACACACGGCAGTGCAGGTCGCCCTGCAGGTCAATGTTGTTGGTGAGCAGCAGATTGTTCACCACGGTGCACAGAATCTTGTCCACCTCTCCCGGAGGCGCAAGCAGACCGATCTTTAACAGCCTCTCAACCACGTTCTCTTCGGCCTGCTTCTCCCACATGCGCTCGGCCACTACCGGAGTCGCGTCGGCCGCCGTCTCGCTCTGGTCCTTCACCGACTGCGGCGAATCCACCAGGATCTGGGTAAACTCCTCCGTCTTGCTCAATCCTTTGAGGTCATATCCCCACAGCCGCGTCTGCGCCTTGAAATGCAGCGTCTTGGTCAGACCCGTTTTCAGGTCCGACTCCTCGGTGTAGATGTACGCCGGCAACCACGTTCCCGGGCGCAGGTTCAGGCGCCAGCTGTCGAAGTGGAAGAAGAAATTGATCTTGGGATGGGGGGTGTACGTTCCGTTGAAGCGAACGATGTTGTAATCCTGGTCTTCTACCCAGATCCTGCCCATGAATCGCGGAATCTTATCGCCCTCTTTGGGCTCCACATCGATGACCAGGCAGCGGACGTCACCGAGAAATTCGCGGCGTATGAAATTGAAGTTGTAATACCGCTTTTGAAAATCGGTGTCGAGCACGACCATCTGAGCGAAACCCAAAGGAAGGAAGTGCAAGGAGTAAATCCCGGTCAGCTTGGTGACCAGCCGATGGCCGAATCCCGGCTGGCCCACAAAGGAAGTGTCTTCCGGACCCTCGGACATGTCGAGGCGGCCGAGAAAATACTTGTCTTTGACGGGGACAGGATTTCCCGAGCCGTCGTTCTTCAGGTCCTGCAGGTAGGTCTCGACCAGGGGATGCAGATGGCGCATCTGCGCCAGAAAAAGATGTTCTCGCTGGACGACTCGGTCGATCACGTCATTCAAGGTCAGACTGGCTGCGGGCATCGGCGCCCCACTCTGGGCGGGCGCGCCGGAAATTGGGCTCGAACCTTGCGCAGACGGCGCTGCAGCGGCAGGCGAATCCTGAGAAGCTGCCGGCAGAAAGCACGCCAGCAACGCGAGCAACATTACTGCGCCGAACCGCACCATTCGCATAAGATCCTTCTTCTTGTTTTTGCGATCACGTCAATTGGAAAATGATGTGCAGGACCGCGGTTGAGTCCGAGGGCCGGCCATCCTGAAGCGCGGGTTTGAACCGAATCTGCTCGGCGGCCCGTATGGCCGCATCATCTAGACCATATCCCAGCCCGCGAATGACCCGCACCACCTCGATTTTCCCTGACGCCTCAAAGGTTACTTCCAGAAGCACCTCGCCCTCAATCCGCTTGGCGCGGGCCTCCGTCGTGTAGACAGGAGCCGGCTTGGAGATGATTTCCGCCGGTGTCATTGTCACCGCCGCGGGACGCGCCTGCACCGTAGGAGGAGCAGGAACGTCGGCATCGCCAAAGCCAGCCTGGTGTACCGTGCCTCGGGGAGAAGACGGAGTCTGAACGGCGGCGCCACCTCCGAATCCCGCGCTGGCCACCACGCCGCGCGCGCCGTTGGCGCCTCCGGTTCCGTTGCCGTAGCCCGGTCCGGTGGGCAGATCAAAGCCGCCCGCCTGCGCGATGTTCACGGGGGATCTTCCGGTGTTGAGTTTCGCCGGGACACCGTTCGGATCGCCAAATCCGCCGGTCTGCACCTGCTCTGCCGCGCGCTCAATGGTCTGCGGCGCCGAACTTCCAGTCGAGAACACGTTGGTCCTGACAGCTTTTGGAATGACCGGCGCGGTCGACGGCGGCAGAGGTTCCATCTTCCTGGTTGGAATCTTCACCTGGGGAGCGGGCGCATCTTCCGCCGCCTTCGGTTTGGGCTGCGGCGCGGGCAGACGCAGGGCATCGGGCGGAGGGTCGACTTCCGCCACCAGCACCGGCTTCGGCAGTTGCTGCTGCGGCGCATGATTGACCGGGACAGGCGTGGGGACTAACTCGATGGCGTGATAATCGCGTGCCGGCGGATCAAGAACTTCGGGATGGAGCACCGGGATCCAGACAAGAATCGCGATCGCGATGACTTGCACGCCATAGCCGAAGACAAACTCGGACCACGGCGTTTTCCACCTGGGAAGTGAAGAGAACAGGTTGGGTGCAGGTACCGAAGATCCCATAATCAATTCCGGCCGTACCGTTCAAACAACGGCCAGCCTGCAAAAGTTTTTCTTTCCTGTTGTTGAACCAATGGAAATCCTGGGGGAGTTGCTTATGCCAAGTGTACTACCACGACCCCATATATGCACGACAGAGACCACTCCTGCGGTTGAGAATAAAACGATAAAGCACGAGGCGTCAATGTCTTACAAGGGACTTGCGGAAGCTGCAGCCAACCCTGGGCGCAGGCCATGCAAAAACGCTACACCTGGCGGGATAGATTTCCTTTTCGCGGGCCCAATCTTGGGTCCGAGCGGCGTGGTCTCAGCAGCGCACAATCTTGTCGCTTGCCATGCCCCCCGTGGCGTTGCGCGTGTCCACCACCAACTGCGATTCCTCGACGATGCGGCGGTAGTCGTAATCGGAGTGGTCGGTCACGATAACCACGCAGTCGTATCGCCCCAGATCGTCCAACTCCGAGCATTTCATCTGCAGGTCGTATCTTCGGCCTTTTCCGATGAACGGGAAGTAGGGGTCGTGATAGTTGACTTGCGCCCCGTCTTTCTGCAGGAGCTCGATAATGGTGAGAGCTGGAGACTCGCGCAGATCGTCTATGTCTTTCTTGTAAGCCACGCCCAGCACCAGGATGCGCGCGCCATTGAGCGATTTCTTATGGCGGTTCAACGCGCTGCTCACCGACGACAGGACGTGATAGGGCATGTTGACGTTAATCTCGCCGGCCAGTTCGATGAAGCGGGTGCGGAAGTCCCACTCTCTGGCTTTCCACGAGAGATAGAACGGGTCGACCGGAATGCAGTGGCCGCCCAGGCCCGGTCCGGGATAGAACGGGTGAAACCCGAAAGGCTTGGTCGAAGCCGCCTCGATGACTTCCCAGATGTCTATTCCCATGCGGAGACAGAGCAGCTTGAGTTCGTTGACCAGTGCGATGTTGACGCAGCGATAAATGTTCTCGAGCAGCTTGGTCATCTCCGCTGCGGCGGGCGACGACACCCCGACGGTTCGGTTGAAGATCGATCCATAGAGAGCGCGGGCCAGCTCCGACGCCTGCGGGTTCAGCCCGCCTACGACTTTGGGAATATCACGGCGCGCCACGGTTGTGTTGCCCGGATCTTCGCGCTCGGGTGAGAACGCGACAAAGAACTCTTTGCCGGTGGACTGCTCGCCGCGTGCGGCTCGCAGTCCTGCCTTGTTTTCTTTCTCGAGAATCGGAACCATTACTTCTTCCGTGGTGCCGGGATAGGTCGTGCTCTCGAGCACAACCAACTGGCCGGCGCGCAGATGGGGAGCGATGGAGTGAGTCGTGTCGGTGATGAAGCTGAGATCGGGTTCGTGGTGCTCGTTCAGCGGAGTCGGAACGCAGATGATGATGGCGTCCATCGCGGCTAGTTGCGAGTAATCGGAGGTGGCGGAAAAACCGCGGGCCCGCGCCCCCTGGATTTCCTCGGCGGAAATGCGATAGATATAAGAGCCGCCCTGGTTGAGCGTCTGCACTTTGCGGGCATCAATATCAAAGCCGGTGACGGGGAATTTCTGCTCGCTGTAGAGCAAGGCCAGAGGAAGCCCGACGTAGCCCAGGCCAATGATGCCCACCCGGGCCTGACGCTGCTGAATCCTGGTCACCAGTTGGTCAAGCGCGGTCGCTGCGGGGGAGTAAGGCGGCATAAGAATTCCGGGACTGATTAGTGATTCGAGATGAAGCTCAAGAGAACCGTCCAAATTCTAGCACGGTACAATGAGCAGTCTTCACCGGACGGACGGCCGAACAGGGGCTGGATTCCGCGGTTGGGAATAGCACGGGAACTGATATTTGGCGGTAAACACGCGTGATGGCAATCCTGAAAAAGAGGCGCGCCTGGGTTTTTGCTTTGATGGTGGCCGTAGTCCTTGCGGTGTTCGCGGCCAACGCTGGTCGGATGCTGGTGGTGGACTCGCCGCAGCCTTCGGACGTGATTCTGGTTCTGGCCGGCGAGACCGAGCTTCGCCCGGCACGTGCCCTGGAGCTCCTCGGCCAGGGCTATGGCCGCCGCGTGGTGATAGACGTGCCCGCGGCTGCCATGGTTTACCAGTTCACTGAGATCGAGTTAGCCGAGCGGTACGTGCGACATCTTCCGCAGGCCCCGTCGGTGGCAGTCTGTCCCATCGCCGGCCTTTCGACGCGGGACGAGGCCCACGATGCCGAGAAATGCCTGGCCCAGGAGCAGGGCAGCCGGGTCTTGATCGTCACCTCGGATTTCCACACCCGCCGTGCCCTCAGCATTTTCCGCCATGAGATTCCTGGAAAGTCGCTCGCTGTTGCCGCCGCCTACGATGACACTCAGTTCGGAGCCCGGTGGTGGACCCATCGGCAGTGGGCAAAAACCCTTCTGGACGAGTGGTTGCGCCTGCTGTGGTGGACGGCGGTTGACCGCTGGCGCTGACCTAAACGCCCGCCCATCGCGGCATGCAGCCCTAAAGTCCAGCATGAGTTTTCCACCGCACCTAGCACAAAAGCCATTGACGGGCAAGGATCAGGAAGGTAGGATTCCCAGAGGGTCACCAAAACAGTTATTAACGGAGTGTGGGAATGGCCGGGCGCGCTTTCCGCAGGATGGTAAGTTACGTGCTTCTATTCCTGTTCCCGGCGGCCATGTTTGCTGCCGATTCCAATGCGGCCATGCTCTACACCAGCGGCTCCGCCTGGGTGAACGGCGCTCATGTTCCGCGCTCCTCTTCCGCTATTTTCTCGGGAGATCTTCTGCAAACACGTTACGACTCTGTAGCCAATATCAATGAGCCGGGATCGGCCGTCGCCGTACGATCCGACTCCCTAGTGCAGTTTGAGGGGATGTCAGTGCGGATCGAGCACGGAGGAGTGGCGGTTTCCACGTCAAAGGAAATGGCCACGACCGCGGGAGATGTGAAGGTGACACCGGCTTCCTACTCGTGGACCGAGTTCGACGTGGTGGACGTGGATGGAACCGTACGAATCGCCGCGCGCAAGGGCGATCTAACGATCTTTGACGGCAAGGAAACCGTGACCCTGGCGCAAGGCCAGGAAACGACCCGCCAGGAAATTTCCAACGACACCGATCAGGACAACAAGGACGCCAAGAAGAAAAACAAGAAGCGTTTCGCCGGGGCTGCTCCAGCTGCCCAGGGCGGAAGTCTAAACTCTCCTATCGCAGTCGGGATTGGCGGAGCTGTCATCGTGGGAGTGGGCGCGTGGGTATTAACCAAGAGCGACAACCCGGCGAGCCCGAGCAAGCCCTGACGCTTGGGTGAGTGCGTCCCCTCAAAACAAACTCTTTCCGCAGTTCTCCTAACCTGCTTCGGTTGCGGGCACTACTTGTTCGGGTTCTTCCGGCGCGCTCGGCTCCGGCCGTCGTTTGCGCGCCCGCTGCAGCAGTGGCGGTGCCGCGGCCAGGGTGCAGAAGACGTAAAACAGGGCCGCATTGGCGGGAATCTGGAGATTGAAATCGAACAGGCTGTGTACCAGGATCCCGGTAAAGCCCAGCATGCAAGCCAGAGTGACCGCGCCGGTCACGTCCGAGGTCCAGTTGCTGATCTTGCCCAGCGCCTGACGATATAGCACCACCAGAAACCAGACCATTACGCTGAAGCCGAGCAGCCCCATCTCTGACAGCAACTGCAGATAATCATTGTGGGCCTCGTTGACGAAAAAGTTAGTGTAGAAGGAGCGAAATTGGGGGTACACCACAGGGAAAGTTCTCAGTCCCCAGCCCAGTATGGGCTTATGCAGAAACATGCGAAAGGCATCACGGTCAATGGAAAGCCGCATGCCGCCGGATATCTCGGTGCGAGCTTCGGTAGAGATGCTGGAAACGCGCTCGCTGAGTTGGGAACCGCCTAGCCAGACCAGCAGGCAAATCAGCACGACCGCAAATGCTCCTGCACCGACGGCGATGCGGACGCCCTTCTTGTAGCGAACCAGCACGATGGCGAAGACCAAGAACTCAACCAGGATGGCCAACATTCCGCCGCGCGAACCGCTCAGGAACACCGTTCCGGTCATGATCGCTGCGGCAATGCCGGCACCAGTGCGTTCCTTGTGGTGGGCCATGTGGGTGAGCGACAGGACCAAGGGAATGGGGATGAGCAGTTCCATCAGGCCGGCGTAGTGATTGTGATTCACGTAGGAGCCATAGATCCAGCCGCCATGGGTGGGGTAGAACCAAAGCAGCTTGTCGCTGTGAGTAACGCCTTGCAGCAGCGCCAAGGCCGCCACGGTGAAGCCGTAGAGCACAAAAATCAAAGTGAGCCGGCGCGCTTGCGAAGTGCGCAGAAGAGTTTGGCTGGCCAGAAAGCAGAGCATGGCATAGGCCACGTACAGCAGCGAGCCCGAGATTGTGTCGTGCAGATACGCGCTTTTGCGGGCGACGATCTGAACCAATACCAAAATCGCAAACCCGGCCATGGGAAGGAACAGCGGGTTCCACCGGATGTTCAATTCGCCATCGAGCCCCTGCCTGGCGAGCCACAGGAGAACCAGAAGAAGGGAACTGGTTTCGAGGACAAGAATGGACCAGGGCTCGACCGCCCCGAAAGCAAGCGGACCGAACAGCAGCACGCCGAAGGTTCCGTAAAGCAGGACCCTGCCGATCTGCTCCGAGAGCCGGCGCGGGTCGATTTCCGTCCTGGTTTTGTGAGCCGATTCCCTGTGTCTGTGAACGGGCATGAATTTGTTCGTGTGCTTCCCCGGGTACGCTACGACGGTTTTCTGACCAGGTGAAAGTCGTCGATCCAGAGCTTACCACGGATGGGACTGCCCTCCGGGAGCCGCCGGACGTGCAGTACGACCAGCTTGCAATCCGGGCTGGTGGTGAACTCGCCATCCACTGACTTCCAGAATCCCGCGTCTTTCAATTCATCGCTGTCGTAATAGATGGCCTGGGTATACATGTCTTGAATCGTCAGATGCGGGCCGCCAGCGCCCTCGATTTCTCCGTTCTTATAGAAGCCGGAGAACTGGTACGTAGTGTTGGGTTGCACGGCAATCAACTGGTAGATTCCGGCATCGGTGATTCTGGGTCCGTCGAAAGTGATCAGCAGCGAACGCCGGCCAGCGTGAAAGTCGCTGGGATCAAGCGTCAAGGTAACGCCGGACTGCTTTTGATACTGCCAGTCGAAGCCGGCGTTCAGAACGTTGAGACTGAAGGTGCCGTTGACGATCAGATTGCTGGACGACGGCAGATAGGACGAAAGTCCGAAGCGGTCCGCCGAGAAGCGGTCCGCCGATTGGTGCCAGACCTTGACCGCCTCGTCCACCTCTTTGTGTTGGATCAGGAAGCGCAGGTAATCGTAGACGTAGCGCAACTCGAAAGGCTGATGGGACGCGATCAAAGCGTCCCAGAC